>ERZ773178.2644-NODE-2644-length-16266-cov-28.192277_pt1 | contig 16266 bp, 17 predicted proteins | sample MGYA00580533_ERZ773178 | MGnify/ENA primary metagenome ERZ773178 (study PRJEB29015, sample SAMEA2737859) | human gut metagenome | biome: human gut; feature: human-associated habitat; material: faeces | place: China | collected 2012 ...
TGATACGCTCCACGGTCAGCGACCTTTCCAGCACGGGATCAAGGGGCAGCACCGCCGAACGGAAATAGCGGCAATATGCCCCTGTCCAGCACTTGCACAGCATATAGCAGGAACAGTCCAGCGGCAGGCAGCCATAGTCTTTATCGTAGTTGGCGCACCATTTTGTCACCAGCTTGCGAATCGCCGTTTTTTCCTGCCAAGTCAGTTCACGGCTCATTTTTGCCCCCTGTCTTGGGCTTGAGCTGTTCCCGGTAGCAGAACACGCAGCCGATCCCGTGCCAGTAGGGGCAGCCGTCACAGCGGGAGCCTTTGGGCGGCAGGTTGGGCGGAGCGCCCTTAAAGTAGCTTTTTTCTTTCATAAAGTCCTCATAGGGGCTGTTGGTAAATCTCATTCCTCGCCCTCACTTTCTGTTTCGTCCTCATCCTCCCAAGGCGGGGTATCGTCGTAATCGTCGCCGTAGTCCTCCGCAGCGTCTGCGGCCTGCTGCTTCTTGGGACGGTAGATTTTGAAATCCCAGCCAGCCGCGCCGCCGATGACCGCCACGGCCAGCACCAGCAGGAGCGTCCCGCCGCTGCTCTTGGGCTGCTCCGGCTCGGGGTCAGGCTCCGGCTCCACCGCGGGCGCAGGCTCGGGAGCCTTGCCCTGGCACTCGCCCATGTTCACGGCACAGACGGTACAATCCGTGTTGATGGCACCCACAGCGCATTTGTCGGCGCAGGAACACTCCGGCAGCTCACCGCCCGCCGCCTGCATCGCCGCCAGCAGGTCGGCCTCGTCCACCATGTTCAAAAAGTAGGTCTGATACTGCTCGCCGTCCTCATCGGTGGGCTTGTCATAGTCAATGACGATGTAAAAGGTGTTGCCGCCGCTGGTCTGCACCGTGATGAACTGCTTGTTGGTGGCCTTATCGTAGAGCAGGTCACGGGTCACAAGGTTGCCGTCCTCGGTGAAGCCCTCGCCGGGGTCAACGGTTTCCGTGGGCAGCGGCTCCACCGGGTCAAGCCCGTCCCATTCCTCACCGCCCCCGGCGTAGGCCGTGACCGCCATGCCGCACATCAAAACAGCGGCGCAGAGCGCCGCCGTCAGCTTCTTCATCCACTTGTTCATTCGCTGTCCTCCTTATCCGCAGACTTCGGGACATTCTGTCCCAAAGTGCCGCCGCTCTTGATGGTCTGGAGCAGCACGGGCAGGTCGGTGAGCGAAACGCTCATGCCGCGCACGATCTCCACGATCTCGCTGTTCTCGGCCTCCAGCTTTTTCTGTTCCAGCTCCTTGAGCCGTGCCTGCTGCTCGTTGATCTTGGCCGTGACCTTTTCAATCTCGGCCTGAATTTTTGCGCTTTTGGAGATAGCCATAAAAAACCTCCTGTCAAAACAATTTTCCGTAGGCGTAGAAATGGGACTGCCAGTAACTCGTGTTGAGGTTGGCATAGCTGATGGGGTCGCCACAATGAAGCATCCAGCCATCGCCCACATAGATGCCCACATGGGAAATCCCCGGCGTGTCATAAGTCCCCGTGAAGAATACCAAGTCGCCGGGTTTGGGGCTGCTTGTCCGTGCGGAGATGTTGTATAGCCCCTGCGCCCCCAGCCGCCCGAAGTCCCAGCCGCATTGATTGTAGACATAGCTGACGAAGCCGGAGCAGTCGAAAGAGGTACTCGGAGAGCTACCGCCCCAAACATAGGGGTATCCCACATACTTTTCCGCCTCTTTCAGAATGGCGGCAAAGGTTTCATCGGCAAGATAGTCCTCCGAGATCTCATGTGCCGGGGGCTTGTTGGTGTACTTGCCCACATAGGGCGAGGACGGGAACAGGTCGGGGCGGTTGCCCAGCGTCGCCATGTAGAGGGCGTACCGGGACAGGGTTTCCTCGCCCATGATGTAAACGGGCAGATGGGAGAGATTGAAGTTTTCCAGCGTCACGGTGCAGATGTAATAATCGTAATACACCCGGTAGGTGTCGCTGTGGGTGTTGCCGTCCTCGTCTGTCCAAGTGTCCGTCTCCAGATAATACCGCTGCTCCACCACCACATCCTCGGTCAGAATGTACTGGCGGTCAAAGAGCATTTGCAGCGTACCCTGTACCTCCTCCAGCGTCCATGCCCCCTCCCGGAGCGCCGTGAGAATGGAGATCAGCACATAGGGGTCGTGCTCGATGTCATCCAGATCGAAGTGGTACTCGTCGTAGTCATGGGTGCGCTGGTAGCTGTCCAGATAATCTTGCAGCTCGTCCTCCATGGCGCAGTAGGCGGCCTCGGCCCCCAGCATATCCGCATCCTCGGAGGGGTAGGTGCTGGCGGCGATGGCCGCAAGGGTGCTGTTTCCCACGGAAACCATTGAGGACATACACGATTGCAGGGTCAGCACCACCAGCAGACAGCCCAGCGCAATCAGCGTCCCCACGGGATGCCGCTTGACGAACGCCGCCGCTTCCCGGACAAACCGCTCTGTGGCCGATACGGTTTGTTCGGCGGCTTTGGCGGTCTGCTTGGCGGTTTCCCGCGCCTTGCGCTGATACTCCCGTTTCAGCTTGTGGCGGTGCCATAACCGGGCGGCGGCGCTCTGCGCCTCCGGCTGCTCCTGTGCAAACTTGCGGGAATGGTAGTCCGCCGTGGCCTTGATGTACCGGGACTCCGCACGGGCGGCGGCCTTGGCCGGGTGCTCCCGGATGGCCCTGCGTACCTTGTGCCGCCCATAGTGCAGCGCGGCCTCGCCGGAACGCTCCACAAAATGGCCGCCCTCCACGCCTACATTGTCGCGTTCCTCCTGATACACCTTTCCATGCAGAAAAGCGTGGGTTTCGTGTCCGGCAATCCGGGCGATCCGCTTGATGGGGCCGGGCTTTTTCGGCGGCTTCTGCTTTGCCAGCCTTTCACGGGCCTTGTTCAGCCGTTCCTCCCGGCTCTCCATGCGGAGCTTGGACTTGTGGAGCTTGGCCTGTTCGCTGTCGGTATGGAACTTCTGGCCACCGTGACCAGAAGCAGCCCCGCCCTCGGGCGGCTTATTCTGCCTGTTTTCCATTGGCGGCGTCCTCCGGCTTGGTGGTCAGCAGGTCGTAGATCTCGCCACGGGGGAAACGGTCAACAAACGGGATGGTGACGCTGCCATAGAACAGCAGGCCCTCGCCGGAGTTGGACTGCGTGATATACGATAGCTGGTGCTCTGAAATGCCGATCTGCTTGGCAAGAATGGCGCGGTCACTCTGCGCCTGCGACAGCAGGATCATAAAATCCGTGTTGTCCAGAATGTTCTCGATCTCCCGGCTGGCCAGCAGGTCTTTCACATTCTGCGTCAGGGCCGAGGGAACGCAGCCCTGTTTGCGGAGCATCTTCCAGACGGTCACGAAGTAGCTGGCGGTCAGCGGATCGCGGAGCAGGATATGGAACTCGTCAAAATAGCACCACGTCGCAACACCATTTTTGAAGTTGGTTCCCACCGCAGAAGTGACAAAATCGTTGGTGATGTGCATGGCGATCTTGCGGAGATTTTCGCCCATGCCTTTCAGCACAAAGCACACCACGCGGGAATTGAGGTTGACGTTGGTAGGATGGTTAAAGAGGTTGAGGGAGCCTGTGCAGTAAAGCTCCAGCGCCGTGGCGATCCGCTTGGCCTCCGGCTCCGGCTGGCGCAGCAGCTCCTCATACAAATCTTGGAGCAGCGGCGTTTTGGCCGTTTCCAGCCCCAGCGCCATTTCCCGGTACACCTGACGCACACAGCGGTCAATGACGGTTTTCTCAATAGGCTGCAAACCGTCCCGGCCTCCCACCACCAGCTCACACAGCGACAGCAGAAAATCCGCTTTCAGGGACAGAGGGCTGTCCCCGCCGCCCATGTCCATCTGAACATCCATCGGGGAAATGTGGTTGGGGCTGTCCGGCGCGATCTCGATGACCTGACCGCCCAGCCGTTCCACCAGCGGAGCATATTCGCCCATCGGGTCAACCACGATGATGCGATCCTGCGGAATGGCAAGAAAGACGTTCAGCAATTCACGCTTGGCGGCAAAGCTCTTGCCGCTGCCCGTGGAGCCGAGGTAAAGACCGTTGGCGGATTTCAGCTTTTTGCGGTCAGCCATGATGACGTTATGGGACAGGGCGTTCATGCCGTAGTAGAGGGACGGGCCATCCATACGAAGCTCCCGCGTCATAAAGGGAACGAAGATGGCCGTGGAGCTGGTAGTCATGCCGCGCTGAATTTCAATGCCGTTGTAGCCGAGAGCCAGCGAGGACATATAGCCCTGCTCCTGCTGCCAGTCCAGCCGCTTGACGGCGCAGTTATATTTCTGCGCGATGCCGTTCACGGTGAAAATGTCGTTTTCCAGCCGCTCCCGCGTGGGGGCGGTGTTGACGATCAGGAACGTCAAGAGGAACATTCGCTCGTTGCGGCTTTGCAGGTCGGCCAGCAGCTCGGCGGCGTCCTTGGAAAAGGTGACGAGATCGGGCGGGAGAATGTCAGGGTCATATCCGGCGCGGGTAGCCTTGCGCTGCTCCTCCACTTTCATCTTGTCGATGTCGGAGATTTTACCCTTGACCGTTTTAATGGCCTTGACCTGATCCACCGTCTGAATGTGCATGGTGACAGTCAGCTCGGCGTCCAGCTCCAAAATCTCCAACAGCAGCTTGTCCGACAGCTCCGACGCCATGATCTGCAAATAGGACGCCGCGCCCCATGTCTGGCCCACGCGGAACGAGCGGCTCTGCCGGAAGTCAAAGCTGTCCGGCACGATAAAGTCTTTCGTTCCCATGCCCGTATGGGCGATGTCCGCCCACTTGAAGCGGAACGGCTCCCGGCTGCCGGGGTGAAGCTGGCCGTGCAGCAGGGCCAGACGCTCCCGCCCGTCAAGGGGCTGGCTCTGTACCCCCAGCCGCTTAAAGTTGCCGATCACGTCCGCCTCTACACGTTCCAAACGGGGACGGGCGGCGGCCACATTTTCAGCGGGGATGCAAAAGGTGACGTACTTGGCCCGTTCGATACCGTTGTTGCTTTTGGCGATCTGGTTTTTCAGCATCCCCGTGTATTCCGTGCGGACGCTGTTGAAGCGGTCATCCGCCTCGGAGATATTCACCTTGTAGCGGCTCCCGGAGCGGCTGCGGCGGTTGACAAAGGAAAGCTGGAACGGCAGCGAACTGTCAAAATAATTCAGCCACGAACTCCAGCCGCCGAAAATGGCCGTCTGATCCTCGGCGGACGCAACGGAATAGTTGATGTCCTCATATTCCAGCGTTTTTGTGTAGACACCGCCGGGGAGCTGACAAATGCCGTCCGGCAGCATCCGCACATAGGGAATGGTCTGCTGGGCCGATATGGTCGCCGGACGATTACCGGCCCGCGTCAGGCTTTTTGACTTCTTGGGGCTTTTGCTCAAGTGTGACCTCCTTTCCCGCAAACGGGGCGTAGATATTCTGCGTCTGATAGGGCCTCACACCGGGCCGCAGGAACTTGGCCCGGATGATATTCCGGGCCACCTTTTCAAAGGGCAGGCCATCACGCTCATACATCGCCATGAAAAAGGCCGGGAGCATGAGCGCGATCATCAGGAACATCGCCCCGGTGCCGCCCAGCGCGTGACGGGTCAGCAGATACACGGGGATGCCCACGGCAGCCGCGCCGCCGAAGCAGATAAGCTGGCGGCGGGTGAGGTTAAAGGCAATTTTCGTCTTGATCTTGGAAAGATCGTTGGGAACATTCACATAGGGCAAGAAACATCCTCCTTTCCGCTATCTTCTGGCCACCGTGACCAGAGGCCCGCTGTCGGCTCCACCTCGTTGCCCCACACGTCCCAGCCGGGAGGGGTCTGCCGTGCGAACAGCTCCACGCGGGGCCTGTCGCCCATGAGGGCAACGATCTTGTCCCGCGTTTCGTCCGGCTTTTTGCTGTGGGCCTCGATGGGAGAAATGATAAATTGGTGAATATCGGCGGCCTGCCGCTTGGGGTGTCCCTTGGTCGCCAGCAGGCAGACCTCGGCATTTGCCCTCGTCCAGAAGCCCAGCCCATAAAACCAGCTATCCGCCTTTTTGTTCTTTTTGAGCCAGACAAAAGCGACGCTTTTATAGGTGAAGCCCCACGCACGGATGAGCCGCAGGGCCTCCGGGAGCTGTGGGAACGTGGCCCACATGAAAAGGGCGCTGTCCTTGGCCGCAAGCTCGGCCACAGGCAGCGCGCACAATTCATCAATGCTCATGGTGGGGTAATGGTTTTCTGCCGCCCCCTGCACTTTCTTTGCGGAGTAGCGCCACGGGGGATCGGCGTAAATAATTTCGTAGGTTCCTGTCATCATTCTCCTTTCCCGCCAGATGCCACAGCCTCCCGCGCCCGCCGGATGCGCTCCGTGGCGGGGCCGTAAAAGGCCGGGGCGGTTTCAAAGCAGACGAAGCGGCGGCCCGTGTTCAGCGCGGCCACGGCAGTTGTGCCGGAGCCAGCGCAGATGTCCGCCACCACCTCGCCGGGGCGTGTGTAGGTGCGGATCAGGTACTCGCACAGGGCCACGGGCTTCTGCGTGGGATGTACGGTGGTTGTCACCGTGGGGAACGCCAGCACGTTCCCCGGAAAGCGCCGCCCATCGGACTCGCCGCTGGTGCGTTCAAACTTTCCATAGTTGGGGCTGCTCCCGCTGCAACGGTGGATTTTCTTGTACGGCTTGCCCTGTTCAAACTGTGGGAAATAGGCCGGGGACTTTTGGTAGAACACCAGAATGTTCTCCGTCTTTTTCAGCGGAGCGCGGCGGGCGTTGAGAAAACCCGTGCAGCGGCTTTTGTACCATACCCACTCATAACGGAGCATGGCGAGGTTGGACGCGCCCAGCACCTTGTCATAGGGGCATTGTGCGAAAAACAGCACCGCGCCCTCCGGCTTGACGGCCCATTTCACCGCCTCCCACAGCTCTGGGAGCGGCAGCGGCACATCCCAAAAGTTCCGGGTCGTGCCGTAGGGCGGATCGGTCAGCAACATATCCACGCTATGCTTTGGCAGGGAGCGCAAGCCCTCAATGCCGTCGGAGAGGTGCAGCCCCTCCGGGATCGGCCTCTGGCCACCGTGACCAGAAGCGGCGGTATCAGCGATAAGATCACCTTTCCTTTCTCAATGGGCGCTGAAGATGCTTTTGGAGATCGTCCCGGTTTTCATCAGCATGAAGCACAGAAGCACCGTATAGCCGATACAGCCCCAAATCGCCCCGATGGGATCTCCGCCTGTGGCGATCCCCTGAATGAGCACCGCATAGATCGCCACGCAGACAAGGATCAACATACCCTGAAAGCCCACGGCAAACAGGGAGCGCAGATAATTCTGGCCCATTGTGCCAAGCTCCCGGTTGGAGAGCGTTGCCACGGGGATGGGGGCTAAACTGGTCAGCAGATATATCTCGATCATGCGGCCATATACGATCACGAAAATAAAAATGTTCAGCGCCAGCATGGTAAACTTAATGAGGAACGATTGCAGGAACAGGCCCAGCAGAGGGCCAAGCTCCATTGCTTCAAGGGTCATTTCCAGATCGGCCAGCATATCCGGCGTGATGTTGGTTGCGCCTGTGACGATGCCCGCCGCGCTTGCGATCACGCTTTGGGACACGTCAAAGACTGCCATGACGATATTGAACGTGTTGGACAGGATCAGGATGGCACAAGTGGTTTTGAATACCCATTTGTAGATATTCGCCACGTCGAACTCGTGCATATTGTTCTTTTCCAGTATCATCTGGATCAGCTCATAGGTGGCAACGAAGGTCAGGATCAATCCGGCAATCGGCAATATCACCGTTTCGGAAAGCTGCCGTATCAGGGAGAACACCCCGGCGTTCCATGCCGCCGGGGTAGTCCCCACCTGTACGGATATTTCCCCGACGCGGGTATTCACCGTGTCAAACAGCCCCTCGAGGTTTCCCATGATGCCCTCGATCAAAAGCCCTTTGAGCCATTCCGTGATCCATTCGGTGAGAATACCCATCGGCAGCTGCCCTTAAAACAGGGTAGACAGCAGAGGGATCAGGGTCGTGCCCAGCACGATGATGCCGCCGCCCGCCATGAGCTGCTTGATGCCCTGGCTTTTGGCCGCTGCGTTATCCGAGCCGTAGCCCTCCAGCAGATTGACCACGCCCCACACGGCAAGGCCAGCGCCCAGCGCCACGACGAGAGTTTGCAGGGTAGTAACGGCAGAAGCAAAAAACTGCATAAGTCCTCCATTTCTCCGGGGGGCAAAGCCCCGGCCATGAAAAAAGCCGCCATTTCTGGCGGCAGCTGATCCTCTGGACACCGTGACCAGAGGTTATACAAAGGCGTCCGGGTCGTCGAGGTCGTCATAGTTGAGGATGTCCTCGTCCTCGCCTGTGAGCGCCTCGTCCGGCACGTCCACCTTGTAAACGGTATAGGTTTCGTTGGGGTTGAGCTTGTCCATCCGCCGCGTCACAAGGCTGTTGAGATCAAAAGCGTTCTTCACCTTGTCGGCCTCGGCGGTGTATTTGTAGTTTGGATGCTGCTTCAAATCGTACTTCTTGGAGTAGAACGGCGGCAGGCCCCGAAGCTGCAAAATGCACCGATCTCCGGGCATGGTGGCAAGCTCGCTGGGGGTCATCAGCTCCCGGCCCAGCCGCTGGGTATTTTGGCTGTAGCTTTCGGATTGGCCCCGTGAGCGTCCCTCGGTCTGCATGGAGATGGTGGCCTTACCCAGCCAGTTCTCGGATATTTCCTTGATGGTGGAGCTTTCGCGTCCGCCGAGGAACAGCACACTATCCATGTTGCCGAGGATGGTTTCCGCGTTCTTGTCATAGATGGCCTTGCACTGTGCCAACTGCTGATACAGCAGGCACAGGCTGATCTCACGGGAGCGGATGACGGCCACCAGCTTTTCAAGCTGGGGCACCTGTCCCGTGTTGGCCGCCTCGTCCCACAGTACCCGCACATGATGGGGCAGCCGTCCGCCGTGAACATTGTCCGCCCGTTCACACAGGAGGTTGAACATCTGCGAAAAGGCCAGCGCCACAAGGAAATTGTAGGTGCTGTCCGTGTCGCTGATGCAGAAAAAAGTAGCCGTCCGGCGATCTCCCATGCGGTCAAGCTCCAGCTCGTCATAGGACATGATCTCCCGAAGCTGGGGAATGTCAAAGGGGGCCAGACGTGCGCCGCAGGAAATGAGGATGCTTTTGGCCGTCTTGCCGCTGCTTAGCTTGAATTTGCGGTATTGCTTCACGGCGAAGCAATCCGGTTTGCGTTTGGCAAGGCCGTCAAACATATAATCCACGGCGTTTTTATAGTTTTCATCATCCTCCTTGACCTCCATGCCGGAGATCATGTCCACCAGCGTATTCATATTCCGATCCTCGGCAGGCCCCTCGAAAATGATGTAGGCAATCAGGGCGCAGTACAAAAGCGTTTCCGCTTTCGTCCAGAACGGATCGCCCTCCTTGCCCTCGCCCTTGGTGTTGGTGATCAGGGCGTTCACGAATTTCAGGATGTCGGCCTCGTTGCGGATATACGACAAAGGGTTGTAGTGCATGGACTTGGAAAAATCTATGCTGTTGAACACCTTGATCTGATAGCCCCGGCGCTGGAGAAAGGCCCCGACCTGCCCCAGCACATCGCCCTTGGGGTCTACCACCACATAGGAGGAATGGGCCTGCAAAAGCTGGGGTGTGAGCCAAAAGCGGGTCTTGCCGGAGCCGGACGAACCGATCCCGCAGAAATTGAGGTTGCGGGCGTTGGCGGGATTTTTGGGGCGGGTGTTCATGGTGAGCCGTTCCGTGGCGGTCAGCAGCATATTGTTTTCAAACTTGGGATTGACAAAAGGCTTGATGTCTTTTTCTGTTCCCCAGCGGGCCGTGCCGTACTCGGCATCGCGGCGAAATTTCTTTGCTTTTTTCGCCTTGCAGTAGATCAGCAGCCGGAAGCCGACTGCGCCCACAATGCCGACAAACCAATCCAGCGGGGCAAGGCCGGGAGCAAAGCTGGCAAAAGCCGTGCCGATGGTCTGGCCCAGCCCCAGCAGCTTTACCCCGAAGCCAGCGCCAACGGCCAGACGGTACGCCGTGCCGATTTTCAGGCAAAACCAGCCGATGAACAGGTACGGGATATTCGGAAGAACATACTTCCTGATTTTATCTGTCGCCATGCGCCGCCTCCTTTGTCAATTCCCGCTGGGGCTGCTTTTTCACCTGTTCCTCCGCCTGCCGGAGTTGCTCCCGGATCGGCGTCTGCCGGGACTTCGCCCGTTTTAGTTCCAACCGGGAATACTCGGCAAAGCAGCCTGTGATGGCGTCGGCCTGCCGTGCCTTGAACAAAAGCAGATATTTTTCATCCCCCACACGGCGGATGGCATAGTCCACGCCCCATTTCCGGGCCACCTTGTCAAACAGCTTGGGCGTGTCCACCTCAATAGCGTTGGTGTCCCCGCCGTGGCCCATGAGCTTTCGCACACTCTGCTTGCCGTGGGGTGTCTGCGCCTTGCGGTGCTCCTTGGCGATCTTCCGGCCCACGGCAGCCACCACATAGGCCAGCGCACGGGCGGTCAGCTTGGACGCCTTGACGCTGACGGCGATGGTCTGCCGGGACACTTCATCTCCGACGATAGCTTACACCTCCTTTGCCCTCTGGCCACCGTGACCAGAAGCGGCCTATCTGTCCTCGCGGCTGGCGGGAAGCCGCTGCTTTTCCTCGTTCAGCGCCGAACGGTCTATGACCTCCTGATACGCCGCCATCTGCTCCCGGATATTCAGCTTGGGATAGGCGAAGATGCGGTGCTCCGGGGGAATATCCTCCATTCCGTGATACCGCTCCACAAAGCTGCTGCCATTATTGAACACATAGCCGCCGGGGGCGAAATGGCCGCCGTCATTGATCCGTGCGTCCCGCCCGTAGGCTTCAAAATCGAAGTAGGGCAGCACATTGTCCGGTACATCCAGCATTTCCATTTCCTCGATGTAGACCCGGCCCAGCGCCTCCTCGCTGTCGATACCGGGGTAGAAGTCATAGCAATCCAGATTTTGCGCGAGGTTGATCAGGTCATGGACGCTGCCTGTGTATTCGCCGCTGTCAATGACGGCCTCAAACTTTTCAATGTCGCTCTGGTCGAGGTCAGACAGCACATGGGCCAGATGGTTCAGCTCGTCAATGCTTTCATACTCGCCCAAATGGTCATACAGGCCCAGCACATCACCGTCGAATGAGGTAATGAAGATTTCCTCATACCGTACCCCATCCACGCCGATGCGCTTCAAAAGGGCCTGCACCTCCTCCGTGGTGGCCGGGAATTTCAGCGTTTCGCCCACAAGCCGCCCCTCGTTGTATTTGCCGAGGTTGGTAATGTAGGCTTCAAACAGGGATGATATTTTCAGCACCTCCTTGTCAGAACATCATATATGCCGCGCATAATGTACTCGGCGCAGGGCAGCGCGATAGCATTTCCCAGCGCCCGGTAGCGGTGGGCGGACAGGATTTCCTCACCATCCGCGCCGCACTTTGTCCAGCCCTCCGGCAGCCCCATGAGCCGTTCACATTCTCTTTCCGTGGGAAAGCGGACACAGCCCCCGGCAGGATCGTCCTCATACCAAAAGGCAAAGGGGCTGACCGTGCTGGCTAACAGAGTGGGAAAAGGGTCAGTTGGCAGTCCGAAGCTGTTTCGGAACGCCTCCGTTGTCCGCTCCTTTGCCGATGCCCGCATACGGTAGCATTGAAAGGGTCTGGTGATCGGTACACGCCGCCCTGCTTCAATAAAAGAGCCTCGATCTCCGCAGGCGGCGGACAGCCAGCAATCTCCGCCAGACGCAGAAATTGACTGCACTGCGCGGGGCTTAAAAAGTATTTCGTGGGAACATTGTCCTCCAAAGTCTGCCACAACAAAGACGCGCTGCCGTCGTGCCAATCGGGGGCTTGCCCAATGCTGGGCATCCATGAGCCGCCATGCGAGATCGGGCGTATGCCCTCGCACCATTCCGGCTCCTGCCCATCTTCCAGAAGCAGGCATTGAAATGTCGGCGGCTGTGAACGCTGAGAGCACGGCTCTAAAGTCCATCCGGTCATTTGAAAAAAACGCTCCCATGACGTTCTCCCAAACAGCGATTGCTGGAAATATACCATTTGTCGCCTCCCTCATTTCACGGATAATACGGATCGCATGAAAGAACAGACTGGATTTTTCCCCGGCAAGACCGGCCCTGTTGCCGATCTGTGAGAGGTTTTGATTATTCCGAATTCGGAATAATCAAAATTATGCCGAAGAAATAGTTATTCCGAAGTTGCTGCATCAAGTCCCATAAATCCTGGACTTTCCACAAAAACATCGGAATAACAAAAGCGTCCGCCAAACCTGTATAATGAGAGCGCAGGCAACACAGCCTGCCATCAAAGATACAGGAGGAGGACTATGGAAACGATTGATTTGGTTGCAACCGCTACGCAAATATTGGAACTTTTATCTGACCAAGGTATAAGCGGCAAAAGTCTGCACGCATATACCCACACCGGCATTGGCTGCGTCATCCGCCACTTTCAAGCAAAAGGTATTCTTTGCGCAGCCCCTGAAATGTTAGATGCATTTTTACTTGAACAGCGTGAATTTTTTGATCAAGGGGCATTTTCGGTCTGGAAGTGGAGACTGCTCCGCAGGGGATGCGAACTCTTAAAACATTGTGCAGAAAAAGGCTCAGTGGATCTGCCGCCGTTGTCCCCTTGGATGCCTGCATTGCGGCGACCACGACAAAGCATCTGGAAGGACACACCAACTCCAGAGCAGCTTGCGGATTTGGATAACATTTACGCGCTGGTCTGGAGAACCAACAGCGCGATGTTGGAACTTGGCCTTACTGACGCAACAGTTGGCCATTACAGGAACGAAGGTCTGGCGATCATCTTGAATCGACACTATGAATCTGGGACAGATCGATTTTCGGGAGAAATTTTGGATCAGATCGTTGCAGAGAAACGGATTCAATATGAGTACGGGCAAATTGGCAGAGGCTCATATCAAAACTTGCGCAAGGCTGCGTATTGGATACAAGAGATGCACCAGACAGGTCATATTACTTTGGCGAAGGTTCCAAACTGGGGGCAACGGGAACTTGTTGAGCCGTTCAACTCACTTTTAAGAGAATTTTGTACACACACCAAACAAAGCGAAAGCATGGCTGAGACTACACGCAATGTCGCCAGGAGCGCTATACGTCGGTTCTTGTTTGAAATGGAGGATCATGGGTTCCGCTCTTTGGCGGATTTCACTCTGATAAATGTAAATGGGTGTGTTACCAGTTTTGCAGCGCATTACGCCGGTGGACTTGGTTCAGCAATTTCTTCTGTGCGGCTGTTTCTGAGATTTTTATTTGAACGTAACTTGACAATCACTGACCTGAGTCAGTCTCTGCCGGAACTTATGGCAACCCGAAAAATGTTCCATGAGGGCTTTACTGAGGATGAACTGGAATATCTGCTGGAACATCCGGACAGGACTACGGCCATTGGGAAACGGGATTATGCCATGATGGTACTGGCTGCGCAGAGCGGTCTGAGGGCCTGTGACGTTGTTCGGCTGGAACTGGGTAGCATTGATTGGAGGGCGAGGGAAATTCGTCTGGTTCAACACAAAACTGGTGAGCCGCTGTCCCTTCCACTGGAAGTAGAAAGCGGGAACGCGATTGCGGATTATATTCTCAATGGCCGCCCGGATTCCGCGCTTCCGAATATCTTCCTGTGCCATACGGGAGTGATCCGCCCGCTTGACGCGCGTTCTGCCAGCGGGGTTGTTTCCAAGCACATGAAGCTGGCAGGAATTCCGGCGAAACGTCGTGCCTTTCACGCGCTTCGCCGGACATTTGGGACAAGACTGCTCCAGAATGAGGTATCCTTTGAACTGATCCAGCAGCTTCTCGGCCACAGGGATATGGACTCTATGAAGCTGTATCTGTCTATTGATGAGCAAGGACTGAAGCAGTGTGCGTTGCCCCTGCTCTCCCACAGAAAGGCGGGGGGCTGAAATGACGTACACCTTTGAGAGCTGCTTTGCTGCCCGAATCGAGGACTTTATCGCGCAGAAAAACGCATTGGGGTTTGGTTATCTGGAATCCTCTCGCCTCCTGCGGGACTTTGACCGCTTTTGCATGACGCATTTCCCTGAAGAAAACTTTCTGACCGAGGAGCTTTGCCTGGCTTGGGCTACGAAAAAGAATACAGAGGGCAACAATACCTTCCGCAACCGTATGATGCCGGTGCGCGAGTTTGCCAGATACCTGAATCGCAACGGTGAGGCCGCCTATGTTCTGCCGCCGGATATTGCCAGGAAAGATGCTCCTTACGCTCCGTACATCTATACCGAGGACGACATCCTGACAATTTGGGATGTTTTCGACCATTTGAAACCGAGAGGCGGTTTCCCGGTACGGCAATATGTGATCCCGGCTATGGTAAAGCTGATGTATTGCTGCGGTCTGCGTCCGGCTGAGGCCAGAAAGCTTCGAGTAAGCGATGTAGATTTGGAAATTGGGCGGCTGAACATTATGGAGAGCAAGAAGCACGGGAGCCGCATTGTTATGATGGCAGAAGATGTGACGCAGATGCTCTCAGATTGCAGCGCCATCGTAGCCTCCGTTATGCCAGAACATGAGCCGTTCTTCCCCAACTCTGAGGGCGGCTTTTACGGAAAGAGGGGGCTGGAGAAGACGTTCCGCCAGGTTTTGAAGAAAGCCGCCATTACAGGAACTGGCCGCCGTTCCCCGCGTCTTTATGATTTTCGTCATACTTTCGCTACCCACAGGCTGTATCGCTGGATGCGTGAGGGCAAAGACCTGAACGCCATGCTGCCCTATCTGAGTGCATACATGGGCCACGCACAGCTCTCGGACACTTACTACTACATCCATCTGGTCCCCGGTTTGCTGGAGGAGATGTCCGGATTCGCGTTTTCTTCTGCTGAAGCGTTCTTGCCGGAGGTAAGGGCCGATGAATGATTTTTTTGATGTGGTTCGGCGTTTCCTTTTGGACTATCTGCCCAAGCAGCGCTGCCTCAGTGAGAATACGATTCTCTCCTACAGACAGACGCTCAATCTTTTTGTAGCTTATATGAGAGATGAGATGGGAATTGGAGCCACCGAATTGACTTTCTCCCGCATTGACCGGGACGCCATTCTCGGTTTCCTGGCCTGGTTGGAAAATGCGCGGAGATGCAGTGCCTCTACCCGCAACCAGCGCTTGATGGCACTGCGGTCTTTTCTGGATTTTGCTGGACAGATTGATTGCACACAAACGGCACTGTACCTTTCCGCCTGCAACATCCCCTCCAAGGAGTCTCATGGGCGGATCGTTGAATTTCTGACCGAACCGTCATTGACTGCACTGCTTCAGCAGCCTGATCCATCCAAGCCCAAAGATTTGCGGAATCTGGTATTCATGATCCTCATGTACGATACCGCAGCCCGGTGCAGTGAACTTCTCGATATGAAAGTTTGTGATCTGCGCCTTGACGCAAAACACCCGATTGCGTATCTGCACGGAAAAGGGCGCAAAATCCGCACAGTCCCACTGCTCAGCAAGACGGTTCAGCATTGCAAGCAATATCTGCGCAAGTTTCATCCGACCGCAGATTACCACAGTGAAGCACCACTTTTCTTCACTGTGATTCATGGGACACAGCAAAAAATGTCTCCCGATACGGTATCTGCGTTCTTTATAAAATACGGAAGCATGGCGAAGCTTGTTTGCCCGGAAGTCCCGGAACACATCCACCCGCATATGATGCGGCACACACGGGCAATGCACTTATACCAGTCTGGAATGCCCATGGTGCTGCTTTCGCAGTATCTTGGCCATGCACAGGTTGAAACTACGATGATCTACGCCCATGCGGACACCGAGATGAAGCGGGCTGCGATTCAAAAGGCCGATGCTGTCCGCAAGGCCAAGCCCGCACCCGATGAAATCTGGGCTGATAACGAGGAGATGATCTTGAAACTGTCTGGGTTGACTTGATTTGAGCATGGATGCTGCTTGACCGTATAGTTTTGTTATTCCGAAGTTTTTGTGGAAAGTTCCGAATTCATGGGACTTGATGCAGCTACTTCGGAATAACTATTTCTTCGGCATAATTCTGGCAGGGTGAGCCAAAGGTGATGATGTGGACAGGCGGAATGTCGCCGCCGTTTAGCTTTGTCACATCTCCTAAATGCGCCATACCGGGAAAGTGGCGTTTCGTGATGGAGATAGGCGCTTTTTCGATCTCGCTGGCCCATGCAGGCACGATACCGCAGCGCACCGCCGCCAGCGGGAACACGCCGATCCCGTCAAACAGGCTCC
>ERZ773178.2658-NODE-2658-length-16193-cov-5.772339_pt1 | contig 16193 bp, 9 predicted proteins | sample MGYA00580533_ERZ773178 | MGnify/ENA primary metagenome ERZ773178 (study PRJEB29015, sample SAMEA2737859) | human gut metagenome | biome: human gut; feature: human-associated habitat; material: faeces | place: China | collected 2012 ...
GTGATGGCCTGTTCCGATCTTTCAAAGAACAGATCAATAATGCCCTGATCCTCCACGGGATCACCTCCTGTTGTCTGTCTCGCTTGGGGTTTCACTTATATAGGCGTAAAAAGGGAGGGTTTCATTGCATGGGATTTCAAAATTTTTTACATTTTTGTTATTTTATCATCCACCGCAGCGAAAAACAAGCCGTCCTCTCCCCTGCCTGCTGAAATCGCGCATTTCCCCTATTGACAAGAGTCCGCTTTCGGACTATAATACGCAAGAGTCCGTAACCGTACTCTTTTTTCATGTTCAGGAGGGTACTATGAACACAGCCTATCTTATTCAGCAGATTGAGCTGCTTCTGCGGGAACAGGATTCCATTTATCACAACACCGCCGTCCGCTTCGGCCTGTCCGATACGGCCATGCGGGTCCTGTATCTCGTCTCGGAAACTGACGAGGTGCTGACCCAGCAGGATTTATGCCGTCAGAATTTTTCTGCCAAGCAGACAATTCACACAGCCATCAACGGCCTTGTGAAAAACGGCTTCGTGGAGCTGATCCCGATTCCCGGCACCCGCAATCACAAAAAAATCCTTCTGACGGCTTCCGGTCAGGCGCTGGCGGACAGGACGGTCAACCGTCTGAAGGAGGCGGAACAGCGGGCTTACAGCAGGATGTCCGAAGAAGATCTGCAAACCTATCTCGAATTGACAAGCCGCCTGACCAGCCACCTCCGGGAAGAAACGGACAGGCTGATTCAAAAGAAAAAATAACACCGGCCACGGCGGATTCCGCCGAATGCCGGTCAGGGAGAAAACAATGAAACAACAAATTCATACTGAACTCCAATTAAAATCTTAAAAAAGATTTTAATTGCCTGAAGGGCATGGAGTTCATATGAGACTTGTTTTGTGATTTCTTTCCTTATAAATCACAAAACAGGCAGCGCCATCAGGCGATGCCTTCCTGATTAAAATTAAGATTTTAATCAGGAAATAGTATCAGGTTTCCGGAAACAGCGCTTTCTGTTATCCTTGCCATTCGCTCTGCGGGTAACAGTCCGGAAGCAGCACATCTACGGTATGACCTGACCACAGGCGCTTGACAGCGATATCAGCCGCAGGCTACTTCCTGATTCAATGGCAGTTCCAGCAGTTCAGGGTGTGTGAGCAGATGCTGTATGATCTTGAGCGAACGGGCAAAGTAGAAGCCGTCCGCAATGCGTTCGTCCAGTGTGAAACCGATATCCACCACATCCCGCACCTCGCGGCTGCCGTCCCCGGCGATCTTCTCACTCTTGCGGATGGTGCCGATGGCCGCCATAATGGAGCTTGAGCCGTAATTGTTGAGATGATGGTAGACGCTCGGGCATTTGATGCTGCCAAGATTGGTGAGGAAGACGGTGGCAAAGTTCGGGTCATCCTGCCGCAGGAAGTCGGGCACCTTGCCAAAGAAGTCCAGTGTCTTGATGATCCAGATGACAAATGCCAGAACCGGACGCGGCAGCTTTTTGAGCACGTCCATCGCGCCATTCACACCGTCGTTCTTTTCCGTGCGGGCCTTGTGAACCTTGCCGACGACCCGGTGCGTCACCTCGGTGAGCGTCCAGTCTTCCGGCGCGGAGATGACCACGAGGGACTCCTCGCTGTGATCCTCGAAGCGTTTCTTGGCTACGAAGCCAAGGGTAATTTCGTCGCGCTGGTAAAAACGCCGGCCGGAGATGAAGCTGTTGAGCTGCGGGCGAAGATATATCGTTTTTGCGACAGCCATAAGAATGCAGTGAAAAAGCGTGGCGCGGTATTCTTCCTCGCCCTCGTTCTTCCGTGCGATGTAGCGAAGCGCCTCTGTCACGTCGAATTCCATATTGACGTAGACCTCGGCATCCGTGCGGTGGTTCATCAGATGCGGCAGAATGACATGGAGCGAATCCATATCGCGGATCCAGCGGGCGTCTTTCCGGTCGCCCCAGCGTTTCTTTGTCGTGTTGCTCATAGTGTGTCCTCTTTTCTTTCTTTTTTCGGGCCGAAGCCCCTGAAGATACCCTGCGCACCCTCATACGCAGAAATCTTCAGATAACCTATGCAATCATTACTTCCTTAAGTAATGGAAAGCCCCATGCCGGTTTTGCATCTTAGTTCCCGCCTTTCGGGCGGTGCGCTTTTTCAACCTCTTCCTTCAGCGCGGCAGCAGATTTTGTTCCATAATCCCCCTTCTCTGAAAAGTTCCGAAATTATAATCCATGATACTACGATTTTGGAAAGGATGCAAGAGGTTTCCTCGCGCATTCCGGAAAATGGAAAATGCGGTATATGGAGAGCAGGTGCCGATAAAAACACATGGCCTTTCCTTTTCTCGAAAAAATGGTATCATAGATGTGACTTTCCTGACAGAAAACCCTACTACTAAGGTGAGGAACAAAAGAAAGGAAGCGATCTAAAGTGGAAGATGCGGAAATCGTGGAATTGTTCTGGGCACGAAACGAGGATGCCATAAAAGAAACGGATGCCGTTTATGGCAGGAGACTGAACGCTTTGGCGAAAAACATCTTACAGAGCCGTGAAGACGCGGAGGAAAGCGTGAATGATACGTACATGGAGACATGGAAGGCGATTCCTCCCCAGCGGCCCAGATATTTCTTCGCTTTTCTTGCTGCCATCTGCCGCCATCTGTCCCTGACGAGACTGGACTGGAACATGGCGGCAAAGCGAAAGGCGGAGGTCGTCTCGCTGACGGAAGATATGGAGCAGTGCATTCCGGACGCCAGTCACGAGCGTACCATGCGGGGAAAAGAGCTGGGGCGTATTCTGGATGCGTTTCTGGAAAGCCTTCCTAAGGACAGCCGGGTGATTTTTCTGCGGCGGTATTGGTATGTGGATACCATCGCGGAAATTGCCCGGCAATACGGCATGACGGAAAGCAAGGTAAAAATGCAGCTCAGTAGAACCAAAGAAAAGCTGCGCATCTATCTGGAAAAGGAGGGAATCCGCGTATGAACGGCAAAGAATTGCTGCTTGGATTGTCTTATATCAGCCCAAAGTACATCGAGGAAGCGAAAAATTACAGTGCCAGTCAGAAGCGCATTCGTTTTCGCAAACCCCTGCTGATCGCCGCCGTGATTGCCCTGACGCTGCTGCTGGTGGGGTGCGCGGTGGCGGCCTATGCCCGGATTCACATGAAGCTCGTGCAGCACAATGTGCCAACGACTGTTCAAACGGATGAAGATGTGCCGGACGCAACGCCTGCCAGAAGTGTGATCGCAAGCTGCTATCCCCAGCAGCTGCCGGAGGGCTACCGTCTGGCAGAGGGGTCGCCCCTGAATCACACCACCCGGAATCTTTGCTACCGCAATGACGCGGGGGAGATGATCTCCTTCACCATTTCCACCAGTCAGGCCATTGAAGGTGTGCTGGCACCGCCGAGGGAGGAAACCAGCTTCACGGTGTCCGGCTGGGATGCCGTTTTGCAGACTTCAGAAAAGGGCGCGCAGACACTGTCGTGGCACAACGAGGCCGATGGCTACTATGCCGGCCTGTTTACGCAGGATATGGCAGTCGATTTGAAGGCTGTGGCGGAAAGCGTGGATTTTGGCGAAGAACTGCCCATGTCCTTCCTGTGCAGACAGGGGGAAATCTGGAATATATGGTATCCCCGGCAGATTCCAGAGGGCTACGCCTGTACGGATGTGGCGCCCTGCGGCAATGGCGGACAGGAGATCCGCTACACCTGTGATGCAAGCGGCAGCGTGATTTCCTATCATGTGTCCCTGACCACGGATCTCAGCGCGATTTCCGACCCGCCCCGGGACTCCTGCGTCTGGGAAGAGCTGACCGTGGCGGGGCAGCCTGCCAGAATGATGACCACCAGCTCCGGTCTGCGCCTGCTGTTCTGGAAAAATGAGCAGGAGGGCTTCAACGCCATGCTCTCCGTGGAGGACGATGCCGTGGATATCCTCGCCATGGCGGAAAGCGCGGCTCCCGGCGAGCCGCTGGAAGTGACTTCCAACTATCTGGGGCCGGATTACACCATCGAGCTGGAGCAGGACGCTTCTTCTTATGTAGGCTGGGAGCCTGTGTATCCCCAGAGCGTGCCGGAGGGATATGAGATTACCTTTGTCGCTGAACCGGCCTACGGCGAGCAGTCCATCGACTACGAAAACGATGCGGGGGATACCTTGACATATACCCTCTACTTTCGCCTGAGCCAGTGGGGCAGGCAGTTTGACGGCATGGGTCAGCCGGAGCAGGTCAAAATCAATGGAAATGTGGGCTACAAAAGTCCCGGCGAGCTGGTCTGGACGGACGCGGCCAGGGGCTTTGGATTCTCCCTGCGCGCCAGCGGGGACGTCGATTTGATCGCGGTCGCCGAAAGCGTGGGCATCGGCCCGGAACTGAAGCCGACCCGCTGGGACGATATCCGGAAAGCGCTGGAACAGCTGGGGAATTATCAGATCACCGCACTGCCTGACGGCATGGTGGAGGATGGGCTGACAGGTGCGCCGCTGGAAAACGCCGACGACTGGTATTCCTACGTCCGCCGCTGGTACTTCGACCCGAAGACCAATCAGGACATTTATCTGGAATATGAAAGCTATGTTACGGACTGCACCGATATGGAAGATGTGCTTCAAATGCTTATCGGCACCGGAGGAAACCCGGTAACCGTCCACGGCTGCACGGGAGCGGCATTACAGAATGGCGAAAGCGCCGCAGTAGTATGGCTGATCGGCACCCCTGAGAAAGGAATCTCGTTCCGGTTGTCCAGCAGCAGTTTCACCGCAGAGGCGCTTCTGCCGATTGCGGAAAGTGTGCAGCTGCAATAGCGATTCCCCAAACCGCATTCACCGGGGCTTAAGACATAGTCTCAGCACCCCCATCCGTTCCGCGGAAAGCGGAATGGATGGGGCTGTTTGTCTACGTGAGACTGCTTTTTTGTTTCATCACAGCATATGCGCCGGAAAAAGTCGATGTCGGCGTTTTTTGGACCTCGTTTCTGGAAAAATTTTTCCGATTCGACGAGAAAAACAGTTGCGCTTATCCCAGCTGTATGTTATACTGGTGGTGCATATACCATCCCGGAATGGCGCTGACCACTCGTTCCCGCGGAGTACGGGAAACGCACAGAACTGAAAGGAACGGAACAGCTATGAAGAAACGACTGCTCAGCATCCTGCTCGTGTTTGTCATAGTGCTCTCCACGCTGCCCATCCCGGCCTTTGCCGAGGACGGCGGGGAAGCAGCCCCCACATGCATCTGCGAAACGGCCTGCAGGTCGGAAGACATGAACGAAGACTGCCCAGTGTGCGGCGCGGAAGGTGCGCACCTGCACGACTGCGCCAAGTACGTCGAGGGCGCGGAGAATCCGGCGGAGACCACCACTCCCACCGCCGAACCGGTGAATGTCGGGGAAACCGAAGCCACCACTGAACCCGTCGTTCCCGAGACTGAAAAGGACGAGACTCAGCCGGAGAGCGAAAATGATGCCGAAAGCATTGAGGGCGGCGAAGAGACTCTTCCCGAAGATGCGCCGGATACGCTCGCGTTGGACGCGGAAAATCTCATCAGCGTGCAAAGCGGCGAAACCATGTCGGACGAATTGTATGATTCGCTGTCCTATGCCACATTCACGCTGTCCGCAAGCGAGTACCAGTGCGGCGAGGCGGGGCATACCGGCTCCATAACGGATATATGCCTGAACAGCGTTGACCTGTCGGACTGGGATGCAAACCGGAAAATCAAGGTGAATTTTGATATTTCCTTCCAATGTGATACGCCGGGCTGCCCGCGCGGGAAGGAGATGAACCGGTATAACAAGACAAGAACCTTTACCGACTCGGATTCCTGCCACACGCCGGTCTCCGCCACTGCCAATTACAGGAAGGCATGCAGCAGCAATAACAATGATCTAATCGTGCTGACCCTGACCTCCAACAAGAGCATCGCCTACAAGGAATACTTTCCGAAAAAGGAAGCCACCTGCACCGAGGCGGGCTATGAATCCTACTGGATGTGCGGCAGCGATGCGGACAGCAACAAGTGCCGGAAGATATTCTCGGATGAGGACTGCACAAAGGAGCTTGCCGCGCCCATCGCGATTCCCGCGAAGGGACACTATTTCCCTGCAAGTGCCTATCACGCGGAACTGCCTGGCACCTGTACCGATATCGGTCATGTGGAATACTGGCATTGCGGCCAGTGCTACAAGTATTTTACCGATAACACCGGCACAACGGGGATCTCGAACATAATGCTCCCCAAGGATAAGGATAACCATGCCCAGGCGCCGCAATATATCGCTGACGACGTACATCATACGGCAAAATACAATTGCTGCAACACGACGCTCCCCATGGAAGCACACAGCTTTGACTATGGCGTGTGTGACGTATGCGGCTACGTAGCCACTTTCCTGGTACAGAGCGGCAGGGAGACTGCGTACTTTGGCTCGTACAACGATGCAATGGCCGCGCTAGCGCGGGAAGGCGCGACGTTTCTAATGGTGCTGAGAGACTATGACGGTACGATCGATATCAATGTAGACGGGAAACGTACCGTCCTGATCGGCGACGCCAGAACAAATGTCCGCGTGAGTGGCATCAACATAAACGGCGGAAGCGTTACCATATCGAATTACGGAACGGTTGGCTCTCTTACGAACAATGCCGTCACGATCCTCGGCAAAGGCGGCGGCAGATATGACGCGATCCGGAATAACATGGGCGACGTCGGGGCGCTTCTCGGCAGTTGCATTGTGTATAAAACAGAGGACGGCGTGTTCCTGCGTTCCAAAGATGAAGCTTGCAAGGCCGACAGCATTCAGAATGTCCGTGTCATTGGCGCTCCGATTTCGTACATCGAGATCACCGGCGCGGGCAAAGGCACCGGTGAAGAGTATGACGTCAGGTATGCCCATACGGTAAAAGCGGGAGAAACGGTGACGTTCCGATCGGATGTGTACCAGATCAGCGGTGCTACCGCCGCTGGTGCTGTCATCACATCCTGGGACTGCGGAACCATACCCGCGGAAAATGTCGATGTGCAGACATCCAATGGGGGCTGGAGATCGACGCTTACTCTGACGAACATTACACCTGGCGTATATCCTCTGGTCTGCACGGTGAATTCTGACAACAACGGCGAAATCTATTCCGTTCGCGCAACCGTCACACTCACCGTGGAGGCGGGCGAGACAGAGTATACCCTCACCTTCGACGCCAACGGCGGCACCGGCGCTCCGGCTGCCATGACTGGCGGAACAAGCAGGTTTGTGATTCCCGACACCATCCCGACACGTGAAAATGCCCACTTCGGCGGCTGGGCGCTCACTGCCGGAGCCGACAGCCCGCAGTACCAGCACGGCGATACTGTCACCATCGACGGTGGGATGAAAATGACCCTCTACGCCTACTGGAGGGCGCACGGCGACGGTAACGGCGACGGCTTCTGCGACGGCGGCGAGGAATGCCTCCACGGAAAGGACGCCGATGGCTACTGCACCGTAAGCGGCTGCACCCACAACGCGGACGGACACGACTGCTGCCCGAAGCGCGGGCCTTCGGAAACCGTCATCACGACCCTGCCAACCCTGCCCGCCGAAACATATGTCGGCACCCAGTTTCTGGATGAAGCGCTCGAGGGCGGAGTGGCGCAGGTTAAGGGAACGGATACCGTCGTCCCCGGTAAGTTTGCATTCGAGGGAGAGTATGGCGGGAGCGTAAGTTTTGTGGGGGAAAACCGCCTGCATGTTATCTTCACTCCCGATGACACGGAAGCATATACAACAGCGGAATGTGAAGTGATTGTGACCGGCATTCGGTATACGATCACGGAGGTTCTTACGAAGTTTGCCATCACGGACAAACCGCTGGGCACGCCCCTTGCGGAGCTGGGAATCCCTACGGAGGGCGTCACGGTAAAAACCGACTCCGGCGCAATGTTCGCCCCTATTCCGGTCATTTGGGACACATCTGCCTATGATCCCAATTCTCTGGAACCCCAGACTATCTACGGAACGCTGGATGTTGCCAACAGCTATTTTCATGATAAAATCGTTACGGAAACCGATGTAAAAGCGACCATTGAGGTATCTCTTATGGATACTCGGGTCTTCCAGACTACCATTGTCACACCGCCTACGGTTGAAGGAACCTTCTATGCGCTGGATCGTTACGAGACGCTGACAAGCGGTCTCAAGGGCGGAAAGGCGATGGCAAACGGTCAGGAGATCGAAGGCACGTTCGAGTTTGATGAGGACGAATTGCTGTACGGAGACACCGCCTACCCCGGCATCGGGCTGAAATACGGCCAGCTTACGCGCACGGTCGTTTTCAAGCCGACAAACTCCAGGAACTACACAACTGCAGCCTGCACGGTAACCGTGAACGTTCTCCCGCTCACGATCGTCAGAATCAATCCCAATTTCGAGGACATCACCGACAAGCCCATTGGTACGGCGTTTGAACAACTTGGATTGGCGGAAGCGGGTTCGATGGACGTGATGCGCGGTGACCCCCAAAAAACGACGATCATGAGCGACACGGTGGTCTGGGATAAAAACCAGTATGACCCGAATACGCCATATGAGCAGCGCATTACGGGCAGATTGGTGCTGTCCACATGGAAGGATTATATTGCGCCCCCCGAAGGGGCGTCCACCGTCAGCGTCAAGGTGAAGCTGAAGTACGACCCGGTTGTACCTGTGATTGTGACCGCGCCGACGTTCCGCTGGACAAAGGGAGACTTCCGGCTTGGCGACAATCAGATTTTTGTCAGCGAAACCTTCCAGATCGGAACGGAAACGCCCCCGGAGGAAGCTGACGAGATCGGTGCGCTTATTGGCGGTGAGGCGCGGGTTGGCGGCAAGAAGATCGACGGCACATTCTCTTTCAAGGCCGGTACGCCTAAGTGGTTTAGCGCAGCGGGAACATACAACGTGACTGTGGTCTTCACGCCGAGTGATACCGTTCGTTATGCGCCTGCCGAATGTACCATCCCGATTGAAGTGGTCAAACGCATCCTCCTGAGCATCGAACCCTCGACGGATATCACGAACAAAGAGGTCGGCACGGAGTTTGATGCGCTCTGGCTGCCTTCATTCGTGAACTGCCGGACAGAGGACGGGTCGTTCTACTCAGGCATTGGCGTAACGTGGGATAAGACGTCGTATGACCTGAATTCTACTGCTGAGCAGGCCATTACCGGCACGCTCAATCTCGGCGATATTCCGACTATTCAGCAGCCCGTCCCGGAGTTAAAGGCCACGGTCAAGGTCAGGCTTATTCCCCACGACTGGAGCGACTGGACGCCCGACAGCAACGGTACCCACAGCCGCGTCTGCGCCAGAAACAGCAGTCATAAAGAAACCGTCAGCTGCTCCGGCGGTACGGCGACCTGTCAGGCAAAGGCAGTCTGCTCTGTCTGCGGTCAGGCATACGGCCAGTTTGCCGCGCATGACTTTACGGCAGAAGTGGTTGAAGAAAAATACCTGAAATCCGCCGCAACCTGCACGGAGAAGGCAGTTTACTACAAGTCCTGCACCGTCTGCGGCGAAAAAGGAACGGAAACCTTCGAGGTTGGCAATATTCTCGGCCACGACTGGGGTGAATGGCAGCCCAACGGCAATGGTATCCACAGCCGCATCTGCAAGCGCAACGCAACCCATAAGGAAACCGTCAGCTGTTCCGGCGGCACGGCGACCTGTCAGGCAAAGGCGGTCTGCTCTGTTTGCGGTCAGGAGTATGGTCAGCTTGCCGCGCACGACTTTACGGCGGAAGCGGCGGAAGAAAAGTATCTGAAATCCGCCGCGACCTGCACGGAAAAGGCGACTTACTACAAGTCCTGCACAGTCTGCGGCGAAAAGGGAACGGAAACCTTTGAGGTCGGCAACATTCTCGGCCACGACTGGGGCGAATGGCAGTCCAACGGAAACGATACCCATAGCCGCATCTGCACCAGAAACAGCGGCCATAAGGAGACCGTCAACTGTTCCGGTGGTACGGCGACCTGTCAGGCAAAGGCAGTCTGCGCTGTGTGCAGGCACGAATACGGCCAGCTTGGCACACACAGCTTCACGGCGGAAACCGTGGAGGAACAGTACCTGAAATCCGCCGCGACCTGCACAGAAAAGGCAGTCTATTACAGGTCCTGCGCCACCTGCGGCCTGAGCGCCAAGGACACCGCCGAGGAAGCGGTCTTTGAAACCAGGGCGCTCGGCCATGACTGGGGCAAGTGGCAGTCCAATGGCGACGGCACCCACACCCATGTCTGCACCAGAGACGATACCCACAAGGAGACGGCCAGCTGCTCCGGCGGCACCGCGACCTGCGTGGAGCAGGCGACCTGTAAGGACTGCGGCGGGAAGTACGGCGAAAAGGATGCCGCGAACCACACCGGTGCGAAGAAATGGACGACCACAAAGACCACCCACGAACAGAAATGGTCCTGCTGCGGCGAGATCACCGTCGCCAAAGAAGCCCATACCTTCGGCAAATGGGTCGTCACCGAAAAGGCAACATCCAGAAAAGACGGGGAAAAGACCCGCACCTGTGAAGTCTGCGATTACGTCGAGACGGCGAAGATCCCTGCCACCGGCACTTCGCCGAAGACCGGCGACGACAGCCACATCGGCATGTGGGCCGGCATCCTCTGCGTATCCCTCGCCGGTATCGTGGCGCTGGTGGTATGGTATAAACGGAAGAACAGGAAGTAAACCAAGCCATATTGCAGTCATAACCACCGGCCAGCGGTTATGACTGGGTATTGGAATCTTCGCCCACTGCTCAGTTTCCCGAACACCGTCCTCAAAATCGGCTGGTTGTTCCAGGCAGAAAAATCCGGACTTATTCCCGAGTGGGGAGTAAGTTCGGGTTTTTCGCTTTATCCAGGAAGTGCCGCACAGAAAAGATTGCCATGTGCAGCCGGATGTAGTATGCTGTCAGAAAGAAAAATCTTCCATTCCGCGTTTTTCTGCGTGTATAAGGGTGAAGCTACTAAAAAAGGAGGCGGCGACATGGATGACAATGAAATTCTCGATTTGTATTTCGCCCGGTCGGAACAGGCGATCGTTCAGACTGACCAGAAATACGGATTTTATTGTTACAGTATTGCCAAACGTATTTTATCCGACCCCCTGGACGCTGAGGAAAGCGTCAACGATACCTATTACTCCGCCTGGAAGCTGATCCCACCCCGCAGACCCCAGCGATTTTCCACCTTCTTAGGAAAGATCACCCGGAATCTTGCCATCGACCGCTGGCGGAAGAATACTGCCGAAAAGCGGGGGAAGGGGGAGACCCAGCTGCTGCTGGACGAGCTGGCGGAGTGTGTCGCCGGAAGCGAAAGCCCGGAGACGGAGCTGCTTCGCAAGGAGCTGACCGCCTCGCTGAACCGCTTTCTGCGGAAGCTCCCGGAAAAAGACCGCACCGTCTTTCTGCTCCGGTACTACTATGCCGGTACGAAGGAAGACATTGCCCGGAAGACGGGGCTGTCTTCCAATCAGGTGAAGTACATCCTGCAAAAAGTAAGAAAACAGTTGGCCGACACACTCAAAAAGGAGGGTTTACAATGACGGCTTATCAGCTTTTCAGAGGACTGACCGGCGTGGACGGGGAGCTGCTGGCGGCGGTGGAGCCGGTGGATTCCCGGAAGGAATCCGCCACAAAGAAGCTGCCCGCGAGAAAAATCTGGCTTGTTGCAGCGGTCATTGCGCTGGCGCTGCTGCTGGCGGGCTGCGGAATCGCTTACATGCTCAGCCTGAGACAGCTCGAGCTGGGAACCCAGACAATCCCCCTGCCCGCGGAAACGTCACAGGACGGCACGGCTCCCACCGAAACCGAAGTGCAGCTGGCGGTATTCTCCCTTCAGGGAATCGAAGGGACGCCCAATTATCAGGCGAATCAGGAGTGGCTGGCGTTCACCCAGAGCTATACCCCCTCCGGCGGCGAATACTGGGACAGCGACCCGGCTTACTGGGCGTACAGCGTTCAGGATCAGACGATGGTGGACAAGCTGGACGAGATCTGCGCCAAATACGGACTGAAGGTGATCGGAAAGGCGTGGCACGAGCAGGTTGACTGCAATAAATTTCTCCCCTTGCTCGGCATTGACAGCCTGCTGAAAGCCGGTACCGACGCAACGCTTTCCATTCCGGCGGGACGCTATTTCCCGGGCGGCTCCTTTACCATTTACGGTACTCTGAACCTGGGAGACGCGGCGGAGATGTTTACCTACCAATGCGTCAAAAAGAATGTTTTCTATGATGTGTTCGGCTACACGAACCCAGATACCGTCACCGAGAGAAACTGTACCACATCGGACGGCGTACCCCTCCTGTTTCTGGAATCGGAGCAGAGCGGCATGATTCTGGCAGACCGGGAGGACTGCTTCCTGAGCCTGAGCATCATGCTGGACGGAAATGTCAGTCTCGACGAAATCGCCGAATGCTTCGACTTTACGATTCAGCCTCAAGCACCCGACGCTGCCGCGGCGGATGCACGGGAGCAGGCTTCCAATGCGGAAATCATCAGCGCACAGGACGACCCGAATATTGGCAGGCGTGCCACGTATGCTGAGTATGTAGAAGACTTAATCCGGGGCGACGAGTTCCATACCTCTACCGATCCGGAGTACACACCCCCTGTCAAAACCTATGCGTTTTATGACGCGGATGGTAACGGGACAGACGAGCTGCTCATTTTTTATGGTGACCGCATTGGCAGCATTGTCGGCATGAAGGACGGTGTCACGGATGAAGGAAAGAGCTACACTCTGATACCGTGCGAAGATCATGTTTTCATTGACTGGCCGAGAGACTCGTATGTCCATGGGGAATACTGGTATCACATCTTCCGTTTCGCCAACAATGACGACCCGGTCTTCTCCAACCCGAAGGAACGAAGCATCGTCCGGCTGAAAAAGGACGCGGAGGGGAACTGGTGGCGGACATCCTCCACAGACCATTATGCGGATTTTGACACCAGAATCACGGAGGAAGAAGCGAAAGCCATCTTAGATTCCTATACTCCCATTCAGCTGGAAACCCATCCCCTTTCCGAATTCAAAGAGCCATAACAAGCGAAACAGCGCCCCGTTTCCCAACAAATCGGGAAACGGGGCGCATTTTGCTGTTGACGTCCGGGAACGCGCGTGGCATAATAGTTGTACATACAACGATGTATCTACAACGAGTCAGGAGGCTGCCATGGACATTACGGAACGGAAAATCACCAAAATCGCCCGGGAGGCGGAAAAGCTGGTTCTGCGCACCATGCGGGAAACCGGCGTCGGCACGGCGGAGATCGACCTGATCCACGCCCTGCGCCACAATCCCGGCTGCACACAGGCGGCGCTGGCGGAGCTGCTGCACGCGGACAAAGCCGCCATCGCCCGCAGAACAAAAAATCTGGAAGCGAAGGGCTACCTCGTCCGCCGGGACGCCCCCAACGACCGGCGCAGTCAGCTGCTGTACCCCACGGAAAAGGCGGAGAACCTGAAATCCTCCAAAGCGGAGATCGAAGCGGCCTTTTATGAGTATCTGGCGGACACGCTGACGAAAGAGGAAGCCGCCGCCTTTGCCGCCGCGCTGAACAAGCTCTACGCGGCATCCAAGGCGGAAAGCCGGGCGGGCTTCCCGCACTTTATTCAGGCGGCAAAGGGGGAATCCGGCGATGAAGCGTGAAAAAACCTTCCGCCCGGACAGGATCGGCACGTATTTCCGCGTCGAATGGCTGCCGCTGGCACTTGTGACCCTTTCCGGCCTGATCTACAACATCGGTCTTCTTGCCACGCCATGGTTTGAAGGGCGGCTGGCGCAGTGCCTTGCGGACATTCTGGGCGGGAATGCCACCGCCGGGAAAATGGCGGTTCTGGTGCTTGCCTATATTCTCGTCACGCTGGGGGTGCAGGCCGCGCGGTTTATCAAGCGGTTCTATGTCCGTCGCTTCGCCAACAACATCAACCGCCGGATGAAGGGCATCCTGTACGCCAATCTGGTGCGCAGAAGCCGGGCGTCGCTGGAACAGGAGGGCGCGGGCGAGCTGATGACCAAGGCCATCTCCGACGTGGACGACTGCGTGGAGGGAATGCGGAAATTCACCACCGAGGTCTTCGACACCGGCGTGGCGCTGGTGGGCTACGCCGTCATGCTTCTGGTGTACGACTGGCGTCTGGCGATCCTGAGTTTGCTGTTTACGCCGGTGTCCTACGTCTGCGCGGCGTGGATGAAGCGGAACGTCCAGCGTGCGGGCGCCGCCTACAAAAAAGCGGCGGGCGCACTCAGCACGGCCACGCTGGATCGGGCGCAGAACGCCGTGACCTACCGCATTTACGGCTGTGAAAGCACCCGGGAGGGGCAGTACGAGCATACGCTGGACACCTACGAGAAGACCGCCGTCCGTAGCAACGTGTGGCAGTCGGCCCTGCCGCCGCTGTATCTGGCCGTGTCGGAGGCGGGGGTGCTGTTCATTCTGTGGTTCGGGGCGAAAAACGTCCTCGGTTCCGGGTGGCGCGCATGGGATATTGCGGCGTTCACTACGTTTCTTTCCTGCTTTACCAAGCTGACGGTGAAATCCTCCAAGGTGGCGAAGCTGTTCAACTCGGTGCAAAAGGCGGAGGTCTCCTGGAAGCGCATCCAGCCCCTGATGAAGTCCCCGGAGACGCTGGAGCCTCTCGCCGTTCCGTCAGCGATGGACGTGACCCTTGAGAATCTTTCCTTTGCCTACGGCGACCAGCCGGTTTTCTCCGGGCTGAGCCTGACGGCCCATCCGGGGGATATCATCGGCGTTACCGGGCCGGTGGCCTGCGGCAAGTCCACCTTCGGGCGGGTGTTCCTCTGCGAAGCGCCCTACGGCGGCTCGGCGAAATTCGGGAAGACCGAGTTTTCCGCCCTCACCCCCCGTCAAATCGCGGCAACCGTGGGATATTTGGGGCACGACCCGGAGCTGAGCGCCGACACCATCCAGAATAACGTCCTCTGCGGAAGCAATCAGGACGCGAAGCCGTATCTTGCCGCGGCGGCGCTGGATCATGAAGTGCTTGCCATGGAAGCGGGGCTGGACACCGTCGTCGGCAGCAGCGGCACGCGGCTTTCCGGCGGTCAGGCGCAGCGGCTGGCGCTGGCAAGAACCCTTGCCCACCCAAGACCCGTTCTGGTTCTGGACGACCCATTCTCCGCGCTGGACAGAAATACCGAGGATACCGTGTTCGCAAATTTACAGGAATACGCAAAGGATAAGGTTGTGTTCCTGATCTCTCACCGCCTGTATCACTTCCCGCAGATGCGCAGTGTGGTCTTTATGGAGGACGGCAAAACTACCGTCGGCACCCACAAGGAATTGATGGCATCCGTTCCGGTGTACCGGCAGCTCTATGAAAGCCAGACAGGAGGGCAGACTCATGAATAAAAACGGTGTGTTTGCCGCGATACGGACGGCGGCAGCGATCCACCATCTTCTCACGGTGGGGACGGTTCTCTGCGTGGCGGCGTCGGTGGGTGCGTCCCTGCTCCCGCCGCTGCTGCTGGCACGGGTGGTCGATCGCCTGACCGTGGGCAGCGGACTGACGTTTCTCGCGGTACAGGGCTACTTTTGCAGTCTTGCGCTGGAGGGACTGCTTTCTTCCGCGCAGGAAAGCCTGCTCGTGCTGTTCGGCCAGAAAATGACCCACGCCCTGCGCTCGGAAATGTCCCGGAAGCTGACCCGGCTGCCCGCAAGCACCCTTGTTGACCAGAATCCCGGCGAGGTCGCCGCCCGGTTTTCCGGGGATGTGGACACGGTTGAGGCGCTGTTTACCTCCGGCATCATCAGCATGGTGGCGGACGCGTGCCGCATTCTGTCCATCATGGCGGTCATCGCGGTGAAAAATACCGGCCTTGCCCTGATTCTGCTGCTGGTTCTGCCCCTGTTTGCCCTGTTCACCCGCCACGTGCAGAAGCGGATGCTGGCCGCCCAGCTGAACAACCGCCGCGCCGTCGCCGCCGTGTCCGGTCAGGTGCCGGAGACGCTGCACAATATCCGCACCATCCGGGCGCTGGGGCTGGAAGATTACATGGAGCGCCGGTACGATAAGCGCATCGGGGACAGCTACGCCGCCATGGAGCGCACCAATTTTTACGACGCCATCTATTCGCCGGTAGTCCTGCTGCTGAACGCCGTGGTGGTGGGCATCGTCATGCTGCTGTCCGCCTCCGGAAATGCCGAAATTCTGCGTCTGTTCG
>ERZ773178.2664-NODE-2664-length-16169-cov-7.189525_pt1 | contig 16169 bp, 14 predicted proteins | sample MGYA00580533_ERZ773178 | MGnify/ENA primary metagenome ERZ773178 (study PRJEB29015, sample SAMEA2737859) | human gut metagenome | biome: human gut; feature: human-associated habitat; material: faeces | place: China | collected 2012 ...
CCGGGGACCCTGCCCCCGCTTCCCCGGCACAGCAGCGCTGGCGGGCCGGACTGTGCCGGGCCGTGGATGGTCTCATGACCTCGGCGGAAGGGCGCGACCTGCTGCGCTGGCTGTTGCAGGCCGGGCTCTGCTTCACCGCCGCCTGTCCGGGCCCAGGGACCCCGGCCGGACAGATCTACTGGGAGGAGGGCCGCCGCCATGTGGGCGTGGCCGTGCTCCGCCTTTTGCAGGAGGCCGACCCCTCCCACCTGCCCCGACTTTTTTTGACACAGGAGGAAGACGATGCCCGAAACTGAAGCAATCTTTGACGAAGGCCGCATGGCCCCCCGGCCGGAAAGCGGTCTGTACGGCCTGCCTGCCGACGAGGGGGGGACGCCCCCCGCTACGCCCCTGCTGGGCAGCGGCCTGGAGGAAGGCCTGCCCGCCGCCCCCGGCCAGACCTCTGCCGAGGGGCAGGAAAAACAGCCCGCAGCCGATGACGCCGCCCGGCTGGAGGCCCATCTGCGCCAGACCGATGCCCTGCGCCGTGCCCGCTGGCAGCAGCAGGTGGAACAGTGGCGGCAGGAAGTGGCCGACGATCCGCAGCTGGGCGGCGAACATCTGGCCGCCACCGTGGCCCGGGCCCAGCTGGCCCTGGACCGCTTCGACACGGACAAGAGCATCGGCCGCCTGCTGGAAGAAAGCGGCTACGGCAATCACCCGGCCGTGCTGCGCTTTTTCAGCCGCCTGGCCGACAGCCTGCTGGAAGACAGCCTGCCCGGCAGCGAAGGCGGCGGCAGCCTGCCGCCCCTGGAAGAACGCATGTACGCGGGCTGGAGCTCGCAGCGATCCTGACCATGCAGGTCGCCAACCGGCACACGGCATTTTCCTCTTTCCGTCGTTTCGTACCGGGCCGCTGACGGCCCCTTCCCGACCACCTTTGCCAAGGAGACTTCATGTCCGCCACTCTGGGTTTTGTGGCCACGCTGGCCGAAATGGAACAGTTCTATCGCGGCGACAAGGCCGGCCAGATCATCGAGCTGATGAACAAGACCAACGACATCATGGATGACGTGCCCTGGATGGAAGCCAACCAGTCCGACGGCCACCTGACGCGCATCCGCACCGGCCTGCCCGCCGTGTACTGGCGCCGCCTCTATCAGGGCACGCCGCCCGCCAAGTCCCAGTGGAGCCAGGTCAAGGAAGGTTGCGGCATCCTTGAGGCCATCATGGAACTGGATGTGGAAGAGATCCGCCTGTACGGCGACCGTGACCGCTCCTTCCGCATGAGCGAGGGCATCGCCTTTGCCGAGGCCATGCGCCAGAAGGTGGCCCGCACCCTGTTCTATGGCGACAGCAACCGCAATCCCGACGAATTCAACGGCCTGGCCATGCGTTACCCGGCCAGCGATGCCGAAAATGTGCTGGACGCCGGTGGCCGCGACGGCGGCTGCACCTCGCTCTGGCTGGTCTCCTGGGGGCCGCAGTCCGTGCACGGCATCTATCCCAAGGGCAGCCGCGGCGGCCTTTCCCACGAAGATCTCAAGACCTACATGGCGCAGGACGAGAACGGCCGCAAATATCAGGTCACGGGCGACAAATACAACTGGCGCTGCGGTCTGGCCGTACGCGACTGGCGCGGGGTGGTGCGCATCGCCAACGTGCCCGTGGCCGCACTGGGCAAGCGCAAGGGCGAGGAAGGTTTCGTGGATCTGCAGAAGCTGACCATCGAAGCCAAGAACCGCATGCCCCAGCATCTGCGCCAGAAAGCCGTCTGGTATGCCAACGCCGATGTGCTCACCGCGCTGGAACTCCAGAACTCCGACGCCGGGCAGGTGCAGCTGCACTACGGCGAATTCTTCGACGCCAAGGCCGTTCCCGTGCTGCACGGCCGCCCCGTGCGTCAGTGCGACGCCATCGCCTCGGACGAGGCTTCCATCTAGAGCCGTGCCCTTCCAAGGGGGGAGCGCCCTGAGCTGCCGCTGCTGCCAGGATGCCGGGACCTTACGGCACGATCCCCGGGCGGATGCGCTGTCCGTGCAGCGGCGCTGCCCTTCCTCCGCCTCCACCGTGTCCCGGCGGCCCCCCGGTTGCCCTCCCCTCTGACTGCACGACCTGCGGCCGTCATACGTCCGCTCCCCATGCATTTTTTCAGGAAACAAGGAGTCCTCATGGCCATCATCGACAGTCATTGCATCCTTTTCGAAGGTCCCCTGAGTGCCGAAAGCACCGGCAAGGCCGTACCCCTCACGGCCCTGCGCCTGCCCGGCCGCATGGAGCCCATGCCGCTGCGCATCTCCGTGACCAGGGGTTTCGCCAAAGAACAGACCACCTCGCTGGCCCTGACCCTGCAGGAAGCCGACAGCGCCGAAGGCGAATGGCAGGACGTGCCCGGCGCTGCCATCACCGTCCAGGGGGAGGAACTGGGCGAGGGCGCCCGCCTGGGCTGGCGCTTCGTGCCCCAGGCCGTGCGCAAGAGCTGGCTGCGCCTCAAGCTGTCTCCGGCCGGGAGCGGCAGCCATGACGGGCACATCTTCGCGGCCCTGCTGCGCGAGGAAGACTTCCCCTACGAAAAGGAACTGCGCGTGCGCTAGTCCTCTCCCCGCACCGGGAGCGACCGGGCCATCTCACAGCCCGGTCGCCGCACCGGAGACAGGATCATGCCCGCGACCGGCGGGCGACAGACCCCTCATTCATGGGGCGGGGCGGACGCTTGCCCCGCCCCCCCTGCCCAACGTGAGGGAGCCCCCTCCGTTCCCTTTTCCCTGATGCCATCACAAGGAAGACATATGGAGACCCTGACCCAGATCGCCATCTGGAACCGGGCCCTGGGCTTTTTGGGCGCCCGCAGCATCGCCGCCGAGGACGAGAACACGCCCGAGGCCCTGCAATGCCGCCTGTACTGGGACAGTGCCCGGCGGCAGGCCCTGCGCGACTACCCCTGGGCCTTTGCCCAGCGCCGGGCCTGGCTGGCCCGGGTGGCCCTGCCCTCGGGCTTCGAGCAGGAATACCGCTTTGCCTATGCCCTGCCCGAGGCCTGCCTCAAAGCGCATGAGGTCCGGCACGAAGGGCTGCTGCCGCGCCCCTTCTGTCTGGCGCGGGATCCCGCCGGGGATGCCACCATCCTGCTCACCAGCGCCAGCCGGGCCCTGCTGCTCTATACGGAAGACGTGCGCCACTGCCACCAGTTCGACGACCTTTTCGCCCACATGCTGGCCCGGAAGCTGGCCTGCCTGCTGGCGGCACCGCTGCTCAAGAGCAACAGCCAGAAGATCGCGGAGCTGGAACAGCTCTACAGCGCCAGCCTTCCCCAGGCCCGGCAGTCCGATGCCAGTGAGCGCCGTCCCCTGCCCCTGCCCGACAGCTGGTTGCAGGCCCGCTGACGGCCCGATACCCGCTCTTCACTATATGGCGGCCTTCCCTGTCCGCCCCTTTTCCGGGAGTTCGCATGACCATGCCTTACAGTTCCGGCCGTGCCCTGTTCGAAGGAAACGGTACGGCCACGGATTTTCCTTTTTCCTTCAAAGTCTGGGGAACGGAACAACTGACCGTCACCCTGACCGGCCCCGACGGCAACAGCCGCCCGGCCAGCGGCTGGACCGCCCGCCTGAACGACGACGGCGGCAGCGTGACCTATCTCCACGAAGGCGCTCCCCTGCCCGCGGGCTGGAAACTGGCCATCACCCGCAACATGCCTTTTGAACAGCAGATCGACCTGGTGTCCGGGACCCGCTTCGATGCCGAAGTCATCGAGACAGGCCTCGACCGGGCCACGGCCGAACGCCAGCAGCTGCTGGAACAGCTCCAGCGGGCGGTCATCCTGCCCCCCACCAGCGACGAGACGCCCATCAAGATGGCCGAACAGCTCCTGCAGGCGGGAAAGACCGCCCAAGCCAGCGCCGCAGCTGCCCAAGACAGCGAATCCGCAGCAGCGTCCAGCGCTTCGCAGTCCGCAGCCAGCGCACAGGCCGCAGCTGCCTCGGCAGAAGCCGCCGACCAAAGCCGGGCAGCGGCAGCCGCCAGTGCCGCCGACGCCTCCCAAAGCGCTACGGCAGCCCGCCAGAGCGCGGAGGCCGCGGCAGGGAGCGAGGACAGGGCCGCCCGGAGCGCCGCGTCCATCCTGGGATTGCAGGTGGAGGTGGCCACGCTCGATCCCGGACTGCCCGCCGGCGGCGACTATGACCCGGAGACCGGCATCCTGCATCTCGGCATCCCCAAGGGCGATTCCGGGGCGTCGGCCATCGCCACCCCTACCAGCCTGGGCAGCGTCATGCCCCAGACCGGCCACGAGGACGGCCTTGAACTCGAAACAGATGGGAAACTGCGCGTCCGCAAGGCCAGTGCTTCCCAGCGTGGCGGCGTGCTGGCCAGCACCACGGCGGCGGCCAACACCGTGCCCCAGGCCGGGGAAGACGGCACGCTGGACGCAAGCTGGGTGCCCAGACCTGACTGTTGGGACATGTTCCCGCCCTTCGTGCCCGTCCCCATCTGGGGCGCGACGCCGGGCGGCAGTGACGGACGCCGGGCCGTCATGCCCGGAGAAGAGCAGGCACGCGAAGAATGGATCCTCTGCGACGGCGGCAGCGACGGCAAGGACGGCACCGTGCCTGACCTGCGGGGCCGCTATATCCGTGGTGCCAGCGAAGCCGAGCCCGAAGGCACGGAAGGCGGCAGCGAAGATGTCGCTGTGGATCTTTCCGGCAGTACCGGGGCCACGACGCTGAGTACAACGCAGATGCCCAGCCACACGCACCCGTTTACTGCCGTCATATCGACTAAAGGACGGTATATGGAGAGCGGGAACCTATACGACAGCGGCAGTTCCAGCACTTCCGCAACGGGCGGCAACGGCTCCCACACGCATCCCCTGTCCGGGTCGGTATCCGGCACCCACACCGACCCGCATCTCGCCATGCACTTCTTCATCAAGGTGGTCTAGCATGAAAACACACGTCACCGTCATCCCGTCCGACGGCATCATCTCTGTGGACGGGGAAGTGCTGTTCCTGGACGGCATCAAATCCGAGACCTTCCACGCCCTCCAGTGGCACGATGGCACGGGCCATGTGGAGCCCGGCGACGGCCTGCCCAACGAGGAGCTTTCCACCGACGATTACGCCGGGCGCGTGGCCCCCTTCGTGGCCCTGTGGGAAGAAGAGAAGGCCCGTCTGGAAAAAGAGGCCAACCGCCCGCCCACTGACGAAGAGCTGGCCGCGCAGGCCGTAGCCGAGGCCAGGGCGCAGTCGCGCACCGTCCTCATGGCCCGGATGCAGGCGGACATGGTGCAGACGGGTGCGTTCGCCGCCGCCGAGTTCGCCACCTTCGCCAAGGCCGGACTGTTCACGGACTGGGCCGCCGGCCAGACATACGCCAAGGGCTACCGCCTGGCCCACAAGGGCATCGTCTATGAGGTGATGCAGGAAGTGACTTCGCTGGAGAACCAGCCCCCGGATGCTGCCGGGCTGCTGGCAGTGTACCGTCCGCTGTCCGTGGACCCGGAGACCGGTGAAGAGCCGGATGGCAGCCGGGAACATCCCTTCGCCTTCCTCTACGGCATGGATGTCACCAAGGACAGCTACTACAGCTACGAAGGCAAGCTCTGGCTGGCCAGGGCCGACATGCCCGCCTGCGTCTGGGTGCCGGGCACGGCAGGCCTGTGGCAGTGGGAAGAAGCAAGCGCGGCCTGAGCCCCGGCGGATGCGGGAACGGCCCATTTTCTTTGCAACGGATACCGGCCCCGGCACATGCCGTCACGGCCCGTGCCCGGAAGCATACGGGCTGGGACAGATGCGGCAACGTGAACACGAGCATCCTGCGTCTGGCCGATCCCATTCCCCATCCACGTCCTGTGATGCTGCCTTTTTCCCCACGATCCGGAGCAGCTCCCACAGGCTTTTCCCTGGTTCTCCTGCCCATCCCGCAACCTCCACCTTTTTCGAGGATCCATGCGCATAGCCCTGCACAACTTCACCGGCGGCGAGGTCTCCCCCATCCTGGCCGCCCGCTATGATCTTTCCCGTTACGGCAGTTCCGTGCAATGCATGGAAAACATGCTGCCCGGCCTGCACGGCGACGTGCGCCGCCGCCCCGGGACCCTGTTCCTGGGCAGCCTCGAAGACGAGGCCGTGCTCCTGCCTTTCAGCTTCAATGCTCTGGCGGAACAGAACTTCGTGCTCGTCCTTTCAGGGAATGGCCTGAGCATCGCCGACATCCACGGCTTCGACCCCCAGAAAGGGAGCATCCCCCGGCTGCCCACCCCCTACGAGGCCCGGCATCTGCTGGAGATCTGCGCCGCCCAGGTGGGGGATACGGTCTATCTGGCCCACACGGCCTATCCGCTGCACAAGCTCGTCCGCAGTACGGACAGCGAGCCGGAGGCCCCCCTGCCGGAAAATGCCATCCGCAGCCACGGGTACCGCTGGACACTGGAAGCCGTGGCCCTCAACAGCAGCCTGCCCGCTCCCCAAGCCCCCGGCTGTACGTTCGTACGCGGCAACAACGACGATGACGCTGGGCTCGGCTACACGCTGCGCTACAAGATCGTGGCCGTGGACGCCAACGGCAAGCAGTCGCTGGCCTCGGAGGCGGGCAGCTGTAACGGCAAGCATCCTTCCGACTGGGTGGTGGGCAACCGCACGGACATCTCCTGGACAGCCGTGGAAGGCGCCACGGAATACAATATCTACCGGGAGGAGGCCGGGTACTACGGCTTCATCGGCGTCAGCAGCGGCACGACATTTTCGGACAACAACTATCAGGCAGACACCGCCGATACCCCGCGCGAGGACTGGGACCCGTTCGCCGACGGCAACAACCCGTCCGTGGTGGCCTTCCACCAGCAGCGCATGGTCCTGGCGGGCACACGCGACAGCCCGCAGGCCTTCTACCTTTCGCGCAGCGGGGACTTCGAGAACTTCCGCAAGTCCCGCCCCCTGCAGGACGACGATCCGGTGGAATACCTCATCGCGTCCGGCTCCATCGACGCCATCGCCTGGGCGGCCAGCTTCGGGGACCTGCTGCTGGGCACCTCGGGCAGCGAATACAAGGCCAGCGGCAACGGCAGTGCCATCACCCCGGGCAACATCACCATCACGGCCCAGTCCTACTGGGGCAGCGCGGGCCTTGCGCCCATCATCATCGGCAATGCCATCCTGCATGTGCAGCGCCACGGCGCCCATGTGCGCGACCTGTTCTATTCGCTGGAAAAAGACGGCTATGCGGGCAATGACCTTTCCATCCTGGCGCCGCATCTGTTCGAAGGGCACCGCCTGCGTCAGTGGGCCTACCAGCAGACGCCGGGATCCGTGCTCTGGATCGTGCGCGACGACGGCCTGCTGCTGGCCCTGACCTATCTCAAGAAGCACGACATCTGGGGCTGGAGCCGCCATCCCACGGCCGGAGAGGTGCTGTCCGTATGCAGCATCTCCGGCCCGGACAGCGACGAACTGTTGCTGGTGGTCCGCCGCCGGGATGCGGACGGCGGCACCCGGTACTGTCTGGAACGTCTGGCCCCCCAGTGGCAGGACAGCGATCCTGTGGAGGAAGCTTTTTTTGTGGATTGCGGTCTGAGTCTCCACCGGGAAGAAGCGGTCAACGACGTGGACGGGCTCGACCATCTGGAAGGCCAGTCCCTGGCCGTGCTGGCGGACGGGAGCCCCGTGGAAGGCTGCGTGGTGCGGCAGGGCCGCATCCGGCTGCCCTTTGCCGCCCGCATCGTCCAGGCAGGCCTGCCCTATGCCTCCGTCCTGTCGCCCCTGCCCGTGGAAGGCAACGGCGAATCCGGCAGCACGCTGGGACGGCAACGGGCGCTGGGCCGCTGCTGCCTGCGCCTGTACCGCAGCGTGGGCGGGCGCTACGGAGCCGGCCGCGACGAACTTTACGACATCCCCTTCCTGCCCCGGCGCTGGGATGAGGCCTGCCAACCTTTCAGCGGCGATGTGGATTTTTTGCCCGCCGGAGGACACGGCCCCTCGGCCACCATCTGGCTGGTGCAGGAACGTCCCCTGCCCTTCCACCTGCTGGCCCTGAGCCTAGATGTGGAATTTGCGGAGATATGAACCAAGGAGAGAGCATGATCCATTGTCACTGTGAACCGCTCGAACGCCTGCTGCCGGAACTGCCGCCCCTGTTGCAGGCCCACTGGGACGAGAGCGAGGCCGCCCTGTTCGGCCCGCAGTTCTACGCCCTGGACACGAAACGCTATGCCTGCTGGGAGCGGCTGGGCATGCTGCATGTAGTGACGGCCCGGGACAGCTCCGGCAGCCTGCAGGGCTACGCCGCCTTCACCCTGACGGATTGCCCGCACCGTCCGGGAAAACGTCTGGCCGCTCTGGATGGCCTGTATCTGGCACCGGCCGCCCGCAAGGGCCTGGCCGTCCTGAAGCTGCTGCGTGCGGCCGAGGCCGGGCTCAGGGAACGCGGCGCGGACGTGGTCCAGTACAGTTCCCCGGCCTCCCGCCCCTGTGACGCCCTGTACCGCCGCCTGGGGGCCCGCCATACGGAAAGCGTCTGGCACAAGGAGCTGCGCTGATGGCCGTGGCCAGCAGTACCGCGGCCCTGCTGGGGGCCGCCGTGACCCTTGCCAGCACCGCCGTGGGCACCTGGAGTGCCGTGAGCCGTCAGGAAGAGCAGCGCAAGCAGGCGGAATTCTCCGCCGACATGGCCCGGCGCAATGCGCAGATCGCTGAAGAGAATGCCCGCATGGCCGAAGAAGAAGCCCGGCAGACCCGGGCAGACAGTTACGACAAGGCGGTGCGCAAACGTCAGGAAACATCCCTGCTGGTCGGCAAACAGCGGGCACAGGCCGGGGCCTCGGGCGCGCAGATCGACAGCGGCAGCCATCTGGACAGTCAGCTCGACCTGCGGGAAAAAGGAGAACTTGATGCCCTGTCCATCGAAGAACAGGGCGAACGCGCGGCCTACAATCAGGAAGTCCAGGCCTGGAACCAGCGCAATGCCGCCCAGGGATCCCAGGCCCGGGAACGGCAGCTGCGCAGCAAAAGCAGCACGGACTATCTTTCCCTGAGCAAGACCCTGCTCAATAGCGCCGGACGCTTGGGCAACAACTTTGACCTGTTCTCGGGCCAGGGGCCGCGCCTGCCCTGAAGAAAATGGCGGAGGGGGTGAAACGGTTCCCGGGCGCTGCCTGATGCCGGAAGGGCGCGGGATGCCGGACAGCCTCAGCGACGCGCCAGCTGCGGGCTTGCCCGCTTTTCTTTGCCTGCTTTTCTGCCCGTCGTATCCGCATCCCGGCAGAGACGTCTTGTCAGGTCATGCCTTGCCTGGAAAAGCCTTCCCCGCGACGGCTCTGCTCCAGAGGCATATTCCTTTGCAGCGCAAAAGGCCCTCCCTTCACGAAGGGAGGGCCTTTTTTGCCCGGTATAAAAAAAGGGGCCGCGGCATATCGCCACGGCCCCGGGTATCCATACTGTAGCGGGCAGGCTACGTCAGGAAAGGACTAGAAGGTGTAGTTCAGTTCTTCGAAGTGGGCCTTGGGATGGGCACAGGCCGGGCACAGATCGGGAGCGTGGGTACCTTCCACCAGGCAACCGCAGTTGCGGCAGCGCCACACGGTGGCTTTTTCACGCATGAACATGCGGCCTTCCTTGATGTCCTTGGCCAGGGCCAGGAAGCGCTTTTCGTGGTAGGCTTCGGCCACGGCGATATTGCGCATCACAGCGGCGATCTCGGAGAAACCTTCCTTTTCGGCCACAGCGGCGAAGGAAGGATACATTTCCGTGTGCTCGTGGTTTTCACCGGCGGCGGAGGCCAGCAGGTTGGCTTCGGTGGCGCCGATGATGCCGGCAGGGAATGCACCCACGATCTCCACATCGCCGCCTTCGAGGAACTTGAACAGGCGCTTGGCGTGTTCCTTTTCCTGCAGGGCGGTTTCCTGGAAGATGTCGCGGACCAGGACGTAGCCATCGCTTTTGGCTTTGGCAGCAAAGAAGTCGTAACGGTTGCGGGCCTGAGATTCACCGGCAAAAGCGGTCAGGATGTTTTTCTCGGTCTGGGTACCTTTCAAAGATTTCATATGCTGTCTCCCGAGCCGTGGCTCTGTTGGTGTGCTTGTTGTTGAGGAGGTCTTGTTTCGTTCCCCGTTGAGCTATTGATAATAAATCTCATTAGCGAATGCAAGCACTTTTTCCATTTTCCCGAAAAAAATTATCGGGCTGCCTGTCATCTGCATAACGCCAAATCCATAAAAAAACAAGCATATTTATAATAACACATTGAAATCATTCGTATGGTTTTTATTCCCCTGTTTACAGGCCCGCAACAGCTGTGGCAAGCTTACGGCATGCAGCCCCTTTTCGCGCCTTCTTCCGTCCAGCTCCTCGATGGCGACCGCTCCGTCCTGTTCACTCTGGCAGACGGCAGCCGCCATGAGGCACGCCTCATCCCTTCCGCCCGGGCCCGGAATCTGCGTCTGCGCCTGTCCCCCGACAAGGGCCTGCTCCTGACCGTGCCTGCCGGCATCCCCGCCACGGCCTTGCCTGCCCTGCTCTTCTCGTTCCTGCCCTGGCTGGAACGTCATCTCCCTGCCTGCCCCGCGCCCGCTCCGCTCGTCTTGCCGGAAAAGCTTCTCCTTCCCCTGCGCGGTACGGCCCTGCAGATCATCTCCGACGGGCCGCTGTCCAAAGGCCGCCGCCAGACCGCTTCCTGCACAGAGCCGCCGCTTTTGCTGCGCGCCGGCAGCAAACGTCTGCTGGCCCTGGTCCGGGATGAGGAACTCCGGCTCTATGCCGCTGCCACGCCGGAAGATGCCGCCCTGCTGCTGCGCCACTGGTGCCGCCGGCAGGCAGAAAAGCTGCTGCCCCCCTATCTGCAGCGGTTCGCCGGTCAGGGCGGCTTCACCGTCGCCCGGGTCACTGTCAGGGACCAGCGCCGCCGCTGGGGCAGCTGCAGTAGCCGTGACGGCGGCAGCATCAGCCTCAACTGGCGTGCCGTCCTGCTGCCCCTGTCCCTGCTGGAGCACCTGTGCTGGCACGAGCTGTGCCACCTGCATCATATGGATCATTCCCCGGCCTACCGGCAGACGCTGGCCCGCTTCTCTCCTGACTGGAAACTCCAGGAACGCCGCCTGACGGCCTTCTGGCGCGATCTGCCGGTCTGGGCACGCCCCTGCCCTTCACCTGCCCCGGACAAAGAGGCCGGGCGAACCGCTTTACAAGCTCAAGACAGCCCCGTATAGCCATTTGATGGACTGGGCATCATTTTTCATCTGCTTCACCGGCTGGACCCTGGGGGGAATCGTCAACGGTATCAGCGGACTGGGCGCGGGCATCTTCGCCCTGCCCATCGTCCTGCTGGTCACGGACATCAAGACGGCCTCCCTCATCACCTGCATCATCTGCATCCCGCTGCCTGCCATCCTGGGCTGGCAGTTCCGCCATTATTACCGCATGGCCGATCTTCGACTGCTGCTCCTGGGCACCATCCCCGGCGCCCTGCTGGGTGTGGCCCTGCTGCCGCTCATCCCCGCGCGTGCCCTGCAGGTGGGCCTGGGGATCATGCTCATGGCCCACATGGTCTGGCACCTGCTGGCCCACCGGCCGGGGCCCCTGCATTCGCCCCGGCTCTGGGGCTCCGTCAGCGGAGCGCTGGCCGGTTTCATCCAGGCAGTGAGCGGCCTCGGCGGCCCGGCCATCGGCATGTATGCCCAGCTGGCCCACTGGGACAAGGACCGCACCCGCGGCAATATCAGCCTGTACTTTCTGGGGCTCTCCCTGCCTCTGGTCCTCATGCAATACCTGGCGGGCTATTACACCGGGCCCGTGCTCCAGGGCCTGATCCCCTGTCTGCTGGGCTGCGGCGTGGGCCTGGTCATCAGTTATCCCCTGGCACGCAAGATCGGCGAGGCCAGCTTCCAGCGCCTGCTGGCCATCGTCATCGGCCTGTCGGGCTTTTCCATCCTGACACGGGCCCTGCTGGACAGCTGAACGAAAAAAGGACGCCCCCAGGCGTCCTTTTTTATTGGCCAAAAACGGCAACCGTCAGGTTACGGCTCAAGTTTGCGCACGGCATCGGCCCGGCCGGCCACCACCAGCGTGTCTCCCTTGTGCAGTACGGTGAGCGCCGGCGGGACGAACTGGAAAGCGCGCTCGCCTGCCGGACGGATGCCCATGACCATGACCCCGAAGGACTGGATCAGGTTCAGGTCCACCAGCGTGCGTCCGTGCCAGTTGTCGACGCGCAGCTCCTGGATGGCGATGCCGCCGTATTTGGGGATCAGGTCCAGCATGCCCGGATGGCACAGCTGGTGCGCGGCCATGACGGCGGCTTCCATCTCGGGCACGATGGCCCTGTCCACATGCAGGCGCTGCAGGATCTTTTTGTGTTCCTCGTTGGAGGCCTTGACCCAGATCTTGGGGCCGCCCAGCTCCTGGACGTTGAGCGTGATGCTCAGGGACTGTTCCACCCCTTCGCCCACGCTGATGACCACCCAGTCCAGATCCTGCACATGCAGGGAGCGCAGGACGCTCAGACTGGTGGCGTCGGCCTTGTAGACCGTATCCAGCAGCTCTTCGGCCAGCTGCACACGGGCATCGGACATGTCGATGCCGATGACCGTATGGCCCATGGAAGCCAGAGTCGTGGCCATGCGCAGGCCGAATTTCCCCAGACCGATGATGCCGATTTCCAAAGTTTTCTCTGCCATGCAGGCTCCTTGTCACGATGGCGCCGATGCCGCCCGCGGGGGCAGCTTCGGGAACAGCCGCAGACACGGTCTTGGCCGCGTCCTTTCAAAACTATCCTTCTCCGGTGTTACCCCACGGGCAGCTGGCTTTCCGCGTAGGCATAGGCCTTTTTGGGCTGCAGGCTGCGCAGGGCCAGCAGCAGGGAGAGCAGCCCTACACGACCGGCGAACATGTTGAATATCAGGATGCACTTGCCTTCACTGGTCAGCTGCGGAGTCAGGTTCACGCTCAGCCCCACGGTGCCCTGCGCCGAGACCACCTCGAACAGCAAATTGACGAAGGCCATGCTTTGTCCCTCGACCCGGTGCAGGATGCCGTTTTCCGTGATGGTCAGCAAAAAGACGGAAAAGAAGATGCTCAGCGTATACAGCAAAAAGAGCGTCAGGGCCCGCGTCAGGTTCTCCGGCGGCACGCCCCGCTTGTGGAAAACGATCTGGCGATCCCCGCGCACCTGGGCCACCACATAGCCCACCAGCAGGCGGAAGGTCACGATCTTGATACCGCCGGCGCACGACCCCGGTCCGCCGCCGATGAACATCAGGACCATCAGGACCATCAGGCTCGCGTGGCTCCAGTTGGCCATGTCCACCATGTTGAACCCGGCGGTACGGGCGGAGATGGAGTGGAACAGCGAGATCAGGAACAGGTGGAGGCCGTCCCCCACCAGATCTTCGTTACCGGCACGGCGCCATTCCACCACGAAGATCAGCACTGCCCCGGCCACGATGAGGAACAGGCTGGTATTGATGACCAGACGGCTCAGGCGGCTCAGACGCGTCACCGGCGCCAGACGCCCCCGGCTCAGGATGCCCAGGCATTCCCGCAGCACGCCGAAACCGATGCCCCCCAGGACGATGCAGATGCAGATGACCGTGCAGACCAGCCCGTCTTCCCGGAAGGCGACCATATTGTCCGGCGCCAGAGCGAAACCGGCGTTGCAGAAGGCCGAGACCGCATGGAACAGAGCACTGAAGGGAGAAAAGAACACCGGATCATGCAGGAACAGCACCAGCGCGGCCAGCAGCTCCACGCCCAGGACGATGCACACGACCTGCAGGAGGAACTGCCCCATATTGAAATCCCCGCCCAGCAGGGCCTGGCTCACGGCCTCGCGGCTGGTGAAGGGCACCTGCTTGCGCCACAGGAGAAAGATCAGGCTGGTATAGGTCATGACGCCCAGACCGCCCACCTGGATGAGGACCAGCATCACGCCCTGTCCCACAGGGCTCAGCACCTGGCTGATGTCCACCGGGGACAGGCCGGTCACGCAGACTGCGGAAGTAGACAGGAACGCAGCATCCACCACGGAGAGGGAAGCTCCTTCGCCATGACAGACGGGCAGGCACAGGGCCAGTGTCCCCAGCAGGATCATGGCCGCAAAGGAGATGGCCGGCCATGTCAGGGGAGTGAGATAACGTTTACGCTGCATGCTCTCCTCTGGGCTCAGGACGCATCATCCGTCCGGCAGACGGCCTCCGCATGAACAGCGAAAGCCAGGCAGCCCGGCGCCCTGAGCAGACATCGGTCCCGGCCTGCCGCCATCCTGAAGAAACGGTCGCTGCAGCCGGGCGATGACGCCTAACCCTAGTCCAGCTGCCCGGCTATTGCAAGCCGCGCCTCCGGGGGCGTACTTTACAGCCGGAGCAAAGCCCGCTACAGTGCCCGCCAGCTAGGGGAGCCGTGAACGGCAGTTGCACGGCTGAGAGTGGGATAGTCCCAGACCCTGTGAACCTGACGCAGTTCGCACTGCCGTAGGGAAGCTGAGCCGCACCCACGAAAGACAGGTTGTGGCTTTTTTTGCGCCCTGCGTCCAAACCCAAGGATGCAAACCCATGTCTTCCATCCTCTCCCGTAACGCCGCCCTGCGCGGCCTTCTCGACCAGCATCTGGCCGCCCTTTCCCAGGAAGAGGGCCTTGCCCCTGAAACCATCACCAGTGCCATCGAAGCCGGCAGCATGGTCCTGCTGGGCAATCCCGCCCACGCGGGCCTGGCGCCCATCGTCGTGGGCCAGCCTTCCCGCATCAAGGTCAACGCCAATATCGGCACCTCGCCGCTGTGCAACTGTCTGCACACCGAAAAACGCAAGCTGGCCGTGGCCCTGGAAGCCGGGGCCGATACGGTCATGGATCTTTCCATCGCCGGTGATCTGGATGCCATCCGTACCGGCATGCTGGCTGCCTGCCCGCGCCCGCTGGGCACGGTGCCCATGTATTCCGTGGGCCAGCAGATCCTGGACAATGACCGGGACATCGCCAGCATGCAGCCTGACGACCTGTTCGCCGAGATCGAAAAACAGGCCCGCCAGGGCGTGGACTTCATGACCGTGCACTGCGGTCTGACCAAGCGCGGCGCGGAAATGGCCGTCAAGCAGGACCGCGTCATGGGCGTCGTCTCCCGTGGCGGCTCCATGCTGGCCCGCTGGATGCTGGAAAACGGCAAGGAAAATCCCCTGCTGGAATATTTCGACCGTCTCATCGACGTGTGCCGCCAGTTCAACGTCACCCTGTCCCTGGGCGACGGCCTGCGCCCCGGTGCCGGTGTGGATGCCGGTGATGCCGCCCAGTGGGAAGAAGTCATCACCCTGGGCCGTCTGGCCAAGTATGCTCTGGAACAGAGCGTGCAGTGCATGATCGAAGGCCCCGGTCATGTGCCCATGAATCAGGTCCGCACCCAGATCCAGGGCATCAAGCGCCTGACCAACAACGCTCCCCTCTATGTTCTCGGCCCCTTGTGCTGCGACAGCGCCCCGGGCTACGACCACATCGCCGGTGCCATCGGCGGCGCCCTGGGCGTGGAAGCCGGTGTGGACTTCCTCTGCTATCTGACCCCGGCCGAACATCTGACCCTGCCCAATGAAGAAGATGTGCGCGCCGGTGTCATGGCCTCGCGCGTGGCTGCCCATGTGGGCGAAGTAGCCCTGGGCCGTGAACGTGCCGTGCGCCGCGAAGCCACCATGAACGCCGGCCGTAAGGCTCTGGACTGGGACATGATGCGCGAAGCCGCTCTTGATCCCCAGCAGCTGGACAAGCGCCGCGAAGACCACAAGCATGAAGATGTCTGCGCCATGTGCGGCAAATTCTGCGCCGTGAAGATGCTCAAGGACCAGAAAAAAGACTAGGAAAACCTTTGGAGGGGGAGGGGCCCCCTTTTCCTTGAGGAAAAAGATTCCCTCCCCCTCGTCCCCTCCTTCCCCAAAAACCGCTCATCAAGACTGCCTGCATCACAGGCAGTCTTTTTTTATGGCTGGCGCAAGTTGAGGGATGTTCCTGTCTGGAAAAAATTCTGCCCCATCAACAGCCGGTAGGGGGGAAGGACGCCTTGAAAAGGCTTGATGGTCCATAAAATACCATCATGCGCTTTCCGTGCCAGGCCCGGACATTCGCAAATACTATTCCGCTGGATATCGATGGCAACACCGATGCCTTACAATATTTTCGATTTGAGCATCTTCATAGCCAAGGCAACCCCATTCCCATCCATGCACAGGC
>ERZ773178.2665-NODE-2665-length-16169-cov-4.409830_pt1 | contig 16169 bp, 13 predicted proteins | sample MGYA00580533_ERZ773178 | MGnify/ENA primary metagenome ERZ773178 (study PRJEB29015, sample SAMEA2737859) | human gut metagenome | biome: human gut; feature: human-associated habitat; material: faeces | place: China | collected 2012 ...
CATCAATGCACCGAGGGATCTCTAACGAGATCCCTCGGCTGTCTTTTATCCCGTGCGGTTATTAAGCGCTTACAAACCACCCGCTTGGCGGGTGGATGCTTATTGTAAAATGGGGGAAATCATGAGAAAGAAACTGATAATATGCTGTACCACATTCCTACTGATGCTGGCTCTAACGATCCCAGCATCGGCGGCATTCGGCACATTTCAGGATGTGCAGGAAACATCGGACTGCTATGAGAGTGTGTTATATTTATCTGACCACGGAATCACCAACGGCACGGGAAGAGTATGCTTCTCACCGGATTTGCCAGTGACAGTACGGCAATGGGCGATGATGCTTTGCCGTGCTTATGATGTGAAGGTGGATGGCAGCTCGTGGAGCGATTTAAGTCTCAGCGCTGTGGAGCAGTCCTATCGAAAAGGCTGGCTGAGTGAAACTGCACTCTTCGCAAGCAATACGCAGTTCTGTCGCGGCGCTCCCTATAAAAGCGCTTTTGCCGCAGCCAAAATCCCTGTCTATGACAGTATACTCTATGAGAATGGCGTAGAGTTGTCTGACTTTGAAAATTGTCTCCGCACTGCACGGGAGTTGTCTCTTTGTGGGGAAACTGTCGGTGTAACCGAGATCGTAACTCGCGGCGAAGCGGCGCAATTGCTTTATGCGGTTCTGATACGGGACCTGACCGTGGAGGCTCCGCCTGCGCCGGTTTCGCTGGAGAATTGGGCAGGAGTCGATGTCAACGACTACCTGCTGGCGCTGCGTTAGGTGCCGGAACCTCTTCTTGTGGCATTTCGGGATCAAGAATGGACATATACCATCGACTATGACTACCCGACTGAATTGGGTGGGCAGCTTAGCATCAGCTGTGTTGGCTGTACCGACTACAGCAGCAAGTGAATCTATGTTTCCGAGACTGCTGCTACGCTCCATGAATTCGGACATTCTTTGGATAACGCCCTAGGTTTTCCATCGGAGCATGAGAGGCTATATCTTACCGAAACGAAAAATTCCGGTCTTCGAAACTATGCCAAAACCAGTAGTCGGAAATACTTTGCAGACTTCTTTATTTGCTTTATCCGCAATCGCGGCAACAAAAGAGTCATGGAAGCACTGCGGAAGAACGCGCCGCAGACATACCATTACATGAAACAACTGAAAGCTGGGGGATGACTTTCTGATTGCCTGTGATGCTGAATGGCAGAATGGACAGAGGCGGGGGAATTATCTCCACCGCCTCTGTTTGCGTTGCCAGAAAACGGGTAACAAGCAGTTTTACTTGTGAATCGGAAAACTCTATGCTACAATAACTAGTGCAATATCGCACAGAAAAGATGCAGAATAAAGTCAGAAGTGGAAGAATATATGGGCATGGATAAGCAAGTAAGTCTGTCTGGCTTGAGCGACAAATTGGCGCAGGTACAGACAAAAAAGAATTTCTATCGCAGATAGAACGCATCGTACCGTGGGGAGAGTGATTCACGCTCATCAGGCCGTACTACTTACAAAGAGGAACGCGGCAATAAACCCTACGATTTGGAACGTATACTGAGGATCCATCTGCTGCAAAAGGCATGGAGACAGCGGGTATCTTAGTGCGGACAAACGGGAGAATAGCGTTAGAAGGAATCGTCAGGGAAGGCGTATCCGCTACAGGATTAACCGCCGCCCTTCTCAAATCAGGAAGAAACCAACCAAGCAAAGCGCAGAGCCAGCTCAAGCGCAGAGAGCACGAAAAGTCACCTGTTCGCGCTAAGGCGGAACATGTATTTGTGGTCGTCAAAAGACGGATCCGATACCGAAAGACACGGTACCAAGGCCTGCGGAAGCAGACCGATAAATTAAAATACTGTTCGCTTTGGCAAAACTGATTCAGGCTGACAGGTCTTGCCTGGCAGCCTGAGTTGTTGCGCCCCTGCGGCGAACCGAAGGATAACGCTGGACGCTCTACAGATAAGCTTACTATGACTATCCCTATACGCTATCTATGCGGTATTACCCTAATTTTGATTGAAAGATTCATCCTAATATTTGCCGAATAATAGAAAAAACTACATGGCACAAGACACAAAAGCCATTCGTAATATAATAAAAAACAAGAATTAGTCAAATACTTTGCATTTGTAGGATGACTATGTATCGTTACAGCAATGGGATAGATTAGATTGGGGGATTTCAGGAAGCTAGTGGGTAAGAAACCCAGACGATTCCATAACCGGCGGTTGAGAAGCGGTGCGCTGCTCTGTTTACCAATTGCAAAGGCAATGTTGCCAAGCCGTTGCGCCAAACTCAGTGTACGGGGAAAGCAGGCAAGACGGTGGAACTTAGTGTAAAGCTGGATATCTGCGTTGTGGATGGTCGGATACGGTTAGAACGCTGCCCATTAGATGCTTACAAGTGTGGATGGGAATCTGCCAGAGATGGCAGAGCGGTTACGAGAGCGGGAGAAATATTATCCCAGATGCATTTAGTGGGACAAGATATACCTGAATTGTAAGAATTCTAACTATTGTAGGGGATGCGAAATCCGGCTATCTGGCTTGGCGCTGGGTTACTCAAAAAGATGAGACTAGAGAAAAGACTCAGGATTACCGGGAGGAGTGCCAGTGTGTGGAGATGGAGGGCGGATTTAGTCTGGCAAGGTGTAAATTGCGGCATGGGGCAGATAACTTCAAAGCTACAGAAGGTAGTTGTACATGTGATTGCCATGCCTGCTCTAGTGCTGAATCTCTCCAAAATTCTGTGCACCTTTATGAAGTTGCTTACATGTCTGCTGATTATTTTCATGCCCTCGAAAAATGTACGGCTGTGCAGTAGGTATTAACTACATTTTCTGCCATACGGTAGGACGGTAGAGAAACAGATGTGATATTTTAGAACAGAAAAGGAGAGAGAAGCATGGGTGTCACCGTTCGAGAACTGCTGAAGCTGCCAATTATGCAGGAAAATGCAAAGGTGATTTCAAAATGTGGACTTGACAACATTGTGCGTTATGTTACAGTTGCGGAAGCGCATGATGTCCATTTTCCCAGCTTTGGGGGAGGCGTGTTTGTACTCACGACACTTTCGGCGCATCATGATTCCACAGAGAAGATTGACGAGTTTATTCATGGCCTCTGCAATGTTAAGGTTTCGGGCATCGGCATCAAACTTGGACGCTTTGTCAACGAGATCCCCGCCTCGACCATTAGGCTTGCTGAGGAGGCCAATGTGCCGGTCATAGCCCTCTCGTCCACGGTGTACTTCCGTGAGATCCTGAGCGACACGCTTTCCGTAATCACGGGAAACCAGCAGCAGATGCTCAACCGCATCAACGTGCTCAGCCGCACTATGGTCAACGCGATCGTGGAGAACCAGAATATTCAGCAGCTGCTCCGCCTGTTCTGCCAGGAGGTCAACTGCTACTGCTGCTGTATGGATCTCTCCGGGCGTTGGATCGCGGAGGCAGCCTCGCTTTGCGGTGTGTTTGACACCAATGAGGTCAAGCGGGAGCTGAAAGAGTATATCGCCCGACAGGGGCAGGAGCAGGTTCGGCAGTACTACCGTAAGGGAAACATTTTTATTTTCCCCTGCATCGTGCAGGGAGAGCTCCTTGCCGTGTTCTGCATGGCGGCGCACGATGTGGAGGAGGAGTTGGCCTGCTCGCTGGCGCAGTCGGTCGTCAACGGCATCAACATCAAGTTTCTGGGGGAGAATCTCAAGCAGCAGGCGGAGATGGAGCTGATTTCCTCCACACTGGACGATGTGCTGTTCTCTCATGGAAGCGACGCCAAGATCATAGCGGAGCGGCTGGCGCTGGTCGATTTTATCCCCAGAAAGAACCTGCTGATGATTCTGATCTCCTCTGAGGCGGCGCAGCGCTACACGCGCAGCTATATGCACACGCTCAACGACATTCAGAATGTTTTCGCAGAGCGTTTCGCCTCCTGCGTGACCTTCCGTCACAGCAGTCAGTTTCTTGTGCTGGCCTCCTATGAGCAAGTGATGACCAAGGAAAAGCTCTGCGCGATTCTGAAGGACTGCCACAGTATGCTGCAAAAATACGACGACGAGGTGTTTGACATCGGGTGCAGCACGCAGGTGGCCGATCTCACCCAAATCTCCGAATGCTATCGGATGGCGAAGGATGCCATCGCCTTCGGACGAATGGAAAACGCCGAGGCGCATGTTTACTACTATGGAGATTACTTTGAGCTGGGGCTGATCGCGCATGGCGTCGGGAGCGAGGAAGAAAAAATGTTCTTTGAGCGTGTCACGTCGCCGATCCGGCTCTATGACGAGCAGTTTGGGAATGAACTCTGGCACACGCTTGAGGTAAGCCTGTCCAATCTCAAGCTGGAGCAGGCGGCGGAATGCCTGCATATCCACATCAGCACGCTGCGCTACCGGCTGCAAAAGATCGAGGCGCTGACCGGCTACAACTACTTTCATTCGCGCGACCGGCTGACGCTGTATCTGGCGTACCTGCTCTACCGGATCTCATCGGGCGGCGCGGCACAGTAAAGCGTCTTAAATTGCGTGGCACAGGCGCAGATACCGCTCGGCGTTCCCGTCGAAGATCTGCTCCTTTTCCGCCGCGGTAAACGGGCCGTTTTCGATGTAGGCTTTTTCCTTTGCCATGCAGGCCCAGGGCATATCCGTACCGAAGAGAATGCGGTTTACGCCGAACAGCTCCGCGGCAAGGTTGAACTTGTTCTGATCCAGATGACGGACGCACAGTGCGGTGTCTGTAATCACAGGGAGGCTTGCCGCCTCCCTAATTTCATCTTCAGACAGGAACATGCCGCCGAGGTGCGAGAGCACGACGGGAGCGCCCTGGAAGCAGTCAATGTAGCGGGCGACGGCGCGCGGGAGGACGGGGAACTCCTTTGTGCGAATGGAGCGGCCGCCGTGGATCACGGTCATCATGCCCAACTCGCCGATCTTGCGAAAGATCGGCTCACAGCACGGCTCATCCATATAAAAGCCCTGCCGGATTGGCTGAAATTTGATCCCGCGGATACCGAGGGCGTAGAGACGCTCCACCTCCGCCACAGCATCTGGCGCGTGCGGATGGATGGAGGCGAATGAGATGATCTTTCCGGCCATTCCGTTGACAGAGACGGCAAAGTCGTTGACGTGACGCATGGAATCGGGGCGATTTGCCACGTGCAGGACGACGACCTTCCGCAGTCCCTCTCTGTCGGCCAGCCGGATCTGGCCGGAAATGGTGGCGTCCGTCTCATAGATGCCGCCGTATAGATCTGTCTTGGCAAGCGCCCGCGGCGCCAGCGCGTCCGGAAAGCAATGAGTGTGAGCGTCGATCATTTTGTATCCGTCCTGTCGGTGATTTCTTTGATATCGTCCAGCTCGGAGGGCTGGAGCAGCTTTTTGTAGTAATTGTCCAGCATGTGCAGCGGCGCGATCGGGTTGTGACCGGTCACGCGATCCTTGGCCACCAGCGTTGTGCAAAAGGCGTTGGAGTAGCGGTAAAAGAGACTGTCATGTCCGACGCACAGGCCGAAGGCGATGTTGAACTGCGTTCCCTGCTCGTTGAGATACAGGGCTTGCAGAATGGGATTGCACGCATTGCTGCCGCAGCAGCTACAGTAGGATGGAATCCCAAGCTCCGTTTTGGGGACGGCGCCGACCTTGCACGAGAGGGTGCAGACGGTAAAGCCGTGCGCACGCAGAACTCTGGTCAAAAGCGCCGCTTCCTTGAGTAGCCCGAGACAGGACGCCACGCCGATACGCGTGACGCCCATTTTTTTGGCCACGGCAATCGTATCCTCCACGCGGCACCACCGACCGTAGCTGTCGGCCTCTGTCTCGGCGGAGGCGATGGTGAGCTTCTTGACTTCCGGCTCGGTGAACAGCGCGAGAGCATCCGCACGAAGATGCTTTTCCGACTGCACGGTAGGGCAGAACGGCGGATAGAGCGTCTCCTGACCCTTGCAGGCCTTGACGCCGCAGTCTGCGCAGGAGGGGAAGACCGGAGGTGTCTGCTGTTCCATCAGATCACGCCTTCCTTGTGCAGCCGGGCGACCTCGGCCGCATCGTAGCCGTAGGCGGCATAGACCTCCTCATTGTGCTGGCCGAGCAGCGGGGAACAGCCGCGTACATACGGATTCGTCTCTGACATATGAATGGCCTGATTGGTGATGCGTACCTCGCCGAGCTCGGGGTGTTCGACGTCGGAGTACATCTTGCGCACGTCGCGGAAGTGCGGGTCGTTGGACACATCGGCCACAGTCCGCACGGGGCTCGCCGGAATCTTGGCCTCTATCATTTTTTCCATCAGCTCGTCGCGGGTGAACGCTCGCGTAGCATCGGCGACCATGGGGTCGAGGAGTGTACGGTTTTTGACGCGATCCTCCACACGCTTGAATTCCGGCATCTCCAGCCACTCGTCATGGCCGAGCGCATGGGCAAATTTGGGCCACATGGTCGCCTGACCGGCGCTGATCATCAGCTTCTGGCCGTCCTTGGTGGGATAGGTGTTGCCGGGAGCGCTAGCTTCAAAGAAATTGCCGAGATTGCGGGGGACACGGCCGGTCGTGAAATAGATCTGGTTGATGCTGGCAAGCGCGAAGATCGCGGAATCGACTAGCGAGATGTCGATATACTGCCCGTGGTTGGACGTGCGGCGGTATTCCAGCGCGGCCAGAATCGCAATGGCGGTGTTCTGGGCGGCCAGAACGTCACAGACAGAGGCGCCGCAACGAACCTGCTCGCCGCCGGCGGGGCCGGTCACGCTCATCAGACCGCTCATGGCCTGCGCCACAGGGTCGAGCAGGGCGCGACCGGCGTATATGCCTTCCTGCCCGAAGCCGGAGATGGAGGCGTAAATGATGCGTGGATTGAGCTTCTCCACCTCTTCATAGGAAAAGCCGAGGCGCTGCATCACGCCGGGACGGAAGTTTTCGATGAGGACGTCAGCGGAGCGGATCATTTTCCGCAGGATCTCCTTGCCCTCGTCGGACTTGAGGTTGAGCGTAACACCGCGCTGTCCGCGGTTGAACATCACGAAATAGGTGCTGATGCCGTCCTTTTTCGGCATCATGTTTCGCGCCAGATCGCCTGCGCCGGGATCTTCGATCTTGATTACATCTGCGCCCATGTCGGCGAGAATCGAGGATGCGAGCGGGCCGGCGATCACGCGGCCGAGGTCGAGCACTTTCAGCCCCGACAGGGCAGAGCCATTTTTCATTTCCATGGTGCGATTCCTCCTGTAATTCGGGCAGCTGCCGGGACGGCGGCTGCTTTTTTGTGGTTATACATCTATATCATACCGAAATCGGCCGCGGGCTTCATTCTACTTTTTAAGGAAATTCAGCCCCTGTTTTTGATACCTTTTCGCAGAGTATAGGGGGATGGAAACACCGCAAGGGGGAGGAAACAATGTTTCCTCCCCCTTGCGGCAGTGAAGACAGCATGAAAAAATCAAATTAGTGAGACGTGGAAATATGCAGCTTCTCGTAAATTGCGGGAACATTACTCTGCGCAACCGAGGCGTACTGCTCATAAAGACTGTTGCCATGCGCGTCCATAGCGACGAACAGCGGGCCGAACTCGTTGAACTCAAACTTGAGCCGCTGGTTATCCGTGGGCATCAGCTCGGGCCAGTAGTCGTCCACAATCCTGGCGGCCGGGGTATAGACAGCGGAGCAGCCGCCGCAGATGGCAAGATAAACGCAGCCGTGCTCCTTCATGGCCTCCAGACAGGCCTTGTCCATACCGCCTTTGCCAATGATCGCACGAATCCCGGTCTTGGCGATGAATGAGGGTGTTTGCGCATTGAACTTGGAGCTTGTGGTCGCGCCGAGCGCGCGCAGATCATAGCCGTCCTCCGGCGTGCGGCGCCAGATCGCGCCGGTATTATAGATTACGCCGTCCTTGAGATCCATGGGGATCTCTTCCCCGCGGTTGAGCATATCCATAATGAGCGTATAGTGATCGGCGTAAAGCATACAGTACGCCTCTCCGGAGACATATACGATGTCATCCAGTTCGAGACTGCGGATCTGCTCCTCTGAGATGGGGGTATGCAAATGTACGGTCTTAGGCATGGCTTGCACCTCCCGTGATCTGTTCCACGCGGCCATCGGCGTAGATGCGACACGTTGCCTTGCGGCCGGGCCAGCAGTTGATGTTGACGGCAACCGGCATCCAGGGCCGGTGTGTGCCGGAGCACTCGATGTTGACGGCAAGCGCGGTCGTATCGCCGCCCATGCCCATCGGGCCGATCTGACTCATATTCAAGGCGTCAAGAAGCTCCTTTTCAAGTTCCGCGACCATCGGATCGGCGTTGCGCACATTGACGGGGCGGGCCGTCGCCTCTGTGGCGAGACGGGCAACCTCCTCCAACGGGCCGCCGATGCCCACGCCGACGATGATGGGCGGGCAGGGGTTTGAGCCGGCGCGGAGAACGGAGTCCACCACGAACTTTTTCACGCCCTCCATACCGACGGACGGCGGAAAGATCTGAAGCGTAGACCAGGTGCCGCAGCCGGCGCCCTTGGGCATGGCCTTGATCTCCATATAGTCAATGCTGTTGTCCAGCTCGGCGTGGATCAGGGGAACGTTAAGCGCTGTGTTGTCGCCGCGATCCTTGCGCGTGATGGGGTGAACGACCATCGGGCGCATCGGAAACTCGCCGGTCGTCAGCTCGCGGAGTGCCTCGTCGAACGCGTCGCGGATGCTGCCGCGGTAGGGGAAGAGCAGCGGCGTTTTGACAAAGAACGTGGGAACTCCGGTGTCCTGACACATGACCATGTGCAGCTTGCCGGCCTGCTTCGCGTTTTGGATCAGAATTTCAAGATATTGCTTTCCACGGGGGGATGTTTCGTTCTCGAGGGCGTTTTCCAGCGCTTCGAGTACGTCGGGCTGAATTTCGGTGAGCGAGCGAACCCAGACGTCCTTGATCGCGCGCTTCATGGTTTCCTTGCTGATTTCCTGCAAAAACAACACCTTCCTTAGCGGGACGGGAGACACCGCCCATTACAAAATCGTATCTCTATCATACTGAAAAAAGGCGGCGGCTTCATCATATTTTTCAAGGAATCTTCCTGCCATTTTTGATGGTAATAAGGAAGAGAAGAAATGTGCCTGTATCAAGGAAGAATGCGAATGCGTCCTTCCCTGCGTGGGGCAGCGCTGCGGTGTGCCGCATTGGTATAGCCGAGAACGACCGTTCCGTAAATTGACTCCTCGCGGGGCAGACCGAGTTGCGCGAGATAATCACGCACGACATCGTTTCCATCCAGCCAATGAAGCTGATTGACATAGCAGGAGACAAGGCTCAGAGAGGTCGCGGCGAGCATGACGTTGCCCAGTGCGAGCGCGGAGTCCGCCATGCCGTTCGGCCAGCCGGCCGGACCGGAGGCGATGACCAAAACCGGAGCGTGGAACGTGAAGTTGTAGTCCTTCTTCGTCCGGGCGTTGTTGACCGCGATGTTCATATACTGATTTTCCTTGGGCTCCATTTTTTTGAATTCCTGCCAGACCAGCATGCGGAGCGCCTCGATATGTGAGGGATTCATCAGCGCGGTGAGCGTAATCTCCTGATGATTCCCACCGCTGGGAGCATAGATGCCGCAGTTGAGGATGGTGTCGAGAAGCTCGGCGGGGACAGGTTCATCTGTGTAGGCACGCACGCTGCGCCGGAAGAGAATGGTGCGGATCGTTTCGTTCATCAAAGAAGCCTCCTGCATTATCCGGTAATAGATTTGATTACGATGGGCATGACGCTGAACAGACCGATGTAGCGCACCAGCTGAAGCACGGCTACCTTTGGCGCGTCGCCGCCGAGATCTGTGGCGATTAGAGCCATGTCGGAGACGCCAGCCGGGATCGAGCCGAAGAGGCTGGTAGAGATGTCGAGCTTGCAGATCTTGTGCATTAGCAAGCCGCAGATATAGTTGCACAGGAGCGTGCAGAGTAGAATGATGAGGATCGGCTCAATAAGCGCAGGCATATTGCGCACGTCCTTCATCGTGACGCCGAGACCGACGATTGTACCCATAATGCATTGGGCGATGAGTTTGACGCGCTTTGGGAGATACGCGCGCGAGGTTTTGATATTGAAGGCTGCAACGGCGAAGATCGCAAAGGTCATGGCTCCCGCGGGAATCCCGCTGAGCTTTCCAAGAAAACCGAAGCCCTCAGCCAGCAGGAAGGTGATGAGACTGTTTTGCAGCGTGCGCACCTCGGGCGGCTTATAGCCGATGCGCTCAGACGGAGCGAGTTCCGCCTGCCCCTGCGCCGAGCCGTCCCCGAGCTTTTTGCAGACCTGAAAGGCGAGCTGGGGCAGCAGCAGGATTGCATAAAGCGTGCGGACGGTGTGGACAACGGTGGTTTGGGTCGCGTTTGCGCCCAGATCGGCGCTGATGATCGCGGTATCGCTCAGACCGGCGGGCATGGAGCAGACCAGCGAGGTGGGCAGATCGAGCGAGGTGACGCGACAGACCAGAAAACCCACGGCCAGCGTATAGCCGATCATAAAGACGAACATGATGATGCCGCCAGTCAGCGTCTGCCGGAGCTCGCCAAGATCACGCTTAGTGATGCGCTGCCCAATGAACGAGCCCGCGATTGCCTGCATGACTGTTTTCATGATGCCAGGGAAGGAACCCATGTCCGTGAGGATATTGAAAACAGCGGTAAAGACGATCGCGCCGATCAGCGCGCCGGCCGGGATCTTGAGCTTGTAGAACAGATAGGACCCGGCTGCGGCAACGAGTACGGTGAGAAGAAGGTTAACCATGTGCAGATAACATCTCCCTGTCCCAATGGAATTTTTACATTATTTTATCATAACAGATTGCTTCATTCCCCGCAATCCGAAAAGAGGACAAAGATTGCCCGATTGTTTTCGACAAAAATAGGATGCGAAAAAGCGCGCGTGGCATACGCCCCGCGCACTTATATGGTTTCAGGTTTGATCAAACCGTCGGCCGCGGCGAAGTGAATGGCGAGCGAAAGGGCAAGCAGATCCGCGCAGCCGCCCGGGCTTAAATGCTGTGCCCGGTAGGCGGCGTCAAGCGTGGGCAGCGCAGCGAGGATCTCGCTGGTCGGGAGCGCCTGCAGCGCGGCGGCTTCGGCCTTGCGCGCATTGGCTGCGTTCAGTCCGCCGCGATGGATCATGTTGGTGTCATCTGTCTGCGCGATTAAGGCAAGAAGCGTCAGCGCGGAGGCGTCGTTGAGGGAGCAGCCGCTGCGCAGATAACGCTCGAGCGTCGGGAGGCCGACTGAAAAGACGGTCGGAAAACCGTCCGTCAGCTCACCGCGCACACCGCGGAGCGAATGTGAACGGTAGACGGCCTGCCCATTCGTCGCGGGCTGGGTGGGATCCGAAAAGTCACGCAGCGAGAGACGGCCAAGCGCGCGGCAGAGGGGGAGAAGCTCGATAGGAGGCAGTGGGGCGGCGCTGCCGTTTCCCAACAGGAAACCGGCGGCTCCGCATAGGACGCAGAAGGAAAAAAGCAGCCCTTTGTGTGTGTTGACGCCGCCGGTGGCGGCAAACATGGCGTCCTCGGCGCGCCGTCCGGCGGAGCGCAGGCGGTTGAACAACGCCTCGTACGACTGACCGCCGCAATCCCAGCCGACGCAGAATAGCTCCGTGAACCAAGGGGACAGCGTCCCCGCGCTATCCATGAACGTCGCAAAGTCCATGTCCGTATGAGAGCCGGCATTGCTGCGATCCACAAGACCCGGCTTAGGGGTGGCGGAAACCTCATGCAGCATGGCCCGCGTGACGCACGCGGCAAATCGGCGGGCGAATTCACCGCGCACGTAGTTGTTGAGCAGGCTGCCGACCTGAAAGCGAAGCAGTTCCGGCGCGTGCGCCCGGCTGCGGCCGCACACCTTGGCGTCTCCGCCACAGATTAAACAGCGGCGGGGAGGCTTTCCGACCGCCGCGCGGCTGATTGGCACGCCGCGGCAGTCGAGCACATCCATGTCAAACAGCCGCCCAAGCGGATGGGATTCCTCAATCCAGACAGTTTGCCGCTTTGCCTCCAGCGGAGGAACGGGCAGCGCAAGCAGAGCTTCGCTGCCCGTGACCGCTTCCGTTAGCTGCTCCTGCTCGATCGCGGGGAAGCTGCGGCGCAGCTCTGCAAGGCCGGCAAGAAAGCCTTGGCGAGCGAGCGGAAACTGCTTGACGGGGCCGGGAATGTTCATGGAAAAGCTGATCAGACAGGGATATCCGGTGGAGAGCAGCGCGCGCTGGCGCGCAGCGCGCGCCTCGCGGTTTCGGAGAATCTCATCCGCGCTGGCGCGCGGCGCATCAAAAATGTGGGAAAGCTCCATGCTTAGCCCTCCTGTTCCGGGAATAGACAGCGGCGCGTGATCGGCGGAAGCAGCGCGAGTGCCTGTTCTCGTCCGACTGGGTCGGAGAGCAGCGCACGGACGCGGGAGGCGCTGATGATTTGCCCGTTTTGCGCGATGCGGGGGATTTCGCAGAAGGTGATGCCGTACTGCGGAAGAATCGAGCGCATACTGGCGTTGTAACGGGCGGTCACCGGGTCGAACGGCTCCTCGCCGGCGAAGCGGCGGGTGATATGGAGCGCGGGGGCGATGCGCGAAGCAAAGAGCGTGATGTCCAACTCGCTTTGCAGGGCGGCTGCGTCCTCTCCACGCTTGAGAAAGTAGGTCGGAAAGGTTGCGGCTGAGAGGATATAGGGGCCGCTGAGATGCACTCGGACGTTCGGAAGATCGGCCGTGCCGTCTGTAACCATTTGCAACCGGAGCTGCGTGGAATACAGGGAACGGTTCTCTTCTACCACGAAAAGGTGCAGGACGTCGCAATGAGAGGATGCGTATTCCACCAGAGCGCGGTGGCCCAGCGTGAAAGGATTGCAGTTCATGACGATAGAACCGACCACCTTTCCGGCGTCCTCCGCCTGCGCGAGGGGAGCGGCGTACCGCTCCGGGCCGTCGGGGCGGTTTTCCAGCATCACCAAGGCGGCGGTTTTCACAACGGGGAAAAAGCCGCAGCTTGCGAACAGCGCTTCATTGTGCGCCCGCGTGATGATGAAGAGATCGTAGATCCCGGACTGAAACCGGTTTTGTACCAGCGCGGAGATGAGTGGCCCGAGCGCGTTCTGGCCGCGCAGCTCCGGTGAGACCGCAAAGCATTTAAGAAGCGAACCGGCGGCGCAGCCGCAGCCGACAAGCGTATCACAATCAAAGACGCCGTAGGCGGCGTCAATATCGTCCTCAAGGGCAAGCTCGTGCTGCCGGAGAAAGTCGCGCAGCAGCACAAGGGACGCATCGTATTGCAGAGGGATCGAACGAATCTGAAGATCTTCGAGCATACGGAATTCCTTTCACGGACACGGAGCTTATGAGCGGAGAGGCTGAAGTCTTGGCGTAAACACGGCCAGACACATGAGCGTAGCAAGCACGGTCGCCGGCACGGCGTAAGCGAAAAAGGGAAGATAGCTGCCGGCGCTGGTGCGTATAAAGCCGATCGAGGCGGTGACAATCATGTTTCCGGGAACGACCGTCAGCGCGCTGATGCCGTTGTTGGTGCGGAAATCCCTGGCACCGTAGTAAGTGCGGAGAAAGCTTGGGCCGATCGAGGCTGCGCCGCCAAAAGTGACAAAGTACAAAAGCAGGAAAAAGAACGTCATGGAAAGACTCTCCGCACGGAGAAAATACCAGAGTCCGCCCGTAGACACGACGCCGATCATGCCGATCGAAAGGAGTGCCCTTCGATAGCCCCACACATCGGAGAACCAGCCCCAGAGGGTGCGGCTGATGCCGTTAATAAAGACGGCAAACGAGACGCACAGAAGCTGGAGCGCGTCATCGCCGCGGATATCGGCGATGATGGGAGCGAGCTGTCCCAGAAAGGCCTGGCCGACGCTCACGAGCAGGAGCTTCCAGACGCAGAAAAACCAGAACTCACGCTGGCGGAGAACCTCTGTGGTGGAATAGCCGCCTGCGGGAACGGACGGAGCAGTGTCCTTCGCCGGCTGGATCTGAGGCGGAGTGAGAAAAAGAGGGGAGAGCACCGCAAGCCCGAAAAACAGAACGCCGATCAGACGGAAGGAGACGCGCCAGCCGTGCGTGGAAGCAAGGGATGCGAACACTGGCGTGATCGTGAGACCGGAGAAACCGATCGCGGTGAGCAGAATGCCCGTGGTCAGACCGCGCCCGTTCGGAAACCACGCCATGATATTCGACAGCCAGCCGCCGTAGATGATCCCCATGCCGAGACCGACAAAAAGACCGTAGACCGCATAGAGCGCAAACCGGCCGCTGACGGTAAGGAAGGACGCTGCCAGAAACCCGGCGCCCGTCATCAGACAGGCGACCGTTACCGACACCTTAACGGAGCACAGGCGGCTCAACAGTCCGTCCATAGCGATGCCGAGGGAAAACATGGCGATGCTGATTGTGTAGGCAAGCGTGATCTGAGCATGATCCAGGGCCAGATCCGCGCGGATCGCCGCTGAAAACTTTGACCAGCCGTAAATAATGCCGACGCAGATGAAAGTAAATGTACCGAACGCCAGAACGGCATAGCGGTTTTGTACGGAGCGATGCATGACGATGCGTCCCCTTTCTCAATGCAGGATAGCGTAGCCGGGAAAGTGCTCAGAAGCCGTACAGCTCCTGCGGGTTGTCCACCAGCGCGAGTTGACGCGCCTTTTCCGTCGGCAGCCAGATGGGGATCATGTTGACCAGCGCGGCTTCGTTCGGCTTGACCTTTTCGGTCACGTGCGGGTAGTCCGTTCCCCAAACGACACGCTCGGGCGCAAACTCAGCCAGAGTGATCGCGACGGTGGTAGCGTCATCCCACGGCTCGCCGGTCGTGGTATTGAGATACGGCCCGGAAAGCTTGACGTAGATCTTCCCACTGTCAAGCAGCCTGCACAGGAAAGTGTAGGCCGGATCGTTGACACCAAGATGAGGATCGAGGCGGCCCATGTGGTCGATGACTACGCGGCAGGGAATCGCACGGATCGTATCCGCGCATTCGACCAGCTGGCGCGCGCTCATGTGCAGCTGCATATTCCAGCCCATGTCTCTGACCCGCTCGCTCAGGGGCAGGCAGTCCTCAAAGGAGACCACGGCATTGTTCGGATTCCATACGCTAAAGCGCAGTCCGCGCACGCCGGCCTCGTGCAGGCGGAGCAACTCAGCGTCAGACACCTCGCGGTTCACAACCGCGATGCCGCGACAGCTTTCCTTTCCGAACTTTTCAATGGCGTCTACCAGACAGGCATTATCCAGCGCGAAGGGCTTGGCCTGCACGAATATGGCGCGGGGCAGGGAAAGCTCGTCCGCCAGCTTGCGGTAGGATGCTACCGTTCCGATCTGAGCGGCCGCCTTGCCGTCGTTCGGAAAGGCGGGGTCGATGATATGAAGATGCGCGTTGCAGGCGTTTGCAGGCATCGTAAAAGACAGAGCAGACATAGGAAAACTCTCCTTATTTTATTGATATTATGTTCATCATAGCATGAGGCGCTGCATCTGAAAAGCAAATAATATGAGCTTGTCCGCAAAAAAGAGTTGCAGGGAGCGAAAGGACGAGGTGCAACAAAAAGATGCAACAAGACAAATAATATATGCTTTTCAGGTGACGAGGGGAAGAGTAACATGGAGGGGAAACCATAAAAGAATGGAAAGGAGTATCTTTTTATGAGAATAACCTGGCTGGGGCATTCATGCTTTTGCATGGAAAGCGACGGTTATCGGATCGTTGTCGATCCCTATCGGCTGGACAGCTATCCGCCGCTTCAGACCCGCGCAAATGCGGTCTATTGCTCCCATGAGCACTATGATCACAACTGTGTGGACGCGGTGACGATGCTGGAGGAGCGAACCTCGCCCTTTACAGTGGAGGAGATCAAGACTTTCCATGACGATCAGGAGGGGGCACTGCGCGGCGAGAATACCATGCGGGCTTTTTGCGCCGAGGGACTGCGTGTTGTCCATTGCGGCGATCTGGGACATTGGCCAAACGAGGCGCAGCGGGCCTTCCTTGCGGGAAGCGACATGTTAATGCTTCCGGTTGGCGGATATTACACCATTGGCGCGGCCGAGGCAAAGCGGATCGTGGACGAGGTTCACCCGCGCGTGGTGCTCCCCATGCACTACCGGTTTGGAGAGCACGGCATGGCCGTTCTCTCTGAGGTGGACTCCTTTGCGGAGCGGTTTCCGGCGGAACGGGTTACCC
>ERZ773178.2684-NODE-2684-length-16067-cov-7.375843_pt1 | contig 16067 bp, 10 predicted proteins | sample MGYA00580533_ERZ773178 | MGnify/ENA primary metagenome ERZ773178 (study PRJEB29015, sample SAMEA2737859) | human gut metagenome | biome: human gut; feature: human-associated habitat; material: faeces | place: China | collected 2012 ...
GAACCGGTAGAACCACCTATTGAAAAGCCGGAAGAACCGGAAAAGCCGACTACTCCGCCGTCAATTGAAGATTTAAGAACAATCAAAATCAACGATGAGATTATGGCAGTAGTTGGAACAAAAACTTGGAGAAGCATTGCATATGGTAATGGCATATATGTAGTAGTTGGTTTAGACGGTTATACTGCATATTCTACGGATGGAGAAAATTGGACAAGAAAAACTGTTGGAACAGAGTCTTGGTATGCTATTGCGTTCGGTAATGGCAAATTCGTTGCCGTAGGTAAATCGAGAAAGATTACAACCACTACCGATGGTAAAACATGGACTACAGTTAAACAAGTAGGAACAAGCGCAGTTGGGAACTGGCTGGCTATTACGTATGCTGATGGCAAATTTATCACATCCAGTTCTAAAGGGTATGGCGCAATATCCATCGATGGTGTGAATTGGACAAATATGCGAATAGCTTCAGATTATACTTGGTCTTTATCTACTATTGCATATGGAAATGGTAGATTCATTGCGTCTGGTATGTCTAATACTTATAAATCTACAGATGGTGAAACATGGGTAAAGTGTGCTAATCATGTGGCGTGTAATGCCATGACATATGGGGCTGGCAAATTTGTTTCAGTCCATATTGAGAGCGGAGCTTATTCAACCGATAACGGTGAAACATGGACTGACGTGCCAATTACCGGTGGCTCTTATAATTGGCTCGGAATAACATATGCCAACGGTTTATTTGTGGCTGGTGGCCAAGATGGTTACATAACTACTTCCATAGATGGAGTTACATGGAGTCAGCCAGTACAAGTAATACCGAAAGGAACGGGGGCTACTAATGACAATGCGATATATGACATTGTAAAGATGAATTAGGGGAATGTTGTAACAAGTACATTATATGCTATTATAGCAGCCCAATAATTTCCAAAAATATAAAAACGAAATAATATGAAAAGCAGCATGAATTTCATGCTGCTTTTATTGTATAAATACTTAAAATTCTTATCTTTGCATATAGGACATCCTATTTTCAGTTTGGTACATTAAAGTATATAGATGTCCAATGTATTACTCCACAATTATCTCATCGGTGAAAATCCATCCGCCAGGATGTCCGTTATGAAAGGCTTTCAGCCGAATATAACGTCCTTGGGATTCACCCGTCCAGCCAAACGTCCGGTAACAGTCCTGTCTGAAATCGAACGGCACGTCGTTCTCAACGGTCGCAAGCATCGTATACGCCTTATTATCGTTCGAAACAGAAATTTCAACCGCCCGAGGCATCCAAATATCAGCATAGAATCCCTGCATAAAGTCTGCGGCAATATGTTTCACTGAACAGCATTCCCCCAAATCAACCACCAGATCAATGTCTGTATCGAGCCAGCCTTGCCAGCGGCCGTCGCCGTAATTCCAGTCTCCGCGCAGCCCGTCGGTCAGCGAGCCATCGCCCACAGCCGCGTATTTCGGGCTGTAAGGCGTATGGTAAACAACCGGTTTGCCTGTCGAGAGGCACAGAACAGGTTCGATTGATTCGGGACGGTCCCCTACGGCATTCTTCTGATCGAAAGGATGATATCCCCTCTCTTGCATCCACGCCACGGCATCGAGTACGCGGGCATGAAAATCATCGTAATCCTTGCGTTCCGGAAGGCTCCACCCCACTTCGGCAATAGCCATCAAGCGCGGCCATATCATATGCTCGGCATGTTCCCCGGTCGGCACATGCTCGCACCACAAATTACCCTGCACACCAAGGATCATCGGCACTACATCGACGCCGAGCGAATCGGGAGCCGGATCCAGGGAATAAGCCTTTTCAAGCGTGACGAAAGCCGCAGCAGCAGCCGGTTCACGCGTAGGATCATCTTGGCAATAATCAAGGTAACAATAACTATTGGGAGTCATCACGGCCTGATGTCCCGCACGGGCGGCTGCAATACCGCCCTCGGAACCTCGCCACGACATCACCGTAGCGTCCGGAGCCAATCCGCCTTGCAGAATCTCGTCCCAGCCCAGCAAACGGCGTCCCTTACCGTTAAGAAACACCTCAACACGATGCACCAGATAGCTCTGCAATCCGTCAACATCTTCCAGTCCTTCCTGCCTCATCCGAGTCCGACAGCGCGGACATGTCGCCCAACTCGCCTTGTCCGCTTCATCACCTCCAATATGGATATATTCCGAGGGAAAAAGTTCAATGACTTCCGAAAGCACATTCTTCAGAAATTCGAAGGTTTCTTCATTGCCAATACACAAGTCCTTATTGACATAAGGCTTGCCGCTGCAGGCAAGTTGCGGATAGGTTGCCAGCACCTCCTCGCTATGCCCGGGCATCTCAATCTCGGGAATCACGGTGATATGCAGGGCGCGAGCGTATTCAACCACCTCGCGGATCTCCTCCTGCATATAATAACCGCCTTCGGCCGCAGGATCATCCCGATGACAGTAACGCCGGTCGCCGTAATACCACTCCGTATAACAGGAATAGGGCCTCCAAGCCGCAAAATCCGTCAACTCGGGATATTTCTTGATCTCGATACGCCAGCCAGCACCGTCGGTCAGATGCCAATGAAACCGGTTGAGCTTGTAGCGGGCCAGCAGATCGAGTTGCCGTTTGACAAACTCCTTATCCCGGAAATGACGCGATACGTCGAGCATGAAGCCCCGGTAAGCGAAACGCGGAGCGTCTTCGATCGTAACGGCGGGAATACGTTGCCCCGTATGCTCTGCCAACTGCGCCAGCGACTGCAAACCGTAAAACAAACCGGCTGCATCAGGAGCCGTAATCGTCATGCTGTCGCGGACGACATCAAGCCGATAACTCTCGGGGGCACCTTTATCTGCAATCCGCAACCGCAGAGCCGGAATATCGCCTTCGAGGGCTTCGACAAAAGGAACGGGGAAAAACCGGCCTGCAACCGAACGCTCCATCCACGCTGCAAGATCGGCTTTTTCCTGCCCCTCAAGATCAGTGACATAAGTCAACGTCCGAGGCATACGGAATGTCCCTTCACCCCAATTCACATGCTGCGGAACGGGAATGATTCCCGTAGAAAAGGTCTCCGACGGCCGGCTGCATGCCCCGGCAAACAACACTGCGGCAAGAAACAGATATCGTAATTTCATAGTTTATTTTTTAATTAAAAAGCGGACGGCTTGCAGGCCGCCCGCTTCGATACATAGCACTGCATTTTTCCGTACAACGAGGTCCGTTGCTTAAAATAGGGATTCAAAAAACAGGACCATTTCGAAAAAATGTATGTCGCTTACCAATTGGTGTCAATAAAATCCGGATTTCTTCCTTCCCCGTAGGCATCATATCCGTGGCCCGTCTGATCGACAATCCGATTATAGAAAATGCGATTAAGAATCGGGTCTCTACGAGGCTCTTCAAGCACTTCGCATTCGTTCATCTTCCAATAGGCCAGCAAGCCGGGCGACTGCGGATCGACAACCACCAAATCCTTGTTGTTGGCGATTTCATTCGACGAGAGCGCCCGCGACCAGACACGTGCCTCGGCCAAATAACCGTTAAGCGGACGGTTACCCTGATAAACCGAAGCTGCACCCAAACCAAATCCGATATGGCTGCCGCCATCCAACTTATGATAACCTGCAATATCAACCGTCTCTCCCTGGTGCTTTTGCTCGGCAACAAGTTTTCCGTCGATGTAAACACGCAACACAGAGCGCGACCATACGGCAGCCACATGGTACCATTGGTTCAAAGCACAAGGCGAACTGATAGCTGCCGGCTGATAATCGCCTTTGCAGACCTGGAGCACGTCATAGCCGATCTTCACATCGCCGAAACGCATACAAACTTCACCCTCAAAGCCCATAATCGACGATATGTAAGGATCGCTCTCCTTAAATGCATTAACCATAACACGGCATTCAAGCGTCACCTCCTGCATCGTTTCGAGATTCAATCCTTCAAATGAGGGATGCTCGGGGAAAGTCGGAACAAAGCACTTGTTGCCTGACCCAATATAGACCGCTTTACTCCTAACCGGTGCCCGGAATACAAGAAAAAGCTTACTCGACGATTCCAAGATCGACATGCCTCCGTCCGTAGAGGCGATCTTGACCGGCAGACAATAGAATGTTCCCGGTTTCAGTTCCTCGTTCACGACAACTTCGACACTTTCCGAAACATTTTTACCGGCAGCAATCACCACTTCTTTTTTCGCAAACGTAAAGTCTTCGAGTGCAACGGCAGTCCGTCCGTATCTGTCATTATAATCCGCAACCAGTTCCGGACATGCTTCAAACGACACATGCGTATCACGGTCGACAATCTGTGCCGCCGAAACTGTAAATTCGGCTTTTTCTCCAGCTTGGGAGATCGTAATGGTTTTAACCTCTTGCCGCTGTGCCTCGGTGATATAAATCGACGGTATGTATTCGGAAGCCTCCTGACACCCTGCAAGAGCAGCCATACCTGCGACAAAAACAATAAAATATTTCAGGTTCATAGTTTTTCCGTATTTAACAATTAATTCGAAGCAATGGCATTGAATTCATTGCATCCTACATAACCATTGAGCGCACTCTCTTTATCGCAACGATAGGTCATTCGGACAAAACGGCAAGAAACAGGCTTATAGAATTTCACATACTGCCAATCATCACCGCTCAAAGCCAAAGAGACGAAAGAATCCCCCGATTGCGAAACCCAATGCTGACCGTCTTCGCTCGTCTTCACGTCATAAAGCCGTAATACCTTATAATAGCCTAAACCATACATGGGACGGATGCGGAAACCTGCAAGCGTATGAACATTCACCATATCGACAGTCGCCGTCACGGAGCCGTTTGTAATATACCAGCCTGATTGATTCATCGCTATTGCTCCGTCGAACATTTGCGAAGAGACGAGCCCTTCTGCACCCGGAGCATCATAAGTCCATCCGCTCATATCCGCAATCACCGTACCGGGAACCCGCGTAGCATTTTCCTCAATATTCCCTTCCATCTTTTTGAATACCACGAATTTAACAACATCCTTATCTCCAATGGTATTGAAATCCGCATTCCCGCCAAGATCGACTTTCAAAACCACCATCGATCCGTCCGACGTCAGTTTTTCATAATCAACAGCCTTAATCTCAACAGGGGTGGTCGCCTGACTATTTTTCGGAAGCAACAACTCGTCTGGAAGCGTTACATCATTCGCAGACATCGGGGTGTATTTCGTGCCGTGCTGTTTGTTATAACTATCAACTAAGGCAGGATCAGCCACAATGGAAAATTTGCTATCGACAGGCACTCCGATGGAGGCCTGCAATTGCAACGTATAACCTTTCTTCTCAATGACCATACCGTCTTCTCCTTGCATCACAGAGATTTCAGTCACCTGCTCCATTCCAGGAAGCGACAGAACACAAACCTGCTGCTTCGTCTTCAACTTAAGGTAACAAACCTCTTTGTCGGTATTGGCAGAAAAACCTGAATGCTTTGAGAAATCAACACGCACTGGAACCAAATATTCCTCATCACCCAATGTCGTAACATCTGTAATGCCGACGATAACCGGAGTTTCCGAATCCTGTGACCCGGCCACGAAATGAAGCGGTCCGGAAAAAGAGATAAGTGCGGGATCCAGCGTTTTATATTCCGTATAATAATAATTGTTATAAGCCGTCACCAGACTGTTGTCCACAACCAGCGGAATCTCGGCATCGGCTGTCGGGACACCCGTCAACGAGCCCGTCAACGAGAACCGGATGCCGTCACTCATGCCCGAAGGAAAGACCGGAATCTCGAAAGCGTACTCGCCTGCCTCGTTCAACGTAACCAAATTTTTCGAATAGTCCCCATGCGGGGCCGGATTTGCATACTGAATCGCCTGACGCATATATTTATAAGGCATATCCGAATGGCCATATTCATACTCCATGTGATAAGCGCCAAAGCCGCACGAAGTGCCATTTACCGCAAAATCGGCCATACCCTGCAACGACATCATCTGTTCACCAGATAAGGTCGTATGAGGTCTACCGCCACTTTTCCAATAAGACTCGAAATTTTCAGTAAAAATAAGCTGATCGGCTTTCCAGCCCACCCGTTCTGCACTTGCCGTACGGCTTGTCAATGATGTATAGCCCATGGTCGCAGACGAGCATCCATAAGCCTGCGAAACGCCATAATTACAAAGTTCGGCAATACCCTGATCAAGAGCATCAATGTTACCGTCGATCAGGAACAGACGTCCTGTCCCCGATTTAGGACCGATATATTGGCTCAACTCTTCGCAGAACTTCTTAAACAGTCCGGGCGTGGTATTCAGTGGTCCCAAATGGTCTGCAGCAGTCTCGAAATCAATATCAATACCGTCATATTGATATTTATCAATTGAATCCTTGCCCCATGCCCTGGCATAGTCTTTAAGGGACTCATCGGTGATCTGACCGTCAACCTTGAACTCTTCGGGAACATCTTTTGCTGAAATGCAGAAAACAACCTTCGTCCCCAATACCTGCTGCACGAAAGCTTTGTCTTCGATCTGCTCCCGGCTCAAACTGTGCCACTGACTCCACATGGAGATAATATCCATCGAGTCGGGTGCACTGCGCAAACGGCTCTGTTCTGAAGCGCCAATAGCTGTCCAAGAACCAAACCAGCCGAAAGCGAGTTTGTGATCCGTTTTCTTGTAAGCACGCAAACGGGCATAATAAACATCGTCACGTACGATGGGCGACTGTAATTCCGGACGTTGGATTTGAACCGGCTCAGGAGTGGTCTGCTTCTCACAGGAAATGAACGCAATTCCACAAACGAGCGGCAACAGAAAATGTTTTATACTATTTTTCATAATGAAATTCATTTGTGATTTCTATTCGACTTTTATCGGGCATCCCACCAAAGTCGGGTACCTCCACTGTCGGGTCCTCCCAACAAGCGCGTCGCAGCATTCACGGCTCCGGCGTTGTTCGCATACTCGCTCTTGGGGAAAATCACCCGTCGAATCTGCTTATTTTTGTCAATCGACGGATCGTTGCTATTTTCGTTAATCGGGAAAAGTTTCGGGAAACCCGTGCGACGGAACTCGGCCCATGCCTCCATCCCATTAGGGTAGAGGGCGATCCACTTTTGAGTAATGATTCGCTCCAACTCATTTCCATCTTCGGCCCACTTCACAGAAACGGTTCCTAATGCATTCTTTGAATACTTGGTCGGATTTTCCGACATATCTATGAATCGGGCAGGGGTCTTCATACTCTGCGCATAATCGGCAGCATCAGATGCGGACAATCCGTTCTCGAGAAACGACAGACGAATGCCCTCTTCATAATCGGATTTGGCCCCGCTCTTATCGCCTTTCAGCAGTTTGAATTCCGCTTTCAGGAAAGCCACCTCCGAAGCAAGCAGCCAACGCATCGGAGTCTCACCGAAAATGTTTGGAGCGGACATCTTGGTATAAAATTTCTGTTCGGTCGACCCCAAACCGTTAACCACACCATGAAAACCTCCTCCGGTAATGGTCGCAGGTTGGAACATCTTCTCGCGGCGCGGATCTTCATAACCATTCAGATACGAATCCATCGAAGCTCCCATACGGGCATCGTTGTAGGAGTTCCAAATCATTTCCAACGGATTGGTGACCGTAATCTGGCGATAAGTCTGCAACAAGGCATTCTCATCCGTCGAGGTGATGACCCCGCCCTCAATGGCTTCCTGCGCATATTGAAGGGCCAGGTCCGGCTCGACATAGCGGATACGCATCGCCAGACGCAGTTTGAGCGAACGGGCAAATTTCAGCCATTTGGCAAAATCCCCGCCATAAACGGCATCAACCTTCACCAACGCTTTGCTGTCGGGCGTTGTAGCAAGAAAATCTTCCAAAACGGAAATCGAATTATTGAGCGTCTGGAAAAAATGGTCGTAAAGTACATCTTGAGCATCATAAGGCGAGCGAGCCTCCCCGAAATGGAGTACAGGCAGGGGACCATACATATCGCTGGCCCGGTGAAGAGTCACAACCTTCAGAATATCTCCGACAGCCATCACCTCGCCGGCAACCAATCCCTGATCGTAGGCCGCTTTGAGTTGAAGCCATGCAGGCATCACTTGCGTAAATGCAACCGAAAAGACAGTACTGCGCCAATTATTCGTCAAATTATAAACGAGTGGATTGATACCACCCTCCCAATGATTGGCACATGCCATGTAACCGGCATAATGGTCTGCCAACAAGTTCCAACCTGTCTGATAATTATTCACAGGAACCGTCGTTTCACCCGTAGTGGGATACATTGCATCCAGCTCCATGGAGGTGATCAATGTAGTCGGGTCGATTTGCTGTGCGGAATTCGGGTCGGTATTGAAATGCTCGAAATCGCCCGTACAAGATACCATTGTCAACAGCGAAGCCGTAACGAAAGCCAAACCAATTTTGGTTCTATATAAAGTATTTTTCATGATGATTCTATCGTTTTAGAATTGAAGTCTCACGCTGAAACCGATTGTACGGACACTTGGCTGCATGAAAAAGTCGATTCCCTGATAATAAGTGCTTGTCGAAGCGGTCTGTTCGGGATCGAACGGAGCTTTGTTATAAAGCATCCAAAGGTTGCGGCCCACAAGCGACACCGTCGCCTGCATCTTGTTACGGAACCATTTCGAGGGCAGGTCATAACCCAATGAAAGCTCCCGCAGACGCACATTATCCATATCGTAGACATAGCGAGCCAGCATGCCCATACCGTCGCCTGTATTATTAAAGAACTCCTGAGCTCCGGAACCAGGAAGCATCTGATGTTCCGAAAGCTGAATCCCGTTTTCACGAGCATCAACCGAAGCTTCCGAAACCCCGAAGCGGTCCATCAAAGCTTGTGTCACCGACACACCGCGACCGCCGATGCGCGCATCGAACAATGCACCGAGTGAAATACCTTTCCAGGAGAACTGGTTATTCCATCCCAAACGGGCACGCGCATCCGTATTTCCTGCATAAATCCAGGTGTCGGGATCGGTCGTCACCGTATTCGAGTTCGGATCGACATAAATGTTGCCTTTGTCATCGGTTTTAAGACCTGTCACATAGAAATCTCCGATAGAGCCGCCCTTTTTCAACTTAACCCGATAACCTCCGAAATCCATATTCACTTCCGGAAGATTCACTTCAGCTCCCGTTACGGGATCAATCGTTCCTTCGGGAACCAGTTCGCGAATCGTATTGCGGTTCATCGAAAAAGTGAAACTCGTCGACCATGAGAAATTCTTCCACGTGTTCTTATAGCCGGCAACAGCCTCAATACCCCAGTTATTGACTTTACCGGCATTCAAATAGGCCTTCTTGTAACCGGTCGAGGGAGGGGCGTCATAGCAGAACAACTGGTTATAAGTCGCCGTATTATAGTAAGTAAAATCAGCCCAGATCTTGTTGTCGAGAAACTTTGCATTCATACCTACTTCGAAAGATTTGGTACGCTCCGGACGCAAATGCGTAGCAGGAGCGATCGTTTCGGTTGTCACAACCCCTCCCTTGATCGAATAATTCCGTCCCGTAATGTAACGCTGCGGCGGGTTGCCGACCTCGGCGTACGAGGTCCGAATTTTAAGGAACGAAATGCCTGTTTTCGAAAGATCTGCCATCGACGAGATCACGGCAGAAAGGCCTACTGAAGGATAAAAGATATTCAATTCATCCGTAAAAGCCAACTGCGAAGCCCATTCGTTACGAGCCGTCACATCCAGATAAAGCATCCCTTTCCAACCCAGTTGTAACGTGGCATAAACGGCCTGATTCTGATCATGGTAATTCTCTTGACCGGGTAGTGTGTTCAGGTCGCTCGATACGATATTGTTATAAGTGAATTTATTCGGAATACCGGCCAAATGTCCCTCATAACCGACCAGTGAATGTTTGTCATCCGTAAGACTGGCTCCCAAGTTAAATTGCAGGGAAAGCGCTCTGTCGAAAAAACTCTTGTCGATGGACAAAAGGGCATCAGCATAGAGGTTATTATGACTCATTGTATGGTTCAAGTAGTTACCATATTCCGATGCAAAAAGAGTATTCGAAGAGGCATAGATTTTACGCGTATAATTCATCCGCGTGTTGTCCGTACGCACCCGACCGGACAGAGTCAACCAATCGGTAACATTCCATTTGAGCGTAGCATTGAATGTATAACGCTGCATATTATTCTCGAACAGCTCTCGATTGGTAACCCAATAAGGATTTTCCACGCCATTAATGAATTCCAAACCCCAAAATTGTTCGCTGTAACCCAAACCAGCATTATAACGCTCGTAAAGTTGATACTTACGGATATCATCTCCTCGCGGAAACAGATAGACGCCGATCAGCGGATTGTGATAGATACCCTGCACCAATGCATTCCGCGAATACTGCTTCATATAAGTAGCACCCAAATCGAGCGTCAGCTTTTCAGGCAGAAGCACGGCGGAATTCCGCAAGGAAAAATTATAACGGTTGTAGACATTGTTGGGAATAATGCCCCGCGTGTTTACAGAAGCGGCCGAAAAATAAGTCTGATTACGCTCGGTACCAGCGGTGATGCCAATCGAGTTCGTTTCATCAAACCCGGTCTGGAAAAAATCTTCGGGGTCATAACGATGGGGGGGGGAAACCAACTTCTCACCCCAACTCATTGAAGGTGCGTCTGAACTCGTACCATAGGTATTCTGAAACTCAGGCATTACGAGAGGCGATGAAAAGGTTGTATTGTTGGCATAGTTAACACGCACACGTCCTTCTTGTCCCTTTTTAGTAGTAATAAGGATCACACCGTTGGCTCCCTGTGAACCATAGAGAGCGGCTGCCGTAGCTCCCGTCAATACAGACATCGACTCGATGTCCTCTGGGTTGATGTTGGCGATACCTTCGTAATCGCCACCATCGGGCGTTTCATAAATGCCTTCCGTCTGTTTAGAACGCAGGCTCGGAAGCGGAATGCCGTCAACTACATAAAGTGCATTGTTATCCCCGTTGATCGACTTCACGCCACGCATAACCACACGCGTCGAACCTCCGGCTCCCGAAGCGCTGGCATTGATCTGCAAGCCTGCGATCTTTCCGGAAAGCGAATTGACGAAATTGGCATCCTTAACCGTATTGACAATAGAGCCAGAAACCTCCTGAACATTATAGGTCAATGCTTTTTCCTGTTTCTTGATACCGAGCGCCGTCACCACGACAGCATCTACACCAAGCGACTGTTCCTGCAAAACGATATCAATTCGCTCCCGGGTGCCGACAAGCAGTTCAATCGGCTCATATCCCAGATAATTAACCGTTATCATAGTATTTGCATTCACTTCTGGAATACGCAACGTATAAACTCCGTCGACACCTGAACTCGTGCCAACAGTCGTTCCTTTGACAAGTATTGCCGCACCTATCACAGCATCACCTTTATTGTCCGTTACTTTTCCCGACACGACTTTCGGACCATCCGTTTGTTGGCTCCTGACAGTAAGAATAATATTGGAACCTTGAATTTCATAAACCACATCTGTTCCCTTCACCATCTGATCAAGAGCCTCAGCAACAGGACGCTTATTAACATGCACATTGACCAAACGCCCCGTGTCCATATTTTTATCATAAATAAACAAATACTTGGTCTGATTTTCGATTTCGTCCATTACCTGCACCATCTTCACCTGTTGCAAATCAATGGTTACGAGCGCTGTCTGTGCCTGAGCAGCCGAGGCCGTAAGACAAAAGAAAGTTACGAACAGCGAGATTATCAGACGTTTTGATTGCCTGATAGTTTTTTTCTTCATATCTTTGTAAATTAAAGAGGGATAATGAGCCGGAAATATCCGGAATTAATTCAAATAACGACGTTACCCTCCAGTGCCCGAAACTGTGACAGCAGTTCGGGCATCTTTTTATAAAAAGATAACGCGCAAAATAGGATGCGGAATTACATCATAGGCAGGTGGGTTTAAGGTTCATAAAAGGTTAGCTAATAAATGGTTATTTCGTTGATTTCGTGGTTGTACATGTAATTGAATTTGCAATTGCGCTGCAATATGCCGAGAGCATGCTCGATACCGTCGGAAATGCGAAGTTTACCCATTGCCTCCAATGTTGGTATTGGAGCAACATTGAGGTTGATACGCACGCCGTAACAATGCTCCATACGATGTATCACCTCTTTGAAATCAAGCCCACTGATAGAGATCAGCCCTTTGACCCATAGATATTCGTTAGGGTCATCTGCTCTATGAAGGGTCAATTTTCCATTTTCGAATACGGCCTTTTCATCAGGTTTGAGCACAACTTGCTGTCGAGAATCCTTCAATGATGTTAGGCGAACACTGCCACGCAGCAAAGTGGTCGAAAAACCAGAGTGCTGCACATCGGCATTCACGTTGAAGCGAGTTCCGAGCACTTCAACCCGGCACGCAAAAGTTTCTACGACAAACGGCTTGCTGGCATCGTGGCTGACATCGAAAAATGCTTCACCGGCCAACCGAACCCGGCGAGTATCCCCGGCAAAAAGAGACGGATATTCAAGTTCTGCACCCGAATTGAGCCACACTTCAGTGCCATCCTGCAATTTCAGATTGACACGTTGCCCTTCAGGGGCAGAGATACGAGTTGTAAGCGCTTCCCAGGAATGCTCGTGATAGGAAACATATCCCCAACCGATCCCCACTGCCAAAGCAAGCATTGCGGCAATTTGAGCTGCATATCCGATTATTCGCCGCAAGCCAATCGACTGACGGAAAGCAACCTGTTTCTGCGGAGCAAACAACAACAAGGCATTATACATTTGTCGTTCTCGATCAAATGTTCGGCGGTGTTCTTCGTCGGCATCAAGCCAATCCATCAAGCATTGCTGCTCATCAGGAGTAGTTTCTCCTCGAAAAAAACGATATAAGGTTTCTTTTTCCATCTTACATGCAGCCTTTTCAGGCGCTTACATAAATAAAACACTTCTGCGAGACTGTTTCCCGCAAAAAATATAATTTTTTTTTTGTAAAAAACGAAAAATCAACGAATGAAACGACTTAGAACCAAGGATACAAGTATCACAGGCAGATAATCCTTCAATCTTCTACGCAATTTATCCAATGCACGGGCAAGTTCAGTTTCAACTCGTCGTTCAGAAATGGCATACTCGACAGCAATATCCCGATAAGACTTACCCTTAAGGCGTTGATCTATAAAAATATAACGGGTCAATTCCGGTAGTTCTTCCAAACTTTGCCGAACGAGAGCCTCAACCTCTCCAGCAAAAAGATGGACGGGATCACAAAGCTCCAACGACCGGATATTCTCCTGCACAATACGACTTTGAGATTCTCTGATCTCGTTATGACTCCGCAATCGAACTTGTAACGCACGCAGATGATTGAGACATTTATGTCGAATAGTCGCAAGAATATAAGCCGCAGGATTTTCGTCTTTCGATCCAACTCGATCTCTGTGTTCCCACCAATAGACGAATGAATCGGTTACAATATCTTCCGCTACACTGCGATCTTGTATATAACTTATGGCAAACCTTTCGAAACGAACTTTATAGCAATTATAAAGTTCCTCGAAGGAAACATCAGCTTTTCGCATCATATGTTACCCTATTTACTCAGATTCACGCCCAAACTTTATAAAACAAAGATAACATTTTCTGTCTTATTATAAAATATTATCTGCTTTGCACCATTTTTACCAACATATTAAATAGATGCGTTGTTTGAATTAAAAGCAAATTTACACGTATTTTATGGTACACTGACGCAATCATTTCTGTTTGTTAATCGAGGTACAACATCCACTGTCCATATTTGTCGAACAGCTCTAACATCTTCTGCCCAAAGAGTACTTCCGCTTTATCCTTATCCACTTTCTCCTTGTTATAATACAACGCTCCACTGGGCGAGGGGCCCGACCTTATATTCGCAACCATTCCTTAGCCTGTTTTGCGGGGTTGAGAATTTCGATGCTTAGGACTTTCAATTCGCGTGTCTGTTGTTCCAACATGGCAATCTGATGCGGGATCGCAATGTTGGAAAAGTGCGCATTGACGACCTTTACAATCTGGTTATAGTTATTGGCCAGTTTCTGAAATTGAAAATAAAACTCGTTGTGTCGAGCGATGAACTGCACTTTCGAAGGGGCGCGTCTGATGATGATGAACTCCTCGGCGAAGATACATTTTACGATAAATCGGCTTCCATAGCCGGATCAGTTCCGGGGTGTAATATTACAACCGTCCGGCACGAAAAAAACCGCCGAACGGACTGGAGCGGACATAAAACCCGAATGCATCACAAATAAAATCTTTCACTATCAAAAGATGAAACGCGAGATTCAAAACCCTCTTTCCTACATTCCTTTTACAAGTCATTCATGGAATCGATATGGCAGGCAGGAACGCCTCCCATCTCCTCTGCATAAAAGAAGTCGTTCACGAATGAATACAGTCGTGAATCACCAAAATCACAAATTCATGAACACAAGAATTCTTTAATTTATCGCTTATAAAAAACTCTTAATTATGCACTGCCTTATGTCGTCAGAAGAATGGCATCGGAAAATTCCCTTCACAGGTTATTTGCTGGCTATCAGCATAAGTGTTCCGGTCGTGGATTTGGAGAGCGTTCGCAGGGTAGCGTCCGGGGCGCAGAATATCGTCTTTCTCGCCGGCTGGGAATTGCTTGAATATTAGGTTGCTGCGCGACCTTGAAAACACGGTTGAATTTCTCCGCTCAATGCCGTCATATCTTGTCCGATCTTGTCGTTGGTGATTTGGGCGTAAATTTGGGTCGTGGTGATATGTTTATGTCCCAGCATCTTCGATACGGTTTCCAACGGTACGCCCTGCGTGAGCGTGACCGTCGTGGCAAATGTATGCCGGGCCACATGGATCGTCGGATTGAACGGCAACCGGCATGCCTGGTAACATGCCGTAACGACATATTCAACGTATTATAGGTGCCTTTGAGCGGGAAGGCCCTGTCTCCCGAGAGGTGCATGTCCTTATAACAGTCGTAAATCATTTCAGCAACGGGGAGAAGTTTGACACGGAACTGTGTACCCGTCTTCTGACGCTTGTCGATGATCCAACGATCCCCGTTGTCGTCTGTATGAATATCTGTATGGGTCAGTTTCGAAACGTTCGCATAGCTTAAACCTGTAAATGCGCAGAAGACGAAGACATTCGGTTGATGCGTTGGGCTTCGAGGCTTTTGCCGGCTGCTTTATTTGCCTTGGTATCCCAAAAAGAAGAACGAACGGTGAGTTTGCAGCTGAACTGCGACATCGTACCGTTGATCGTAATACGGCCATGACGGGAATCTGGCCCGATTTCTCCGACTGCCTTTTTACGTAGAAAAGGACTTTGAACGTGCTGCGTTGCATAATAACTTGAACTTGTTGGATGGGTTAAACGTTTAGTCAAGTTATTTGGCATGCGAGAATTCGGCACAACAAGCTGAAAAACAAGCGCTTTAATGCGAAATAAAGCATTTCGGGCAGGTAACGGATAAGTAATACAACTCACCGTTAAACCTGCCCGATTCTGCCTTTGAGTGTTTCGGAACCTACGGAAATCAATACATTAAATACCTGTAAACAAAACATTTACACTTTTATGCATTGTACTGCTCCTACAAAAAGCCGCACCCTTTCGGGAGCGGCTTTTTTCGATATGTACACGAAGGGCAACTGCCCGGCGACACGTCGTCGCCATAGCCCCCCCCCTTCGTCTTCGGCTACTGCGCCTGCTGGAGCGACTCCAGATCGGCCTTCGAACCGACTACGAGGTCGTCGTAGTCGCGCAGGCCCGTACCGCCGGGGATCAGGTGACCGCAGATCACGTTCTCCTTGAGGTTCTCCAGCGGATCGACCTTGGCCTGGATGGCCGCCTCGTTCAGCACCTTGGTCGTCTCCTGGAACGAAGCCGCCGAGATGAAGCTCGAAGTCTGGAGTGCGGCGCGGGTGATACCCTGCAACACCTGGGTCGAAGTCGCGGGCACGATGTCGCGCACCTGCACCGGCTGCTGGTCGCGGCGCTTGAGGCTCGAATTCTCGTCGCGCAGCTTACGCAGCGAAACGATCTGCC
>ERZ773178.2711-NODE-2711-length-15969-cov-11.167337_pt1 | contig 15969 bp, 9 predicted proteins | sample MGYA00580533_ERZ773178 | MGnify/ENA primary metagenome ERZ773178 (study PRJEB29015, sample SAMEA2737859) | human gut metagenome | biome: human gut; feature: human-associated habitat; material: faeces | place: China | collected 2012 ...
GCAGGTTCCATTCCCTTCGGTCATTCCACCAGCGGTTATTCACATTCGCCCCCTTTGGGGACGGAAGAATGCGACTTGCGAAACTTGAATTACATGATGAAACAAAGTTTTTTTGATGCAAAATGAAATTGAACCAAAATGAACCAACTTTGTTTCGAATATTATTGTTATCTTTGCACTCGATATAGTCTCTTCACCTTTTTAAGGTGAAAGGCAAAGGAAATGATAATAAATAATAAAAAATTCAATAACTTAAAACAAAGCGTATGAAACGACTTTTACTTTTATCAGTCATGTTCTGTATAGGAGTGCTGCAAGGATTTGCGCAAGAAACCTCCTTCACGTATACAGACGAGAATGGAGTGAATTGGATATGTAGTTTGTATTCCACAAGTATAATGATGCCCGATGGAACTTACAAAACCAGTACCTATGCAACCATTGATGGTGCCAGTAACTATGGAGAAGAAGTTAAAGTACCAGGAGCTATCAAACATGAAGGAAAAGAATATATCATCGCTCACCTTAATGGTGTTTTCAGCAATAACCAAACTCTGAAAAAGGTTACTTTGCCGAAATCTGTAACTTCGTTGGATTATACCTTCCAAAGATGTACGCTTCTTTCCGAAGTAGTGAATACAGAACAAATTCAGAGATTCGGTTACTCTACATTTAGCAATTGCAGCTCTCTTAAGAGCATTGATATGAGCAATTGTGAAGTTATTAATAGCAACGCTTTCGAAAATTGTAAGAATTTACAATCTGTCAACCTAAAGAAATGCAAGACTATTGAAAGTTATGCATTTTCAGATTGCAGCAATTTACAATTTGTAGGCAATCTTTCAACTTGTACAACAATAGGGGATACTGCTTTCGGCTCTTGCTTCGCATTGAAATCAATAGATATTAGTAATTGTAACTTTTTAGACAGATGCGTGTTTCTAAATTGTTCAAAACTTGAAGAATTAAAACTTTCAAAACAGATAAACATAATAAACGATGGTACATTTATCGGTTGCACAAACCTTAAAAGTATCGATTTAAGCAACTGTACATCGATTGGAGCTAATGCTTTCAATGAATGCCGAAGCTTGACATCCGTCGGAAACACAATTTTGCTAAGTTCTATCCAAGGACAAGCATTCCAGAATTGTAAAAATTTAACCACCATCGACTTATCAAATTGCACATTTATTGGAGGTTATGCTTTCGAGAACTGTACAAATCTTTCCAATATAAACCTTTCGAAATGCAAGCTCTTTGGAAATGGTGCCTTCAATAATTGTACCAATTTGACAGAAGTTGATTTGTCGTCATGCTCATCTTTGGCTGAGAGTGTTTTTAAGGGTTGTTCAAACCTTAAAACGATAAAAGGAATCGAGAATTTCACAACGATTCCTGCTAATGCTTTTGAGGGTACAGGCATCGAAACTTTGTCATTGCCTCTATGTACAACTATTCAAAAAGCGGCATTTAAAAAATGCATGCAATTGAAGTCTGTTAATTTGCCAAAGTGTGAAACCATAGAAGGCTACAAACTAGAATACGATGAAGCAGAAGGAGCATTTTATGGCTGCAATAATCTGCAAGAGGTAGAACTTCCAAACTGTATAAACATTGAAAAGTATACATTCTGCAGCTGCCCAAAATTGAAATCTATCAATATTCCTGTATGCCAAACTATCGGCGAGGAAGCATTTGCATACTGTGGTAACTTGAATGAGGTTTCATTGCCTAATACTATACAGAAATTAGGACGCATGAGTTTTGATGGCAACACCACACTTACAATATATGCTAAAAATGTCCCAACACTAGAAAACTCTGCCTTAGGCAAAAACGTATTAATCATTGTACCAGAGGAATCACTCGCAGCTTATCAGGCAGCAGATGTCTGGAATACAATGAGCGAGAGAATCTTCCCTATGGGTACTCAATTTGATTATAACGTAGAGGCTACAGCGCAAGCTAGCACTTCTGGACTCCAGAAAGCGATTGGAGAGAAGAATCTTAGAAGCGTGGTTACCCTTAAAGTAAAGGGTTCTATCAATAGTTACGACATCATGGTTATGCGTAACAAGATGGATAATCTCCATCATTTGGACTTGTCTGATGCAGATATCAAGAGTAATTCATACGATTATTATACAGGATATAGTACCCAAGATAACATTCTGGGTCCTCATTCATTTGCAGACCTCGACAAACTGCTGACCGTCAAGCTTCCTAAAAGCGTAAAATATATCAATCAGGCTTTTAACAACTGTAGCCAGTTGCGTTCTGTTGAAATGCCAGAGAATCTGATTTGCGTAGGCAATACTCTAGATAATGAATGGGACATGGGTGGTGAAGCCTTTAGTAATTGCACCAATCTTGAAAATATCATATTCCACAATTGCGAGAGGATTGGAGGAAGTGCTTTTTACCAATGTTATTCTTTGCAAGAGATTACATTGCCAAAGAATCTGAAGCATGTTGGAAGCTATGCATTTTATAATTGCAACCAGCTTAAGAACATTATCCTTCCTAGCGAAGTTGAAACTATCAGCTATCATGCTTTCGAAGCCTGCTATAACCTGGCATCCATTCAATTTCCGCCATCATTGAAGCGCATCGAGTCTTATGCCTTCTCCAGCTGTGGCAAGCTTAGCAGCATCAACCTTCCAGGTCTTACAAGCATCTCTGAAAACACCTTCTCTGGTTGCAGCAACCTGACAGAAGTAAAGCTTCCTAGCACCCTGGAGCGTATCGGCGACAATGCTTTTTCTAGCTGCGACAACTTGAACAAGGTGTATACTTACACTGTCTTGCCGATCAATATCGACCAGAATACATTTACTAACTTCAAGGCTACTACTCTCTATGTGCCAACCCAGAGCTACGACAACTACTACTGGAGCACACAGTGGGGACAGTTTAAGGAAATCAAGGAGTTTGATGAGCCTTATACCTATATCTATCTCGACAACGAGTTTACACTCGAAAAGAGATTCGAAGGTACGCCGGATATCGACATCAAGAACAATGGTGCTCTTACCGTAAACGGAAAGGATAACCAGAACGCAGGCGAAGTAACCGTTAAGGGAGATGGCAACAGCTCTGCCGGAACACTGATTACAGACGGAAACCTGGATGCCAAGAAATTGAGATTCGACATCACTGTCAATGCCAACCAATGGTATTTCTTCAGCTTCCCATTCGATATCAACCTCGCTGACATCAAGACACCTGGCAAATACGTGTTCCGCAAATACAACGGTTCTCTCCGTGCCGACCAGGGTACAGGCGGATGGGTTGACCTGGCTAGCGACGAAACTACCCTCAAGCAGGGCGTAGGCTATATCTTCCAGACAGCTCAGAGCGGTAACCTCACCCTGAGAGTAACCAAGGAGAAGTTCGGAAAACTGGATGCCAACAACATCGTGAAGGATTTGAGCAGCTATCCATCTGCAGAAGAGCAGGACGCAAGCTGGAACTTCATCGGTAACCCACAGATCAGTTACATGGATGCAGCTTCCCTCGGCTACGACGCTCCTATCACCTATTGGAACGGAAATTCCTACGAGGCTGTGCGCCCAGGCGACGACGAGTTTGCCCTCCAGCCATTCCAGGCATTCTTCGTACAGAAGCCAGTGGATGTAAGCAACATCGAGTTCAAGGCAGAAGACCGTATCACCAAGAGCGAGAGCATCAACAAGCAGAACAATGCACGCGCCAGAAGAATCGGTCGCGGCATCAACCCAGAGCGTCTGCTCATCAACCTCACTCTGAGCGACGGCAACCATACCGACAAGACCCGCGTGGTATTCAACGACAAGAAGAGCCAGGCTTACGAGCTGGATTGCGATGCAGCCAAGTTTGCTGCCATCAACGATGCCCCTCAGTTCTATACCATCGAGGCAAAGGCAGGCAACCTCGCCATCAACGAGCGACCAATGGGTAGCGTGAAACTCGGTTTTGCTGCCAAGAAAGCAGGCAACTTCACCATCTCTGCCAAGAGAATGGACCAGCCTATGCTCTTGCAGGACAATCAGACAGGTGCGACTTTCGACCTGACAGAAGGCGACTACCAGTTTGCTTCCAACGCCGGAACCTTCGAAAACCGTTTCGTTCTCGTTCCTAGCAGAGGCACCACAGGCATCGCCGACATCGTGAAGAAGACCGGTATCAACATCATGCCAACCGAAGCAGGTATCAACCTCAACGGCGTGAACGGCAAGAAGGTTACCATCTATGCTGCCGACGGCACCATGCTCGCATCGCGCACCTTCGACGGCATGCTCAACCTGATGAAGGGAGTATACATCGTAAAGATAGACAACCTTTCTACCAAGGTGATGGTGAAGTAATCATACGCAGAATGATCAACGGAAATAAAATTCGAGCCTATGAAAAGAATCATCATCCATAGCGTCACCACATGGCTGCTGCTCTTCCTGAGCAGCACCATGCTGATGGCAGCTCTGCCAGACGACGACTTCAACCCCGTAAACCCACCCGACCCGATGATGAAATACAAGGTGGAGGTGGCGTATTCAGAATACGGATATACATCGGGAGGCGGAACCTACAACTGGGGAGACGAAGCCTACATCAGTACTTCTGCCAACAACGAGAACTATCAGTTTGCCTACTGGCTGAAGAACGGAGTGAAATACTCAGAGGAATCCTCCTTTATATATAAGGTGGAAGAATGGAACGTCAAGTTCGAGGCGGTTTACGACTACAAGCCGGTGAGTCCGAGCGACCCTCAGCCCATGAACCGATACCGCCTCTATCTGACCACAGACGATGAGGGCAACTGCTCCTTCAACCGCACCAGCGGCGAAAAGGTGGAAGCGGGAAGCTTCGTCTGGCTGTCGGCATATCTCAGTTCGGGGTACATCTTCAAGGGATGGTACCTGGGAGATGAACTCATCAGCACAAACCAGGACTTTCAATACGAGATGCCTAAGCAGAACGTTACGCTCAGGGCACACATCGTATACAGTCCGAGCAGTCCGAGCGACCCGGGCGGAACGGGACAGGGCAATGTAGACAACAGCAGCGGAATCGATGAAGTTACCCTAAGCCCATCAGCCTGCTCCAACCGCATCTACCAGTTGGACGGAACGAGCGCTGCCCAGCTCCAGAAGGGCAAGGTCTATATCAGAAACCATAAGAAATTCATCGCCAGGTAACCTGGCGGTGAATTTTCAGCAAATGATAATAAACTAAACTTGATAATATGAAGAGAAAACTTTTACTCTTTTGTATCCTGGCTTTTGCGGCGATAGCTGTGTCGGCACAGAACAACCTGGTGATCAGAAACTTCAAGTATGACCAGTATGACCAGACAGCCAACCTCAAGGGCACACAAAAGAAAGACAACAACGGCAGGACGGCAGCCCTGCTCAAGATTGAGACCAATCTTGACAACCTCGCCTTCGACGGCGGAAGTTATGGTATTGTAACCACCCAGCACAAGACGGGACAATGGTGGGTTTATGTGCCGGAGCGTGCACAGAAGATTACCATCCGACATCCTAAGTATGGTGCCTGCGAGTATTACTACCCATCGGAAATCAAGGCAGCAAGAACCTACACCATGAAGCTTACCCTGGAAGGTATGGATGTTGCCCTGGAAGCTTCGGTGGCTGGTGCTACCATCACCGTGGACGATGAGAAGATAGGAAAGACCCCACAGACCGTCTACCTCTCTTACGGTATCCACCACATCACAGCCCGAAACGGCAACATGTACTATGACAGCAACGTGAACATCACTAAAGAAAGTCCGAAATCATTGAAGCTGCAGATGCAGGATGAAGACCTGCTCTACGGAACCGTGAACCTGACCGTAGCCGACGGTGCCGACATCTACTTCGACGGCAAGAAGGTGGGAACGGGTTCCTGGTACCAGCGCCTGAAATACGGCACCTACGTGGTGGAAACCCGCAAGAAGAACTGCGAGAACCAGACCACATCCTTCGAGGTGGAAGCCAAGAAAGACAAGACCATCGAGGTGAAAGCCCCTATCCCATACACCGGTTCCCTCTTCGTGGTAAGCAGTCCGAAGGTGGTGGGCATCTACAACGACATCAAGCTTCTCTCGGAGAACGGTTTCGCCAAGCTGCCTATCGGAACCAACGAAATCACCTACAGACACGAAGGCTACCGTCCGCTCACCAAGACCTACAACGTTTTACGTGATGCCGAAATCAACGATACCATCAAGCTCAAGCCTATCACCTATCTGAAGAAGACAGGCATCTATGCCGGCGTTGCCTTTACCTATGGCGGAAGCACGATGGGCGTAACGGGAACCATCGGCCTCAACATCTCCAACTTCGACCTTCAGGCTTCCTACACCATGGGACTGGGAAGCAGCGATGAGGTTTACTGGTATTCCAAGGAAACCAACGTGCAGCAGGAGATAGACACCTACAAGCTCAACAGCTTCGCCGTGAAACTGGGTTACCAGTTCCCGCTGAGCATGCGTGTGGGCATCACTCCGCAGATAGGCTATCTCACCCAGATGCTTAAGAGCGACGGCAAATATGCCGACGGCACCTCGTGCGGTTCCTTCACCATCGGTGCCAAACTGCTCATCGCCCCTGTGTCTCATCTCTGCATCCTCCTCAATCCGGAGTATGCCATCCCAAACAAGAAGAGCGACACCTATAAATCGGTGGCTGATGTGGGCGGATTTGCCGAAGGCGGTTTCTATGCCCATGCCGGCATCCTCGTGAATTTCTAAACTTAATATATTAAAATAGGTATATATGAAGAAACTACTATATAGCAAGAGCATGGCATTCGCCATCCTGATGGCTCTGGCTGGCACCATGCAGTCGTGCACCGAGAAGGAGGAAGAGGATGTCTATGCTTCTACGAAGATTGACTTCAATGTAACGGTTTCACCTTCGAGGGTAGACTTGCCTGCCCGCAATGCATCACAAGAGATTCAGGTTACTGCCAACACCGCCTGGGGCGTAAGCTCGGATGTTACCTGGGCACACGTGAGCACAAGCAGCGGCATTGCCAACGGATCCTTCACCGTGACCCTGGACGACAATACCTCGCTGGAGGAACGCCAGGCTATCATCACCCTGACTTACGGAACCGAGAAGAAGACGGTGACCCTGAACCAGGCGGCTGCCAAGGCTACCCTCTCTGCCAACGAGGTGAGTCTTGCTGCCAAGAATGCCAGTCAGGAAATCAAGGTAACTGCCAACACCACCTGGAGCGTGGAAACGGAGGCTGAATGGATTCACCTGAGCGCTACCGGCGGAACAGAGAACGGCACCTTCACCCTGACTCTGGATGACAACAAGAGTCTGCAGCCTCGCCAGGCTACCATCGTGGTGAACTATGGCAAGGAGGGCAAGGAAATCATCACCGTGAACCAGGTGGCTGCTGATGCTACTACCTTCGGCAAGGTGCAGGTGAGCGGCATCACCCGATATGAGGCTACCGTGGCCAGCAGTTTCTCGGCGATGTTCGAGGTGCAGGAATACGGCGTGGTTTACTCTTATGTAAACAAGGAGCCTATCATCAGCGAGGACGACCGCAATACCCTGAGCGTCAAAGTGGGTACGGCACCGGCAAGCCAGGGAAACATCTCAACCAAACTGAGCAACCTGAAGTCGGCTACCACCTATTATCTCCGCTTCTATACACGCGGTCCGCTCGGCATCGAATACAGCCCGGTGACCACCTTCAAGACCGAGGGTCAGACACCAAGCGAGGGCGACCATGAGACTCCAGAGATATAAATCATCTAACGAAAGAAACAGAAATATGAAAAATAGATATGTATTATTCATGATAGCCTGTCTGCTGGGCATCCAGCTCTGCGGCTTCCAGTTTTCAGGAAGTCAGCTTCATGCAGCCAACATGCCGGGCAAGCCAACAGGCAACGAGCGCATCTTCCTGCACCACCAGGGAGCCGTGAGCCTCTTTGCCGCCGATAAACTGAAAGAGGCGGTGGAGGCAAGTGTAGATGGCGACACCCTCTTCCTCACCAACGGCAACTACGGCTTCCAGGCGATGAGCAACGGTAAGGAAATCTACTACGGTGCCAAACCGATCACCATCAGCAAGAGCGTCTGCATCGTGGGCGAAGGAGAAGATACCTACATCGGTGCACTCGCCATCGACATCACGGATGCCAGAAAGGAATGTCATCTCTACGGCATCAAGTCGAACCTTGCCATCGGACAAAGTCTCGCCAAACTGGATATCCAGAAGAGCTATGTGCTGCTCAGCATCAATGCCAGCATCGACGATACACAGCTGAAATCCAGCAAGCTGAACCTGAGCATCAACGGATGGAGCACAGAACTGAAGACTTTCCGTGCAGAAAACTGTCTCATCAACAGCTGCAACTTCGGCATCGTTGATTCCGACAACCTGCACATCAGTCTGAACCACTGCAACATCTACGAACTGGGAGGAAGCGGCGACGACGGCGACGAATACATGAACAGTTTCAAGGGCGACATCAGCAACTCCATCATCGACCACCTGAAGGCGGTGGAAGGAGAGACCCGCTATTTCGACCCAGCCGTAACCCTGACCAACGTGCTGATCCGCAAGACATCGGAAGCCTACAATCCGTTTAAGATCTGCAAGCAGACCGACAGTTTCGCCCTGCTCTCCAACGACGAGATTCTCGATACCACCGGTGCCTGCCGCTGGACCACCGAGACGCTGACCTCGAAGGGCTGCATCGGAAACGACAACACGGTGATGGGTGCCCTGGGAGGAAGCACTCCTTACTCGCTCACCCTCGAAGCACCCCAGCTTCAGAATCCGGTGCTCGATATCAACAGTTCCAATCATAAACTCATGTTTAATCTCGACATAAAATGATGAACAGGCTCTATAAATTCCTCTGCATCTGTGGCATGATGCTGACAGCTACAGTAAGCCATGCAGCCACTACAGCCGACGAGGGCAGAATCTTCCTGCAGCACCAGGGCGTCATCGCCCGCTCCTTTGCGCCGGGCGAGATGGCAAAGGCCATCGAACAGGCTGCCGAAGGCGACACCCTGCTGTTGGCTAACGGCAACTACGCCAGCAAGTTTACCATCAGCAAAAGCATCTCCATCATCGGTGCCGATGCTTCCTACATCAACTGCCAGAACAGCAGCGACTGCATCGAAATCAAGTCTCCGGGCAAGGATTCGCTCAGAGTGAACCTGGAGAACCTCAATGCCACCTCCAGCAACGGACTTCGCATCGAGTTCTACAACGAGATGGAAGACGGCACCTACTATACCCTCGCCCATCCCGTGAAACTCACCCTGCAGAAGAGCCGCATCCTGGAATTCAGAACCAGCCGTGCCGACATCGCTGCGGTAGACATCGAATGCCGCCGATGCCTAGTTTCCTACATGACTTCCCTGCGCACACCTGCCAAGGCATCCTTCTACAACAGTGAGCTTATCAACCTGGGCGACTGCGACAACGTCCGTGCCAACCACTGCTACATCAAGAACCTCTGCGGAGCCGACAACTCGCTGATAACCAACTCCATCATCGGAAGCATCAGCAACACCGACTTCAACGGCAACCCGGGCAACGGAACCAGCGTGGTAACCAATTCGCTCTACAACGCCACCGACCAGGTGTATGCCCTGCAAGACTGCATCCTCATCAAAGAGTCACTTTTGGGAACTACGATTCCGTTTACCTGCAAGTTCACCAGGGAGCAGCTGGCAGCCAGCAGTTATCTGGGCACTGACGGCACCGTGGTGGGCATCTTCGGCGGCAGCATTCCGAGCAACATCAGCGATGCAGCCACCCTGCTTGCCCCAACCAACCGTCCGCAGATAACCAATGCATCGGTAAACTGGGACGACACCAAGACCAAAGTAAAAGTGAACGCAAAAGTAACCGCAAAATAAAAGATTATGTGGAAGACATTATTTACAACAGCACTCCTCGGATGCATGACGCAAGCTGCGACAGCCGACACCCTGCAGGGCAACTATACCTACTGGATTGACAACGACATCCAGAACGCCAAGACTGCCCAGACGGCTACAGGCAATCTCTCTAACGAGATAGACATCGCCGGCTATGCACCGGGACTCCATACACTCAACATCCGCATGAAGGCAAAGGACTGCAGCTACAAATACTACAGCTACAAGTTCTACATCGCCCCATCGGAAAAGCCAGATACAACTCCGGAGGCAGAGGCAAGCCTCATCGGATACAAATACGGATTCAACGAGTCGGTGACAAACGTGAAGCTCGACAACCTGAAGGAAATTACCTTCACCAACACCCTCTTCGACATCCCTGCCCCTACCGAGTTTGCCAAGGTGGAAGACGGAAAGTTCTCCATCGACAAGGCTAGCAGCACCGTGAAAATGAGCCGAGAAAGCGAGCTCAACTTCAGCATGCAGTTTCAGGGAAGCAACCGTCAGTGGAGCAACATCCTGCACAAGGATACCGTGATTGCCGACAACATCAACAGGCAAGCCGTGGAACTGAAACCATACAGCAGCATCAGTCTCGACAAGATAGGCAGGGGCGACTTCCATGCCGTGAAATTCACCATCGACAAGGCGAACACCTACTATCTGGTATCTTCCAAGGCGAGCAGGATAGCCCTCTACAACGAGGACGGAACCGAGATGCAGCGCTTCAGCGAAACAGATACCCAGCAGGGCAAGGCCACCTATTTCAATACGGGCACCTACTACGCCGTGGTTTACAACCTGGGCAGCAACACCAGTCTGCGCCTCTCTGACAAGCAGAATGCGATGCCTACGCCGGTCATCAACTACAAGGACGAGATGCTGAGCATCTCCTGCACCGATGCCGATGCCAAGGTATACTATACCCTCGACGGAACAGAGCCTAATGCCCAGAGCCGACTCTACAAGGAGGCATTCAAGCTCGACCACAACGCCACCGTCAAGGCGATAGCCATCGGCAAGGACTGTGCCGACTCCTATATCGCCACTTATCAGATAGACAGCTATGCAGTGGCTGCACCAACCATCAGCTACAGCAATCTGCACATCAGCATCGCTACCCCTACCGCCGATGCCAAGATTTACTATACGCTGGACGGAACAGAGCCTACCAGCAAGAGCAATCTCTACACCGGTCCGGTGGAGCTGATGAAGAACTGCACCGTGAAGGCGATAGCCCTGCGCAACGATTACCACGACTCGCCGGTTACCACTTATCAACTGAATGTGGATAACCTGATCTGTGCCGTGCCAACCTTCAAGCGCACCGGCAACAAGCTGGAGCTTTCTACCGCCACAGCGGGTGCCAGCATCTACTACACCACAGACGGAACAGAGCCTACCACCCAGAGCCAGAAGTATGACAAGGCGATTGATATCCAGCACAATGGAACCATCAAGGCACTGACGGCGATGGACGGACATATCACTTCTGCCACGGCTACCTTCGTAATCAGCGACATGCAGGCAGCGGCTCCGGTGATGAGCATCGTAGATGATAAACTGGTGATTTCGTGCAGCACCCCAGGTGCGGTTATCCACTATGAGATTGGCGAGGACAAGGAACCTTCGGAATCTTCTCCTATCTATACCGAACCTATCGAGGTGACGGAGAACATGACCGTGAAGGCTATCGCCTTTGCCAAGGACTTCAACACTTCGGATGTAGCCATCTTCAGTCCATACGTCTGCAAGGTTCCTACCTTCAACATATCCAACAACCTGCTGACCATCGCTTCGGAAACAGAGGGGGCGGAGATTTACTACACCAGCGACGGCACGACACCTACCGTGAAGAGCCAGAAATATACGGGTCCTATCAGCCTCAACCGCAACGCTACCTACAAGGCGATTGCCGTGAAGGACGGACTGCTGGTTTCCGTGGTAAACAGTTATACGGTGGATTACTTCAAGGCATCCGAGCCTACCTGCACCTTCGCCGATGGCAAGCTTACCATCAGCAGCAATATGGCGGGAGCCGTGATTCATTATGAGATTGGCGGTTCTACCCCAACCAGCAGCTCTACCATCTATACCGATGCATTGACGCTGACCGACAACCGCCCAGTGAAGGCGATGGTAACGGCAGAGGGCTTCAACAGTTCGGAGGTGATGACCTATGTGCCAGACTATTTCGCCTGCGAGCCTGTGAAGGAGGCTTCCTATAACGGAAGAATCGTGAAACTCGATGTGCCTACCGAGGATGCAGCCATCTACTACACCACCGACGGCACCGAACCAAGCGATGCTTCCTTGCGCTACGACGCAGAGACTGGCATCCAGATAGATACCCTCTGCACCGTGAAGGCTATCGCCATGAAGCAGTGGCTCAACCCATCGAAGGTGGCATCCTATACTCCTGCCTATTGCTACAACGGCAAGACGGCAAGTCTCACCGAGGCGGGCAATCTGGCGAAGGCGATGGAATGGTGCAACGGCGAACCTGCGGACAACACGCTCCAGGTAGTGGGCAGCCTCAACGCCGAGGACATCGCTCTGATTGCTTCCTTCGAGAAGCTGCAGCATCTGGATCTGACGAAGGCGAACATCAAGGGCAGCACCGAAGGCGGAAAGGCCGTAGGCGATAACACCCTGGCAGACCAGGCATTCGCCAACATGAATCTGAAGACCGTCAGTCTGCCTGCATCGCTCACCGCTTGCGGCAAGCAGTTGTTCAGCAACAACAGGAAGTTGGCTGCAGTAACCTGGAATGCCAACATCAACATCGCCGCCGAGGTATTGGATGGCATCAACAATCCAAACCTCCTCTTGTATGTAAATGCCAAGAGTTTTGCACCTGCCACTCTGAAGAACGTGGTAGCTGCGGGCGTAGCCGAGTCGATTACGCTGAGCGACATCGCCGATGGAGAAGCATCCGACGGCGCCTTCTTCTGTCCTTCAGCCTTCGTGGCAAAGAAGATTACGTATACCCGTAACTTCCAGCAGGCCACGGTGATAGGAACCAGCGAGGGCAACGAGACGATTTCCCTGCCATTCGATGTGCAGGAGATGACGCACGAGACCAATGGCAAGATAGCGCCATTTGCCAAGGGCTTGCCGACGGGCAAAGCGAAGCCATTCTGGCTCTACGATTTGAGTCAGGGTGCAGCCACCTTTACCCGTGCAGCCGATATCCAGGCATACAAGCCATACATTATCTGCATGCCTAACTCGGAGTATTATTCTGATGAATACATCCTGGCTGGCAAGGTTACCTTCTCTGCCGAGAACGCTAATATTGCGGTGACCCTCAATGAGGTGGAGAGCAATGGTCAGAAGGATTTCGTCAGCAACTTCGAGCAGTTGTCGCAGCAGGATGGTGTGTATGCATTGAATGTTGGGGAGGCGTACCAGGATTACAAGCCGGGCAGTGTCTTCGTAAGTGATGCCTTTGTGGTGCATCCGTTCCAGGCGTATATCCAGAATGTAACCACCACGGCATCCCGTTGTCTGGCCGTCTTCGACGAGACAACCACAGCCATCGAGTCGATTCCGATGAAGCAGGTAGCGGGCTTGGATGCATGGTCAGAGGGCAAGACGCTCCATATCCACAGCGACATCACGAGATGGGTGAACATCTTCTCTACGAAGGGCATGCTCATCAAGACCGTGAAGATTGCAGCCGGAGAAACAGAAAGCATAGAGTCTCTGCCATCCGGAGTGTATATTGTGAACCAGAAGAAGATAGCTATCAAATGATAGTCCATCCCGATTATCTGGGATTTAAGAGATGAAATAAGAGGGTGTGGCACAAACCACACCCTCTTTTTTTTGATGGAAAATGAAATTGAACAAGATAAGGATGTAAAGGATGAATATAGTGAAGTTATATGTTATTTGTTACCATTGGTATTTGAAATCCTACGAAAGCTTTCTTGAAGTTCAGCCATTCTGACCATGAGCGCAGAAAAATCCAAAGAATCCCCATAAATGAAACTATTTCTCATTTCATTATAATCGGCCTCATAGTTTGGCAAAAGTGCATCACTAGGAATAATCTGGATATTTTGTGGCAGTTCTTTGTCATAATTTACATAACCAACGTGATAGTATTTACGTCTATGATTGACGATATCCTTGTATAGCTTAACATTTTTGAGAGCCTCTTCTGCATATGGCGTTCGCATCAGTTTTTCCAAATCATAAAAATGACGTGTCATTCGATGTGTCCGCGGTTCGACTTTCTGATATTCCTCACAAAGGAGAAATGCCTTTTCTAAAAAGGTGCGGGCAGGAGTTACCGTTCTGATTATCTGTACATAATCAGAATCCACATCCTCACCATAAAATGCCTGATTCACCAATGAAGAGATACGCCTCATCTCAAATGGCTCAGTCATAGATAAGACGCTAATTTCAATCTTTACCATAGGAGTGGCATACGAAGCATAACTCTTATAAAGCGTGGGATATTCGATGAAAATAACAGATGGGTCTTTGTCATGAGGAACTAAGCATCGTTCTCCATTTTCATCCAACATGTCTCTATCACTGATAACCGTTACCGGCAATCCCAAGTTTTTAAATACTTTCTCTAACTCTAACTTGAATTCTCCAAGTATATAGTCTTGCGCATTCTCGCGCAAATGGTGTATCTGCGTGTTTGATGTACAGTTTGCACACGATAGTTTCTTAATATTTAAGAAGAAGTCTCTACTAAGGGCAAGATCTATGTCCTCACTGAAACGATTGATAATGTTCCATCCTTTGCTAAGGCTTGTTCCTCCCTTAAATAAGAGATATTCACCAATACTCGTATGAAATATGGCATAGAGCACAGCAGTTACCCACCAGTCTTTTTCGACAGAAGCTTCGTCTATCTGCTTTGCCTCGCTGACAGCTTGTATCATCGCCTTACGTTCATCTATCGTGAAATCTATCCATTTACTCATAATACCTTATTTTTTATGTTTCGTTTAATAATATTTCTCATCCATACGGGTGCTAACAGTAAGTCATGTTCTATTGTTTCCATTTCAAGGTTCTCTGCCATTAGTTTGGAAATTTGCGCTTCATCTTTTAGAGTAACATTGTTTTTACCGATACAACGAAGTGCTTGTACGAGGTCACGCATCAATACACATTTGAAAGCAAAGTTTCTCGGAGCACCATGCTTCAATAGGACAATACGTTTTCCCATCACAAGTTTTCTACTGGAACCAGTAGTGAGAAAACTTGTGATCATTGGAACCTGTGTTGAGAAACCCAACTGATTGGCAGCCGTCACCCCTGTAGGAATAATCACAGCTTTGTCTCTCTTAGCAATCTCCGTTACCAACTCAAAGGCAGAGGGATAGAGTATGCCAAAACGAGTCTTACGCGCCTTGACATACACACCTTTTGATATTCGGGAGATAATACCTTCCTTCTCAAATACTGCCAATAGTTTAGTGACATATTCTACATCGTATTGCGGAAAGGAAGACACAAAGAATACTTCGCCGAACTTACAATGTATTATTTTTCTCTTAATCTTTTCAACTACAGATGTTTGCATCATTTTCTATATTATTTTTTAGTCGGAATCATTGCATATTTTTCCGACTGCAAATTTAAGGATTTTGTTTCATAAAACCATACAAAAGCTTATTTTTTATAGTTTATTATACAACAATATGGACTTGAAGGTATTTTGGGGTGCCCCCTGTCCTTTGGGTCTTCAATACAAGACGTTTAAGAAGCAAGTTACAAGAAACCACTAAGTTTTTTTGATAGAAAATGAAATTGAACCAAATTGAACCAATCCACTTTCGTTTTTTTTTCGTACCTTTGCCGGCGAAAAGGTAATATTAGGCGAAAAGCCTATGAACTGGCGAATGATAATAAAAACAACTTAATAAAATGAATGGCTTATGACATAAGAATACTTCGACTTCATCGAGCACATCCTTTCTTGCTCCTGTTCGCCCCCTCCGGGGACGCTTGGAGAGAGTGTGACTGCTATCCGCAGGTTCCATTCCCTTCGGTCATTCCACCAGCGGTTATTCACATTCGC
>ERZ773178.2740-NODE-2740-length-15826-cov-5.485765_pt1 | contig 15826 bp, 20 predicted proteins | sample MGYA00580533_ERZ773178 | MGnify/ENA primary metagenome ERZ773178 (study PRJEB29015, sample SAMEA2737859) | human gut metagenome | biome: human gut; feature: human-associated habitat; material: faeces | place: China | collected 2012 ...
CTTGGCAGGTCCCCGCGCCCTGCCAGCTAAACCATCGGCGGCTCCTCTGCCGAAGAACCGCCGGTTTTCGCCTTTTCAGCGCACTTTTTTCAGAATTTTCGGCCTGAACCAGTTGCGGTAGGCCAGGGTGATGTTCTTCACCGCGCCATCGTAAATGACAAAAAACACATTGGCAAAGGCCAGCAGCACCAGCACCGAGTACTTGCCAAAATCCCCGAATTCCTCCAAAATCTCGGTGATGCCGAATACATTGACGATGACCCAGTAGGCCGCCACCACCGCCGCGTTAAAGATCACCAGCCGCACCACCCAACTCAGCGCCTTGGGGCGGATCTTGGCAAAGGTCTCCTGCAAAATGGGATAGTACCCAAAAAACGCGATAAACAGCAGCGCCGCTTCCTTGATGGGCACTACAAAAACAGATAAAAGCGAAACCGCCGCAAAGACGATCAGCGCCGTGGAAAGCCCGTTTTCCTCCCGCACGGCAATCAGCACCAGTCCGGCCAGCGCCGGCAGTGCGTAGTAGGAAAATGGGATCATCCCCGTGGCAAACATCAGCGCGATGCACATGCCAGTAGCAATACCGCCCAGCGCCACCTGTCCACTCTTTTTCTGCATCAGCAGCCACCTCCCATGCATTGGCAGCAGGCATTGGCACAGTACAGCGAAGCGCACACCTCGCACATACTGGTGCCGCCCGCCTGGGCATAGCCCCGCTGCTGTTGGGTCAGCTGGTTCAGCGCCTGGTGGTACTCCATGTTGTTGGGCTCCATGGCGCACGCGGTGTTCAGGTAGGTCACGGCGTTATCCAGCCAGCCCTTGCGGTAGTTTACTATTCCCTTCAGGTAGTTCCATTCGGCGGTACGGGCGCTGGCGGAAATCCCATCCAGCAGCTCCTCGGCATCGCCCAGCCGGTTCAGGTTGATGAGCCTGCGAATATCCGCGAACTGAGAGGAACCACCGTAGCTCTGCTGGTACCCGCCGTAATTCCGCTGGTAGCCGCCATAGCTCTGCTGATATCCCCCGCCGTAGCTTTGCTGTCCGTAGCCGCTGCCGCCGCTTTTGCGCTGCCGCTGGATCTCATCGTACGCCTCGTTGATTTCCTTCATCTTCTCGGTCGCAAGGTCGGAAAGCGGGTTATTCACATAGTTATCCGGGTGATATTTCCGGGCCAGCCGGCGGTAGGCGTCCTTCACCTCATCGTCGGTCGCGTTCGGACTTACTCCCAGCACCTTGTAGGGATCTGTCATTTTTCTCGTTTCCTCCTTTGCTTTGGGGGCAGTTGCAGTTCTTCCACCGTCTGGGGCAGTCCCAGCCGGATGATATTCTCCAGTATGGGCCCAAAGTGCCGCAGCTCCAGCAGGTCCAGCGCGGCCCCCATCTCCCCGATGGTCAACAGCAGGCTGGCTCTGGCGTGGCGCTTCAGCGCCTCCGGTTCATCCTCACACTGTAAAAAGGGGTTAAAATCCCCGTGCTTTTTATCTTTTTCCCAGTCGTCCAGCGCATCCGCCATGTAAATATACCGTCCCAGCAGATACCCCAGCCGCTCCAGCACCCGGCGCTCGCCCGGCTCCTCACTCAGCAGGCTCAGCATCGCCGCCGTCATTTTGGCGGTCGGCTCGCACAGCTCGTCCAGGTTGGTATCGCCGGCGGCCTCCAGCGCTCGCTGGCGGTCCATCTCCCCGGCAAATACCGCATCCACTGTGGGGGTTTTTTCCGCCACCCGGCGGTACTGCCGCCGCAGCATGGCCCGCAGCAGCCGGCCGCCGCACCGGCCAAGGAATCCCCCATCGGCAATGGTATCCGCCGCCTTATACCACAGGCTCAGAATGGCCATATCCGCCGCTCGGTTCAGCGCCTCGTTTTCCTCGCAGTGCCGGCAGCGCCGCAGCGGATTCACCCCGCAGCTTCTCCGGCGGAATTCGGGCACTTCCTCCCGCAGGGCCATCTCCAGCGTGGCGTAAAAGGTAAAGTCATAGCTCAGCGTCAGCCGGGCCAGCGGCCCAAAGCGCCGCCCCAGGGTACGGCACAGCCCGCAGTAGATGCCCCGGTAGGCTTCCCATTCGCACAGGCGCAGCTGCGGCGTGCAGGTCTTTACATATCCGAACATCCCGCCGCCTCCCCGCTGTACTTTTCCCCTTTATCATACCGCAGTATGATAAAAATTGCTTGAACAATATGTAAATATAGAATCAGTATAGCAGATTTTTGGCCGCAAGACAATCTCCCCCGCCCCCCGCGAAAGCAAAAAAGTCCGGATTTCTCCGAACTTTTTCTCATTTCTTTCGCAAAGCAGGGCAAGACCTCTCCGCGCCTATTTTTGCCGCAGAAGTCAGTTGCCGCACTCGATACTGATCTTGGTAAACAGGTCCAGAATATCGTCCACACTCATGTGCTTCTTTTCCTCCCCGGCGGCGTCCAGCACCAGGTGGCCCTTATCCATCATCAGCAGGCGGCTGCCGTACTCCACGGCATAGCGCAGGTTGTGGGTCACCATGATGGCGGTCAGGCCCTTTTCCCGCACCACCCGGTCGGTCAGCGCCATAATGGTATCCGCCGTTTTGGGGTCCAGCGCGGCGGTGTGCTCATCCAGGATGAGAAAATCAATGGGCGTCATGGTGGCCATCAGCAGGGCCACGGCCTGCCGCTGCCCGCCGGAAAGCGCCCCCATCTTAATATCCATCTTGTCCTCCAGCCCCAGCCCCAGGGAAGCCAGCTGCTCCCGGTAGCTTTCCCGCCGGGCGTGGTTCGCGCCCCGGCTCAGGTCATAGGCCTTGCCTTTGTTATCCGCCAGCGAGAGATTCTCGAACATGGTCAGGTTGGGACTGGTACCCAGGGCGGGGTTCTGGTACACCCGGCCAAAGCGGCGGTACCGCACAAATTCCTTCTTGTGCAGCATGCTTTCGCCGTCAATGATGACATCGCCGCCCTGGATTGGAATGCTGCCGCAGATGATATTCAGCAGGGAGGTCTTGCCGCTGCCGTTGCTGCCCACGATGGAAACAAACTCGCCCGCTTCCACCGAAAGGTTAAAGTCCCGGAACAGGCAGGCCTCAGTGATCTCGCCGGGGTTATATATTTTGGTGATATTTTTAAGCTCCAGCACGGTCGGCGCCTCCTTTCCGGCCGCTCAGGTTCCCGGTGATAAGAATGACCAGGAACAGCGCCGCGGTGATAAATTTCAGCATATTGCCGGGCAGCCCCAGCAGGATCGCGATTTGGATGCAGGCCTTATACAGGATGCTGCCGATGACCACGGCGGCCGTCCCCTTCACAAAGCTCATGCGGCGGAACAGCGTGGTACCGATGATGACCGCCGCCAAACCGAATACCATTTGTCCGGTGCCCATCGTCGCGCTGAAGGAGCGTCCCTCCTGGCAGACAATGCACCCGGAAAGCGCCACCAAAGCGTTCGCGATCACCAGACCGAGAATTTTCATGCTGCCCTTATCCACAGCCAGGGTGGTCACCAGGGTATCGTTATCGCCCACCGCCCGCAGCAGCAGGCCGTTCTTGGTGGAAAAATACCACTCCAGCACCAGCCCGATGAGCACCACCAGCACCAGCGAAACAATGAGCTTGCGGTACAAAAGCGGCACGCTGCCCAGCAGCGCCATCACCGGCGCGGAGGTGTAAATGGTATCAATGGCCCGCTCCACCATCAGGTTGGAGCCGGCGATCTGCAAATTGATGGAATACAGCGCCGTCATGGTGATGATACCGGCCAGCAGGTCCCTCACCTTGGCCCGGACATGGATCAGCCCCGTGCAAAGCCCCGCCAGCGCCCCGATCACAAGGGCGATGGGCAGCGTCAGCCAGGCATTCACCCCGTGGGTCAGCAGCACGGCGGTCACGGCCGCTCCCAGCGGAAAGCTGCCGTCCACCGTTAGGTCGGGGAAATCCAGTATCTTATAAGTGATAAAAATACCATAGGATAATATGGCGTAGATCAGCCCCTGGGTCAGGGTCCCGGCGCAGGTCTCCAGTATCACATTCAGCATGGTGTACTCCTTGCGGTCAAATCAAAAATTCGAAGCAAAAAATCAGGCGTTGGCGTCAATGGCACGGCCGGCCAGCTCCTCCGGCAGGGTCAGGCCCATCTCGGTCAGGGCAGTGTAGTTCACATACAGTCCGTACTCGCTGATGGTCTCATAGGGCATCTCCTCACAGGTGGCCTCGCCCTTCAGCACCTTGGCGGCCATTTGGCCGGTCTGGCGGCCCAGCTCATAGTAATCAATGCCGATGGAGGCCACACAGCCCTTCTTCACCTGCTCTATCTCGCTGCCGTAAACGGGGATGCTCTTGGCGTTGGTCTTTTCCAGAATGGCCGGCAACACGCCCACCACATTGTTATCGGTCAGGTTGCTCATGCAGTCCACACCGCGGGCCAGCAGGGTATCGCAGGCCTGCACCACCTCGGATTGCGCGGTCACGCCCACCGCCTCGATGGTAAAGCCGTAGGCCGGGGCCTTTTCCTCGTACTCGGCAATGGCGGAAACGGAGTTCGGCTCGCTGGTGGTATACAGAATACCGATGGTCTTGGCCTCAGGCTGCAGCGCGCGGATGAGCTCCAGCTGGCCCTCCACGGCCAATTTATCGCTGGTGCCGGTCACATTGCCGGTATCCAGCTTGGCCTGTACCGGGTCGGTAATGGCGGTAAAAATGACCGGGATGTCTTTATTCTCAGCGGCGGCGTAGCAGGCGGTGGCGCTGTTGGTGGCAATACCACACATCAGGGCCACATTGTTGGCGCTAAAGCTCTCGGCGATCTGCTTGGTGATGTTATCATCAAACCCGGCGTTCTGGTAGTCGATGGTATAGTCGGTGCCTTCCACCAGGCCGGCGTCCTTCAGCCCCTGCAGAAAGCCCTCCCGGCAATTATCCAGGCTTTCGTGCTCGCCGTACTGGCTGATGCCGATGACCGGGGCTTTTTTCTCGCCGCAGGCGGCAAAGCAGAATACGAACATTACGGCAAAAATAAGGGCAAAAACTTTTTTCAGGTTGGTTTTCATGGGGTTATCTCCTTTTCATGGTCAGTAGTGATTTTATTGATTTCGTTTTTCCAGGGGCGGGCACCATCGCCGTCCCGGCAGTATTCTCTCTTTCATCGCGCTCGCTCCTTTCCCGGTAAAATAAAAAATCCCATCCCAAGAAAAACTCTTGGGACAGGACTGAAAATCAGCTCTGCGGTACCACCCGTCATTGATGCTTTGCAGCATCCGCTCTGTTCCTACACACATGATGTAAGCCGGGATGGATAACGGGGCCGGTTTCCCGTCGGCTGCTACTGGCGCATGCTCTGCGTGTTCGGCCGCCCTCACGAGTCCATTCGCCGCTCCTCCCGTTACCGCGCTTGCACCCTCCGCGGCTCGCTATCAACGAAAACTGACCGGTTACTCTTCTCGATCACAGGTTTTTATTTGTGGCTATTATAGGCCATGCCACCTCATTTGTCAATACAAAATTTTGCAAGTTTTCATTCAATTTTAAGGTTCATTCTTTTCTCCATATACCTCAAAGATATGTCCGGAAGCCGGCAAACTCCCTCCTGCGGCAATCCATCCCGCCAAAAAAGCATTGCAGGTAGCGGCAAACAATTCATTGGCAATTGTGTCGTATTCCGCACTGTCCAGATACTCACCAAATGCCTTTCAAAATTATTATCCATCATCATTTATCTCTCCCACTTTTTACATTCTATCACAGATTTGACGAAAATACAATCTAATTTAAGTATTTAATCATATTAGGTTGGATAAATTATTATCAAAAACCTCTAAAATAATAGCCAGAGGTGGTGTATATGGATAAGCATTATAATGACTATGTGCAAATTGGGCTGAACATCATGCGCTACCGTAAAGAAGCGGGGTACACCCAACTGCAACTTGCCGAAATGACTGGTTACAGTCATCAACATATTCAACGGGTAGAAACCGCCAGCAGCAAACCAACGGTCGGCCTGCTGCTGGATGTTTCTCAAGCTCTCCATGTTCCCATCGAGCGCCTTTTAGAAATCAGACCTGTCAAATAATCGGAGAACCCTGCATGGGTTCTCTTTTTTACTTTTACTCCTCATGCTGATAGCTCGCCGTCTTTTTGCCTTTGGCGGCAGCATCGTACATCCCGTTGGCCGCCAGCGCCACAATGACCGCATTCAGCAGGCACAGGGTCACCCCCTGCACCGTCACCGGCTGTCCGCCAAAGATCTCCGCCCCGATCAGCAGCACCACGGCGATAACATAGGCCACCAGCTGGCTGCTCCATTTGCCCAGCGGCGTCCCTTTCAAAAACTGCGTGATGAGGGTCACCATCATCACCGCGCCGGCATAGCCGCCCAGTGCCTCCCAGGTTACAAATTCACTCATACTCATGCTCCTTTCTCCAGCTCCTCTATGCGGCGGCAGGCAGCGGCATAGTCCCGCTCGTGCTCCGCAAATTTTTTCTCCAGTTCATATTGCCGTTCTATCACGGAATTGTGTTGGTTCACCTTCTTTTCCAGCTGCTCCAGCCGGTAGGCGATAAGGGCGGTGGCCCGGCGGTTGGCAAAATAGGTGCCGCTCAGGCTGCCCACCAGCGCCAGCCCCGCCACTATGATCTCCTGATCCATGTTCACACCTCCCAGTCTATCTTATGCGCCCAGCACAAAGGCCGGTGCAATGCCCAGGTCGGCATTCGGGGCCTCGTAGTAGGCAGTGCCGTCCTTGTTCACATGGCAAAAGCCGGCCCACCCCGCCGCCGGGCTGCGGCACCAATCCCGGGCCGTAGCTGTGGTGCGGTTGTGGCGCATTTTGGCTGGGCTGCCGCCGGCGGCATAGTAGGCATACTGCTGCTGGAAGCTCTGCTCTCCCTCATTGGCCATGGTGCGGGCCCCATAGTACTCCCACTCCGAGAGCAGGAACAGCCATTCCTGGGTGGCGGTCACCGCGGCGGCTTCCATGGAATTGCCGGTGTTATCGGTGTATTTGGTGCAGGGCTTCATCACCGCCCGCAGCTCCTCCGGCAGCAGGGCCAGCAGCGTCCCCTCCTTGGGGGCAAGCACATCGCTGCTGTCGCTGCCCAAGATCTCCTGCCGCATATGGCAGCCCTGCCAGCCGCCTTCACTGGTGGCGGTGGTGTTCATGGTAAAGGCCCCGGCCAGGTCGCTGAAGCTGCCGTGGCGTTTATCCACCAGGGCCACCGGGGTCGCCCCCAGGCGCGCCAGCTGGAAGTGGATTCGGCCGCTGCCCTCCAGGGCGGCATTGTGGTCAAAGCCCAGAATGATAGCCCCGATGGTCAGATCGGTGACGGTGAGCAGGCCGGCCGTGCCGCTGATGGTCAGCTCCTTCACATCCCCCGGCGACCACAGCCGGGCAGCTATCCCGGCCGCTGCCGCCGCGGCGATCTCGGCCCAGGAATTTTCCGCCAGGGTGGTGGAATACAGCGGCAGGGAAAGACTTCTCTGCCCCGGGACAGCCAGCGTGCCAAAGCCCTTTTTGCCCCCCAGCACAGCGGTAAAATCCCAGCGGCCCCGGCGGGGCAGCTTCATGGCGCAAAGGCCGTTGGCATCGGCGGTGGCGGTCAGGGTAAGGCTGCCCAGGGCGGCCGTGACGACTGCCCCAGCCCCAGTGGTGACTGTCACCGGGCAGTGGGGTCTCCCCAGCCAGATGGGGCTGGCATAGACGGTGCTCATGCGGCGGCCCCCTTTCGGTTTTTCGTGTTGTGTTTCATCGGTTTCCTCTCTCCGGCCTCGTGGCCGGGTCGTTTGATTTTGCCGGATGGGACGGCTCCCCCCTGCCGCGGCAGGCCGTTCCCCCGGTTGAAGCTGCGCCAAAAGCCCGGTTGACAAGGCGGCGGCCAAAGTCCGTTTGGCTTTTGATTCGGCACTTCATCGGTTTTCTCTCTCCGGCATTCCGCCGGTCATTTTGTTTTCGCCGGGTGGGACGGCTCCCCCCTGCCGCGGCAGGCCGTTCCCCCGGCTGGGGCGGTTTCGAAAGCTCATGTTCGTGTGGATTAAAGACACTTGACAAGGGCAGCTTTTTGCGGTATGATAGAGATGGAAACCGCTTGAACAAGCGAAAAATCATACAAAACAGAGCGTTTGGGGAAAGATCCCACTTTCCATTGTAACTCATGTTTTGCGTGATTTCAAGTGTTTTCTCACGATTTGTGAGTTTTTGTAGATTTAGCCAAAATGAGGAGAGAAAATATGGATATTATGCTGCAAAGAATTCTATCCCTGATCCCGGACCGGCATGGGGCGGATGCGGAATTTGCCCGGTCACTTGGCTACAAAAGCGGCAATGTGGTGGCCGACTGGCGGGCCGGACGGAGCGGCTCCTACCGGGGAAAGCTGCGGGAGATCGCCGAAAAGTACAATGTGACGGTGGACTGGCTGTGCGGCAATTCCCCGCAAATAGAAAAGCCCGCCCTCCCGGCGGAGGACGGACTGGGTGGGGAGAGCCTGGGGGCGCTGCTGGCCCGGCTGACCCCGGCGGAAAAGCAGCGGGTAAGGGACTTTGCGGCGGGGCTGCTGGCCGCCCGGAATGGTTGACCGGCGGCAGTTTTCTTCTCGGTTTCTCTCCTGGGATAAGGGGCTGCCGGCTGCTTTCCACGGTTTTATTGTAGCAGATGATAAGTCCCATAATCCGGACTGAAAGTCCATGCGCGCGTACATATACACGCATGTAGCGCGCGGGTACGGGCGGGTGCACGCGCGTGCGCGAGAGGAAAAATGTAAAAAGTTTTGGCGCCGGCCTTTTTTCAAAAGGCCGGTCGCTCGCCGCAGCGAGCGAAATACCATTCGTGCATTAGCTCAAAAATATCAGCCAGATATTTTTGAGGAAAGCATCCCACACAGACTGGTCCTTTGCGCAGGCTTTGTGCTCCCCAGTGCACCAAAAAGAAAAAGACGCCCAAAGGCGTCTTTTTCTTTTTGGTGCGGAAGATGGGACTTGAACCCACACGTCATGGACACACGCACCTCAAACGTGCCTGTCTGCCGATTCCAGCACTTCCGCATAGCGCTTTATTATTATACCATCTTATTCCCTGTTGTCAAGACGGTTTCTCGTCAAACTCCATCAAAAATAAGGATAAAATTTAGGGGACAAAGGGGGTTGACATTTTGGAATCATTACGAGGTGTTTTAGGGCCTTGCCTGCCGGAGGTACGGTTTTCCACACCCATTTAGTGGGATATTGTCCTCAAAGGCCCTTGATCGTCACAATTTTGACACAAATTTGGGCTTTTCCACCCCGCAAATGTGGAAAACCCGGTGGAAAGTGTGAAATACTTTCCGTATAGCGGCCTTTACAAATCGGGGGCGCGGTGTTGCATTTTTGCCCCAAAAACGATATACTGAAAAGCGAAAAATCACCCCGCAAGGAGGCCGCCATGCCCACACTTACCGATCCTGCTGTCATCAAGGAGCTGCTGCAGCGCCATGGGTTTTCCTTTTCCCGCGCGCTGGGGCAGAATTTTATCATCAACCCCGGCGTATGCCCCAAAATGGCGGAACTGGGCGGTGCCGCCCCCGGTGTGGGGGTGCTGGAGATCGGACCGGGCTTTGGCGTGCTGACGGCAGAGCTGTGCCGCCGGGCGGAAAAGGTGGTGGCGATAGAGCTGGATGACCGGCTGCCGCCCATCCTGGCGGAAACGCTGGCGGAATTTAAGAATGTGACCATAGTGCAGGGGGATGCGATGGTGCTGGACCTGCCGGCGCTCATTGCGGAGCACTTTGCCGGGATGCCGGTGGTGGTGTGCGCCAACCTGCCCTACTATATCACCTCGCCCATCATCATGCGGCTGCTGGAGGGGCCACTGCCCATTCGCTCGCTGACGGTGATGGTGCAGAAGGAGGCCGCGGTGCGCATTACGGCGGCGCCGGGCACCCGGGAATGCGGGGCTATCAGCGCGGCGGTGTGGTATTACAGCACGCCGAAGCTGCTGTTCCCGGTCTCACGGGGGTCTTTTCTGCCGGCCCCGGCGGTGGATAGCGCGGTGATCCGGCTGGACCTGCCGCAGGAGCTGCCGGAGGACCTGCCGCCGCGGGAGGACTTCTTTGCAGTGGTGCGGGCCGGATTTGGCCAGCGGCGCAAAACGATGCTCAATTCCCTTTCCGCCGGGCTGCGGTGGGAGAAAGACGCCACCCGTGCACTGCTGACGGCGGCGGGTATTGCCGAAAATGCCCGGGCGGAGCAGGTGACGCTGGAGCAGTGGAAGGCGCTGACGCGGGCGTACTTTTCTATGAAGAAAAGCAGGTAAAAGACCTATTTAAGCCAAGATAGTGGTCGCCTGACGGCGGGGCGAGGCCTTTTACAAGGCTTGGTGAGCACCGCTGCCGCGGGGGGCAGGTTGGTAGTCGCCTTCGGCGTCGCGGAGATTTTGTAGGGTGCAAAGCCAGTACGCCTACCCGGCGGGGGCCTACTTTTGTTCGTGCAAAAGTAGGCAAAACACGCTTGGGGCTGTGCCCCAAGGCCCCCTTGCCGCTAAGCTGCGGCTGGATACGAACGATGTAAACATCGTCCGTACAGCGCCGCAGATACGCTCTCAAGGTGCCTGCGGCGCATTTTATTTTGGGCCCAGCAGGAACCGAATTAAATGCGCCTGCGGCTCCTTATAAGCGCCGTCTAATCCCGCTCCGGGAAGCCGTCGCTTTGGCTTTCCGGGCGGGGCAAATGGGGCCCCCGCAAGGTCGCAAGACCTTGTGGGGAGAGGAGGATGCACCGCAGCGAGGAGGGCTGCCCGAAGCAAAGCGCAGGGTCAGCACGACTTAAGCGGAGGTTGCGTCCGACGAGCGTCGGGTCTTCAGGGCGGAGCCCTAAATGACTTTTGGTTACTTTTCTTCACAGAAAAGTAACCCCCCGCCGGGCAGGCGTGCAGTTTATGCCTTTGCAAAAGGCTCCGCCCCGCCGACAGGCGAGATGATACTTTGGCATAATTTGTGCCATCAATCCTCCGGTTCACTCCGCTCACCACCTCCCTTTACACAAGGGAGGCTATGGGACGGTGCCCTCCCCTTACACAGGGGAGGCTATGGGTTGGGGCGAGATGGGTTTGGCCGGGAAAAGAAAAAACTCCCCATATGGGGAGCTTTTTCTATGTACGCTTATTCTTCCTGCGGTTCCCCCTTGGGGTGGTTCACCAGGTAGGAGAGAGTCAGCAGGCTATCGCCCAGGTGGACATTGACCGAAGGATATTCCTCATACTTCAGCTTAAAATCGTAGCTGGAGAAATTCCAGAACGACCGGATACCGGATTCCACCAGTGTTTCCGCCATCTGTTCGGCGGCATCCCGGGGAATACACACCACCGCCATGTGCGGGCCGCGCTGACGGCAAAATTCCGGCAGGGTGGCAATATCCTGCACTGTCAGGCCATTGGGAAGCACTTGACCGATCTTCTCCGGGGATTTATCGAAGGCCCCAATCAGCTCAAAGCCGCGGTCCCGGAACAGGTCGTCCTCCCGGATGAGGCTTTGGCCGCGGGTGCCGCAGCCGATGAGAATGGCCGGGATCTTTTTTTCGACGCCCAGGATAGCGCCGATCTCTTTATACAATAGCTCCACATTGTAGCCGTAGCCCTGCTGGCCAAAGCCACCGAAGCAGTTTAGGTCCTGACGGATCTGACTGGCGGTGACCTTCATCTGCGCGGCCAGCTCCTTGGAGGAGATACGGGTCACGCCGCTGTGCAGCAGCATCCCCAAATAGCGGTAGTACCGCGGCAGGCGCCGGATCACCGAAATGGAAACCGTTTTTTCGTTCATGCTCGCTCACCTCGTATTATCCTGCGGCACGGTGGGGCATACGCGGGGTGCCGCTTTACCTATATGATACCGCTTTTTCGGCCGTTCGTCAACTTTTTATCTAATTTTGGGGAGGCACCTGCTTATGCACAATTGCAAACATTTCGTGAAAATTTCTCACTTTCGTTTCTTTTTGCGGTGGGATTTGTTATAATGAAAATAGAAGTACCCGCTCCGGGGCGGAGCGCTATGCAAAAATAACATAAAGGAGCGTTGACCCAGTTGGTGACTACCCGCAAGCCACAAAAACTGCATCCTACCGTGCTGGTATTGGTGACCGACCAGCTTAGCTGCGACCGTTTGATCCTGGCCGGGAGAGCCCTAGCCGATGAACACCAGTGCGTACTGGAGGTACAGAATATCGCGCGGTTTGGCAATGTGCCGGACCCCGCCGCTATAGAGCACCTGTACCGCACCAGCCTGAATGCCGGCGCCCGCATGACCGTGCATTACAGTGAAGACCCTGAACGCAGCCTGGTGCAGCTGCTGGCGGAGAGTCTGCCCCACTATGTGGTGACCGGTATGCCCGGCGGCGGCAGCGACCTGCTGCCCCGGCTGTGGACTCGCTTTGAGTACCTGACCTTTTACACCGTGGACCCTGCCGGCGATGCGCAGGAGGTGACCGCGGTGGACCGCGCGCTGGTGTAAGCGCAATAAAACCGAGGAGAACAAAAGAGGTATGGAGAAGAGAACCTTTACCCTGGATTCCAGCGATGGCAAAAGCAAGCTTTCGGGCTTTTTATTCCTGCCGGAGGGACACCCCCGCGCTGTGGTACAGATCTGCCACGGCATGTGCGAATACATCCTGCGGTACGAGGAGCTGGCCCAGCACCTGACCGACGCCGGTTATGCCGTTTGCGGTATTGATCACCTGGGGCACGGCTCCACCGCCCGTCTGAACAATGAAATGCTGGGCTACTTTGGCGAAAAAGGTGCCTGGAACAACCTGGTGGAGGATCAGGAGATCGAGCGGAAGGCCATAAGCGCCCACTTTGCCGGGCTGCCCTACTTCCTGCTGGGACACAGCATGGGCTCCTTTGTGGCGCGGCTGTACGCCGCCCGCTACGGCAAAAACCTCCAGGCGCTGCTCATCAGCGGCACCGCCGGGAAGAACCCCGCCGCCGGTCCCGGCAAGGCGCTGGTTGCCTTGATTTCGCTGTTCGGCGGCAAGAAGGGGACCTCCAAGCTGCTGTATATGCTGACCACCGGCAACAACAATAAACAGACCGAGCAAAAGACCTTGGTGGACTGGATCTGCCACGACGAGGAGGTCTGCCGCAAGTATATCAAGGACCCCTGGTGCAGCTTTATCTTTACCAATAGCGGCTACGGCGAGCTGCTGGAGCTGGTGGACCGCTGCAACCGTCCCGAATGGTATGCCGCCATGCCGAAGGACCTGCCCGTGTGGCTGTACGCCGGGGATGAGGACGCCGTAGGCAATAACGGCAAGGGCGTCACCGAGGTGTACGAGGGCCTGAAGGCCCAGGGACTAAAGGAGGTCACCATCACCCTGTACCACGGCGCCCGCCATGAGGTGCACAATGAGGCACTGAAGGAGGAGCTGTTCCGGGATATCATTGATTACCTGGACAGCCACATGCCCAAGGCCGAATGACCCACCGAAAAGTACAAATCCCCGTCTTTTGGCGGGGATTTTTGTTTCATGAAACATTTTGCCTTCACTTGACAAGAGCTCATATGCTTTTGGGAGCACACAAAAGGCGGCACAGCCACCAGTACTGCGCCGCCTTTTGCGGGATGATCTATCGGAAAAGTGTGTGGTATGTATGGGTTACGCCTCTACCTTGTTTTTCTCCGCATGCATGATGGGCAGCCACTCGGTAAACGCAATGATAAGCGAAACAAAGATACAGATAGGGCTGAGCACGATGCAGTTGATAAATTCCTTACGAGCTTTGATGTACGCCTGGGTATGCATAATGATATCCTCCTCATAAACCTCTCGGGGTTTTGGTTTGATACCATTATACGGCTGTCCAACGCTAATTTTTCGGAAAAAAACTCTCCCCCATAAATCTTAGCGAATAATTTATTTTTCTGTCCCGGCACAGCATGGTATAATGGGTTGGAACATTATAAATGGATAGGAGGTGAACGGCATGATCCCCAAAAAAGAATGGGCGCGGGACACCCTGCGGATGCTGCTTCTATTGGGGGCAGCGGTGGCCGTATGCAGCGTGCTTTCCCGCGTGCACGATGACAACAACCCCTTTGCCGTTCTCATCTTTGTGCTGGCTGTCGCCATAGTGGCACTGGTCACCAACGGCTATGTGTGGGGTGTTCTGGCCTCGGTCATCGGGGTGTTCTGCGTCAATTACATGTTCACCTACCCCTTTTGGAGCTTTGATATGAGCATCACGGGTTACCCGCTCACCTTCGTGGTCATGCTGGTGGTCTCGGTGGTCATCAGCACCCTTACCACTCGGGTAAAGCAAACCGAACGCCTGCGGTATGAGATCGAAAGCGAAAAGCTTCGGGCGGATCTTTTGCGGGCTCTCTCCCATGATCTGCGCACACCGCTCGCCTCCATTGAGGGTGCCGACAGCCTGCTGCTGGAGCAGCCCGACCTGAGCGAAGCGGAGCGCCGTACCCTGCTGGAGCAGATCCGTCAGGAGACCCGGTGGCTGACCCGCATCACCGAAAATATGCTCTCGGTCACCCGTATGGCCGGGGAACAGGTAAGCCTGCACCGCACCGATGAGGTGGTGGAGGAGATTGTGGACAGCGCCGTGATGAAGCTGCGGCGCAGCCGCAATGCCCTGCCGGTCACGGTCATCCGCCCGCAGGAGATCCTGACCGCCCCGATGGATGCCACCTTGATGGAGCAGGTCATTCTGAACCTTTTGGAAAATGCGGTGAACCACGCCGAGGGCGCTACCCGCATCCGGGTGGAGATCGCCGGGCAGGGGGATACCGTGATGATCGCTGTGGAGGATGACGGCGCGGGCTTCCCTCCAGAGTTGCTCCCCCAGCTTTTTGACCGCAAGCTGCTGCCGCAGCCGCGCTCCTGCGCTGATGGCCGCCGGGGACTGGGACTGGGGCTCACGCTATGCAGCGCCATCATAAAAGCACACGGCGGCCGCATGACCGCCGAAAACCGCCCCGAGGGTGGAGCGCGGGTATGCCTGTGGCTGCCTGCCGGAACCGAAGATGAGGAGGAAACTGAAGGATGAAACACTGTGATAAGATCATGATCGTAGAGGATGACGCCGGCATCCGGCACTACCTGCAAAGCACCTTGAGCAACGCGGGCTATGATACCGTCGCCGTGGGGGATGGCCGCTCGGCGCTGGCGTTGGCGGCCTCCCACTGTCCCGATTGCGTCCTGCTGGACCTGGGCCTGCCCGATATGGATGGCATTGGCATCATTCAAAGCATCCGCAAATGGAGCAGTGTTCCCATCATTGTCATTTCTGCCCGCATGACCGAGGACGACAAGGCCGGCGCACTGGATCTTGGTGCGGATGATTACCTCACCAAGCCCTTTGGCACCGTGGAGCTGCTGGCGCGCATCCGCACGGCGCTGCGCCACACCCGCCGGGCCTGCGGCGGCGAGGAGCTGCGGGAGGGCCAGTACATCGTGGGGGATCTTGTCATTGACTACAATAAGCACCGGGCCTACCTGGGCGGCGAGGACGCCGGCCTGACCCCCAGTGAGTTTAAGATCCTGGCGCTGCTGGGCCGCTATGCCGGGCGGGTGCTTACCTACCAGCAGATACTGCGGGAGCTGTGGGGCCCCGCGGCCAACCCCCGGGATAACAAGCTGCTGCGGGTCCATATGGCCAACCTCCGCCGCAAGCTGGAGAAAAATCCCGAAGAACCCCGGTACCTCTTTACCGAGGTGGGCGTGGGCTACCGCCTGGCGGAGGGGGAAGGCACCGAACCGCTGGAGTCAGATTCCACCGAGGAAACCGAAGAATAAAAAAATTCCCCTGTCCACCCGCGTGGGTCTGGACAGGGGATTTTACCTTCGTTTAACAAGGACACACACGCTTTTCGGCAGCGAAAATCGGCGCTGAC
>ERZ773178.2746-NODE-2746-length-15794-cov-25.928458_pt1 | contig 15794 bp, 13 predicted proteins | sample MGYA00580533_ERZ773178 | MGnify/ENA primary metagenome ERZ773178 (study PRJEB29015, sample SAMEA2737859) | human gut metagenome | biome: human gut; feature: human-associated habitat; material: faeces | place: China | collected 2012 ...
TGCAAAGCGAGGTGTTCTCTTGGAGTTTGTCTATAAGGACAAGGAGCGAACCAAGGTTCAAGGCATCCGTTTCTGCAAGGATGGATATAGCTTCAAGGGTACGCAGATTAGCCGAGACTATAGCTTTGGCAAACTGAATGCGAGATTAGAGGGAACGGAGAACCTTTTATCAGCAAGAGCCAAATCTGCTCAGCAATACGAGCAAGGCAATCACAAGAACAACCAGGAGCCATCCATATCGGAGAGCAGTCAAGACCCTTGGGACGGTATTTCTTCCATCGGCTTGTTCGCTCCGTCCAATGCCCAAACTTATGAGCCATTCCCAGAGGATGAATCCGCCAAGAAGAAAAATAAGAAACGCAGAAAGGGTTTCAGTATTTGATGTAAGTTACAAACTTAAAATTAGAATTGAACATGAAAGAAGAAATGTTGGAAGCCATCTACGGCACAGTTGAGAGATTGGAGCAGAAAGTCGATGAACTTTCTGCCTCACCAAAGAATACAGAGGTAGGAAGTACTCCTGTTCCTGTAAGTGTTGATACGAGCATACTTGAAAAAGCCATACTTGCTATGGCTGCAAAAGAAGGGGAAGCTATTGACAAATTGGCAAGATTAAGAGAGGCAATTTGCATCTTTACCGACCTTACCAAGAAAGAAGCAAGCAACGGCGAACAGCGAAGCAAAGTCTTGTTTGACACAGTTAAGCAGTTGAAGCAAGAGCAAGATGCTACTTCACAAGTAGTACACGAAAAGCTACATGCTATGGTCAACACGCTTCAGAAGAAGATTGTTATCCACCGCTTTGAACCTACCTCCAAGTATGTTCTTCTTTTCATCGGTAGCTTGGTTCTATCTCTCGTTATTTCCATTTGGGGCAACCTCACCCAATGGCGAGAGCACCAAGATTGGGAGGAAGCAGACTTGAAGTATCGAGCATTGCGAATGGTACTGCCATCTGATGACCCGAATATTCGCTACATAGAAAAACACTTTTCAGTACAACGTGATGATGATGTTATCAATAATGTTAGAAATCGTGTCGCAGTTTATGAGGATTCTATTCGCAGACACCATGAAATGGTTGTAATGGCTGATTACAAAGATAGCATTGCGAAAAAGCTATCACACGAAGCAGATGAAATTCGGAAAACGATTGTAAAGTAAGATTACATAAGAGGGTTGTGTAAGAGGAATATCCACATACACAGCCCTATTTCTATAATATTCACCTCCTTAATATCAGATGCCATCAATGCCTGTCACCACCAATAATCTTATTCCCTATTAGCAATTCAAATGAATACCATCGTGAACTGCTCAAATAACTACTTAGGTATATGGATGATGAATGATGCCCTTTTTCCACATTAAAGGTTGTGGAATTAGAATAGGAATAATTACCATCAAACGCTCTTACTCCCAATGTAACAGTCTTTTCGTAATACCCATAATACTCAAATGACAAATAGCCTGAATTGAAGTTGAATGATGTACTTTTAATAAATAATGGTTGCTGTTCCATATAGATATTCTTCAACGTATTCAATTCCGTTTCTGTCTCTTCACGCTTACTTCGTTCCAATGATAAAGAGGACTCTAAGTTACTAATATTTCCGTTTAGAACTGTTAAGTCTGAATTTAGTTTTTGGATAGTTTTGCTTTTTTGAACATTTTCGTTTTGAGACTGTTCAAGCGTTTGTTGAGTACTGTTCAAAGTATCATTTAGAAAGAACAAACCAACGCCACAAAATACTACTATCAAGCACAAAATAATAACATTTTTGTACTGTTTCTTTTGCTTGTTCAGTTTGTCGTATTGGGTCTTTAACTTACCATATTCGGAAGACAACTCGTCTTTTTCTTTGTGTAACTTTCTAATGATACCTTTATAGCCAGAAAGCGAAGCTGTGTTGCATCCTTTATCTTTCGCAACATAAGTATAGGCGTATTTGTATGAAGCATCAATGATGGCATCATTGGAATCACTATATGCAAAGACCTTCTTCTCTGTATTGGATATAGAATAATTGACAGGTGGAAGAGACTTTGTATAAGATTCCATTCCGTCCATTCCATTTCTAATGATAGCTGTGACTGCATTCACTTCTTGCAATTTATTGGCAAGACTATTTGTTGTCGATACGATGTCACCTTGTTCGTTAAATGCTATAATATCCCTACGAGACACCATTTCGGCAATGGCATTTTCAAACACAGTGAACAAGCTGCTTACATTGGTAAGCATCATGCCATTGAGAAGTACACAAAAACCTATGTATTGTGAATATTTATCCAATTGGCGGATATATCCATAATACATAAGTTCTTTATCTCTGTGTATTACGATTTGGGACTTAGACCTTGCTTGTGCAAAGAAATTTTGATATATTTCTTTTGCATAATTATCTGGATATTGCGTATATCCATTGTCAAAAGACCCAAATATGTATATAGAACTATTTACCATTATTTCAACTTAAAGATTAAGGCTTCTTGCTCATTATCAATTTTGATGGTAGCAAGTCTATCTAAAATTTCGTTTCCGAGCAAAAGCGGAGCATTGATGTTGTTTGATACAGTGGCTTGCACATTAGGACATAGAATTTGGTCATTGATAACAACCTCTTTTAAGTTCACCACCATATTTTCTACAACACTTCCGTCTGCTATTTGAGATTGGGCTGTTCCAAGTATATCATCTTGAGTCAGTTTGCCTTTTTGATATAGATAGTTTGCCTCTGCTACCGAAATGAGTGCACCTGAGCAGCCTGTATCGAATATCATTTCAAATCCAACTCCATTGACCTTTACTTGTACATATTTAACCCCGTTTTCGTTTCGGAAAGGGACAACAATCTCGTCTCCGCTTTGAGCGTAAGATGAATCATCATTTTCTTCCGTAACGATTTCTGTTTCTACATATATAGGCTTTTTCTTATCACCACCACACGAAAAAAGTGTAGTGGTGATGAGTACGCCTAAAATAAACTTCATTACATTCATATTGTTCTGCTAATTTTGTACAATCAAAGAACGGCTTTTATTTTCACCATTCGGATTTGTATATGTAATTGTGACTTTTTGGTCAGACTCTGGTACAAACTTTATACGTTTTCCTTTAGCTTCACCTTCGATACGTCCACCCAAAATACTCCAAGAACCGTTATCTGGGTTTTGGGAATCAAGGACAGTTACGACATACGCAATATCTTTTTGCAAATATGTTTTTTTACCCTCATCATACCCTTTGACAGATATTCTAACCTGTGTTGGCGTAGTTTCACTGCTAAAAGGATTGCCTACTTGTTCTGTAGATGTATTCTTATTTTCGCACGATGAAGGTTGGCTTTTCAATTTTTCAATTTCCTCATTCAAAATAGATATTGAGTCTTGCAAAACCTCAAATGAGTCAACAGACTTATTTTCTTTTGGAGACACTTTAAACAATAAAGAAACCACCACGATAAGTACTACGAGAAGCATTGCCAAATTCACGAAAGAAATCAATCCTTTTACAGAAAAGGGATTTTTTTTCTTTTGTTTGATGTTTTCTTCACGTCCATGCACTTGTTGACCTCCCAAAATGTTCGCAAGTTCTGCGATAGGTGCCTTGATGAGGTGTAGGTTCTTTATAGCCTTTTGAGTTTGTCCAATCTGTTTAATCTGATACTCCAAGTTTTTTATAGCAGATTCTTTTTGAGCTATAATTTTGTCTTTCTGAGCTATGGACTCTTGTAACTTTGTACATTCTCTTTGCACTGATGCTAAAGAGTTATTCAAAGAGCGATTTGTTTGTTCTTTGGCATTAATCTCTGCACTATACCTTTCTTCATATTGTTGTTTAACAGATTGAAGTTTAGAATCATATTGCTGAGCCATACCCTTTTCTCTGACTGTTGGATAGTATGGAGAAAGAGCAATCTTTCCATATTGTTTTACAGTTGCTTCTACATCATTGGCTGTTATTTCATAAAGATTCCCAGTTGGGAGACTTCCACCACCAACGGCAAAGCTACCCAAGCCACAAATACTTTCGTTAGTGAGTGTGGATTGGAGAAGTTGCCAAATAGCTTCTTTGATATTGCCCATCATTTCAGATGCACTGACAAAGTCTGCTATAATGTATTTGTAGTTCCCGTTTTGAACTTTCAATATCTTATTCAGAACATGAGCAGTAAATACTGTATCCAATATTTTGTAGATACCTATAAAATCTTTACAATACGCATCAAATCTGATAGAGAGTCCAAAGTAAGAGCCCTCACGTCCATCACTGCCGATAACGTTTTGATAGACCAAGTAATTGTAATAACAATAGGTCTTACCATTTGATGAGCGCGTCTGTATAAGGTACTTCACAGCATCTGAGTTGCTCTGACCATAGAAATTACCAAAGTAATTGCGGTCTTCCTCCTTGCCCCAAAAGCTCTGCCCATTGGGTACTCCGTGAACAAAAATTTCTATATCCATATTTTCAACCTCTTATGCGTTTTAGTATAAAATTCCACAAGTTTCTTGGATAAGCATCTGGACCTTGCTCAAAAGTAAGCGTACCATCCGAGGCTTCAGAAAAGTCGCCTGTTTGAAAAGCCACAAAGTCAAAATTGTATGGTCTCCAAAATCGTGTGATAGGATTTACATTCATAAATGGAGCAAATATGCCTGGGTATAAGAACTCCGTATGTTGCAAAGCTTGACTGTATCTGATATTGCCTGGACTTATTACATATGGGGTCGCATCAATTTTATTGAATATAAACATAACTTTGTCTTTCGCAGCTATGCGTGTCTTCAACTTGTTGAGTTTGACGGCATATTGTCGACGAGCTTCCACATCCATTCGCTTGTTTGTATTGTCTGGTTCGACCATGATAGCCCAAATCTTTCTGTTAGAACTACTGATAATCGCATTGACATACTTAGGAAAACTTGCCTGTGGCTTTTCTGGGGAGAAATAATACTCTCCTGGCCCTTCAAGTATTTGGCACAAAGGCTTACCATCACGTAACACTTGCACAAGCATAAAGTTTATCTTGCTTGTTGACTTTGCTGCATCCTCACTTCCTATCATAGAATCGAAGTTGGCACACATGTCGCTATAGTTCTTGTCGTATGTCGGTCTGAATGACGTTACAGGCTCTATGGTGTAGCCTTTTCCTTGCAAGTATCGTGTCAGACGAATCAAAGTCATTGTTTTTCCACACGCAGGAGGTCCGAAGAAAACCACTAAAGGGGTTTTGTAATCGGCAATGGTTACCTTTATTTTATTAGCATCGTTCAGTTCTTCCGAACTCATGCCCGCTTCATTTACTTGTACGTTTGGTGCAGAAGCATCTACCGTTGAAGTATCAGCCTCTTCTGGAATCTCGTTAGTAGTTGTTCCCTCAGAGATTGGAGTAGTTACATTTTCCGTGCTACCTCCTAAATTCATTTCTGCCATATTTCTTATTTTTTAAATTTCTCTTTTCTTAAATGCTAAATCAAAGAAGATAAATGCTGCTATATCTACCAAAATAGAAATGATAATCCAGAACATGAAACCATGTCCTGCATATTCACCAGCCATGAAGTCCTCCCATACATCGAATACGCTTATCATGCGTTTTACTTTTGTTATAGGATTGTCGGCGGTATAGTTTGCCTCGTCTGTCTTGGATGAAAAGTTTATAAAGTCGCTGTTCTTTTTAACAGTGTTATATGCCGTATTGAGTTTGTCACAAACATCTTCAACGTCTTCTGCATCATTGAGGTTGATAGTTTTATCCCCAATATATTTTTTCACCAAAGCCAAATTCTCGTCATCTCGTTTTACCTCTTTTATATTGTCAGAATTTGGCGACAGAATGTGCGCCATTATATTGGTTGCACGGTTTTCTGCCAGAATGTAGATTTTCGTGCGATAAGCATCGCAAAGTTTATCACGGTCTTGCTTAGAAGTTCCCTTATAGCTTAAAGGTTCAACTTTATCAACTTCCAAAAGTGTAGCAAACTTACGCAATATTTCTTTTGACTTAGGTCCAAATCCTGGGTTTACTTCGTTCTTGATTTCAGCTTCTAATTCGCCCAAAAGAACATCTACGTTGTTTTTAAGTTCATTGACTTTTACCGTAGCCTGTGTTTTGTTGTTTGTGTTGTTCTTTATTTGACTCAAATACCCTCTTGTTGTAGATATGTCTGTATTCACCTTGTCGTTTATCACTGTGCGATAAAAGAAAGTATGAGTATTAGTTGGCATACTACAAATCAACCAAAAGATAAGAACAATCACAATTCCCCCTACCAAACGCAGACCACGTTTTTCAAGATAGATATCTTGATTGAGACTATCGACAATCATCTTTGTTCCCAAAGATGCAATAATGAAAAATCCGACAGTTACAACCCAACACATAGCTAAAGGCCATGAGGATAACAATAAGTGTAGGGATTCTGCTGTCGCCCAACAACTGACGGCTGCAAAAGCTATAAATGCAACCATCCAAATCAATTTCAAATAATTTTTCTGTTCCATTTTTTTGGATAATAGTTGTGATACAAAATAGGCGTGAACCGTTCATACGCTTGTCTCGTCTATCGGTTACCGCCAAGTGACCAGCACACACAACAAGCACAGAACAGTCCACGCCTTATGAGCGTGAACCTTCTGCCTGCTTGTCCTCGTGTGTTGAAAATTGGCGGTATTCATAGACGAGAGAACAAGAGCTAAAAGCTCAATATCCAAAAAGTTTAGAACAGAATCGCCTCTATCTTAGGAAATGTACTTTCCTTATGGAATTTGTTCACTGAACAGCTTCCACTTAGACGTTCCTTTAAATATCTGTCTGTTTCTTTTCTTTTATTTTTTAGTTTGACAATCTGTTTACTACTTACTGCAAGTCTAAACGAGCCAAAGTTGCTTGGCTACATTATAAATTGCCTTGCAAAATTAATAAAAATAATTGTTAATGAAGAATATTTTATGCAAAATCAACGCAAAAATTGCGAAAAAGGCGATTTTTTAGTCAAGACTGTTAGATATATTTACTTTTTGGAAATTTAGTGCTTTTCCTATGAAGTAATATCCTTTAGTGAAAGATATATAAAAATGAAGTAAAAACTATCAATTGTCAGAAAATAGATTTATCTTTGCACTCATAATCAAAGCGTTCTTTGCATATTGCAAAATACAGAAACGAGCAGAAGTCCGCTCGTTTCCATATTGTTACCTATATAATATAGGCAAACGCCCAACTTCTTGATTTTCAATCAAAGTCCAATTTAGAGCGAGTTAGTTTTGTTAACGTTTTCCTTATTTCACCACAGAAACCCATCTTATTTCAACACAGGGAATACATAGTATTCTCTATCTACGTCGAAATCCAATGCCCACTGGTCGATAATTACATTGTCATCCAATGCCTTGATATCTATGGTGTGATAACCGTCGAGCAGGGTGACGTAGAAACTCTTCAGCACCTGACCTCGCCAGATGCCAAACTTGCAGTCCTTGCTGCTGTTATCCTCCTTCATCTGGCAAACCACCGGTTCGGCATTGTCGATGCTCACACTCACTCGCATATCCTTCGCATTCGACAGATAACCCGGAATCACGGCCAGCGTGAAGCGGGCATCGCCCAACTGACTGCTTGCAAATCTATAGCGTAGACTCGCTCCCTTAGGCAACTTCACGGCTTTGTTGCTGTGACCCAATAAAGGCTTCAGCTCTATATCCTGTGCAGTCTGACCCTTCAGGACTGGAGCTTTCGTATAACTCGTATAGTCGTATGCGTTCTTGGCGATGATCGGCTTGGTAAAGTTTACCAGCGGCTGAAGGTCCTGATCTCTGTCGAAGGCTTCCCCCTTCAGTTGCTTGATTTCGTTGGCTGTAAGGGTTCCCGGCAATTGTGGGGCTTTCATCTCGGCACCATTGATGCTGATGAAGTTGCTCCATTTGCCCTTGCCCAACTTCATATAATAGGCGTTGAGCTGCTTCAGGGTGTTGTAGGCGCTGAGGCTCACGGCAGCGGCAGCCTTGGCTTCATCGTCATTGGGGAACAGTCCCGGACGTGCGATGTCTCTTGCCTCCTGTGCCTCCAGCTCCTTTTCGGCGATGAGGGCAGCCGAGAAGATAGGGTATTTCACGATCTCGAAGAAACCGTCGCGCTGGTTGGCTGGCAGGGTCTTCTCGATGTTCACCGTCTTCGTCTTCAATAAATCATAGTTGTAGAGGAAACGCTCCAGCTCGTTGCCGAACTCGCCCGAATGGAACTTGGTGTCGCCGTATGGCATGGCCATGTAGGCTGGCTGGCGAATGCTGGTGAGTCGGTAGTACTCCTCCATGAGCGGCTGGATCTTCTTGCCGGCAATGCTTCCGAAGAGATGGATGAGCCACGACTGCAGATAGTTTCTGATGCCCGCCTTGAGCGCATGTTTGTTCCAGGCAAGATCCGACATCATGGCAAGCTGCAAGGGTGCCTTCTTGGGATTGGTTACGTTGGCTATCCAGGCACAGTCCTCGTCGTTATGAGCCTCGTGGCGGTGAGATTTCTCGTGGCGTTCTGATTTGGTTTCCAGATAATCCCTGTTGTTGAGCATATCGAGTACCAGGCCCGGAGCCACATTCTCGATAGGCATTTCGGCGTTATCGCAAACCATCTTCACGTTCTCGATGGCTTTTCTGTGCTTCTTCTTGTGCTTCTTGCCCGTCCATTCCGTCACCTTGTAGTTGTCGGCGATGCAGATGTCGAAACTGTCTACCACTGCCTTGTTGTAGGTGGCGTCGTGCTTGCCATCCACCTGCCAGAGGGTGTTGTATTTCAGGCGCAGCATCAGGCGGGCAATGCGGCTGTAGTTCTCAGGCTTCATCCACTTGCTGCCATTCAGCGCAAGACCTCTGAATTCGATTCTCGGGATGCCTGTCCATTGCTGGTCTACGGGGGTGAAGAGGCTCTTGCGTGGCTGAGGCTTCAGATCGTACCAGTCCTTCCAGGGTGAAACTCCTGCCATCTTCGAGAGTTCCAGGATGGCGTAGGCGGTGCCTCGGGCGTTGCTTCCCACCACAATCAGCTTGTTCTTTCTTACTCCGATGAAGTAGGCGTCCTTGGTGGTGATGATTTTCTGAACGGGCGCACCGAGTTTCTCCAAACCTGAAAACTCCTTGTTGGTGAGCTGGTCGAGCTGGAATATCTGGATAGGAGCGGCGGCTTTCTGGCGGGCAGCATTTCCGGTTACTGCCTTCATGTCGTTCTCGAAAAGGTTGAGAGCGATTTTTACCACAGGGGCAGTCTTGGCGTTGATGTTGTAGCTTACCTGGCCATTGGCATCTGTCCAGTAAACATTGGGTGCTGAAGCATCCACAGCCTTGTGGCTCTTGATGGCTGCGGCAGGTTCGGTTGCCGAAAGATTCGAAGTGAATCCAGCCAGGCCCAAGGCGATGCATATTATAATCTTCTTATAATTCATTTTCTTCGTTTTTAAACGTTGATTGTTCATTAAATGACGTTGTTCGTCGATATTTTGAACCGATGTTCGTCGATATTTTGAACCGATGTTCGTCGATATTTTGAACCGATGTTCTTCGATATTTGAACCGATGTTCGTCGTTAAGTGCGAAACTTCACATTTTGCAGTTCTGCAAAGATACATAAAAGTGTTTAATATCTGAAATAATTTAGTTTTTATTTGCTTATTACATTATTTATTATTACTTTTGCAGAAGATAAAATTAAAAATATGACATTATATGGTGGATGCCAACTATCTGCCTGTGCTCTTCCGCAACGAGAATCTCTATCATCAGGAGGTCATCGACGAGATAACTCTCAAGAATCTCTCCATCCAGACCTATTATGAGAGTATGTGGATAGAGCGAGGTTTGAACATTAAGTATCAGAAGTTCCAGTTACCAAGAGAGGGCGAACTGGTGGAGCCAGATGTGTGGAAATCCCACTCGATGGTTATCGCCGTAATAAGCGCAGTTCTAAGGAAACAGCGAAATAATAGGTTAGTTATCAGCTAGTAGTCTGTAAAGTCTAAAAGTTGGGTAATATATATACTGCATCATTAAATATCAACAAAAATGGATGTTGTTTTATGCAACTTTTAGACTTTACAATCCACTAGAATATCATTGGTAGGGCAGTTTTTCTTGCTATAGCAATAATTTGGTAACAACAGTTGAAAAAATGTTCCCAAGAGTAAAATGTATATTTGGGTTGTATGCCTTTTTATGGCTGAATTAAAATGGGTTGAATCTTAATTGTACAAATTTGATTAACGTGAAAGTCTAAACTTTTAATAACTATAGCTTTGTTAAAGCCTAAAATAGAGTTTTGATTCCTTAAAAAAAACAAAAACAGTAGATGTTTTGCTGCTATTTTGTAAATAATCAAAATTGTTTTTGTAAATTTGCAGAAAAACAATGAAAACTTTAAGTATACAACCAACTACTCTGACAATAATTTCAACATACAAATGCACAAGTTCTTGTGCAGATTGTTGTTTTGCTTGTAATCCCAATCGGCAAGAAAAATTGTCTGTTGATGATGTTATAAAATACATTGATAACGTATTAGCTTGCTATAGTTCAATAAAAATTGTAGTTGTAACTGGGGGGGAATGTTTTCTTTTAGGTAAGGGACTTAACAGAATTGTTCGATATGTTAGAACAAATGGGTTATTTTGTAGAGTAGTGACCAATGGCTTTTGGGCATATTCAAAAGATGTTGCTTATAAAATATTATCAGAATTGAAAGAAGATGGTTTAACTGAAATCAACTTTAGTACAGGGGATGATCATCAAAAATATGTTCCATTACAACGGATTTTCTATGGGATAGAAGTGGCTCTTGAGTTAGGGTTGAATGTCGCCCTAAACATAGAGACGGGTAATGGAAGGCATTTTACCTTAAATAGCTTATTGGATAGTGAGAAATTTAAGAAGTTCTTATCTCTTTATATTTATCAAAAGCCTTTGGTTGTTGTTCAGGGACAATGGATGCCATTTACTCAGGAGTCTTTATCAATTATGTTAAATGACAAGAACATAATGTCTGCTGCTAATCAGGGGAGATGTGTCAATTTGTTTACTTCTGTTACATTGTCTCCAACAAAGCATTTATTTGCATGTTGCGGCCTTCCTGCTATTTCAATTAATTTTTTTGATTTAGGTTTCGTCAATGTTCTAGATGATATAAGGGCTGCATATGAATGCCAATTTGATGACTTTCTTAAAATATGGTTATTTACTGAAGGACCATATCGTATATTATCTTTTATTGCAAATAAAATTGGTAAAATTCCAGAATTAGAGTACAATTTTCACATGTGCTTTTTATGTGCATCAATTTTTTGTAATGAAAAATATCTAAATGTCCTTCAAGAACATTATAAGGAAGTTTATTCTAGCATTTTATTGAAGTATTTTTTATTAATAAAGCAATTGAATCATGTATACTCCAAATGAGCATTTTTCACGAATCCTTGCCTGGATTTTGTCAGGTAGTATTTTAACCAGTTCATGTACAAACACTGTCGTGGAGGAAGTAGGTGGACCTTTAGAAATAAATAAAAAAAGGCCATACTCTAATTGTGCAATTAGAGTAAGTTTGTCTAATGCTGATGCTGAATACATTGAGAAAATGGCAAGGCTTGCTGATGACTTAGTTAAAGACCCTAAAATTGCACAATGTCTCTTAAGCGATAAGCAGACGCTATTGAAGGCTCGTGCTATGGACCAAAGTAATCTTCAGATTGACCAAGAGTTAGAACGTGTTACTTTAGCTCTTGCAGATGAAGATGTTTCTCATGCAATAAAAGAACGAGATATAAAAAAATACCTTCTTTTGATGAATGATCGTGGTTTTTTAAAAAAAACTAATTCTGAGCACTATGATGTTCTTACTGTAGAACAACGAAAAGAAATTTTGCTTGATTTGGGTGTGCCTGAGGAGGAAGTAGATAATTTTCCCTTTTTGGTAGGTGCTGTGATTTCTATTTTTTATTTTGCAGTTGCTGTTATATCCTATGGTGCTGTTGCATATACTGCAATAGCATCTGTAAATATGGCAGCATTAGCTACTGTTGCCTACAAAGTTGCTGCTGTAACTAGTACAAAGGTTTCTGGTTATACAAATTTAGATATCTCTAAAGATACCAATTTTGATATTTGGATATTGAAATGTGACGATGAAACAATTTCAATGCCTATTAAAGAGTATGAAGATGCTATTCAAGAGGTAATTGATGCATATCGCCAGATAGGTGGAGAAAAGATGAAGGGTCTTTCGGATAATCAATTGAAACTTATTATGAATAAAAATATTTTGGAAAATTTAAGAAAGTAATAGCTTTTATGTTTGTAGCACAGTTTAAAAAAGTAGAAACTATGGTATTCAAGTCGAAAATTGATATGTGGTTGGTAATATTTTGCTTTGGTTTCTCAACCATTGCCATAATTCCTATTCTCTTTATTGATTTTAATAGTTGGGATTTGATACTGCCAACTTTATTATTTGTATTTTTAGCTGATATTTTTTGTAATACCAAGTATGTTGTGTCTAATCACATACTTATAGTCAAGTGTGGCTCATTTTATAGGGCTAAATATGATATAAAAAAAATAAAGCAACTTGAGGAATCTCATACCTGGGAAAGTGCTCCGGCATTGTCGTTATCTCGGATAAGAATCTTATTTGTTGATGGGAAAAGTATTTTAATTTCACCAAAAGATAGGGCTCATTTTTTGGACTTATTATATTCCGTAAACAATAAAATAAAGATGTAGAGATGGCAAAGCGGTGCCTTGGGCGTTTAATATCTGAAATAATTTAGTTTTTATTTGCTTATTACATTATTTATTGTTACTTTTGCACAAGATAAAATTAAAAATTATGACATTATATCCAAAATTGATAGAAGAGGCTCTTGCTACGGTGATTTATCCGGGCACCAAGAAGAACCTCATCGAGAGCGAGATGCTGGCGGATACGCCTAGCATCAACGGTATGAAAGTGAAGGTGGTTTTGCTTTTCCCTCGTGATACGGATCCTTTCCTTAAGAGTACCGTGAAGGCGGCTGAGGCTGCCATCCATTATCATATCTCTAAGGAGGTAGAGGTGGAGATTGTTACTGAGTTCAAGTCGGCTCCTCGTCCAGAGGTGGGCAAAATGCTTCCTCAGGTGAAGAACGTCATCGCCGTAAGTTCGGGCAAGGGTGGAGTTGGCAAGAGTACGGTTTCTGCCAATCTCGCCATCGCACTTGCCAAGTTGGGCTACAAGGTGGGCTTGCTCGATACGGACATCTTCGGGCCTTCCATGCCTAAGATGTTTGGCGTAGAAGAGGAGCGTCCTTATTCTGTTCACAAGGATGGCAGAGACCTTATCGAACCTGTAGAGAAATATGGTGTGAAGCTGCTGAGTATCGGTTTCTTCGTAAGTCCTACTACGGCTACCTTGTGGCGTGGCGGTATGGCTTGCTCTGCCCTGAAACAGCTGATTGCCGATGCTGACTGGGGTGAGTTGGATTACTTCATCCTCGATACTCCTCCTGGCACCAGTGACATTCATCTTACCCTGCTCCAGACACTCGCCATCACGGGTGCGGTAATCGTAAGTACTCCTCAGCAGGTGGCGCTTGCCGATGCCAGAAAGGGTATTGACATGTATCAGAATGATAAGGTGAATGTGCCTATCCTCGGTCTTATCGAGAATATGGCTTACTTTACTCCTGCCGAGTTGCCGGCGAACAAGTATTATATCTTCGGTAAGGAGGGTTGCAAGAATCTCGCCAAGGAGATGAATGTGCCATTGCTTGCCCAGATTCCTATCGTTCAGAGCATCTGCGAGGGTGGTGATGATGGTGCGCCTGCTGCTACCAAGGTTGATTCTATTACCGGTCAGGCTTTCCTGAGTCTCGCCCAGAGTATCGTGACGGTAGTGAACCGCAGAAATGCCGAGAAGGCTCCAACCAAGATTGTCAGTACACACTAATAAATAACCTATTCGATAAGGTTATAAAATAAAAAAGCTAGGATTGTCCGCAAGCAGTCCTAGCTTTATTTTTATCTCAGGGGTTAACAGGTTAACAGTTAACAGCTGTTTTTTGTATGGTCAACCCCTACTTCTTGAATTCTAGCTCTTGATTCTTTAGCCTCCAGAAGCTATTGATTTTTAGCCTCCAGAAGCTCTTCTGCCTCATCCTCTTCTTCTGCAACTTCGGCAGTAAGATTCGCCTTGAGTCTTGCTGAGCGCAACTGCTGTCTGAAAACCAGGCAGGTGGCGAGGAAATATACGCCCGTCTGTATCCAGAGCGCTCTGAACTCCGGCAGAATATCGGCAAGAGATGCTCCCATGCTGCTGATTCTCAGAAATCCTCTGATACCGAAGGTAGATGGGAAAACCCACGCAAATCCCTGCCAGAAGGCTGGAATATTGCTCTGTGGCCACGAAATACCCGTCATGAAGAGCAATGGCACAGAGGTGAAAACCACCAGAAGCATCACGTTCTCACGGTATCTTACCAGGCATGATAGCATCAATCCGAAGAATACACACGACAGAATATAAGGCAGAAGGAAACCCAGAATGGTGGTCCAGGTTACCATACTTACGAAGCCGAAAAGTTTCGGAACAACCAGCGTCAGGTACATTCCCATCACGGCGTAAACCATGAAATAAACCATCGCCTTGCCGAATACAATTCGGAAAATGCCGCCATAATGCTCGCTTACCGGTATCAGTTCGCGATTTCTGTTCAGCTCTCTCGATGTTCCTGCTGCCATTCCGATGCCCAGCAGCATGGTTTGCTGCAGAATGAGTACCAGTACACCCGGAAGAATCGCATTACCATATCCCCCGGTGGTATTGAATATCGGAACTTCATCGAATTCCAGTGGATGGGCGGTTATTTCATCATCCCGATCCGTGAATCCTCCTCCCTTCGAAATCTGGATTCCCGAGTTGATCTGGCTTGCCACACCCTGTGCGGTCTGGAAAATCGCCTTATAGGTCAGCATCAGACTCATATCGCAATATACGCCCACATGCGCCTGTTCACCACGATTCAGCTTGGTGTCGAAATCGGCAGGAATATAGACGATTCCGTGCACCGCCTGCCTTTGCACCAGCTGCTTCGCCTCGTCGAGACTGTTGCAGTAATAGGTGGCCTTGACATCCGGAGAAGCATCGTAATCGCGGATAAACTCGCGGGAAGTATGGCTGTGGCTCAGGTCAACAATCGCCGTATCCACCTCTCTCACCACCTCGTTGTTGTAAATCCACGAGTAGAGCAGCGGATAGCCCAGCGGCACCAGGATGCAGAAGATGAGCACACCCTCGTCACGGAACACATTGCGCATTTCCGTCTTCCAGATGAAGCACATGTCCCAGATACCATTGATAATCTTATATAGTAAACTACTTTTTAACATTGAACTCTTTTAACTTTGAACTTTGAACATTGAACTTTGAACTTTATGATTAGTAAAGCTGTTGAATTCTTCGTTCTTCACTCTTCACTTTCCTACGGCAGGTACTTGTAAACCAGCATTGCCTTCTTGATGTTCCAGATAGTGAGCATTGGCAGGGCACAGAAGAGCACCATCGCACCCCAGTGCAATACTGCATCGCTCATCGGGAAACCATTGAAGATGTTCATCTGGTAAATCATGTAGTAATGGCGCATAGGGAAGAGCTGTCCGATAGCCTGAATAGGCGAATCCATAGAGAAAAGTGGATAAGTGGCCCCGCAGATGGAGAAACTTACCACGCCCCACAACGAACAGATACTCATCGACATACGGAGCGAAGGCATCAGTC
>ERZ773178.2751-NODE-2751-length-15760-cov-5.925756_pt1 | contig 15760 bp, 15 predicted proteins | sample MGYA00580533_ERZ773178 | MGnify/ENA primary metagenome ERZ773178 (study PRJEB29015, sample SAMEA2737859) | human gut metagenome | biome: human gut; feature: human-associated habitat; material: faeces | place: China | collected 2012 ...
CTTTACAATTGCTTGCAAAGTAAAAGTAATAGCTAAAAAAGTAAGCGTTCAACTTCTTCATAATTCTTATTTTTTATTTGTTATTCACTCATTGCTTCGAGTTTCGACCCCTAGAAGTCTCTACTCGTTTGCAAAAGTAATACTTTTCTTTGATACCGCCAAACAATTTGTCACTTTTTTCTTGAATTTCCTTATATTTTATGCTTTTCGGCAGTTTTTCAGCAAATTTTTAATAGAAAATCCCAAAAATCGGCAGAATTTTATCAGCATTCCTTCTGCAATTATCGGCAGTGCTCTCTTCCTTCAGCCTTAAACTCGCCGCTGAGTTCCCCTATTTTCTCGGGGTTCAGCTGCAGGTATCGCTGCATATCCTTCTGGGCTCCATCCTTGTCGCCCATCTGCATCAGCAGGTTTCCCCGCTTTAGCAGATGTTCGCTCAGGGCAGCCTTGATTTCGGCATCCTCGCCGTCGGCCTCCAGCTTCTTCTCCAGCTCCACCACCTGCTGCGTGAGGGTAGCCACCAGAAGAACGGGATTCATTTCATTCAAATCCATAACTTCTATCCTATTTATATTGATATATATGTCTTATTACTTATATATAATAATGTGGATTTACTTGATGGCTCCGATGATTTCCGTCACCGATTTGCAGCCGTGGGCATCCAGCCACTCGTTCATGCCGTCCTTCACCTTCTTGGTTACGGCAGGATCCAGGAAGTTGGCAGTACCGATTTCGATGGCTGTGGCACCACACATCAGGAACTCGATGGCATCCTTGGCGTTCGAGATACCACCCAAGCCCACCACTGGGATGTTGACGGCATGAGCCACATCATACACCATGCGCAGGGCTACAGGCTTCACGCAAGGACCGCTCAAGCCACCCGTGCGGATGCTCAGCAGCGGCTGGCGCTTCTCTATATCCACCGCCATACCCATCAGCGTATTGATGAGCGAAACGGAATCGGCACCCTCTGCCTCTACGGCACGGGCTATGTCGGCAATGCTGGTAACATTAGGCGAAAGCTTCACGATAAGCGTCTTGTCGTACACCTTGCGCACAGCCTTCACCACGCTTGCCGCACCCTCGCAGGTAACGCCGAAGGCCATACCGCCATCCTTTACGTTAGGACAAGAGATGTTCAGCTCGATGGCAGGAATCTTCTCCAGCTCGTTTATGCGCGCCGCACACTCGGCATAGCTCTCAGGCGAATGTCCGCTCACGTTTACAATCATGTTGGTATCGATATCCTTAATCTGAGGATAGATGTGCTCGCAGAAGTACTCCACGCCCTTGTTCTGAAGACCCACGCAGTTGAGCATACCCTGAGGCGTTTCAGCCATTCTAGGATAGTCATTTCCCTCGCGTGGTTCCAGGGTTGTACCCTTCACGATGATGCCTCCTATTTCCTCCAGAGGAACGAAATCCGCAAACTCCAATCCGTAGCCGAAAGTACCCGATGCTGTCATCACAGGGTTCTTCAGTTTCAAATCCTTTATATTTACACTTAAATCAGCCATAATCTTTCTAACTCAAATAATATTCTATTACAATTTTAGAGCATAAATGCTCGGATTAGATATCCCAGGTGAGCTGCTTGATGTTGATGACAGGGCCATCGGTGCAGACGCACTTGTGTCCCTCGGTGGTCTTCTCCACGCAGCAGAGGCAGGCACCCACGCCACACGCCATCTTGTTCTCCAGCGATACCTCGCACTCCACGCCAGCCTTCTTGGCAAAGCGCGCCACGCTCACCATCATAGGCTTAGGACCGCAGGTGGAAATCATATCAAACTGCTCGTTCTCCAGCACAGAGTGGTTGGTTACGAAACCCACCTCGCCGGCAGAACCATCCTCGGTGGTGATGCATACCTTGCCTATCTTAGCAAACTCGTCGAGCTCCAGCAGGTCGGTATCCTTTCGGGCACCCAGCAGGAAGGTGACTTCTGCACCGAAATCCTTAATCATCTTACCAAAATAGAGGAGCGGAGCCACGCCTACGCCACCACCCACAAGCAGGTATTTCTGCTCCTTCCGGGTAGGCATCGTGAAGCCGTTGCCCAATGGCAGCATACAGTTGAGCGTATCGCCCGCCTGCAGTTTTCCGAGCTGCTTTGTGCCGTCGCCCACCATGGCAACGAGCAGCCAGAGCTGGTTCTTCTCGCGGTCTACGAAGTTGATAGAGATAGGTCGGCGAAGCATTGTCGTAGCCGAATGATCTACTCTTACTTCCACAAACTGGCCAGGCTTCATTTCTGGCAAAGGTTTCTCGTCGGTAAGCTTAATCAACACATGCTTGTCGCTAAGGCTTTCCACAGAAACCACCTTGAGGTCGAGAACATACTTTTTCATCTTTTCGATATTATTATATTATAATGTTATTCACTAATGTTATTGCAACCTTATTTATATATAGGTGCAACCTTTTATATATAGGTGCAAAGGTACTGCAAAAAATCGAATTTCACAAATCCGAGAGGAAGTTTTTTGCCCCGCCTTACTTCTTCGGCACAAAGGTCTCCCAGGTCTGGTCGTCGTAGAAGATGCGGATTTCCGTTATCCTGCGCTGCGGTTTGTCCACTATTTTAACCGCTGCATTGGCGATATTTTTAGGTGTCCTTTTTACACCGTGCATCTGAGGCTGGTCGAAGAGCGAGGGAGAAGCAGGAGAGGAATCCTGTCCGTCTGCCCCGAAATCGAGCGAAGGCTCCATGGCATCGCCTGCCACGCCGCCTGCCCCCGGCATGCCGCCCTGAGCACCCATACCCGCTGATGCAGAAGCACCTCCATACATATCCAGCGAATCCTCGGTGCCCATGCTGCCAGCCCCCGCAGAAGCCCCGGATGATGATGCCGCGACACCGCCTTCCACCTTATTAATATACATAGGAGGAGTACCGAAAAGCAACCACTCGGTGTTCACCTGAGGGAACTTTTTCTTGATCGCATCCACGATGTCGAGCGTAGGTTTGGTACGGTCGTTGAAGATGTTGCTCAGGGTTGCTGTCGACTTTCCGATGAGCTGAGCGAAACTCTGCTGGTTGAGTTTCTGGTCCTCCATAATCTGTCTGATTCTATCTTTCATGCCACTCAAAATTTTCAGTTTATACGATGTTTCAATCGATGTTTTATTTCCGAACAGGGCGTTTTTTGCCCCATTTTTCTAAGATTTTACAAAGGTAAAGCAAAAATTTGGTTATACCAAACTTTTCTGCAAAAATTTAGTTTTTTAAACTTTACGTTTATGTTTTCAAATTTATAAACTACCATTTATAAATGTAAGTTTTCTGATTCAGATTTATATATCTGATTTTACGATTCTAAATTAGTTACAAAGCTTTTCTTGATGCAAAAGAAGTAAATCGCTGATTCCCAAAGCCTATTTTAGCCAAAAAGTAGGCATTTTAGGGGCGTATGCACTTTGATATGTCTATTTTTGAGAAAACAGATTGAAGCTTAAAATAACTAAAATATATAACTCACTGGGTTTCACATACTTCCAAGTTTAAAATCATCAATGTATATTTATACATTTATACAAGCAAATCATGATATTCACGTTTACGTTTATAAATCTGAACACCATTTACTAACATAAAGTTTTCTCTAATTTACTTTTATAAACTAAATCACCGATTTATATTTATTCTATTTATAATTATAAATTATAGATATATAAACATTAAAGAATGCAAACGCTAAATTTTGGGGGTCAAACGATGGCAAATTTTTCCATTTTGAGCGTTTTCAAGCCCGCAGGCCGAGTTTTGGGCAAATTTGCGAGTATTGAAGGGGGTTATTTTCGATAACCCGTTGATATACACCATAGTTAGGTATGATTTCACCGAAATCAGGAAAATCGCCATCTAGATGAGAAAACCACGAAAACGAGACTCGACACGAGAGAAAAACAAAAAAAATAGCGCCCGTTTTCTCGTCAACGAACGCTATTTCCATCTCTTTTTGGAGGCTAAACGCCCTCCCCGATTCCAGATCATTTCATTTTCCAAACAAAAGGGAGAAGGAGCAAAAATCGCTCCCCCTCCCACCCTTCTTCGCCGACTCGTCAATAGCCGCAAACCGAGCCGGAAATGAAGTTGTTTTTTTCACTAATGAAGGATGAAAAAGATGAGTTCCTTCATCAGTTCGCCAGCCGAAGTAAACGGATTGTCGATGCCCTTGCTCTTCGCATCCACCTCCTTCATCTTCTCGATAATCTGCATCACCTTCACGCCGGAATAGTTTCTCATTCCCGTCAGATAATCGCGCACGCCCCAGGTTCCTTTCAAATCCAGGAATTTTGCGAACTCATTTTCGTTCTGCTTGTTGGGTGCATAATAGGCTATCATCAGATTCTGGAAGTAAGAAAAGAGCAACGGGAGAATCGCATAGAGCGAACCCGTCTTCGGGTTGCTGTCAAAATACTTTATTATCTGATTTGCCTTGAAAACGTCGCGCTGGATGATGGCATTGCGAAGCTCGAAGGCATTGAAGTCTTTGCTCACGCCGATTTCCTTCTCCACCACGTCGGGGGTAACCCTGCGGTCGGAATCGCTCAGCGAGATGAGCAGCTTGTCGAGCTCCGATGTGAGACGGTGGAGATCGGCTCCGATGTGGTCGGCTATCATCTGCACCGCCTTCGGCTCTATCGTAGCCTTCCTTGCCTTCAGATAGGTCTCGATGAAGCCAGGCAGCTGCCGGTCGTAGAGTTTCTTGCTTTCAAAGACCACGCCCACCTTTTCTGCTCGGGGCAGGAATTTCTTTCTTCTGTCTATCGTGCCGTTTTTATGACAAATCACGAGCACGGTAGACTTCACCGGCTTTTCCAGATACCGCTCCAGCGCCTCCAGGCTCTTCAGGTTCTGCGCCTCCTTCACTATCACCACTCTATACTCGGCCATCATCGGATAGCCCTTGCACTGGTCCACTATCTGAACTGCCGTGGTATCTGCGCCGAAAAGCACCGTCTGATTGAAATCACGCTCCTCAGGCTGCAGCACCGACTCCGCAATATAGTCGCAGATCTTGTCGATATAGAAAGGTTCGTCGCCCATCAGCACATAGACGGGCGCAAACTCACGAGCCTTCAATGATTTCATCACCGACTCGTAACTTATTGCACTTTTCTTTTCTGCCATTGATTTATTTTTTGTATCTTTGCAATGTTATTCAGATGCAGCCCCGGGAGTCAGCCCATGAGTTTACCCATGGCATGTGCCCAGGAGACCTGCATTTCCACCTGCAAAGGTACAAAAATAAATCGAACTATATATATAATAAGGTAGAGAAATTAAAAAAAGAGATATGATTCGCTTAAACTTGCCAACTTTCGACATCAAGGTTTCGGGCACCCGACAGCAGCCCAGAATCCTGGATGTGCTGCGCAGAAAATACGTGGCGCTCACTCCCGAGGAGTGGGTGCGCCAGCATTTCGTTCACTTCCTCATAGAGCACAAGGGCTATCCCGCCGGACTGCTTGCCAACGAGATTCAGCTCAAAAGCGGCGACAAGGTGCTGCGTGCCGACAGCGTGCTCTACAGCCGCGACCTGAGCCCCCGGATGATCATCGAGTACAAGGCACCCCACATCCCCATCACTCAGAAGGTGTTCGACCAGATATCGGTATACAATCTTCTGCTCCACGTAGACTTCCTGGTGGTGAGCAACGGGCTGGAGCATTACATCTGCAAGATGGACTATGAAGGTAAAAAATATGTATTCCTTGAAGACATCCCCGAATACTCCGATTTATTGACAATATAAGGAAAATGGGAAGCAGGGCATCCCCTCCGTTTCCATCCCATTTTTCCATCATTATCGCCAAAACACCCCATTTATCCCCCTTCAAAATTCGCATATTTCCGGGCAACTGTACGGCTGCTCAGAAATACGCAAATTTTGGAGGGGCTTTTTTGCTGCAAATACAGTTATTTTTTAATAAAAATCAGCCCTACATTTTGTTTTCTACCTATTTATTATTATCTTTGCAGAAATTTTAAATTCAAAAAAGTAATGGCAACAGACAATATGAAAATAGCCGTAGCCGGAACAGGCTATGTAGGACTCAGCATCGCTACGTTGCTAAGCCAGCACCACCAGGTAGTGGCTGTGGATGTGGTTCCGGAAAAAGTGGAACTCATCAACAACAGAAAGTCACCTATCCAGGACGACTATATAGAGAAGTACCTGACAGAAAAGGAACTCAACCTCAAGGCTACCACCGATGGAGCAGAAGCCTACAGGGACGCCGACTACGTGGTAATCGCCACACCTACTAACTACGACCCCGTGAGAAACTACTTCGACACATCACACGTAGAAGAGGTGATAGAACTCGTAAAAGAGGTGAATCCCGATGCCATCATGGTTATCAAGAGCACCATCCCAGTGGGCTACACCGAGAACATCCGCAAGAAGATGAACTGCGACAACATCATCTTCGCACCCGAATTCCTCCGCGAAAGCAAGGCCCTCTACGACAACCTCTACCCTAGCCGCATCATCGTGGGAAGACCCGAGGGCGACGAACGCCTCGACAAGGCAGCCCACATCTTCGCAGCCCTGCTGCAGGAGGGAGCCATCAAGGAGAACATCGACACCCTCTTCATGGGACTCACCGAGGCTGAGGCAGTGAAGCTCTTCGCCAACACCTACCTCGCCCTGAGAGTGAGCTACTTCAACGAGCTGGATACATACGCCGAAATGAAGGGACTCGACACCAAGGCTATCATCGACGGCGTGGGACTCGACCCGAGAATCGGCACCTTCTACAACAACCCATCCTTCGGCTATGGCGGCTACTGCCTGCCAAAGGATACCAAGCAGCTGCTCGCCAACTATGCCGATGTGCCTGAGAACCTGATTCAAGCCATCGTGGAGAGCAACCGCACCCGCAAGGATTTCATCGCCGACCGAGTGCTCAACATGGCTGGCTACTACGACTACGCCAACCAGAACAACTACAACGAGGCAGAAGAGAAGCCTTGCACCATCGGCGTTTACCGCCTCACGATGAAGAGCAACAGCGACAACTTCCGCCAGAGCAGCATCCAGGGCGTGATGAAGCGCATCAAGGCAAAGGGTGCCCAGGTGATTATCTACGAGCCGACGCTGAAGAACGGAAGCACCTTCTTCGGAAGTCTCGTGGTGAACAACCTGGAGGATTTCAAGTGCCAGAGCCATGCCATCATCGCCAACCGCTACGACAAGTGCCTGGACGATGTGAAGGAGAAGGTATACACCCGCGACATCTTCAGAAGAGACTGATTTGAGTTAATAGTTTATAGTTTATAGTTAAAAGCGGAAGACTGAAAATAACAAATTATTAAAATAGATAAAAAATGGCAAAGTTAGTTATCAATTCCTATGAGGAATTTGCTTCTCACCTGGGTGAGAAATTAGGAGAGTCAGAATGGTTGCAGATCGACCAGGATCGTATCAACAAGTTTGCAGACGCTACCCTCGACCCACAGTGGATCCACGTAGACGTAGAGCGCGCCAAGGTAGAAAGCCCTTACCACAGCACCATCGCCCACGGCTACCTCACCCTCTCGGTGCTGCCTTACCTCTGGCAGCAGATCATCGAGGTGAACAACATCAAGATGCTCGTTAACTACGGCATGGACGAGATGCGCTTCGGCCAGCCGGTAATCACCGGTTCACGCGTTCGCCTCGTGGCAACACTCCATGAGATTCAGAACCTGCGCGGCATCTGCAAGACCAGCATCAAGTTTACCATCGAGATTGAAGGCCAGCGCAAGCCAGCCCTTTCAGGCATCGCCCAGTTCCTCTATTATTTCGAGAACTAAACCGGCATGGCGGCAGGAAAATGGATAGGAGGTTTCCTCGGTTTCATCACCGGCGGACCTCTTGGCGCCCTTGCCGGCTTTGCCCTGGGCTCACTCTTCGACCACGGCATGGACGAGGTGAACAAGCCGGGCAACGGCGGGGGCGGCAACTACAACGAATACTCCAATGCCTACGAAGCCTATAGCGGCTACGGAAGAAGCCAGCAGGGCTACGGCCAGCAGCGCGCCTACGAGGGCGAGCGCAACAGCTTCATGTTCTCGCTTCTGGTATTGTCTTCGTATATCATTGCCGTGGATGGCAAGATTATGCATTCTGAGATGGAACTGGTGCGCCGGTTCCTGCTCCAGAACTTCGGCGAATCGGCCAAGAAGCAGGGCGAGGAGATACTTCTCAAGCTCTTTGAGCAGCAGAAGCGCATGGGCATGCAGCAATATCGCAGCATGATACACGACAGCTGCCATCAGATTCGTGCCAACATGATGTACGAGCAGCGCCTGCAGCTGCTCAACTTCCTGGTGATGATAGCCCAGGCCGACAACGTGGTTTCTCCAGAAGAGGTTCAGGCCCTGAAGGAGATAGCCATCCACATGGGTCTGGAGCCATCGGATGTAGACCAGATGCTGGGCATGCATGGCGACAGCAGTTCATCGGCATCATCCGCCACATCGCTTGATGATGCCTACCGCATTCTGGGCATCACGCCCGATGCCTCTAACGACGAGGTGAAGGCTGCCTATCGCAAGATGGCGCTGAAGCATCACCCGGACAAGGTGGCGGCCCTGGGCGAGGATGTGCGCCGTGCCGCAGAGAAGAAGTTCCAGGAAATCAACGATGCCAAGGATAAAATCTACAAGGCAAGGGGGATTTAACCTGGGATTTTTGTCAGCAAGTCAGTAGCCTGTTAAGGGCAAAAAGCATAAAAAATAGAGGGTGTGTCAAAAGTACATGACACACCCTCTTTTTTTATATCAGATGAAGAAGAAATCTAGATGATGGTAATCCAGATGGATTCCTCCTTCTGCTGCGCCTCCTCTATCAGTTTCATCAGTCGATGAAGCCAGATGCGGGAGTTCACCACCATACCCTTCAACTTGTTCTCGCCCACCAGAATGCAGCCCTGGGTATCGTCGGGATAGTTGCCGGCATGGATGCGGATGCCCTCGAAGTTAGGCACGCCCTGCAGATAAGGCAGCCACTGCCTGAACCTCGGCGACTGGGTGATGAGCACCCGATAAGTGCCCTCGGGGATGGCGGTGTGACCCTTCATCTTCTGCGCCTTCTTGCCCGAAATTCTGCCCAATCGGGCATCCACCTGCTGGGGAGCCAGCTCTACACCCAGCAAATTGCGCCACGTAGGCTCCATGGTGTCGCAGAAATAAGTATCTGCCCCCAACTTCTGCTCATCAAAACTATCACGAAACACACGCTTCAAACCCTCGTTGTAGCTGGTTATCACCTTGCGATCTACATCCTCATCAGCCAGAATATACAGACGGCCAATGGTATAGGTATTCTTCTTTGCTATTCGCTTTAAAACTATTTCCATACTTTTTTTTAGTTTATAGTTTACAGTTAATAATTTATAGTTTACAATTTTCAACTAATCACCACTTCCCTTCAGGAACTTCAACTTGCGGAAAATGGAACTGTAATTGTAATCGTAATCACCTTCCTTGTTTCCAATCCTCACGATGTAGCCACGATGTACCCACTGGTTCAGAGCGATGTTCACACGGCGCACGTTGTCGTCTTCATAACCCTCCTGACGGCGAAGCTTCACGTAATCCTGCATCGTAAACTCATCAGGCAACTGCTCCAGCAGATTCTTCGGACCATGAGGAGCCGTCTTTGGATTGTCGGCACGGTCGTTGTCGGCATCATAAATCATCTGGCCGAAAAGTTTCAGCTTGCACCACAGGTCGTAACGCTCGCTCCATCGGATGAAATCCTCGATGCTGCTCTCCCACTTCATGCCGTTCGCCACATAGAGCACGCACGCCTTCAGGTAGGCAATGACATTGGCACGGAACGAGAGATTCTCGAATACGAAATTCTGCGACAATCGCGAGAACTCGGCATTCTCTTCCATCAGCTTCCGGGCAAGCCTCAGTGCCTGCGGACAGCTCACCAAGCCCCTAGCCTTCAAGAGATTGTCGATGTAAGGCTTCAGCGCCTCATCAAAGGCAGCATCATAGGTGCCATACACCGGAATCTCCGAACCGCAGGGACGGCGCTCGATAGTGGAAAACGAGATTCTCGAAATCGGACCGTCCGTTACCACACGGCGGAAATAATCCCTGCACTTTCGGGGCGTGCAACTCGCATTCCAGTTGAACCTCACCTGCACCGTCTCCGTAACGCTCTGGGTTCCCACACGGTCCTGACCATAGTTACCCAGGTCGAACGCCAGCTCCATGATTCTGAAATGCTGGTTGGTCTTGCCCTTCAGGGCATCGAAGAGGTTCAGCTCGTTCACCTTGGCATAGAGGAAGTGGTTCTCTGCCTCTTTCATTCGGAGCACGAAGGCAGGGTTGGTCATGTCGATGTTCACCTCCTGAATCACCAGTCCCTCGGGGCGCTCTCGGCGGTCCTTGTTGGCACCCTTGCTGTTGCACTCCTCCTTCCATTTTCGCTCGCGTTCACGCTGCTCCTCGTCACGGCGTCTGATATCCTCCATGATTCTGTTAATCGGCTGGCTCACAGACTCCTTTCCGCTACCCGTTGGTGCACAGAGTATCTGCATCAGCGTAGCTTCGTGCTCCACATTATCGATGTATTTGAATCGGGTTTCGAGCAGATGCGAAGCCAGGGGCGGGAACACGGCCTGCGATACGGCAGGGCGATAGATTTCGGGTGTCTTCGACACGAGCAGCTTGATGAGCTTGGGCAGTTTCTGCGGCATCTGATGGATGTGGTAGAAATACGATTCGGGGTTGCTGATGTCGCCGAAGTTATCCTCGTCGAAGCATCCTGTGCCCCTCGCCTTGTCCTGCTCCTCCTGCGAAAGCTTGATGGCCGTGCGCACGATGTTGGGCAGTCGGTGGCCCTGCTTTCGGTTGCAGGCGCTCTCCACGGTGGCGAAGGCTCGGTTCTGCTCTTCGCCGAAGGTTGGGATAATCTGCTTGATCCAAGCCGCATTATCGTCGCAGAGATAGCGCAGGTAGCAAGCCAGGGTGAAGATGAAGGCATTGCGCGAACCATGTTCCGGTTCGCCGCCCAGCAACTCCACTATTTTGGCAGTGAGTTTTGCATAAGGGATGCCTTGGTATTCAGAGGGGAAGGCTTCTTGAGCTGCCACTCCGCCAGCAGTTTGATCATCTCCAGCAGGGCTGAGATGAGAATCATCAACAGGATGGCTATCAGCAGGTTGGGCAGGCTGAACAGCAGTGCTAGAAGAAACAGCGTTATCGCCGTTAGTGCCCGGAAATCGATTGTCATTACTTTGAACATTGCAATTTGAACTTTGAACTTTATGATTACTATTAACTTTTAACTCTAAATTATTAACTTTCTGAAGGCTTTGAACTTGATGATCAGCATTTGGGGATGTAACTTTTCTTTCCTTGAAAAGCTCCTCTTCGTTGATATAGAGAAGATACTCTTCGGGAACAAGGAAAGATGGGCGGGCCAAATCCTTCACCACCGTATCATACTCCGAATCCTCCAGCTGCTGCGACATCCATCGCTGCGCCATGGCGATATCCATACCCTCGGGAATGATAAACACGAGGCGAAGCCCCTGGGTAGAGGGAGTTACGTGAACGAGCACTATCAAATCCAAGACACTGAGAGTATTTGTTGCTTGCTCGCTGCTTGCCGGGGATTGCAAATCTCCGGGAGCTTGCGTTTCCCATAACATCTTATCAGCCAACACCTTCTTCTTCTCCTCCCAATATCCTCGGGGATTCGGAATGTGGTCGATATCATAAATCGAGAGGCCGCTGGGGATAGCCTCATCATTCTTGCGCCTGCCGTTTCTGAAAGTGGCGTGGGGCGTGAGGATAGGCAACTGCGACTTGAGTTTCTTCTTCATCTCCTCGTAGTCATCGTTGCAAATCTCGCCTCGCTGCTTACTCTCCAGGGCATCCGCCAGCTGGGCGCAAACCATCTTCACCCTGCTGCTCTTCAGCGCCTGGTGAAGAAGTGCAGGGGTGCATATCTGCACCACCTGACTTCTAATATTATCAGAATATCCTATTGCCATTATTCCTTACTTTTTATGAGTCGTAACCTTGTCTTCACGGGAATTTGCCTCGTAAAACTTATGGATAAACTTGCGTCCCTTCTCCGTCCACACCAGATGCGAGTGCGAAGTAGTAATTCGGGGTGAAACCTCGCCATGCCCGGTGCGGGTCTTGGCATATCCGCGATGGGCATACTCGGCATAGAGCATGTATTGTCCGCTCTGGTAATACTGCACGTGCTGCACGCAGAGCCATCGGTTCAGCTCCTGGGCCGTGATACCCATCTCCTTGGCTATCTGCGTGGTGGTGTAGCACGAGATGGACCGGAGCACTTCTACGGCATAGGAGGCATCATCAAAGAGATGGTCGATGTCCTGCTCCTGCTTTGAAACCACGGCACAGGTCTCGTTGAGCAGCAACTTCTGCGAAGCGATTCTCGCCTCCAGTTGGCCTATCTTTACGTTCAGCTGGTAGCCGCCGTCCTTGCGGATAGCCGGCAGCACCTCTCCGCACACCCAGTCCTGGAAGGGTTCAGCCTGAGGCTTGTCGGAGCGCATGATGAGCTTGTAGAAGTTGAGCTCCGAGATGAAGGTGAAGCTAACCTCATGCTTCTTTATCGACTCGCCGTGCTGGTTCTTCTGGGTGGTGGTGACCTTCATCTGATGAACCCCACCAGGTTTCAGTGCCGTCTTGGCACGGCTCGGATTCTTGATGTCCAGGGCATTGCAAACATCTACCAGGCAGAACAGCGGCTCCATAAAGGTGCCAGCTACACGGATGTCACCAAACAGGGGGTGACTGAAAATCTGTACATTCATTTTCATAATCTTGCATTTTTTAAAATTCAACATTCCGTTGTCATTTTGACAATGCAAAGATAGGAAGAAAAGAAAGAGGAAAATGAAAAAAAACACCCTCATTTCCGAAATGGTGTATGAGGGTGTATGGAAATATATGAATTGTATGAAATCATAGTGTATCCAGGTGTAACTGTTGATTCCAGGTTAAGCCTTCATCAGGCATCAGGTTAAGCCTTCATCTTGCTCCATTTGTGGTGCGAATCGAAATAGAGTGCCTCGCCATACCTGTCTCTTTTCAGCAGATAACCAGGGGAACTTGCCCAGCTTCTCAGCTGGCTGGCAAGCGAGATGTACTTGGAAGAAACCAGAGCCTCATTCCACTCGCAGGTGGGCAGCGCCTTCGCCCCATTCAGGCAATGACGGAAATCGCCAGAAGCCACACCAAACACATCCCTAGCCCAACGGATAAACTCCTGCTCAGACGCGTTAGAAGCAATGATGGAGTTCTCTTTCAACGCCAGGTACACCACGCACCATCTGTTGCGCTCAGAAGGCAGAATCCCCAAATCGGAGATGGCCTGCTTCAGCTTGCGCATGTCGAACGAAGGATGAAATATTCTCTCATCCATCTGAGATACAGGAAAATCCCGAGAAGAAGGTTCCTGCAAGCAAGAAGGCTCCTGCAAGGAAAGTTCCTTCTCTGTTACATTTCGCTCCGGTGCCGCCTTAGCGATATTCGCCAGTCGCTGACGAATCTTTCCCAGACTCTTGGCAATCTCGCCAAGCTCCTCGTAGATGCAGTCCACTTCCTGAGCCAAGCTCCACTGCCCTTTCTCCCACTCATTACTACTCAAATAATCTTCTTTCATGTCTATATTCCAGAATTACGATTGAACGAATCCCGATCCAGACATATCAGTCGATGTAATATTCAGTTGATATAAGGCCTTATCCCAGCCAAGCATTATACCAACAGAATGCAAAAACCGGCACAACCTCTTCGTGAGATTGCACCGGCAAATATACGATAAAAAAATGTTTTCTCCTATATGAATTCATACTAATACATAGAATTCATACACATCTAACTAACTCGCCATCAACGCTTTACTATTTTTACTATTCTCTTTATTTTTTCTGCCTTTTCACAGTTCACATGGTGATTTTTATCCTTCAGATTATGTTTCAGGCTCGTTACAGCGTTCTGCGCCTGCTTCTTCATATTCTCATTGATGCCGAAGAAGCAGCAAAACATATCCCACTGTATTCTGCCAGAAGAAGGATGCGTCCCGATGTGCAGAATCGTGGTGCAGTAATAAATCAGGCAGCCAAACTCCTCGTTCGTTGCAGTCCATTGATAGTGGTCGCCATCCACACGGCAATATCCCTTCTCTACCAGCTTACGGCACAACTTACTCTGCGTTTCGTTCTCGGGACGCCAGCAGCACTTGGGGGTAGATTTCCTGACCTTGCAAGAAGCATGACTGCGGGAAGAAGGCAGAAGACCCTCCTGCTCAGCAAGTTGCATCAGATACTTCTTGAAGTTGATGAATTCAAAGAAGCTTTTGATTTCCATATATCCAATTTCCGCAACATGAAGTAGGAGATATCTACCCACAGAATCAGGATTAGGCGTCCCGTCAGCAAGAAGCAGTTCTTCTACGGCATGCTCAGCTAGAATCTGCTCAACAGACAGTCCTTTATCATGGGCATGATGCCCTTCTGGATAGAAAACTCCATTTCTCTCCTCATAGACATCGTCGTAGATAGATAGAGAGCTTCCCTCCTGATAACTGATATCCATCTTCTCTATGATGAAATCCAGAAAGCCCGATTCATACAACTTGTTCAGATGCTCATCGTATTTTGCACGGATGTTCTTCTCCCTATGCTTTAAGAGTCCCTGCTTCCAGGCGCAGAAATCGTAGTCACACTCAAGCTCCCAACTTTTTTCGTTGGTGTTATTCCAATAGTCATAACATAAAGCCACATCTTCATCTGTGATAGAAAAAAATTTCCTTGACACAAAGCACACCAAGTCGTTGCAAAAGAACAGTAATGTTTGCAGCAGATCAACCAATGTATTACAATTCAGCAGCCTATAGTAATAATCGTCCTTAAGGACTTCATCACAAAAGCTCTGAAGAATGGAATTATCTCTTACAATATCCTTTATTTGACTAACAATTGGCATTTCGTGTTTCTTATAACTAGGAGTCTCTATTAGCTTAGTTTGTTCTTCATAAGCTGACATATCAGGAAAATTAACAGGAAAATTTCCAAAACTTCTCATTTTGTCACTATCTTTATGGGCATCATACAGATTGGTCAGTAGAAAAATAAAACCTTCTTTAACGATACCCTCTGCACTTTTTATCAAGAGATCCAAAAGATTGAAACAATAATGTGACTGAAGAGTAAGCAATCGCAAGGATAGGATGGTTAAATCCCCCTTCTCGCTTACGTTCCAATATTCTTCTCCACAAAAATCGGCTAAATTTTTGGCATAGCTATCTGTCTCGTTTATCGCCCGGGCGAAACGAGATGGCTCTAGGGCCTTCAAATGTTTCTTTCTGATAACTTCGTTAGTTGTTGTCATAGTCTTGTCTTTTTTATAAGTTTGTTAGTTACTTATTGCTAATACTCTACTCTAACCTCAGAGACCTTCAAAAAAGACAAGCTTTTTAACCAGGAGGGATTGGCCGGCGCAGGATATCTGCTTTCAGGGTGCGAAATTAATAAATAAAATTGAGATATGCAAATAAATCGAAGAAAAAATGAAAGTTTTTTTTAGAACTTGGCAAAAACAGGAAAACACAGATAAGCACACCCCCGCTTGATTACGATTACGATTACAGTTCAAAAATCCGCAGGGGTGATACTTCCTGAAAACTTAGGGAGATAGAGAGTTATATTATATATATTTATATATATAAATATATATAATATAACCCCATATAACCC
>ERZ773178.2757-NODE-2757-length-15736-cov-3.937695_pt1 | contig 15736 bp, 13 predicted proteins | sample MGYA00580533_ERZ773178 | MGnify/ENA primary metagenome ERZ773178 (study PRJEB29015, sample SAMEA2737859) | human gut metagenome | biome: human gut; feature: human-associated habitat; material: faeces | place: China | collected 2012 ...
CGATAATGCCATGCACTACTGCCCGGGTTGCAGTCACGGCGTGGTACACAAGCTCATAGCCGAAGTGATAGAGGAAATGGGCATGGAAGATAAAACGGTGGGAATCTCTCCGGTAGGATGTGCAGTTTTCGCCTACAATTATCTGGACATTGACTGGCAGGAAGCAGCACACGGACGTGCGCCTGCTGTGGCAACTGCCGTGAAACGCCTATGGCCGGACCGTCTCGTTTTCACATACCAGGGTGACGGTGACTTGGCTTGTATCGGTACAGCCGAAACGATCCACGCATTGAACCGTGGCGAGAATATCACGATTATCTTTATCAACAATGCAATCTACGGTATGACCGGCGGACAAATGGCGCCGACTACACTGGTGGGAATGAAAAGTTCCACTTGTCCTTACGGACGTGACGTCGAGCTCCACGGTTATCCGCTGAAAATCACCGAAATCGCTGCCCAACTGGAAGGAACAGCTTACGTAACCCGCCAGTCCGTACAATCCGTACCGGCGATTCGCAAGGCGAAGAAAGCGATCCGTAAAGCATTCGAGAATTCAATGAGCGGTAAAGGTTCTAACTTAGTGGAAATCGTTTCTACTTGTAGTTCAGGCTGGAAGATGACTCCGGAGAAGGCGAACAAATGGATGGAAGAACACATGTTCCCATTCTATCCGCTGGGTGATTTAAAAGATAAAGAATAACGCTAAAAGTCAACAGAACAATGAAAGAAGAAATAATTATAGCAGGATTCGGTGGACAAGGCGTATTGTCTATGGGTAAGATTCTGGCATATTCCGGTTTGATGGAAGGCAAAGAAGTGACCTGGATGCCGGCATACGGTCCCGAACAACGAGGAGGAACAGCCAACGTTACAGTTATTGTAAGCGATGACAAAATATCCTCACCGATTCTTAGTAAATACGACGCTGCCATCATTCTGAATCAGCCTTCACTCGAAAAGTTTGAAAGCAAAGTGAAACCCGGCGGTATCCTGATTTATGACGGTTACGGAATTATCAACCCTCCTACCCGTAAGGATATTAAGGTATATCGTATCGACGCAATGGATGCAGCCAACGAGATGAACAATGCCAAAGCATTCAACATGATCGTACTTGGCGGATTATTGAAGCTTCGCCCCATCGTAACGCTGGAGAATGTTATCAAAGGACTTAAGAAAACCCTGCCGGAACGCCACCATCACTTGATTCCTATGAACGAGGAAGCTATCAAAAAAGGTATGGAGTTAATCCGTGAGGTTTAATTAACAGATAATGTACAATGGATAATTGATAATTATTAGCTACGTATAGTACGTATGCAACATAATTTTCAATTATCCATTATCATTAAATCAATTAAAGTAAGTATCTTTGCCTCCAATTATGAGACGAATCTTACTATTATATATATTACTTTCCGTTGTAGGGCTGACAACTGTCCATGCACAGTTTAATCCCGGTCGTCAACAAATCGACGAAAACGGATATGACCAATACGGTAACCAGGTAGACCCTGCAATGATTCCGGACAGACTGGATAGTGCAAACGTTGAAGTAAAGGGATTACCACCTACCTTATATATGTGGCGGATCAAAAACCAGCTGGGCGACCGGACGATAATCCCTGCCGACACCGCCTATCACCACTTTCAGAACACGAATCTCACGGAAGGAATCACCGGACATTACAATTATCTCGCCAATATGGGGTCGCCCCGTATGTCACGCATCTTCTTTGACCGCCGTTATCCGGAGCCGACCATTTTCATGGAACCTTTTTCCAGTTTCTTTGTCCGTCCCACAGAATTTAATTTTACGAACAGTAATGTTCCCTATACCAATCTGACGTATCATAAAGCCGGTAATAAGGTAAATGGAGAAGAACGTTTCAAATCCTACTTCTCTGTAAACGTAAACAAGAAATTGGCCTTCGGTTTCAACATTGATTATTTATACGGACGGGGATACTACAACAATCAGAATACTGCATACTTTAACGCTGCAGTTTTCGGCAGCTATATCGGAGACAGATATCAGGTGCAAGGAATATACAGTAACAACTATCTGAAGACTAATGAAAACGGAGGTATCACCGATGACAGATATATCACCGCTCCGGAGGAAATGGCCGAAGGACGAAGGGAATACGAATCAACCAACATTCCTACTGTATTGAGCGAAACAACCAACCGTAATCATGACTTTTATGTATTCCTGACTCAACGTTATAATCTAGGATTCAAACGTGACATTCCGCAGGCGGAAAACGACACGACTCCCGCCAAACAGGAGTTTGTACCGGTGACGAGCTTTATACACACCATTCAGGTAGAACGGGCACGCCATGGCTTCAATTCTTATGACGAAGTAGCGGATGGATATTATCAGAACACATATTTTGATAAGGACAATAAAGCGTTCGTAAGAGACAGTACTACTTATGTAGGAATCAAGAATACAATCGGCATCGCTTTACTGGAAGGTTTCAACAAATATGCAAAAGCCGGATTGACCGCATTCGCTTCTTACAAAATCAGTAAATATACGCTGATGAATAAGGACGGAGGACCATTACCCGACAAATACAATGAGAACGAGATATTCGTCGGAGGAGAGTTATCCAAACGGGAAGGGAATATTCTTCACTATCACGCAATCGGTGAAGTGGGACTTGCAGGAAAAGCAATCGGACAGTTCAATGTAAAAGGAGATATAGACCTGAATTTCCCGTTATGGAAAGATACCGTCAGCCTTATTGCCCGCGGTGAGGTCAGCAACCAGCTTGCACCTTTCTATATGCGTCATTACCATTCCAAACATTTCATGTGGGATAATGATATGGATAAGGAGTTCCGTACACGTATCGAAGGGGAACTAAGTATTGCACGCTGGAAAACCCGGCTAAGAGCAGGAGTCGAAAACATCAAGAACTATACGTATTTCAACCAACAGGCAACGCCCGAACAGAAAAGCGGAAGCCTTCAAGTATTATCGGCAAGCCTCAACCAGGACTTCAAGCTCGGGATCTTCCATTTAGATAATGAAGTAACCTGGCAGAAATCCAGTGACCAGACTGTGCTGCCCTTGCCCGATCTTTCTTTGTATCATAACTTTTATATGCAGTTTAAATTAGCAAAGAAAGTGCTTAGCGTGCAATTAGGTGCCGACGTGCGATATTTCACGAAATACAATGCACCCGCCTATATGCCGGCTATCCAAAATTTCTACCTGCAACCGGAAGAAGGCAAAGTTGAGATAGGCGGTTATCCGATTGTGAATGTCTATGCAAACCTGCATCTGAAACGTACACGTTTCTATGTGATGATGTATCACGTGAACCAAGGAATAAGCAGACCTGATTATTTTCTGTCTCCTCACTATCCTATCAATCCACGCGTCCTGAAATTCGGACTTTCATGGAATTTCTATGATTAACAAAACCTTTATGGCTTATGGAGACACGCCCGAAACTGAGACTATTCAGATATTTAGTGCCTGTTATCATTATATTGACACTTATTTTCACTTTCCGATATTGCGGAAAACAAGAAAAACCCTTAGGGCATCCGCGTGATTATGCCGCCATTGCCAAAGAAGGAATACTACGTGTAGCTACCGAATACAACTCAATCAGTTTTTATGTGGACGGTGACACTATCTCCGGCTTCCATTATGAACTGATACAGGCCTTTGCCCGTGATAAAAGACTGAAAGCAGAAATCACCCCAGTCATGAGTTTCGAAGAACGGCTGAAAGGACTGAGTGAAGGGCGTTATGATGTTATTGCTTATGGAATATTGGCGACTAGCAAATTAAAAGATTCCCTGCTTCTCACCTCTCCCATTGTCCTCAACAAACAAGTCCTGGTTCAACGCAAAGAGAATGGAGAAAACGATTCACTCTATATCCGTAACCAACTGGATTTAGCCCGGCGGACACTTCATGTCGTAAAAGGTTCGCCTTCTATCTTGCGTATTCAGAACTTAGGAAATGAAATCGGAGACACCATTTACATAAAAGAAATAGAAAAATATGGCCCCGAACAATTGATTTCACTAGTAGCACACGGAGACATTGACTATGCAGTTTGTGACGAAAGCATTGCACGGGCAGTAGCGGATTCCTTGTCGCAGATTGATATCAATACGGCTATCAGCTTTACACAGTTCTACTCATGGGCAGTCAGCAAGCAATCCCCCGTTTTACTCGATAGTTTGAATACGTGGCTGGATAAGTTCCAAAAGAAATCAGAATATCAAAAGATTTATAAAAAATACTATAATCAATAAAGTTGCTCTTGACAAAAAATAGTTTTATCTTTGGGCTTTGTTAAACAATAGGTATTACAATTATGAGTGAAAAGATAATTAAATGGGGATTCATCGGTTGCGGCGAAGTCACCAAAACGAAAAGTGGTCCTGCTTTCCAAAAAGTAGAACATTCGGAAGTCGTAGCTGTAATGAGTCGCGACGGTGCAAAGGCAAAAGCCTATGCCAAAGAAAGAGGTATCAAGAAATGGTATGACGACGCACAGGAACTGATAGACGATCCGGAAGTAAATGCTATATATATTGCCACTCCTCCTTCTTCTCATGCTACTTATGCTATTATGGCAATGAAAGCAGGTAAGCCTGCATACATTGAAAAGCCAATGGCACAGACATACGAAGAGTGTACCCGTATCAACCGTATTTCGCAAGAAACAGGCATTCCTTGTTTCGTTGCTTACTACCGACGTTATCTCCCGTACTTCCAAAAAGTAAAAGAGCTTGTAGAAAACGGTTCTATCGGTAACGTTATCAATGTACAGATACGTTTCGCACAGCCACCACGCGACCTGGACTATAACCGTGAAAATCTTCCCTGGCGTGTACAAGCGGACATTGCCGGAGGCGGTTACTTCTACGACCTTGCCCCGCATCAGATAGATTTATTGCAGGATATGTTCGGTTGCATTCTCGAAGCAAATGGTTACAAGAGCAACCGCGGAGGACTTTATCCCGCCGAAGATACCTTAAGTGCCTGCTTCCAGTTCGACAACGGATTGGTAGGTAGCGGCTCCTGGTGTTTCGTAGCGCACGACTCGGCCCGCGAGGATCGTATAGAAATCATCGGAGACAAAGGAATGATTTGTTTTTCTGTCTTCACCTACGAACCTATCGGACTGCATACCGAACGCGGACGCGAAGAAATCTGTATCGGTAACCCGGAACATGTACAACAGCCTCTTATCCAAGCGGTGGTAGACCATCTATTAGGTAAATCTATCTGTTCCTGCGACGGTGAAAGTGCCACACTGACCAACTGGGTTATGGACAAGATTCTCGGAAAGCTTTAAACGGATATTTCCTACCGTTTTATCAGTATTCAAGATCCCGAACTTTATCCGTTCTCTTTCGGCGTCTGCTGGTACTGGTAGAAAATTAAAGGAAATCGTTCCTTGGTATATTGTTAGTTTTTTCTATCTTTGTAGAAAGATGTTATTTCTGAAAAGAAGTAAATAGGATAAAACTAACAATATTTTTTATTGCCATGACTAAAGAAGAACTAATGCGGAAAGCAATAGAGCTTTCAAAAGAAAATGTCGAAAATGGTGGAGGCCCTTTCGGTGCTGTTATCGCCACCAAAGAAGGAGTGATCGTCGCTACCGGTGTAAACCGCGTCACAACGTCTTGTGATCCTACTGCACATGCCGAAGTTAGTGCAATACGTGCCGCAGCCGCCAAACTGGGAACATTTGATCTTAGCGGATATGAGATATACACCTCCTGCGAACCTTGTCCCATGTGCTTGGGTGCTATTTATTGGGCACGACTGGACAAGATGTACTACGGTAACAACAAAACCGACGCCAAAAATATCGGTTTTGACGATTCTTTTATCTACGACGAACTGGAACTGAAACCAGAAGACAGAAAACTTCCCTCCGAAATTTTACTACCCAATGAAGCTATTACCGCCTTTGAGGCTTGGGCAGCCAAAGAGGATAAAATAGAATATTAGATTTCTCTTTTTTATTATTAACTAATTAACAACCCTGCAAATGAAAAGAAAAAACCTTCTAGTTTTTCTAACAGCAGCATGCCTGTTTGGTTGTCAACAACAAGACAACCTGCAAGACCCCAGTAAAGAAGCTATCGACTTCTCTACTTCTATCGACAACCAAAGCATCACTGACTTGCTTACTCGTAACAGTGCCGCTTTATCGCTTCCCGTAAAGAATAGCTTCTCAACTGGAGATGTAATCTCAATGTCAGTTTCCAATCAAGACTATCTTCCGTTTGCCCTAGGCGTAGATAGTCAGACATGGGACGAGATAGACACAGACGTTGAATCTGTTACATTCTATGCTCATTACCCCGAATTGACTGACGAAGCTGCTACCAGAGCATTGGGAAAACGTTACCGCAGTATAAAGGGAGGAAAAGAACATCTATTCGGAATAGCTCAAGCCATTCGCGGAACTAAAAATGTAGCCTTAAAGTTCAAACGAATGACTGTACCCGTCATCTTACTTGACGAGGACGGCAGACCGTATAACGGTAAAGCAAGTATCAAACTTCGTTTGAGAAACAGAGGTATTCAAGATCTTTTTAACGGAAAGGTTGAGTTGGACAAGAGCGCGGAAGCCGAGGATATCAATATCAAAAAGGTATCTGACGGAGAATTAACCAACTTAATCCCGCAAGAAACGATCAAAGCTGGAGAAGTAATTGGAGAAGTATCCATAGAGGGAGAAAAACAAGAAATCGTAGCAAATCAGGATGTTGAAGTAAGTGCCGGAAATGCGATTGTCATGAGGTTCGCCCGCAACCGTGTCATCTTTGACGGACACACTCCATTACGTAGATAACGCAGACAAGTAAAAACGAACATAAATAAAAATCCCTGGAACTGCCGTAGACACTCAGCATTCCTGGGATTTTTCACACACAAAAGTTATTATTGAAATTGAAAACTGTTCTTAATTAGTTTAGAAGCGCATACCTACAGTTAATAGTACTTGACTACGTGTATTAGTTACTTTAGTGGCATTCGGCACAAGTATTGTTTCAAAATGGTCTCCTATCTCATTATAGAAAGGATAAAAATCTTCCTTGTATGTATGGAACTGATAAGCTAAGTCTGCATAAAAAACAGATCCTTTGTATCCCAAGCCTACGGTATAATTGTTAGTCGCTTTCAAGTTAGAGAACTCGGTACTTGTACTGATACTGTTAAGAGCAATTCTTTTGAAAGTATCATCATACATAGCTGCCGTCATGTAGTTATACCCGACACGGAAAGAGAATTCCGGAGCAAGTTTAAATTCAGCTCCCACACGTAATGTATGTACCCCCCTTTAATCCGGTCTTTATTTGAGAGGTTTCATCTTCCATTTTCACGCCATCATCGTATTTCAACTTAGCAGATGAGTAGTCACTATACTCATACTCTGCTCCTAATGCAACAGAACGGCCAATGGTATATCCCAAACTCAAATTATACTTCCAAGGAGTTATTAATTCATACTTTGTTTTAGATTCACCGGGGAAGTCCATAGTATCATACTCGTATAATTCATCCTTATCAATGGTTCCGTCACTATTCATATCAACATCAGAGGTCATGATAGCAGAAGCACGGTCTTCCAAGTTAAACCAAGTAGGTGTATGGATCGCAGCACCGATACGGAATGATGAGGATTCAAATGGGCGTATAATCACTCCCAACTTAAAATCAACTCCTGTTCCGCTTGTGTCAAACCAATTCTCCAAAGAATATGTAGATGCATCTCCCGGATAGCTTTCCTTATAGAAACTCCTTCTGGAATAGTCAACACTGTAAGCTCCTATGGTAGCTCCCAAATAAATTCTATCATAGAAATTGAGGGCAACATTGAAGTCGTAAGAATGTAATCCACCTCTTTCTCTGGAAGTATATTCCCCCACTACAGGCAAGTAAACCTCATTACCTTTATTATCCACCATATAGCCTACATTACTTGCATATTTATTATCACCTATTGCCCCAATTACTCTCGTTCGGAAAGCCATAGCTCCCAACCACGGTGCAGCATCGGCACCTCCGTCAGTAAAAGCAGCATTAGAGCCCAAATAGTCTTCAGGAAGTCCTTGAGACAAAGTAGCAAATAAATCACTTTGAGACATTGGACCTTCCTTATCTTCTATCATGCCATTCATCACCATGTTTTTATCAAAGGATTTCACCTTTCGATAGTTAAAACCAAAGTTTACAAACCGCAACGGTGTTTCATTCCCAATACGGCTCGATATAACAAACCCGATATTATCAAATGAACCAAATAGCTTATCCTGTTCATTCTTTGTACCGTTCATATTAGACTTCATTCCAATATTACTGAAGCCAAATGAGGTCATTACATCACTACTTCTATATATTCCAATACCTGCCGGATTAGTTCCCATTGTTGAGATGTCACCTCCTAATGCTCCCATGGCTCCGCCCATACCTATAAATCTTGCAGTTCCATTCAAGTCATTTCCCATTAACCGAGCAGCATCATATAAACTCTGTGCATTTACGACAGCAGTACCCAATAAAGTACAAGCTATCACCATTGCCAATCTTATATTTTTCATAAATATGTCTTTTTAATAAAAACAACTATTTTATCTTCTTCGACTACCGCCTCCACCACCGGATGAACCTGAACTGGAACGGGAACTACTACTTCCACCACCGCTTGAGTAACCACTCGACCGAGAAGAAGATTGACTCGGTGAATAGCTGGAGCCTGAAGAGGAACGGCTCGGAGAATAAGTAGAACTTGAAGAAGAACGGCGACTACTACTTGACGGCGTATAGCTACGTGTAGTTGACGAACTTCCACGATTGTAGGTAGAAGAAGAACGGCTGCTACTATTCGTAGGTGTTCCATAAGTCCTGCGGGAAGAAGAACTGGAACGATTACTATCATAAGATGAGCCACTGCTACTGCGTGTACTACTTGGACGAGTATACGTACTCCGACGAGAAGAACTTGAACTAGAACCAGTTCCTACTCGCGTGTCCGTACGGTTGCCAACCACTCTCCTAGAAGAATTATATGTACCCGTTGAAGTACCTCGGCGAGCAGACTGGCTAACGCTACCTTCACCTGAACGGCGTGTTCCTACACTTGTACCAATTCTACGGTCTCCACTGGTTGCATAGGAAGAACGTCGTGCACTTCCTCCATTAATACCATAATTGGAGCGTCGGTTATTATAATAGGTATTATTGCGTGCCCAATGGCTTCCACCACCCCAGCCCCAGCTAGGACCGCCGTGCCAATAGTGATGATGTCCCCAATAGCCACCACCATACCAACCACCCCAGTAGCCACCATACCAGCCGCCCCAGGAACCCGGGTAATATCCCCAAGAGTAGTAAGGACGATTCCAGCCCCAGCCATAATTCCAACCCCAGCCGTAAGAACCATAACGCCAATCCCACCAAAGCGGGTTACTGAACGTCGGGAATGCATAAGCATACATGCCGTCAGTATATACGTTCCAGTCCCAGGAATTCGGTCCGTAAACTACGTCCCAATATAACGGGCTGCTAATGCTAATAGCAAAACGCGGATTACGGAAACGGATGATACGTTCTGCGTACTCATAATCTTCCTGTGTACCGTCAAATTCGCCGGTCACCCATTCTCCATCCAAATCCGGATTAGATTTTTCTTTTATATATAAGGTATCATTGTCCATTACGAACTCATTATCACGTGCATCGTAACGGCGATTATATTCATCCACATCCCGTGTTTTTCCCTTACGGTCCTGAACAACTACGGTAGTACCCGGTGAAGTATAGATGTTGGTCACCTGTTGTTTCGTTTCCTTCTTAACCGGAGTTTCTTTCCTCTCCTGTTTATCTTTGGAAGGTACGAAGTAAAGGTCGTCATCAACGCTTTGTGCAAAGATACCTATCGGAAGGCACAAGGCAAATAGCAAGAAATAAACAATCTTTTTCATATCATCTCGGTTTATGTAATTACTTAAACTTATTCACGTTACAAAGATAAGGAAGAGATTTTTCGTCCGGGGGAGATTTTCCCCAAAGGATAATAGGGAAATCCCTATTTCTAACTATCTTTGTAGAAGATACAACGCTCACCGGCATAAAGTTCAGGCAAACTTGACTTTCTATACCTGGATTGCTGTATCTTTGCACATTATTCACCAGCATTAAAAACAACTATGAAGTATTTTGAGTTCACATTCCGCACCCAGCCTTGTACCGAAACCGTCAATGACGTACTGGCTGCCATACTGGGTGAAGTCGGATTTGAAAGTTTTGTTGAGTGTGAAGGCGGACTGACCGCATATATCCAACAGACAATCTGTGATGAAAACGCCATCAAGATTGCCATCACCGAGTTCCCCCTACCCGATACGGATATTACTTATACATATACCGAAGCGGAAGACAAGGACTGGAACGAAGAATGGGAAAAGAATTTCTTCCAACCCATCATTATCGGAAACCGATGTGTGATCCACAGCACTTTCCACCAAGATGTCCCCAAAGCGGAATATGACATCGTCATCAATCCTCAAATGGCCTTCGGAACAGGACACCACGAGACTACCAGCCTCATCATTGAAGAATTGTTGGATAGCGAACTGAAAGATAAATCCCTGCTCGATATGGGCTGCGGAACTTCGATTCTCGCCATCCTCGCACGTATGCGGGGCGCACGTCCCTGTACGGCCATCGACATTGATGAATGGTGCGTACGAAACTCCATCGAAAACATCGAATTGAACCACGTAGACGATATTGCCGTATCAGAAGGAGATGCCTCGTCGCTTGCAGGAAAAGGACCTTTCGACGTTATCATCGCCAACATCAACCGAAATATATTACTAAATGATATGAAGCAATATGTTGCCTGTATGCATACGAATTCCGAACTCTATATGAGTGGATTTTATGTAGACGACATTGCCGCCATCCGCGAAGAAGCGGAGAAGAACGGACTGGCTTTCATCCATTATAAAGAGAAGAATCGTTGGGCAGAAGTGAAATTTATTTATAAAGGATAAGAGCCAACAAATATCTTTAAAAGAGAAAGCTCCCTTATCATTAAGAGATATAAGGAAGCAAGCAAAAATCGCAGTCGATATGCGCTATAAACAAGCGTAAGGCTCCAGATTAATGCAGAAAAAAAATAGTGACGGTATACGCTTGGGATAGTGACGCTATCCATAGCATATACCGTCACTATTTGCATCGGATAGCGTCACTATCTTATAAAGAGAAACAAAGCTGTTACGCGAACTCTTTTTTGACCTGTTGGCACCATGCTTTGATTTTCTTTTCCGCCTGTTCGGACTGATTATCCAAATCGACAACCAACCCGCACCACTGCTCGCCACGTAAAGCCTTGGAACGTTCGAAAGTGTAACCCTCGGAAGAAGTAAAACCGACCAAGGTAGCCTCATCCCCTTCAAAGACTTCTGCCAGCAGACCGATTCCATCTGCAAAATTTTCCGGATAGCGTATCTGATCTCCCAAACCGAAGATAGCAACCTTCTTACCTTTCAATTTCATTGTTCGGAGTTCCGGCAACAGTTCGTCCCAATAAGTAGGAAGTTCCCCGTCAAACCAGGTGGAAGCACCCACAATGAAGCAGTCATAAGCAGCAAAATCATTCTGCCAGGCCTGCTCGATAGGCACTACTTCTATCTTGTCTTCACCAAACTCTTTCTGTATTTTCTCTGCCACCCAACTCGTTCTTTCGGCTTTGGTAGCATAAAACAAACCTATCTTTTTCATAATTCCTATCTTTTAATATTCCAATAATTTCCGTGCAGCTTCGTATATCTTAGCTTCGTCCGGCAAAATTTCTTTTTCCAGTATCGGATTGAAACCGACGGGAGTAAACGTAGAACCGACACGCTGCACCGGTCCGTCGAGATAACGGAACATTTCCTCACCAATCATTGCTGCAAGCTCCGCACCGAAACCGGAGAATACTTTATCTTCATGTACAACCAATGCTTTGCTGGTCTTCTTAACCGATTCAAATATTGCCTCTTTATCCAGCGGAATCAGAGAACGAATATCGATCACTTCTACTTTCCAACCACCCTCTTTCTCCAATCGTTCGGCAGCATGCAGACAGAAATGGGTCGTATTTCCGTATGTGATAATACTCAAATCCGTACCCTCACGGCGGATACGTGCTTTTCCGAAAGGTACTTCAAAGTCTTCCGGCACCACAGTGGCGGCTTCTACCGAATTATACAATGCTTTCGGTTCAAGAAACAAAGTAAATCCCTTAGAGCGCATACTAGTACGTAACAATCCGGCTGCATCATCGGCAAAAGAAGGGCAGACAATTCGTGCTCCCGGCAATGTAGTCAAAGCTCCTTCTATATTTTGAGAGTGATACAGCCCTCCACCGATATAACCTCCGGAAGCCAACCGCAGCGTTATATTCGGGGCAAACTTACCATTGCTGCGCCAATACTCATGCGTACATTCTACATATTGTTCTACGGCAGGCCAGAAGTAATCAGCAAACTCCGCTCCCTCTATCACGACATGGATTTTAGGATCAAAGCGGCTCATTCCATTGGCAGTGCCTACAATATAATCTTCGGCAATCGGCGCACTGAACACACGGGCTTCGCCGAATTCCTGCTGCATCCCTTTGGTGACATTAAACACACCGCCTTTCTCTCTGTTTGCTACGTCCTGTCCCCAGATAAACGTATCGGGATTGTAGCGGAACTCGGCTTTCAATGTTTCGTTAATGGCATTTACCAGGAAGGTCTTTTCCCCCTCTGCTTCATGAGTACCTGCTTTGTACTTTTGCGGTTGATAAGGTTCGGGCATCACAAAATCGTAGATACTCTTAGGATCAGGATCGGGAGCAGCCAACGCTTTTCGGTTGGCAGCCGACAGTTCTTTCTTTGCGTTAGCTTCGATCTGTTGCAACTCTTCCTCCGTCAAGCGTTTATAACGCAACAGCATCCGGCGGAATTTCATCAGCGGATCGGCATCTTTTACGTATTCCAGTTCGTTCTCATCCCGGTACAGGGTATGTTTATCCGAGTTGGAATGGGAACCGATACGAACACAGTTGGCCTGCACAATCACCGGGTTACGGGTTTCCCTTGCATATTCGTGAGCTTCGGTCATGGCATTCATCGAGTCGAACACATCTTTTCCATTGCAATAGATGATCTTCAGGTTCTTGAAACCGGAGAAGTTTTCCGCAACTTTGCGGTTGGCTGTCTGTTCCGATTTAGGGACAGAGATACCATATCCGTTGTCCTGTATCACAAAAATGACAGGAAGACGTTCAAGGCTGGCGCCATTGATAGCCTCATATACAAATCCTTCGGAAGTGGCAGATTCTCCGTGAGAAGTGATGGCGACTCCTTTATGTCCATAATATACCATTGCCCGTGCCACACCTGCCGCATGAAGGTCGTGTGTACCCGTTGCAGAAGAAATGTTTTCGATGTGCCATTCCGGTTTGGCGAAATGGTTCGACATGTGACGTCCGCCGCTACCCGGGTCTGTCGCTTTCGAGATACCATTCAGGATGATTTCTTCCGGAGTCATTCCGGCAGAAAGTACAGTCAGCATATCGCGGTAGTAAGGAAACAGAAAGTCTTCGCCCAAAGTGAATACCTGACCGATGGCAAGCTGAATACCATCATGCCCCGCGTAAGGAGCATGATAAGACCAACCCAAAGATTGCAGCAGGTATGACGGTGCTTTTTCATCCAAAGCACGCCCCAATGTCATCAGATGATACCACTTTTTCAGGGTTTCTACATCTGTTGTTTTTATATCATATTTCTTTTTCATAGTGAATGAAGTTCTTAATGAGTGAAACAATCAGTTATCAGCCTTGCCAGTTTTCGAGGTAGTCGGCTATAAAGTGGAGGAAGTTACCTCCCAACATTCCGTCTACTACCCGATGGTCGTAAGACAAAGACAGATACATTTTATGGCGGATGGCAATCGTATCACCTTCCGGTGTTTCTATCACAGCAGGTTTCTTCTCAATATACCCTACTCCCAAAATAGCAACCTGCGGCTGATTAATAATCGGTGTACCGAACAGGCTCTTGAACGTTCCGAAATTGGTAATGGTAAATGTACCGCCATCAATATCTTCCGGCATTAATTTATTATCCCTTGCTTTCAGGGCTAAAGAGTCAATGGCAACTGCCAGACCATTCAGATTCAAACGATCGGCGTCATGCACCACAGGCACAATCAGATTTCCATCATTCAGAGAGACGGCAATACCTACATTGATATGTTTCTTAAAGAGGATATTATATCCGTCTACTGACACATTCACTTGAGGATAGGCTGCCAATGCTTTCGCTACGGCCTCGGTTATCACAGGCATATAAGTCAACTTCACTCCTTCGCGACGGAAGAAAGCATCTTTGTTCTTTTCACGCCAACGCACCAGTTTGGTGACGTCTACTTCTACCACATTGGTTACATGAGGAGATACTTTCTTAGACATAACCATGTGATCGGCAATAATCCGGCGGACACGATCCATCTCTTTCACTTCAACTCCAGGCATGGCAACAGGAGCAGACGATTTGGATGAAGTAGCAGCCGACTGTGCAGCAGGGACAGATGCAGCCGGAGACGTTTTCGGAGTTATCGGTTCGGGAGCAACAGCCACCGATGGTTTGCTTGCAGCCGGAGCAGCAACGGCAGAGGCTGGCTTCTGTTCAGCCATATCTCCTCTTTTCTTCTTTTCAATATAGTCTTTTATATCTTTCTTACTCAATCGCCCTTCATAACCAGTTCCTTGTATAGCATCCAGCTCTTCTTTCGGAATTTTAGCTTCCCGCGCCAACTGAATCACAACAGGAGAATACCAACGTTCTTCCTCAACAGCAACGGGTTTGGATGTATCAACGGGGTTTGATGCAGTATTCACTGATTGGTTCTTAGCAGTGTCCGTTGATGATTGTGATGTTCCGGAAACATCAGCGGCAACCTGACTGGCATCAGCTCCTTCGTTTGTGGCACCTTCGCTTGCCGGCTCCGTACCGGATGATTCTTCGCCATCCAAATCAATAATGGCGACAACTGTTCCTACAGCTACCGTGTCACCTTCCTTATATAAAATCTCCACCACTTTTCCCGCTACGGGAGAAGGGATCTCCGCACTTACTTTAGCAGTATTCACTTCAAAAAGCACATCGTCTTCCTGAATCATGTCACCCACCTTTACAGACCAAGAGACAATAGTCCCTTCGGTTATACTCTCGCCCAACTTAGGCATTTTTATTTCGAATTTTGACATAGACAGTAAATTTATTATTCAACCTTAGATATATTACAACAATGGGCTGAAATAGAAAGTTTTAAGTTAAGTAAATTTTAACCGGATGCCAATCGGCACAGCCAAGCATCAACGGCTATATATCCACTCTTTCTGAATATATTTCTCTTCCCGGAGCTGATTGACAGCTTCTATCTCCTCCCTGGTGAAAGCACTGACGGATTGCGACTTACTGAAATACTGAAAAGCCTTTTCTTTAAAATCAGTGACAGTCCCCGCCGACAAATGCCTGCGAATATTAGTAACCTCACTCCGAACGGAAGGAACAGCGTATACAGACGATAACGTTTCATCATCGACCATCGGTTCCGGATTCAATGCTTGATGCAACGCTTCTATTTCTTCATTGGCATTGTTCACATACTGCACCTCGTTAA
>ERZ773178.2788-NODE-2788-length-15570-cov-17.065743_pt1 | contig 15570 bp, 9 predicted proteins | sample MGYA00580533_ERZ773178 | MGnify/ENA primary metagenome ERZ773178 (study PRJEB29015, sample SAMEA2737859) | human gut metagenome | biome: human gut; feature: human-associated habitat; material: faeces | place: China | collected 2012 ...
CGGTTTTCAAGACCGCCGCAATCGACCACTCTGCCACCTCTCCAAAACTCTTTTGTAAGAGTGCTTCCTTTCAAAAGCGATGCAAAGGTACGTAAAATTTTGTAATAAGCAAGCATTTGGGTAAAAAAAGTTTTTAGAGAGGTGGCTTTTGATAATAAATACATATCTTTGTAAAATTAATAACACTTAGAAAACTTGATTATGAATAAGGCGATTATTACTGTAGTAGGTGGAGATACAGTGGGTATCATAGCAAAGGTATGTTCTTATCTTGCTAAAAATAATGTAAACATATTGGATATTTCTCAGACTATTGTTCAGGAGTATTTTAATATGATGATGATTGTAGATCTGGCGAATATAGAAAAGCCTTTCGAGCAAATAGTAACTGAACTGGTAGAAGCCGGAAATGAAATCGGAGTACAGGTGAAATGCCAGCGTGAGGAAATATTCAATAAAATGCATCGTATCTAAAAAACAGTATTGCTATGATTAATATATCCGAGGTTCTCGAAACCAATAAGATGATAGAGAAAGAAAATCTGGATGTACGTACCATTACTATGGGAATAAACTTGTTGGACTGTGCCGACAGTAATCTGGATGTTCTCTGTCAGAATATATATAATAAGATGACCCGCTTTGCTAAAAATCTGGTAAAAACGGGAGAGGATATTGCCAAGGAGTATGGAATTCCTATCGTAAACAAACGTATTTCTATTACTCCTATAGCATTGGTTGGCGGTACTGCATGCCATACTCCGGATGATTATGTAAAGATAGCACAGACATTAGACCGGGTTGCAGAAGAATTGGGAGTGAATTTTATCGGAGGATATTCTGCTATTGTTTCGAAAGGCATGACCCGAAGCGATGAATTGCTTATTCGTTCTATTCCTAAGGCTTTGGCTTGTACGGAACGTATTTGCAGCTCAGTGAATGTGGGATCGACTAAAACAGGCATCAATATGGATGCTGTTCGCCTTATGGGAGAAATAATCAAGGAGACTGCGGAATTGACTAAGGAGCGTGATTCTTTGGGATGTGCTAAACTGGTCGTATTGTGTAATGCTCCCGATGATAATCCATTTATGGCAGGAGCTTTTCATGGAGTATCGGAAGACGATGCTATTATAAATGTTGGTGTCAGCGGACCGGGCGTTGTGAAATACGCATTGGAACAAGTACGTGGTGAAGGTTTTGAGGTACTTTGTGAAACTATCAAGCGTACAGCCTTTAAGATTACACGTGTCGGACAGCTGGTTGCACAGGAAGCTTCTCGCCGTTTGGGCGTTCCTTTCGGTATCATTGATTTGTCACTTGCTCCAACTCCGGCTATTGGTGATAGTGTAGCCGAAATATTACAGGAGATTGGTTTGGAACATCCGGGAGCACCTGGAACCACAGCTGCTCTTGCTTTGTTGAACGATCAGGTAAAGAAAGGTGGAGTAATGGCTTCATCGTATGTTGGAGGACTAAGTGGAGCATTTATTCCTGTCAGTGAAGATCAGGGTATGATAAATGCGGTAGAAGCCGGTGCTTTAACTTTGGAAAAACTGGAGGCGATGACTTGTGTTTGTTCAGTAGGTTTGGATATGATTGCTATCCCAGGAACTACATCTGCTGCAACTATTTCGGGTATTATTGCCGATGAAACAGCTATTGGTATGATTAACCAGAAAACCACCGCCGTGCGTATTATTCCTGTAGTGGGTAAAGAGGTTGGTGATACTGTTGAGTTTGGTGGATTGCTGGGATATGCTCCTGTGATGCCTGTCAACCGTTTTAGCTGTGAGGCTTTTGTAAATCGTAAGGGACGTATTCCTGCGCCGATTCATAGCTTTAAAAATTAATTATTGCTTTTTATATGAGAGATCAGCCGGATTCGATAGAAAAGAATTCGGCTGATTTTTTTGTTTCGAGAGACAAGCGAGTCTTTATATTTCAATAATAAAATGCAATTAATTATTTTACTTGTGTGTTTTATTTGGTCTTCTGAAAGTATTTTGAAGGCAGGTTAAGATCTTGTTTGAAAAAGAATTATAAAACTATCGGGATATTTCTAAATGTTATCATTATTTATTGGTTAAAAATGAAAATATTTTACTGATATTCTTGCTGATTTTAAAATTAAATTCTTTCTTTGCGGAAAACAAAAATAAACTTTAACTAACCCTATTAAAGTCAATTATTGTATTTAATTATTGCATCCGGGTGATAATAATACTTTGATAGTTAACCTTAATTTTTTTATGAAAAAGAATCAATTTTGTCGGGAGGTGAACTCTCCTTGGACAAGGAGACTTTTACACTCTGTCCCCATTGCCCTTAGTTTGTTTGTCGCAATTAGTTCTGCAGCAGAAGCAATGGCTGCGAATGTTACTGAAGTTTATGTATCTCAGTAAGTTACAGGATTTACTGGTACTGTTGTCGATGTAAATGGTGATCCGTTGATTGGAGTAAATGTAGTAGAAAAAGGTACTGAAAATGGTGCTATAACGGATTTTGAAGGAAACTTTTCTTTAAGCTTATCATCTCCGAATGCTGTTTTAGTTTTTTCTTATATAGGCTATGTATCACAGGAGGTTTCGGCTAAAAATCAAAATGGTGCAAAGATAGTCCTGAAAGAAGATACTGAAACTTTGGATGAAGTTGTTGTTATTGGTTATGGAGCTGTTCGTAAGGCTGATGTAGCAGGAGCGGTTGCTGTACTTGATAATAAAAGCTTTAAGGATCAGCCTATAACGCAGGTTTCGGATGCTTTGCAAGGACGTGTTTCTGGTGTACAAGTGGAAAACAGTGGTGTGCCAGGCGGTAGCGTAAAGATTCGTGTGCGCGGTTCTGGTTCTATTAATAAAAGTAATGATCCTTTGTATGTAGTGGATGGTATTGTACGGGAAAGTGGTTTGGATGGCATTAATCCAGAGGATATACAGTCTATGCAAGTCTTAAAAGATGCTTCTTCTACAGCTATCTATGGTTCTCGTGGTTCAAACGGTGTTGTATTGGTTACGACTAAGACAGGGTTGGCTGGAGCTACTCAAGTAACTTTGGATGCCTCGTTTGGAGTTGCAAATGTATATAAACGCTATGATTTGCTTAATTCACGTGAATATGCTCAGGCTTTGGTCGATGCTGGAAAGAAAACGCAAGATGAGATGTCTGCTTATTTGAATGGTACGAATCCAGGAATAGACTGGCAGGATGAAATTTTCCGTACAGGTATTACTCAGAATTATAAAGTAGCGGTATCGTCAGGTAATGATAAGACTCAGTTCTATTTGTCCGGCAACTATATGGGACAGACTGGAGTTGTAATAGAGTCGAAGAATGAACGCTATCAGGCTAAAGCTAATGTTACGTCACAAGTTACTCCATGGCTGCATGTGACGGCAGATGTCAATGCTTCGCATAATATACGTAAAGGAGGATCTTTTGCTACTGGAAAAGATAATCCGATCTGGATTGCCATGAACTATTCTCCTACTATGCAGATGATGGATGGTAATAATTATGCGAAGGATCCTATTAACTCCATAGCCAGCAATCCTGTAGGTATTTTGCGTTTGCAAGGTGGAGAAACTATGACTGATGTGTTTACCGGACACGTAGATTTGCGTTTTAATCTTGCAAAAGGACTGACTTTTACGACAACTAACGGTGTTGACTATTACGATGCCAAATCATACAGTTTTTCTTCTAAACGGGTGAATCCGTCGAACAGCATGGGAAATAGTGATACCTACCGTATGATGTTGCAGAGTTCTAATAACTTTACTTACATGGGTAAGTGGAATAAGCACTCGCTGACATCTACTGCCGTATACGAAGTAACGAAGTATGAGGAACGTCTGATGAATATTTCCGGAAAAAATCTTTTGACGGAATCTGTCGGTTGGTGGGATGCAAGTATGGCTCAAAGCCGCGATGTAAGTAATGGTATACAGAACTGGGCACTGGTTTCCGGAGTAACGCGTGTGATGTATAATTATAACGACCGTTATCAGCTGACAGGTACTTTCCGTGCTGACGGTTCTTCTCGCTTCTCTAAAAATAAATGGGGATTCTTTCCTTCTGTAGCTGCTGCCTGGACTATCAGTAATGAAAAGTTCATGAAGAATGTCAAGGCTGTACAAGACTTGAAACTGCGTGCTAGTTTTGGTATCGTGGGTAATCAGGCTATTGATCCGTATTCTACTTTAGGACTGATGACGCAGACTAAATATAATTTTGGAACAAGCAGTGACTATGTCGGTTATTGGGCTAATGATATTGCAACTCCTGAACTTACATGGGAAAAGACTCGCCAGTTTGATGTTGGTCTGGATTTTTCAATGTTCAATCACCGTTTGTCAATGAGTGTCGATTACTTTGATAAGCGCACTACCGATGCTTTGCTTAAAAAGACAATGCCTAATTATAAAGGTGGTGCAAGTTATTGGGTGAATGATGGAGAAATCAGTAACCGAGGTGTAGATATATCACTGACTGCACATTTGATTCAGCATAAGAATTTTACCTGGTCGACAACTGTAAACGGAACTTATCTGAAGAATCGTGTAGAAAAACTTGCTGGAGGTGAAAACGATTATTTCTTCGGCTCAAAGCCGGCTTCAGGTATGGTGGATGAGGCTAGTATCATTAAGCCGGGATATGCAATCGGATCTTTCTATGGTTATATCTGGACAGGGCTTGATGAATCTGGTAAGGATACTTATCAGGATATGGATAATAGCGGAACAATTGATGGATCCGATCGTCGGGTTATCGGAAAGGCAACTCCTGACTTTACTGTAGGATGGAATAATACATTGACTTACAAAAATTGGAATCTTAACTTATTCTTCAACGGAGCCTTCGGAGCTGACAGATTGAATCTGGCACGTTTTACAATGGCTTCAATGGTAGGCGATTCTCGTTTTATTACATTACGTGAGGCTTATACTGATAATTTTGATAAGGTGGGACAGTCGGCTATATATCCGGGGCTGAAGGTGGCTGGAAATAATTATCAGGCTGTATCTACCAAGTGGGTTGAAGATGCTAGCTATGTAAGACTGGAAAATATCAGTTTATCGTATAATCTGTCGAAAAAAGTAACAAAGTTTGCCGATATCCGTTTGACACTAAGCTGCCAGAATCTCTTTACTATTACCGGTTATAAGGGTATGGATCCGGTTGGAACAACTTTCTCTAATGATAATGTGGATGTGGATGCAGGTATTGATATGGGAGCTTATCCTACTCCTCGTACTTTTACCTTCGGTATGCGCATGAACTTTTAACCTTTAATCAAATTGATATGATATGAAAACAAAGATATTTCTGGGCTGTATCATGGCAGCTTCATTGATAACTGTTTCCTGTTCGGACTTGCTTCAGGAAAATCCTCAGGGAAAACTTACTCCAGAAGGTTATTTCAGTACACAGGAAGAACTGGATATGAGTGTATATTCGTTGTACAGTAAAGTAAATTATTCACAAACTCGTACCAATCCTCAGTATCCTCAGTGGCAGGGAGATGATATTACGACCAATCCGGGAAGTAACAAGCAGGTCGCTGCAGAAATTGACCGTTTTGCTCCAGTGAACTCTAATAAAGGAGTAAAAGATTGCTGGTCCGACCATTATGCAATTATAAAAGCTGCTAATTTTATTATACAGAACGCTTCGAAAACTCCTACTGATGCTGCATCGCTGAATCAGGCTATAGATCAGGCTAAGTTCTGGCGTGCTTATGCTTATTTTACGTTGGTACGCCTTTTCGGAGATATTCCATTGACACTGACCAATGAAAACGATGATTTCACTATGAAACCTAGCAGTGTAGAACAGGTGTACGAGCAAATTGTAGCCGACCTTACTTCGGATGAATGTGAAGGACTACCCGCAAGTTATAAGAATGCACCGGCTTTTTTGAATGGTGTAAATGTATATGTAACCAAACAAGCAGTAGAGGCTACGCGTGCTGCTGTGTATATGGCTATGGCCGGATGGCCTTTAGGGAAAGGAACTGCTTATTATAAAAAAGCAGCCGATGAAGCCAAGAAGGTGATAGAAGGTGAATGTAATGGAATATATGATATTCGTATGGATGAGAATTTTTACGATGTATATGCCATGAGTAATAACTATAATAAGGAAACCATTCTTGGAATTAATTATTCTCCAAATGTAGACTGGGTGCAAGATTCCCAACTTACTTCATGTGATCAGTTTGAATCACTTGGTGGATGGTGAGATGCATGGGGAGAAATCCGTTTCTGGCAGAAATTTCCGGAAGGTCCTCGCAAGGATGCCACTTATGACCCACAGATTCTGAAACCCAATAAAGATGGAAACGGGTATGAACTGCATAACTGGTATGACAAATCAGAAGACGGTTGGGTGATTCCGGAATGTCATCCGATGTTCAGCGTCTTTTCTGTAAACTGGGAACCGTCGACAAAGACTAATATTGATGCTCCGTATGATTATACGTTGCCTGCAAGTCAGAATATGTGTAATGGGCATCGTCATTGTCTGATACGCTATGCAGAAGTGAAACTGTGGTACGCAGAAGCTGCTGCCCGTGCGGGAGAAAGCGATTTGTCATTGGCAAAACAATGTCTGAAAGACGTGCGTAAGCGTGGAATGGTAGGTGATACCTATGGAACAAAGGAAAAAACGTATGAAGATGATGGAAAATGGCAAGTTATAAATGGAGTAAATATTGATGCAATGAATGCTTCACAGCTTGCTGAGGCTGCTTTAGAGGGACATGGATGGGAAGTTGCTGGTTATTGGGTTGCTATGGTAACTCGCCGGGCAGACCAGTTCCGTATGAAACTTCTACAGAAAACGTTTGAAGAACGTCAGGGCAATCCTGAAATTGAAATAGTGCCGGGAGTAAAGGTGAAAGAAGGTGTAGAAGTAAGCGGCTCATGGAATGATAAGATGGTATATATGCCTTATCCGGATACTGATTCGGCTAAAAATCCAAACCTTTAATTTAGAAGATGGTTTTCGGTTTTCAGTAAGGTATATTATATAATCGAGTCTGTAGAGAGAGAAGGAGGTTCTACCGGATAAAATGCCGGGGAACTTCCTCTTTTCGTGTTTTTACTGTAGCAGTAAGCTTTGGGGATTTTATAATAAATATTCGAGTTTGGAAAAATTGTTTAGGCGTAGCTTGGAAATGTATTAGAACACTGCTGGATTTGTGCTATCTTTGTGCCTGAAATATTTTAACCTGTATGACAGATTACTTGAATGAACTGAATGAAAGTCAGCGTGCTGCGGTGTTATACAATGATGGTCCTTCTCTTGTTATTGCAGGAGCCGGATCGGGAAAAACCCGTGTGCTGACTTATAAGATAGCTTATCTGCTGGATAACGGTTATGAGCCGTGGTCTATTCTTGCTCTGACTTTTACCAATAAGGCTGCACGTGAGATGAAGGAACGTATTGCGCGTCGGGTAGGAGCGGAACGTGCGCGATACTTATGGATGGGGACTTTCCATTCTATCTTTTCACGTATTTTGCGTACGGAAGCGGCTGCCATTGGTTTTTCTGCAAATTTTACTATTTATGATGCCGCCGATTCGAAAAGTCTGATCAAGGCCATTATCAAAGAAATGCAGCTGGACGATAAAGTGTATAAGCCGGGAGTGGTACAGTCGCGTATCAGTAATGCCAAAAATCATCTGATGCTTCCCGATGCCTATGCTGCCAGTCGTGAACTTTATGAAAATGACCAGGCTGCTAAAATACCGGCTGTGCGCGATATTTACCGGAGATACTGGGAGCGTTGCCGGCAGAGTGATGCCATGGATTTTGACGACTTGCTAGTTTACACCTATATATTGTTTCAGACACATCCGGAACTGTGTGACAAGTATGCTTCTCGCTTCCGCTATGTTTTGGTAGATGAGTATCAGGATACTAACTATGCACAACATTGCATTGTACTGCAACTTACAGAAAAATATCGCCATGTCTGTGTTGTAGGTGATGATGCGCAGAGTATTTACTCTTTCCGCGGAGCGAACATCGACAATATTCTGAAGTTTACAAGTTTATATAAGGATGCCCGCTTGTTTAAGCTGGAACAGAATTATCGTTCTACGCAGACCATTGTCAAGGCGGCAAACAGTCTTATAGAGAAAAACAGGGAGCAGATACGTAAGGAAGTTTTCTCTGAAAACGATAAGGGAGAACCTATTACGGTATTCAATGCTTACAGCGATGTGGAAGAAGGGGAGATTGTTGCAAACAAGATAGCCCAGCTCCGGACCAAAAAAGGATATTCATACGATGAATTTGCTGTATTGTATCGTACGAATGCCCAAAGCCGTATCTTCGAAGAGGCATTACGCAAGAGGGGAGTTCCTTACCGTATTTACGGAGGCTTGTCTTTCTATCAGCGTAAGGAAATAAAAGATGTGATAGCTTATTTCCGCTTGGCTGTCAATCCGAATGATGAGGAGGCTTTCAAGCGTGTTATCAATTATCCGGCAAGGGGGATAGGCAATACTACATTAAATAAGATTATTGATGCAGCCAATGTGCATAGAGTAAGCTTGTGGAAGGTGTTGAACGAACCGCTGACTTATGGAGTATCTTTGACGAAAGGCACTCACACCAAATTGCAGGCATTCCGTGATTTGATTGCCGGATTTGTAGAAGCGGTTTCGCATACCGGAGCCTACGAGTTGGGAAAAGACATTGTCCGTCAGTCGGGTATCATCAATGATATTTATCAGGACCGTTCGCCTGAGAATTTGAGCCGGCAGGAAAACATTGAAGAATTGATAAACGGTATGCACGATTTCTGTGCCGGTCGGGAAGAAGAAGGCAATACGCATATCCTGCTTACTGATTATTTGTCGGAAGTGTCGTTGCTTACTGATCAGGACAGTGAAGGGGCTGATGATGCACCCAAGGTGACATTGATGACCATTCATTCGGCAAAGGGACTGGAGTTTAAGAATGTTTTTGTTGTAGGCTTGGAGGAAAATTTGTTTCCTAGTCCGATGGCTGGCGATTCATACAAGCAGCTTGAGGAAGAACGCCGGTTGTTTTATGTAGCTATTACCCGTGCGGAAGAACACTGTTTTCTGTCGTTTGCCAAGACTCGTTTTAAATACGGTAAGGTGGAATTCAGTAATCCCAGTCGTTTCTTAAAAGATATAGATGCCAGATATTTGAACCTGCCTCAGGAGGATATCGTTTCCCGAAAGGTAGAAGAGGGGGCGAAGCGTTTTCGCCGTGAAATGGATTCGGACACTCCGCGGTATATATCTGGTAATTCGCCGTCGATGTTTGATGGAGGTGAAATTCCCGAAGAACCTCGTCGCTTCGTCAAGCCGGCTGCTCCACGTGTACTGCGTAGAATCCCTGCGGCGGAAACTTTTGTCGGAACTTCTGCTTCTTCTCCTGCTGTAAATGGAGTTTGTGCCGGAAAGCAGATAGAACACGAACGTTTCGGTATAGGCGAGATTATTAAAGTTGAAGGAAGTGGAGATAACTGTAAGGCAACGGTACGCTTCCGTAATGCGGGAGAAAAGCAGTTGCTGCTGAAGTTTGCACGGTTTAAAATAATAGAATAAAGATTGATAAATATATGTTGGATGTAACAAAAGTTCCTTCTCCCTGTTATGTTATGGAAGAAGATTTGCTCAGAAAGAACCTGAGTCTGATAAAAAGTGTGGCAGAACGTGCCGGTGTGGAAATTATTCTTGCTTTCAAGGCTTTTGCCATGTGGAAATCGTTTCCGATATTCCGTGAATATATTCATTACACAACAGCAAGTTCTGAATACGAAGCCAGACTGGCTTTCGAAGAGTTTGGCAGCAAGGCTCATACGTATTCTCCTGCTTATACAGAGACCAATTTTCCTGCTTTTCTGAAGTATAGCAGTCATATTACGTTCAATTCGCTGTCGCAGTTCGAGCGTTTTTATCCGCAGGCAAAGGCTTATCCGGAACATGTATCTTGTGGTATTCGTGTGAATCCAGAGTATTCGGAAGTGGAAGTAGAACTTTATAATCCTTGTGCTCCCGGAACCCGTTTCGGTGTGACTGCCGATTTGCTTCCCGACCGTTTGCCCGAAGGAATTGAAGGCTTTCATTGTCATTGTCATTGTGAGTCGAGTTCGTATGAGCTGGAACGTACACTGAAACACATTGAAGAAAAGTTCTCTCGCTGGTTCCCTCAATTGAAATGGCTGAATTTGGGTGGGGGACACCTGATGACACGTAAAGACTACGATGTGGAACACCTTATCGGACTGTTGAAAGGTTTGCGTGAATGCTATCCGAATCTTCAGATTATTCTGGAACCGGGATCAGCCTTTACCTGGCAGACCGGACCGCTGGTAGCATCGGTTGTCGATGTGGTAGAGAGCAGAGGTATACGTACGGCTATTCTTGACGTGAGCTTTACCTGTCACATGCCCGACTGTCTGGAAATGCCTTATCAGCCTAAGGTGCGCAATGCCGAAACCCTTCCGCCTGATGCTGTGAAGACTGCTGCTCGTGAGGACCATGTTTATCGTTTGGGCGGAAACAGCTGCTTGAGTGGTGACTATATGGGCAGTTGGAAGTTCGATCATGAATTGCAGATAGGCGAACGCATCATATTCGAAGATATGATTCATTATACGATGGTGAAGACAAACATGTTTAATGGAATTCATCATCCTTCTGTTGCTTTGCTCCACACTGATGGAGAACTGGAGGTGTATAAAACCTTCCGTTATGAAGATTATCGCGACAGAATGTGTTGATTATAAGTTACTTCTGATTGTAAGTCATAGCGTCCGTACACCTTCGAACAGGCTTGTGCGGACGTTTTTTATTGAAGATGCCTGACGGTTGGGATAGCTGTCGTTATCTTTCAAAAAAAATCGTACAAAGGTTGCTGGCTTTTGTACAAAAAATAAAAAAATATCGAGATGTTTTTCCTTAAATATGCTGAAGTTTTTTTCTACTTTCCCTGAATCTTGTTTTTGGAGGAAAAGAAGCTTGTGTAATTGCTTCAAAATGGGGTTGAAAAAGACAATATAATAGCTTTTGATGAAAAAAGTATTATAATGTTTTGGTAGTTTCGGAAAAAGCATTACCTTTGCACTCGCAATCGAAAAATCGCTTGCGCTAATTACAGAATGCGGAAATAGCTCAGTTGGTAGAGCATAACCTTGCCAAGGTTAGGGTCGCGAGTTCGAGTCTCGTTTTCCGCTCAGGTTGAAGAGGAACTGAAAAAAACAGTTCCTCTTTTTTTATTCGGATAGTTGTTTCGATGAAAGGGAATTGATATATTTGCGCGTTTAATTGAAAAAAGACGAAACGACATGAAAACGTATGACATTTATTTTTCGGATGGTGTTTCCAGCGATCACAAGGGATTTGCCATAAAAGCTGAAGAAAAGGCAGTCCGGATGGCAGAAGATATGCTGGCTAAAGGTAACTTTTATACAGAACAGTATGCCGGAGGTACAATTTCGGTTGTTGATTCTGAAGGCACGGCCGTATGGAGTAAACCTATTCCTAAAAATTGAAGTTTAAAATCGAATAATAAGTAGTAATCAGATATTATGTTCTCAGGTATAGTAGAAGAATATGCAGAAGTTGTGAAGGTGGTGAAGGATCAGGAAAATTTGCACCTCACATTAAAGTGTTCATTTGTGGACGAGTTGAAGATCGATCAGAGTGTAGCTCATAATGGTGTATGCCTGACTGTTGTCAGTATTCAGGATGGTACCTATACGGTGACTGCCATGAAGGAGACGATTGAACGTTCCAATATAGGACTATTGAAGCCGGGAGATAAAGTGAATGTAGAACGCAGCATGATGATGAATGGTCGGTTGGATGGACATATTGTTCAGGGACATGTAGATCAGACAGCACGTTGTGTTGCTATTGATGACGCGGAAGGAAGCTGGTATTTTACATTTAAGTATGATTTTAATCCAGAAATGGCTAAACGCGGATATTTTACAGTTGATAAAGGCTCTGTAACGGTTAACGGGGTCAGTCTGACTGTATGCAATCCTACAGAAGATAGTTTCCAGGTAGCTATTATACCTTATACTTATGAGCATACCAATTTCCATACCTTTAAGGTAGGAAGTGTTGTAAATCTGGAATTTGATATTATTGGCAAATATCTGAGCCGAATGATGCAGCTGGTCAAATGAGATGACCACATTGGGTATAATGTTTTTGAATGTGCCTGGATGGCAGAATGCATCCAGGCACATTTGTTTTTAGGCTATTTGATGTATTTTCTTGAGGCCTGATATGGAACTGGTAAGTTTGGATTTTTGGGGATATGCTACTTTAGCAGGTCTTTTAAAAGTATCTGGTTGTTCTGTCTCATATATTCCTTGCGGGCTTCCATGAGAGTTTCCCAAGAAGCCGAGTATTGTTCGCGGTCTACATTGAAAGCTTCAGATCCTGCTGAGTCTAACTTCCGGAGTAACATGCCTACAGTCAGCTGGTTGGTATCGCATCCCGGCAGATAACTGATATCTTGCCCTTTGCTGTCTCCTACGGCTTCGTATACGAGATGAATATCCTGCAATTCATACAAGATGTTTTTGGTTAGCCGGATGGGGATTTTGTACTCTCTACTTAATTCTTCAGCGGTATAGGGGGCCTTTTCTTCACAAAAGCGTTTGCAGATGGCTGCCAGAATGATTGTGCAGAAGAAATCATGGTATCGTCTGCTGATGTTTGCTGTTTCTTTTCCGAAATTGAAAGATGCCAGATTCTGGCTGACATAACTCATTTCTGCGCCAAACAGGCAGATGGTCCATGATATTTGTGTCCATAACAGAAACATGGGGATAGCAGCGAAGCTTCCGTAGATGGCATTGTAGTTAGATACCCAAATCTGACTGTTGATATAGAAATACTGGAAGGCCTGGAATGCACTTCCGGCCAGTATTCCGGGAAGCCATGCATGCTGTAGTCTTACTTTGGTGTTGGGGATAAAAATGAACAAGCCGATAAACATACCCCAGGTAAGAGCATATGGAATCATGCGGACAAGGAACTTTAAGACTGGAGCCAGTACCAGGAAGTTTTCCATATCCTTTATATAGGTAGTCATGAAAATGGTCAAACCGCTTGAAATGACAATAAGCAAGGGGAGCAGTAAAATCATCGAGAAATAGTCGGTGATTTTTCTGAATACGGTTCTCGGGTGTTTGACCTGCCAGATAGCGTTGAAACTGAGCTCAATATTGTCAGTCAGGATAAGAATGGTCCATAGTAACATGATTAAGCCGACACCGATGAAAACACCGCTTTGTGCATGCTGCAAATAAGAATTGATCCAGGATATGACTAACTCTGCCTGTTCTTTGGCCATTCCGTGGCGGAACTGTGCTTCAATCACGGCATCAAATCCAAATCCTCTGGCAATGGCAAAAAGTATGGCCAGGATGGGAATGATGGAGAGGAGAGTGCTGTATGTTAATGCAGAAGCACGTACCTGAATACGGTCGTTTAAGAATTGCTGAACGGAAAGAATAACGATTTTGATACAAGAATATAATCGCCGTTGAAGCGGTGTGATTTCGTCATCCGTTACTCGCCAGATACCGACGGTGAGGAATTGCAGCCAGTGATTGATGGAAGCTTTGTTCATATGTTACCCGCAGATTTTAAAAAAAGAAAGCAGTTGGCCTATAAGCCGGGTTCTGTCTCCCTGCGAACAGGGGAGTCTGTCATTTATCTACGCCTGCCGTCACCGACAGGCTCTAGCGGTCCACCCTCCGACGTGGGGCGAGCAACCCTCGTTAATGCCGGTTTACATGACCTTACAACTCCTAAGATGCACAGCCCGCATATCGCTATACGGCTGGTAGGCTCTTACCCTACCTTCTCACCCTTACCTCCGGGTGGAGGCGGTTATTTTCTTCTGCATTACTCTACCCTTACGGACAGCTTTCTGTTAGGAAGTAGGATGCTCTGCGTTGCCCGGACTTTCCTCTTTTACTATATAATAATGTTCCAGCGACAGACCGACCGACTGCTTTCTTCATGCAAAGGTACGCAAATAAACGGAATTTGTGCTATAATTGTCAGGATTCTTTTGATTCGGGTGTTTCGGGGAGCTGTCAGAACGGGCCGGACGAATTGTCAGCGTTGTCACTATTTCACTGGTAATGAATGTAAATTTGTCAGATATGCCAGTTAACTGCGGTTAATGCCCTTGTTTTCATTGTTAAAAGACGGAAAAAAGAATAGGGTAAGAGTACAATCGTATGGATTTTGTTCTACTTTAGCAAATGAAAAGTTAAAACAACGTCGAAATTAACATTTAAAACAATAGAAGATATGAAAACAACAACTAAGTTTGCGATTGGTTCTGTGGCAGTCGTTGCTTTGAGTGCCGGAGTGGCAGGGGTTACAGCGTATGCCATGATGGAGAAAAATCAGGATAATACTTCTTTTTATGAAAGTTTTGAAACGGCATCTCCTTTACGTACCGCAGCGTTCGATGCTTCCAGCATGCAGCCGGTAGATTTGACTAAAGCGGCAGAGAGTACGTTGAATTCCGTCGTACATATCATGTCTATCCAGCGCAGCAAGATACAGACTATTCAGGGACAACCGGATATTTTTGACTTCTTCTTCGGTGACGGTAGAGGACGTCAGCAGCAAGTACAGACTCCGGAGCAGAGAGGTTTTGGTTCGGGTGTCATCATTTCAAAGGATGGTTACATCGTAACGAACAACCACGTGATTGACGGAGCGGATGAAATCAACGTGAAGTTGCACGACGGACGCGAAATGAAAGGTCGTGTCATCGGTACCGACCCGACTACTGACTTGGCACTTGTAAAGATTGAAGGAGATGACTTCCCGGCTATCGTGGTAGGTAACTCTGACAACCTGAAAGTAGGTGAGTGGGTATTGGCAGTAGGTAACCCGTTCAACCTGGGTTCTACAGTAACTGCCGGTGTGGTAAGTGCGAAATCTCGTGGACTGGGAGCTAATCAGGTAGAATCTTTCATTCAGACCGATGCGGCTATCAATCAGGGTAACAGTGGTGGTGCGTTGGTTAATGCGAAAGGTGAACTGGTAGGTATCAATGCCATGCTGTATTCTCCAACAGGTGCTTATTCAGGATACGGTTTCGCTATTCCGGTAAGTATCATGACAAAGGTGGTAACCGACTTGAAACAATATGGTACCGTACAGCGTGCTTTGCTGGGTATCGGCGGTCGTGACATGGGTGATGAAAGGTATCCGGATGAAATCAGAAAAGAGCAGAAAGAACTGGGAGCTACTGAAGGTGTACAGGTAGTCGAAGTAACCGAAGGTGGTTCTGCCGATGGATTCTTGCAGAAGAACGATGTCATCCTGAAGTTGAATGACAAGACCGTGAAGACCATGGCTGACCTTCAGGGAACATTGGCTAAGTATCGTCCGGGTGATAAAGTGAAGATCACCGTATTGCGTGACAAGAAAGAAAAGACCTTTACCATCACGTTGAAAAACTCTCAGGGAACTACTAAAGTGGTAAAACAGGCAGATATGGAACTTCTGGGAGCAGCCTTCCGTGCCGTACCTA
>ERZ773178.2792-NODE-2792-length-15565-cov-10.928304_pt1 | contig 15565 bp, 13 predicted proteins | sample MGYA00580533_ERZ773178 | MGnify/ENA primary metagenome ERZ773178 (study PRJEB29015, sample SAMEA2737859) | human gut metagenome | biome: human gut; feature: human-associated habitat; material: faeces | place: China | collected 2012 ...
GTCCGTTGTAAAGTGAAGGGACATTTCACGGAGGAATCTTCGGGAAATACGATTTGGGGAGATTAGCAAGCACAGCCGGTGTATATACACACGGCGATTTTGGATTAAGGAAACCCTCCCCTTAATCCCGAAAATGCTTGTTGGGATGTCTCCCAAACCCTCTATCTTTACGAAAGGACAAACCGCTTATGGCAAACAGAACACGACCAAATCAGATACTCTTCTTTGTTTCAGATGACGAGAAGCGGATTATCAAAGGAAAGATGAAACAGCTTGGTACAAAGAACATGGGAGCGTATCTTCGTAAGATGGCGATTGACGGTTACATCATCAAAGTGGACTACACGCAGCAGAAGAAACTTGCCGCCGCAGTATCTCGTGCAGCGGCAAATATCAATCACATTTGCCGCCGAATTAACTCCACAGGACACTTCTATGAGGACGATGTTGCAGAGCTGAAAGAAAGGCAGGCTGAGATATGGCGATTACTAAAATCAAGCCAATCCGAGGAACTGTGAACAAGGCTCTCGCATACATTCTTGATCCGCAGAAAACAGATGACCAGCTCTATGTCGCTTCCTATGGTTGCGCTGCCAGCGATGCCGCAGCGAAGGAATTTGAGTGGACAAGAAATCTTGCTGCTCAACAAGGAATGCAGATGCCGAAGGTGATCGCCCGACATCTAATCCAATCCTTTGCGATTGATGAAGTCACGCCGGAACAAGCGCATGAAATCGGTAAGCAGTTTGCCGACGAATGGCTCAAGGGAAAGTATGAGTACGTGATTGCAACGCACATCGACAAGGGGCATTGCCACAATCATATTATCTTCAACGCAGTCAACTATGTAGACTTTCATGCGTACCGAAGCAATAAGAAAACCTATCGTGAGATGCGGCATCTAAGTGATGAGATATGTGCTGAACACGGGCTGTCAGTTATTCCTCCCTCTCAGGGAAAAGGCATGGACTACAAGGAATACACCGAAGCCAAACGCGGTACAAGTTGGAAGCAAAAACTCAAGCAGACCATTGATCGCTGTGTAATCACAGCAAAGGACTACGATGAGTTTTTGAAGCTGATGCAGGACGCCGGATATGAAATCAAAACCGGCAAATACATCTCCTTCCGTGCCGAAGGGCAAGAGCGTTTCACCCGTGCAAAAACCATCGGAGATAACTACACCGAGGACCGGATCAAGGAACGCATTCAAGGACGCAATGCCCGCAGACGGCAGATGCAGAACGGTAGGAAGAACATCTCTCTCATCAGTGATATTCAAAACAGAATTAAGCAGATCGACAGCAAGGGCTTTGAGCATTCTATGAAGATTAAGATCCTCAAAGAAGCCGCCAGAACGCTCAATTACCTCACTGAGAACGAGCTACTTCAATATGCCGATCTTGAAAAGAAAGTCGAAGACATCCATAGTTCTTATGAGCGTACCGGCGCTGACTTGAAAGTCGTTGAAGCGCAGCTCCGAAAGGTGCAGCCGCTTATCAAGAATATCTCAACCTATCAAAAGCTCAAGCCGGTCTATGATGCCTACTCAAAGACGAAGAACAAGCAGAGTTTTCGAGCTGCGCACGAGGCAGAGCTTGTCGTTTTTGAAGCAGCAAAGAGTACATTGCTTGCTATGCAAGATGGTGAAAAACTTCCAAGTATGAAGTCTCTGCAAGCCGAGCAGCAACGCCTTTTGGAAGAGCAGCAGCGTCTCTACGACGAACGAGCAAGGCTCAAAAAAGAGGCTAAAGTGATTGATACCATGAAGGCAAATGTCGATGATTTCCTCAGTCCAACGCTTTCACAGGAGCATGAAAAAGCCAAAAGTAGCGAGTTGGAATAACCACCAAAGCCTGAGCCGTATGAATAAATCGGCTCAGGCTTTCTTCTTCGTAATGCGCTCCATGAACTTGAAATATATTTTGAATTTTTGGAGCATCGTATTGAAAATTTGAAGCGTTTGGTGTATAATATAATGAGTCTCGCTATAAGCGTTTGAGAGAGGTGCTTTTATGAAGATAAGCTATAAGAAATTATGGGTAATGCTCATTGAAAGAGAGATCCCAAAATCAACTTTACGCAAGGATATAGAGCTGTCTCCCGGCACGATGAGTAAGCTCAATAAGAACGAGGATGTAGCTCTCTCTGTTCTGCTGCGCATTTGCGACTATTTGAATTGTGACATTGGAGATATATGTGAAGCTGTGCGAACGGGCAAGAAGTAGGTCCGAGTTTTCGTGCGGCTATTTTGTTATAGGTAGAGAAAAATACCTCAGCGAAAGGAGCATATATGGATGTCCTTGAGAATGCTGTGACTGAGAAAAATGCCCTCATTGAAGCGGAGGCGTTTCCCACAGATGATCGAGTCACCTACAAAGACAGCACCTATGAAATTGTTTCTAAGGTTGCATATTTGATTGGTGTTCCGAAACGAATTTTTGATAATGAGCATGAAGCACCCAAAATAGAGATATACGAAAAACTTGATGCAGACAAAACGGCACGGATAATCCGTCATTTGTGTATCATAAGGACAGCGATTGAAAGAAACTTCAAGCATATCAACGAGCGCATGAAGTTTAGTTATCTCTCAATCAGCAGTATGCCGGAATATGTGCCGCAGGATAGCCTTCAACAACTAAATGCGGATGGCATTAGTTTTATAAAGAAGTCCAGCACGAAGCTAAGTCAGCATATCGTTGAGATAAACAAGCTGATTTCTGATCGGATCAATAATTGCAAGAAGCTATTTCCTCTTTGGCTGAATTGGCTGTATGTAAAAAACCTCTTTCTCATGCCAGATGGCTTGAAAGAGGAAGGGACAAAAGCAGCAGCAGATATTTATTACGCTCACTTGCTCTTTTATCCTTACCAGATGTATATAAACTGGGAACCGGAGGATGTCGGTAATCTGCTCTATAACGATAAAAAATTCGTGACGCTGCTTTATCAAATGAACGGTGACTACTTTACAGAGTACAGTAAAGTTTCTGATGCTGGAAGTTACATTAAAGGAAGCATCTACGAGTTTATTGGTAGCAGCGAAAAGGTTGTCGTAGTGGTAGATTGTGAAAACTCTGATCCGTACAAGCTCTGCGCTACGCTCAAGAATCTTGACTATCAGTACACACAGAAGATAGCATCCATCATCCTGTTTGATGATGTGCATAGTGCATCTGCTTGGCGTATTCTGGATAGTTTTACCCACATCCCGGTCGAACACATGATGACCGAACGGGTAAAGCAGAACAAGTCTCTGGTCGATGTGATGCTGATTGCCCGAACTTGTCAGGAGCATTACAAAAACAATGTGGATTCCTTTATTTTGGTGTCCAGCGACTCCGACTATTGGGGACTGATTTCTTCTTTACCGGAGGCTCGGTTCCTTGTCATGATAGAGCGCGAAAACTGCGGACCGGATTTGAAGAACGCACTTGTCAATGCCGGTATATTCTATTGCTACATTGATGACTTCTACTCCGGCAATGCAGAGGATATTAAGATCGGCGCACTGTTCAAAGAGATGTATAATTACATAGATCAGGCGGTGCGGCTGAATATCTACGAGATGTTCACAGAGGCGTTAAGAGCGACTCGAATTGAAATGAGTTCTTCGGAACAGAAACAGTTTGTGGACAAGTATTTGAAAACGATGCAAATGTCCATTGCGGATAATGGCGATGTGACATTGGAAATAAGACGAAAATGAGTCCGTTATATCGGGCAGTAGCCGTGATAGAATAAAATGAGGATCGGTTGGCAACCAAAAATGATCCTCAAGTATTGGAGATGAAGATATGGCATACCAGAGCGAAGCGGCTCTTGAGCAGCAATTCATAGAGCAGCTAAACAAGCAGGAATACAGCACAGTCGATATTCCTGATTATGACGCATTGGTGGAGAACTTCAAAGTTCAGTTTGAAGCCTTCAATGCGCCCAAACTTGATACGCCTATCACCGATAAAGAGTGGGAGCGTATCTTTAACCTCATGCTTGGAAAGTCCGTGTTCCAGAGCGCAAAAATTCTGAGAGACAAGTTTGTCCTTGAGCGTGAGGACGGGACGAAGGTTTACCTTTCCTTCTTCGATCAGGATCACACCAAGAATATCTTCCAAGTTACACATCAGACAACGGTTGTAGGCAAGTATGTCAACCGCTATGATGTAACGATTCTTGTGAATGGCTTGCCGTTGATTCAGGTCGAGCTAAAGCGCAGAGGTATTGACATTCGAGAAGCAGTCAATCAGGTCATGCGCTATAAGAAGCACTCCTATAACGGACTATATCACTTCATTCAGCTTTTCATTGTCTCCAACGGCGTTGATACCAAATACTTTGCCAACTCCGACAGGGACTTGATGTATAGCCTCGCCTTCTTCTGGACGGATTTCAACAACATCCGTATTACCAACCTGAAGGACTTCTCAATCTCTTTTCTGGCAAGGGATCACATCATCAAGATGCTGACACGCTATACCATCCTGAACGATACGGATAAGATTCTGATGGTTATGCGCCCCTATCAGGTGTATGCCGTAGAAGCCCTTATAAGACAGGCTACGCTTACAAATCGCAATGCTTATATCTGGCATACCACCGGTGCAGGAAAGACGCTGACATCCTTTAAGACAGCTCAAATCCTCGCAGCCAATCCGAATATCAAGAAGGTTATCTTCCTTGTTGACCGTAAGGACTTGGACTCTCAGACCACCGAAGAGTTTAACAAGTTTGAGGCTGGCTCTGTTGATGTCACAGATCGCACAGACATTCTTGTGCGGCAAATGAAGGATAAGAACCGGCAGCTCATTGTCACGACGATGCAGAAGATGGCAAATGCCGTTAAGCGTCCTCAATACGAAAAGGTAATGGACGCATACCGTGACGAAAAGGTTGTCTTCATCATTGATGAATGCCACCGCAGCCAGTTCGGAGATATGCACAAGGATATTGTTCGGCATTTCAAGAAAGCGCAGTTCTTTGGCTTTACCGGTACGCCCCGTTTTGAAGTGAACGGAAAGACGGAGGGCAAGATCACACAGACCACCGAAATGCTGTTTGGGGAATGTTTGCATAACTATCTGATCAAGGATGCTATCTTCGATAACAATGTCCTCGGTTTCCATATTGAGTACATAAAGACGATGGAAGGCGATTTTGATTGGGACGATCCGACATTGGCTGACGCGATTGATGTTGGCGAACTCTATATGTCGGATGAGAGAATGTCCCTCATTGCAAACCACATCGTCCAGAACCACAAAGCCAAAACGAGAAATGGTCAGTACACGGCTATCTTTGCTGTTTCCTCTATTGAAGCTCTTGTCAAATATTACGACATCTTCAAGAAGATCAAACACGATCTGAACATCAGCGGTATCTTCTCCTATGGGCAGAACGAAGATGCCGAGGGCAAGGACGAGCATAGCCGAGATGCCTTGGAGCGTATCATCAAGGACTATAACGAGATGTACGGCACGAATTTCTCTACCGACACCTTCTCCGCGTATCACAAGGATATTTCAGATCGTGTCAAAGGCAAGAAAACGAAGTCTCTGGACATTCTCATTGTCGTAAATATGTTCCTGACCGGCTTTGACAGCAAGCAGCTCTCTGTGCTGTATGTGGACAAGGATTTGAAGTATCATGATCTGCTGCAAGCCTATTCTCGCACGAACCGTGTCGAGAAAGAAACAAAACCGTTTGGTATCATCATTTGCTACCGCAACCTCAAGAAACGGACAGATGATGCGCTGACTCTCTTCTCCAAGAGTCAGGACACCTCCGGCATTGTCGTTCCGGGCTATCAGTATTTTGTTGAGAAGTTCAATGAAATGGTTATGAAGCTCAAGGAAGTGGCACTCTACCCTGAGTCCGTCGATACCATGCAGAGCGAGGATGACCAGAAGAAGTTTGTCATCACTTTCCGTGAGCTGACAAAATACCTCCAATCTTTGCAGACATTCATTGAGTTCAGCTTTGATCAGGATGCACTCATCATGTCCGAGCAGGAGTATCAGGACTACAAGAGCAAGTATCTGATGCTTTACTCCCGGCAAAAAACTGATCGAGAAGTCGTATCTGTCCTGAATGATGTGGACTTCTGCATTGAGATCATGGAGAGTGACCGCATCAATGTTGCCTATATCATGAACTTGATCCGCAACATCCACTTTGATGACAAGAAGCAGAAGGACTACGACATCAAGCACATCAAGGAAGAATTGAGCAGGACGGATAATCCGCAGTTGCTTCGCAAGGTTGAAATTCTTCAAGCGTTCTTGGATCGTGTCGTTGTTGGACTTGAAAGTGCGGATGAGATTGACGCTGCATACAACGACTTTGAAAATGAAGCAAAACGAGAAGAGATCGTTGCTTTCGCAAAGACTGAGGATATTGATTCCTCCATGCTGACGGACATCATTTCTGAGTATGAGTTCTCCGGCACAATGGATGCAGGAAACATCCGTGACCGTATTGAGAAGCCGATGCCGCTGCTCAAGAAGAGGTCTTTGGTCAACCGGATCGTCGAATTTATCCGGCAGCACACTGAGAAATACCAATAAGGAGAGAGAACAATGGATAATTCTATTCAGGCTCACCAGAAAGAGCTTTGCAACAAACTATGGGCGATGGCAAATGCCCTGAGAGGTAACATGGAGGCATACGAGTTCAAGAACTATATCTTGGGCATGATCTTCTATTACTACCTCTCCGACAAGACCGAGAAGTACATGGTTAATCTTCTCAAAGACGATAATATCAGCTACGAGGATGCTTGGAATGACGAAGAATACAAGGCTGCCATCGTAGAAGAAGCTCTGCGTGACCTCGGCTACATCATCGAACCGGAGTATTTGTTCCGCAAGATGGTCAAGATGGTTGAGAACCGTTCCTTCGACATTGAGTTCTTGCAGAAAGCAATCAACGCTCTGATGGAATCCACTATCGGCAACGATTCGCAGGAAGACTTTGACGGATTGTTCTCCGATATGCAGCTTGATTCTACGAAGCTGGGGCATACCGTTAAAGATAGAAGTGCTGTCATGGCGAAAATCATTGCTTCGCTGGACGAGATCAATTTCAGCGTGGATGACACGAAGATTGATGTGTTGGGTAATGCCTACGAGTATCTGATCGGTCAGTTCGCTGCCACAGCCGGTAAGAAAGCTGGTGAGTTCTATACGCCTTCGGGTCCTGCCGAGCTGCTGTGCCGCCTTGCTTGTCTTGGCTTGACCGATGTTAAGGACGCAGCCGATCCGACTTGCGGTTCCGGCTCTCTGCTTCTACGCCTCAAGAACTATGCAAATGTGCGTAACTACTACGGTCAGGAATTGACCTCGACCACCTATAACCTTGCCCGAATGAACATGATCCTTCGCGGCATCCCGTATCGTAACTTCAATATCTACAATGGTGATACGCTTGAACATGACTACTTCGGAGACATGAAGTTCCGTGTTCAGGTTGCAAATCCTCCGTATTCTGCAAATTGGTCTGCTGATATGCACTTCATGGAGGACGAGCGTTTCAATGAATACGGCAAACTTGCGCCTAAGAGCAAGGCTGACTTTGCTTTTGTGCAGCACATGGTTTACCACATGGATGAAGACGGACGAGCCGTTGTCCTGCTGCCTCACGGCGTTCTGTTCCGTGGCGCAGCCGAAGAAGTGATCCGTAAGCACCTGATCCAAAAGCTGAATGTCCTGGACGCTGTTATCGGTCTTCCTGCAAATCTCTTCTTTGGCACGGGCATTCCGGTATGTGTTCTTGTCCTCAAGAGAGAGCGCAATGGCAACTCTGATAACATCCTCTTCATTGATGCGTCTAACGACTTTGAAGCCGGAAAGAATCAGAATATCCTCCGTGAGTGCGACATTGATAAGATCGTCGAAACCTACGAGCATCGTGTGGATGTCGATAAGTACGCTCATGTTGCCACTATGCAGGAGATTGAAGAGAACGGATTCAATTTGAACATTCCTCGCTATGTTGATACCTTTGAGCCGGAAGAGGAAATCGACCTCAATGCTGTTGCAGCAGAAATCCGCAATATTCAGGCTGAGATCAAAGGCATCGACGCACAACTGAAACCGTTTTTCGATGAGCTGGGACTTGATTTCCCCTTTGATGTGGAGGGCAAATAATTATGGCAAATGTATCCTCAAGTAACGGTCTTGAGAAGCGTCCGAAACTTCGGTTTCCGGGCTTCGATGAGCCGTGGAAAGCTGAGAAACTTTCAGATTTTGCAGAGCGTGTCACGCGGAAGAATACCAATAACGAAACGAGTCTGCCACTCACAATTTCGTCCAAAGACGGGCTTGTGGATCAGATCAGCTACTTCAATAAGACCGTAGCCAGCAAAGACATGAGTGGCTACTATCTCTTGAAGAATGGCGAATATGCCTACAACAAGAGTTATTCAGTCGGGTACGATTTTGGCTCCGTCAAGCGTCTTGACCGCTATGATATGGGTGCGCTTTCTACACTCTACATTTGCTTTGCACTCAAGAAACACGATTCTGATTTTATAAAAGCCTACTTTGATTCACTCAAATGGTATCGTGAAATTTACATGATCTCTGCCGAAGGAGCAAGAAATCATGGGCTTTTGAATGTGCCAACCGATGAGTTCTTTGACACGAAACATTACATACCGCGGGATTCAGCGGAACAGCGAAAAATTGCGGACTTTATGATTGCGTTAGAGCGTCGAATAGAGGCGCAGCAGTCCCTCGTTGATAACCTCAAGAAGTATAAAAGAGGTGTTATTCAACACGCACTTTCGCCTGAAAGGAAAATCAATAATTCGAGATTCCCAAAATGGCAGACTTCATGTTTAGGGGATTATTTCACAGAAGAAACAATAAGGACATCGAATAGTAAGTCTACGCCCTTAGTCAGCCTAACCGTTGAAGATGGAATAACCCCAAAAACAGAGCGTTATTATCGCGAGTTTCTTGTCACAAAAGATGGTGACAACTACAAAGCAGTTAAACCCGGCTGGTTTGCATATAACCCCATGAATGCGCACCTTGGTGCAATCGCCCCAAATCACCTTGGCTATACTGCGGCTGTGTCAGGATATTATAATATTTTCTCGGTAAATGAAGAAGATACAATTTACTTTTGGGAAGAATACCTCACATCTTACCCGATGCTCATTCACTACAAGCTGATTGCCACGGGATCGCTTATCGAAAAGCAACGAGTACATTATTCTCAATTTGTGAAAATATGTCGGTGCTTGCCATCGGTGGAGGAACAGAGATACTTGTCCAAAATGTTCGCAGCGATAAATGCTAAAATAGCGAATGCCGAAACAATGCAACGGCAACTGGAAAAAATGCGATTTTCACTTATGCAGCAGCTCTTTATATGAAAAGTTGTTGCATGAAACCGTTTTTCAGCTTGACAAGCGTATCATATTCACCCTGCGCAGCAGACAGACGGTATTCTACTGCATCCAGAATTTCAGCTACCTTCTTCTGCTTGCTTACAGTAGGTACAGAAACTGGAATGCCCATAAGAAGATCATCTGTCATCGAAACTCTGTCATGCCGTACCCCTTGAGAGCCGTTGTCATAGATATACCGATACCAGGCATCACTCTTGAAGTACCATGCCAAGTACGCAGGATTGATGTCCTCTTGTAGAACAAGGCAAGTATATAGCGGAGAGATGATCCCTTTCTCCTTGAGCGTATACCTGTTAAAAGGGCCATACGGAGCTGTATTAGATTTTCTTGGGTTATAGACAAAATCGCCTTCTTCAATCACATAGTAGTTTGATGTGTTCCCATCAACAGCTATGTCTTTGTCAAAAAAGTCCCTTTGAGGGATTAGACCATACTCCGCAGAGTTTGTAATGACATTTTTGATGTCTCCATTGGTGTTTCGACGGGAAACCTTTTTGAAAATCTCGCCGAGTTTAACAGTTTTCCAGCCCTCTTGTGTAGAATGGCGAAAGATCGACTGCATGACACCTCTTTTATACTTCTGATCAAGCAAGCAGAATGGAGCTATATGACCGACAAAATCCCTTGCAGTAGCGGAATATCTCTGCTACCGCAAGGGATTTACCTTTGCTACAAGCCTCTATTTGATTGCTGAAATAGACCTCAAGTAACGGTCTTGAGAAGCGTCCGAAACTCCGGTTTCCGGGCTTCGATAAGCCGTGGAAAGTGTTCAAGGCAGAAGAACTTTTTCAGAATATCACTGACAAGAATCACCCGGATGAAACTGTGCTGACAATCATTCAAGGAAAAGGTACACTTCCGAGAGAGCAAGCTGGTCGTAACATCCACTATGATGATGCGTCTTTATCTAACTATAAGAAGGTTGAACAAGGAGACTTTATTATTCATCTGCGCTCTTTTGAAGGTGGGCTGGAAATGGCAAATGAAGCTGGAATAGTCAGTCCAGCATACACCATCTTACGCTGCAAGCGTCCCCATTCAAGCCTATTCTATGACGCATATTTTCATACAGATGAGTTTATCAACCACAATCTTTCAAAGTCTGTTGAAGGCATCAGAGACGGACGGCAGATAAGCTACGAAGCATTTAAGTGGCTCGGAATACCATATTGTGAGCCAACTGAGCAAGAGAAGATTTCCAACCTATTTGCTGCTCTCAATGAAAGAATCGCAAAGCAGCGTGATTTGATCGAAGCCCTCAAGAAGTATAAAAGAGGTGCTGTTACCCACATTCTTTCCGGCAAAAGCACGGCGTTTGCCGTTACATCTTCATGGACGGAACAGACACTTTCTGAGCTGTGTTCTGAGTTCAGAAGCGGACGAAATATTTCAGCAACGCTCATCCACCAAAATGGAAATTATCCCGTTTACGGTGGTAATGGCATTCGAGGATATTGCAATCAATATAGCCATGACGGTGAATATGTCGTGGTTGGTAGACAAGGCGCATTATGCGGAAATGTGCGTCTTATTCAGGGGAAAAACTACTTGTCCGAACACGCCATTGCAGTTCAAGCAAACGAAGCAAATGAAACTAAGTTCTTGCTGTATCTGCTCGACTACATGAAACTTGGTCAGTATTCAGATCAGGGCGCACAACCCGGTCTTGCTGTCAACAAGCTACTAAGGCTCAAATGTATGGTTCCTGATAAACAAACGCAAATAAAAATTGCTTCTTTTCTTATGAGCTTTGATTTTCAAATATCCACTCAAGAAAGAATGCTAATGCTTCTAAATAACCAACGCAGAGCCTTGTTACAGCAACTCTTTATATGAAGAGCTGCTGTAACAAACCAACTTTCTGCTTTTGAAGGAGACGCAAATGCAGGGCTTCTTTTTGAATTTGCACATCTATATTTCGGGCAATGGTCGCAATTCGCCTTTGGGTATTGAGGGATGGCAATTTGAAGCGATACTTCCTATACTGTTCGGCGTTAATTCCGGGTTGTCCAGATCGAGCAGATTCCAGCAGAACCCACTTGTCATATTCTTCTGTTAGAGTGTTTAGAAAGACATATTCACCGTCCACACCTTCTTTAACATGGATGCGAATGAGAAATCCGGCAAAGAATAAATCACCATCATTTTTACGATAAAGATAGCTTTTGCCAACAGAAGCGCCAGTACGAGCAAATAAGATGTCATTCTCTCTAACTCGGTATCTTTCCTCAAAAGCACCAGAAGGAGAAACGGGATCTTGATTTATATATGTGTGAGTATCATCGTCTATATCGGTAATCCTTATATATTTATGCTTTCCATCATAAGCAGTTGCGGCAGCATTCAAACCGTACTCAAAACCTTCTGCCACATCACTTAGGCATACTTCTTTCCATTCGTTATCTTCGTGCGAGATTGCAAGTCTCTGCTTCAATATTTGCGAAACGAGTCCTCTTTTATACTTCTTGAGGGATTCTACCAACTGAGCTTGTGCGACTATTCTTGCATCAAGGACGCTGAACAGTGCTGATACTTTGTCCTGCTCAGAAACAGAGGGAATTTGCACCTTTATCGTTTCTATCTGAGGATATTTCAAATTCCATGTGTCCGATGTCATACCTTGAGAGTTCTTTCTGAACTCATTGATCAGTTTCGTGCTTTTGAAGAGTGCTGCAAAATATCCATTGTTGATCTCTTGCTTGGGCATAAGAACGGTATATGCTGGACTTACAATACCGTCGCACGGAGAAATACCATTTGCGCCTTGCCACATTCGCATGGAATTGTAAACCATATCACCCTTGCGGACGATCTTATAATTGCTTTTGTCTTCGCTGGAATTGTCCTTGCCTTCAATCTCGGAACGGGGCTTAACACCATCGTTCATTGTAACAGACAGTAATTCCATGTCGGATGCTCCACGCTGACTTCGCTCTGCATAGATGTCACCAATGCGGCACTGTTTGTACTGTTCATCGAAGCCCGGAAAACGGAGTTTCGGACGCTTCTCAAGACCGTTACTTGAGGAATATACTGCCCTGATTATCCCTCCAACGGATAATGTTCGTGGAGGTGGTCAATATGACTAACAATACACAATTCAAGACGCTTGTGAACACTTGGCTAAATCAAAAGCAGCCAATGATCACGCCGTCAACCCATGCCAGCTTTACGCTGATTGCCGAAAATCATCTTATTCCATACTTCGGCAAGCGTAAGATCGGCAGCATCACCGAAACGGACATCCAGAGCTACATTTCGTATCTCCATGATGCCGGTAGGTTGGACAAGACCGGAGGGCTAACGGTAAAGACTATCCGGGATGTGATCCTTGTTCTCAGACTGTCAATGGAATTTGCGTACAAAGAAAGGGCAATTCCGCTGCTGAACTGGGATCTCATCGAGTACCCGAAGGAACTTGGCATTAAGAAGGTAGTTTCTCTTTCAAAGGATCAGGAGCAAGCTCTGATTCAGTGTATCTACATGAACTTAAACAGGAAGACTGCTGGCATTCTCATTGCACTCTTTACCGGAGTACGCATTGGAGAACTCTGCGGATTGCAGATGAAGGATATCTCGTTGACAGATAAGACCATCAGCATCAATAAGACTGTCCAGCGCATCTATGACAAGAAGAAGGGCGAGTCCTATCTTCACATCGGACCTCCCAAAACGAAAACTTCTGCAAGGACGATCCCTGTTCCGTCTCTTCTGATGAACATTATAAAGAAGTTCTACACGGATAACTCTAACCACTACTTCTTGACCGGCAAAACAAAGCCGACAGAGCCTCGTACTTATCGGCAGTTCTTCACCCGTTTCCTGAAACGAAACGGATTGGAAAAGGTAAAATTCCATGAGATCCGACACACATTCGCAGTCAGGGCGATTGAGATACCGGAGTTTGATATAAAGTCGCTCTCTGAAATCCTCGGTCATAAGAATGTGTCCTTCACACTGAATGTCTACGGAAGTGCAAACCTCCAACAGAAGGTCAAGTGTATGAATTTACTGAACGATCTACTGTAATCTTATTCAGTTCTGACTCTGCTTTTACAGTGTAGCAGAAACGAATAACCGTTTCCAGCGATTCAAATTCATTGACTCGATGTGCTGTTCATAGGAGGCACTATTCGACTTTCCGAAACAGAGTGACTTCTTCTTGAGCCGTGAAAAGCTGCACAAAAAAATGAACGCAGTACACGGATTCCACAATCGCGGAATCGTGTACTGCGTTTGTATTTTAGAAAAGATTTTTGCGATTTAAGCAAGGATTGAATTGCGGAGGCGTTTTTTTGGCGTTTACAACCGGTCAACTGTGAGTGTTGCCGGATTGACTTTGATGATTACCTTCCCCTTGCTTTGGGCGTACATAACTGTCTTACCTGTACCGCTGGGCTTGCCGTCCCATACTGCAATGATGTAATCAGCATGATCTACCATGTACCGATTGCGCTTGTCCATGCAGTCAGGAGTATAGTGCGTTTGAAGAAGCGTTTCCTTATCACATTGAGCAGCAATGCCATAGTACCTTTCGCGCATTGCTGCATTCCACTTAGCTGCCTGTGTTTCGCACGGTATAGCACTCTCAAGCGTAATGTCAGGATAAGTCTTCTTCAGTTCCAGCACTATCTCGGCGGCATACATATCAACGCCGAGAGCCATGCCGGAGATAAAGTGAGTGACACTTTCATCTGTAATCAGAGAAACAATTTGTTCTTTTAGGATTTTTTTGAGCGTAGTGCAGCGTTCATCATCCTCACGAAAGCCAAAGGGTAAATTTTGAGGTCGGTGTACGGTGAAGGCACAACTTTTCATATTCTTGATCTCCTTATATGTATTAGCGTGTGTTTTCTAAATCGCTTATACATAGATTATAACATAGAAAATCAAGAAATTTGTAGAAATAAGTCGACAAAAGAAAAAACTGCGTGAAAAATCACGCAGCCTTCAATGAGCTTACTTCATGTTATCCTTCTCTTGCTGGATCATCAACTCAACCATTTGCAAAATGCGCTTTTGCGCTTCGGGAGGAAGATCAGCAATTTTCTTTGAGAGTTCTGAGGCTTTTGCCTCTCCACTATGCTCTAAGACATCGCAGAAAATTGAATCAGCGGATGTCTCCAAGCCATTGAGCAAAATAATCAGCTTCTCGCAACGCGGAAATGACATCCCTCTCTCGACGGTGGAAATATAATTTGTGGTTAAGCCGGTCTTTTCTGCAAGATCCTCTTGTGTAATACCAAGACGCTCACGGGCTTGCTTAACGCGCTTTCCTATTCGTTTATCAATCATGGGCGTTTACCTGTTCCTTTTCTAAATCGCTCATGAATATTATATGGATTAGAACCACAGTGATACAGAAACGCTAATAGTGGCACTATGGATTAACAAATGATTTTACGGTAAAATTCAAGGAAAAGACACAAAAAAAGAGCCTCAGTCGACACCTAAAATGACATCGACTGAGGCTCTTTGTACTGCTTTATTGCCTTCAAAGGAAGGTAGAAAATCGACCTTTATTCCTACATTTTCGGTTGGGGACACTTAGATAGGAAAACATACAGGGCAACTTTTCTGTGCCGTTTACAGGACGAGAAATCCTTGATTTTCAACCCTTTTCACAACACAAAACGGGCTTATCTGTCTACTCTGCTGCGTTTGGAAATGTAGCATGGACATCTGACGATTTCAGCCCTGAAACTTTGCTTGCAGGATTGGATGCAGCGGCGGCACAAATCGTTGTATTTGCGCCGCCCGTCTGTATCGAGATAGAAGCTCCATTCTAACTTCCACTTCTGACTCTTGCTCACAGGTCTATCTCTCCTTTGTGCTTTTGCTTAGGAGGGCATTCCTTTGGAGGATGATCTGCTTTTGCGGACTTGAGCCGATCCATGATAGATGACTTCTCGCTTCGTTCCGGGATTTTATCCTCCTTCGGACCGTTGTTGATGATCCCGTCAATCATGCCGTAATCATCCTCCATTGCCATCTCAGCCGACTTGAGGTAGTTTTCCTTCTCAAGTGCCGCTATCCAGCTTTCCTTACTGATACCGAGCATTCCGCCCTTTGCCGCATGGTCGGCAATCTCTTTGGCATCCACGCACAAGCCCTCGGTATTATCGGAATATAGACGGTAAACCTCGC
>ERZ773178.2807-NODE-2807-length-15497-cov-16.092475_pt1 | contig 15497 bp, 13 predicted proteins | sample MGYA00580533_ERZ773178 | MGnify/ENA primary metagenome ERZ773178 (study PRJEB29015, sample SAMEA2737859) | human gut metagenome | biome: human gut; feature: human-associated habitat; material: faeces | place: China | collected 2012 ...
CCTGCGAGGCGCGGTGCCGCCGGAACATGATCGACGACGCCATCAACATCCGCGGCCTGAAGCGCTACGCCGTGGACCACGCAGGCGATGTGCCCCAGCCCGCCTGTGCGCCGCCTACCGGCAAGAAGGTGGCCATTATCGGAGGAGGGCCCAGCGGACTGAGCTGCGCCTACTATCTGGCGCTGATGGGCCATAAGGTCACGGTGTTCGAGGAGCGGGAGAAGCTGGGCGGCATGCTGCGCTACGGCATTCCCAGCTACCGTTTTCCCCGCCAGCTGCTGGACGCGGAGATCGAATCCATCCTCTCTCTGGGCATCGAAGCACACACCGGCACCACCGTGGGCGTGGACGTGTGGGTGGAGGAGCTGCAGAAGGAATACGACTGTCTGTATATCGCCATCGGCGCTCATCAGGACAAGAAGGTGGGCATCCCCGGGGAGGACAGCAAAAATGTGATGTCCGCCGTGGAGATGCTGCGCGCCATCGGCGACGACGTGATGCCGGACTTCTCCGGCAAGCAGGTAGTGGTCATCGGCGGCGGCAACGTGGCCATGGACGTGACCCGCAGCTCCATCCGTCTGGGAGCGGACAAGGTGACCTGCGTCTACCGCCGCCGCATAGAGGACATGACGGCCCTGCCCGACGAGGTGACGGGCGCCATGGCCGAGGGCGCGGAGATCCAGACCCTGATGGCCCCCGTCCGCATTGAGGCCGATGAGGACGGCTGCGCCACAGCGCTGTGGGTCCAGCCCCAGATCATCGGCGAGGCCGACAAGTCCGGTCGCCCCCGGCCCAACAAGGCCGACCTGCCGGAGGTGCGCATCCCCGCGGACATCATCGTGGTGGCCATCGGGCAGGGCATTGAGATCCAGGGCTTCGAGCAGGCCGGTGTACCCATCAAGCGGGGCGTATTCGTGGCAGGGCTGTCCGGTCAGGTGGGCGATATGGACAACCTGTTTGCCGGAGGCGACTGCGTCACCGGTCCCGCCACGGCCATCCGCGCCATCGCTGCCGGTAAGGTGGCGGCGGCCAACATCGATGTACATCTGGGCTTCCAGCACGAGATCGAGGTGGATGTGGACATCCCGTCCCCGCGGCTGAACAACCGCGGCCCTCACGGGCGCATCAACACCACCGAGCGGGAGGCCTGCGAACGCCGGTGCGACTTCGAGGACATCGAGTGCGGCCTGACGGAGGAGGGCGCCCGCACTGAGGCATCCCGCTGCCTGCGCTGCGACCACTTCGGCTACGGTATTTTCAGAGGAGGGAGGAATGTCAAATGGTAACGCTGACCATCGATGGGCACGCCGTCACGGTGCCGGAGGACACCACCATTCTGGAGGCGGCCCGCAGCATCCATATCGAGATCCCCACCCTGTGCTATCTCAAGGGCATCAATGAGATCGGCGCCTGCCGCATCTGCACCGTGGAGGTGGAGGGGCAGCCCCGTCTGGTCCCCGCCTGCGACAACGTGGTGTCCCGGGGCATGGTGGTCCACACCAACTCCCCCCGCGTCCGCGAGGCGCGGCGCGTAAACCTGCGGCTGCTGCTGAGCCAGCACGACACCAAATGCACCAAGTGTACCCGCAGCGGCAACTGCAAGCTCCAGCAGCTCACCAATGACTACAACCTGCTGGGCGAGCACTACATCGAGGATCTTCGGAACATCCCCGACGACTTCTCCAACCCCGTCATCCGGCTGGAGAACCGCTGCGTCAAGTGCATGCGCTGCATCCAGATCTGCGACAAGGTGCAGACCATGGGCATCTGGGACCTGATGGGCACCGGCTCCCACACCACCGTAGGCGTGGCCCGTACCCGCACGCTGGGCGAGAGCGACTGCACGTTCTGCGGTCAGTGCGTCACCCACTGTCCCGTGGGCGGTCTGCAGGAGCACGACGACACCGGCAAGGTGTTTGACGCTCTGGCCGATCCCCAGCGCATCACCGTGGTGCAGATGGCCCCCGCCGTTCGGGCGGCCTGGGCGGAATTCTTCCACCTGGACCCCAAGTACGCCACGGCGGAGCGGATGGTGACGGCCCTGAAAACCATGGGCTTCGACTATGTATTCGACACCAATTTCGCCGCCGACCTGACCATCATGGAGGAGGGCAGCGAGTTCATCGAGCGCTTTACCCACCGCAACAAGTACCACTGGCCCATGTTCACCAGCTGCTGCCCCGGCTGGGTGCGGTTCGTCAAGAGCCAGTTCCCCGCCTACATCGGCAACCTGTCCACGGCCAAGAGCCCCCAGCAGATGTTCGGCGCTGTGGTCAAGAGCTATCTGGCCGACCAGCTGAACGTGGACCCCAAAAAGCTGTTTGTGGTATCCATCATGCCCTGCACCGCCAAGAAGGCGGAGGCGGCGCTGCCCACCATGCGGGACGCCGAGGGCGATCCCGACGTGGACGTGGTGCTGACCACCCGCGAGATCGTCCGCATGTTCCGCGGTGAGCAGATCAATCCCGCCGTCCTGTCGGAAACGCCGTTCGACAGCCCTCTGGGCTTCGGCACCGGCGCAGCCGTGGTATTCGGCGCCACCGGCGGTGTCATGGACGCGGCTCTGCGCAGCGCCTATTATCTGGTAACGGGGAAAAACCCCGATCCCGACGCCTTCCACGCCGTCCGAGGAATGGACAGCTGGAAGGAGGCAAAGTTCACCATCCCCGGCGCAGGCGACGTGCGCGTGGCGGTGGTCAGCAGTCTGGGTGCGACCCGGAAGCTGATGAACGCCATCGACGCCGGTGAGGTGGACTATGACTTCGTGGAGGTCATGGCGTGTCCCGGCGGCTGCGCCGGCGGCGGCGGACAGCCCATCCACGACAGTGTGGAGATGGCAGCCAGCCGCGGCGACGTGCTGTGGAATATCGACAAGAATACGAAGGTGCGCTTCTCCCATGAGAACAAGGACGTACAGGCGCTGTATAAGGAGTACCTGCGCCAGCCGCTGGGTCACAAGGCCCATATGCTGCTGCACACCGACCACTTCGGATGGAAGATGCCCAGCGGCCACTGAGAAGCAAAAAAACATCCCGTGCCGATGCACGGGATGTTTTTTTATACAGGTTCAGCGCTTCAGAGCCTTGCGGATGGCGGGGGCGATGGTGACGGCGATGACGCCGCCGATGGCCGCCGTTACCAGCTGAGGCCAGGAGAAGGACGCGGACATGGCGGCGGCTGCCGCCTCCGGCAGGTTCAGGGCGGGGATGGCCACCTTGGTCACCAGCAGGAACAGCACCACGAACTTGCACACGGCCGCCGCGGCCACCGCCAGGTAACTGCGCAGGCCCAGGGGCTTGCCGCCGGCGATGAAGTGGAGTACCAGCACCAGTACCAGATTGCCCACGGCGATGAAGGGCACGATGGCCAGCTTGGCGGGGCCTACGCCCACCAGGAAGGCGCAGAAGGGACTGACCAGAGCCACCACCGCGCCGCACCATACGCCGCCCACCAGGGTGGACACGCCCAGCACCAGATTGACGCAGGAGCCGGTGACGAACTGGCCCAGAGCCTTGGTAGCCCACTGCAGCGCCACCAGCAGCGCGATCATGACCGCCGTCTCAGCGATCCAGAAAGTTTTATTTTTCATGCGGAAACCTCTTTCTTTTTCTTTTCCTTTATGATAGCATGTCTGGAAGAAGTTTACGTTGCCACGGCAACAAAAAGGAGGATGCGCATGGATATCGACACGGCGCTGCTGCGGCGGACGGGCCTGTTTCAGGACATGGAGGACGGGGACATCCGGCGGCTGCTGGACTGCCTGCATTGTCCGGTGCGGCGGTACGGGCGGGGCGAGTTTCTGTGGCATGCCGGCGACGCGGTGCCCATGGCGGGCATCGTGCTGGAGGGCTGCGTGGATGCGGTGCAGTACGGTGAGGACGGCGGCGCGGTGCTGACGGCGCGGCAGGAGAAGGGCGGTGTGTTCGGCGACCTGCTGATGGCAGCTGGGCAGGCCAGTCCCCTGTCACTGGTGGCATCGGCGGAGGGAGCGGCGGTGCTGTTCCTGCCGCTGGAGGGTATTCTGTCCGACTGCGGGCGGGGCTGCGCCTGCCACGTGGCGCTGCGGCGGAATCTGCTGGCGGAGACGGCCAGCAAATTCTGGGGCCTGCGGCAGCGGGTGGCCTATCTCACGGAGCCCCAGCTGCGGCGGCGCATCCTGCTGTTCCTGCGGGACCGGCGGGAGGCGGCGGGCAGCGACTATTTCCGCGTGCCCTACTCCCGTCAGGAGATGGCGGAGGTACTGGGCGTCAACCGCAGCGCCCTGTCCCGTGAGCTGGGACGGATGCAGCGGGAGGGGCTGCTGGAATTCTACCGCAGCAGCTTCCGGCTGAAAAACGTATAAAAGCAGCCCTCCGCCTCACATTCAGTGTGGAGGGCTGCTTTTATAGGGCGTTTATTTCAGAATGCCTACGCCCATGATGACCGCGCCAAGCACCACCAGTACGATGCCGGTAGCGCGGTTCAGCGTCTTGGGCTGTGCCATATTGGCAAACACCGCGGCGATGCGGGCCCACACCAGTGTGAAGATGACGCAGAGTGCCCACACCAGCCAGTCCGGCGTGCCCCCGATGGCGAAATGGGATACCGCGCCGGTGAGGGCCGTGAAGGTCATGATAAAGACGCTGGTGCCCACCGCCGTTTTCAGCTCGTAGCCCAGCACGGTGGTAAGGATCAGGAGCATCATCATGCCGCCGCCTGCGCCGATGAAGCCGCAGATGAAGCCGATGAGCATGCCGCAGACCAGCGACTGGACCACCCGCTTCTTCGCCGACACGCTCTGCATGGACTCCTTGGTGGTCATCACCGGGCGGACGATGAACTTGATACCCAGCAGGAACGTCATGAACACGGAGAAATTCCCCATGGTGGCAGAAGGCACCAGACTGGCAACGTAGCTGCCCACCACGGTGAATGCCAGCACGCTGCCCATCATGATAAGGCCGTTTTTCACGTCCAGATTGCCGTTCTTATGGTACGTATAGGCCGAGACGGCGCTGGCCAGCACGTCGGAGGACAGGGCGATGCCCACCGCCATATAGGGGTCCATACCCAGAAATGTGATGAGCATGGGGCTGATCACCGCCGCAGCGCTCATACCGGCAAAGCCGGTGCCCAGGCCCGCGCCCATACCGGCGAAAAACGTGACTAAGATCGTGATCCATATCTGCATACTATCGCTCCTCCCGCAGCAGCTGATCCAGATTGCTGTCAATAATCTGCATGGCGTCAATGAACGCCGTCCGCAGCGGCGGCTCCATGCCGCGGAACAGGCTGTCGAAGAACGCTGTTTGCAGCTGCCGTCCGCGGCGGATGACCTCCTGCGCCCTGGGGGTGCATGCCAGCGCCGTCTTGCGGCGGTCTCCCGCCACCGGCAGCCGCGTCAGGTATCCCTCCTGCACCAGCTTGTCCACGTTGACGGACACCAGATTTGCCTTGATGTGCCGCACCTCCACAATGTCCCGCGCCGTCCGGTAGGACGGGTTGTTGGCCAGGAACAGCAGGATGTCGAAGGCTGTCTGTGTCAGGCCCAGCTCACGGCACAGCGGCTTGCATACCGCGCCGTAGGCCAGGGCGACCTTCTGGGCGAACTCCACATTGGCGTGCATATGTGCCATCCCCTTTACTTCAACTTTGTATTGTTCAAATTTGAATTAAATGTAGCACAACGCCGCCTCTCTGTCAAGTGGGGTCGGAAAAATAGCGCAGGGCGGCACTCAGACAGGAAAATGCCCTCCGCGTGGCAGAAAAGAAAACCCTCCGCACAGGCGGAGGGTTTTCTTTTCTTGCGTTTTTACACCTGACCGGCCTTAACGCGGTCAAACTCGCTGTCCATGTCGGCGCTGGGCTTCCGGGTCAGCAGGGAGACCACCACGATGACCAGTGCGCTGAACAGGAAGGCGGGCAGCAGCTCGTAGATGCCCCACACACCGCCCATCGGCTTCAGCACGCCGCGCCAGAAGAATACCATGGCGCCGCCGGCCACCATACCGGCGATGGCGCCGGCGCGGGTGGTACGTTTCCAGAACAGGGAGAACAGCATCAGGGGGCCGAAGGCCGCGCCGAAGCCCGCCCAGGCAAAGGCGGTGATGCCGAAGATGGTGGAGTTGGAGTTCCAGGCGATGGCCATGGCCACCAGCGTGATGAGCATCAGGGTAATGCGGGAGCACCACATGACCTGCTTCTCCGTGGCATCCTTCTTTACAATACCGCGATAGAGGTTCTGGCTGACGGCGCTGGCCGTGATCAGCAGGTAGGAGTCGGAGGAGGAAATGGCCGCCGCCAGCACGCCGGCGCAGGCAAAGCCCGCCAGCACGGGAGGCAGGAACATGATGGCCGCGTCCACAAAGATGTTCTCGGCATCGCTGTTGGACAGGTAGTCCAGACCCGCGATGCTGCGGCCCACGATGCCGATGAACACGGCGGCCGCCATGGAGATGACCACCCAGACGATGGCCACACGGCGGGAGAGCTTCAGCTCCTTCTCAGAGCGGATGCCCATGAACCGCAGCAGCACCTGGGGCATGCCGAAGTAGCCCAGGCCCCAGGCCAGGCAGGACACGATGGACAATACGCCGTAGGGCTTGGCGGCGCCGAACACGTCCACCTCTGTGGCAGAGGGGGCAGCGGACTGGACCAGGGAGAAGAAGCCGTCGATGCCCTCGGCGTGCTGAATGGCCGCAGACAGGCCGCCGGCAGCGCCCACGGACATGATGAGGATCAGCACCAGCACCGTCACCATCACCACGGCCTGCATGAAATCGGAGGCGCTCTCCGCCAGGAAGCCGCCCAGGAACGTGTAGATCAGCACGAAGGCCGCCGCCACGATCATCATGCTCTGGTAGGACAGGCCGAACAGGTTGGCAAACAGCTTGCCGCAGGTGCTGAGGCACTGGGCCGCGTAGACAGAGAAGAAGATAATGATAATAAGGGAGGACAGCACCATCAGGGTCTTGTGCCTGTCCTCATGATAGCGCTTGGAGAAGAAGTCAGGCACGGTGAAGGCGTCTACCGCGATGCTGTACCGCCGCAGACGGCGGGAGGTGATGAGGAAGTTCAGATAGGTACCCAGGGCAAGGCCGATGCAGGTCCAGCCCGCGTCGGCAAGACCCGTCCAGTAGGCAAGGCCCGGCAGGCCCATCAGCAGGTAGCCGGACATGTCCGACGCTTCGGCGCTGAAAGCCGTGACCCAGGGGCCCAGACTGCGGCCGCCCAGAAAATACGCCTCTGCGTCCTTGTTGGCGCGGCGGGCGAACACGATGCCGATGGCGATCACCGCCAGCATATACAGGATCATAGCCAGCAGGTGCTGAATGTTTGCTCCATCCATGGGAAAATTCCTCCTTGACAGGCGACACATGAAGATTTATAATGTGTCTCATAAAGATTTTGAATGCATGGGCGTATCATAGCACCACGCATTCAAAAATGCAAGGGGTAAATTCACAAAATGGACACAAAAAAGTATGCTGTTGTCGAAAAAGTCGTGGAGCGGGCGTCGCTGACCAAGGCGGCGGAGGAGCTGGGCCTCACCCAGTCCGGCGTCAGCCACATTGTGGCCGCGGTGGAAGCGGAGCTGGGTCTGCCGCTCCTGAAGCGCACCCGCACCGGCGCACGGCTGACGCCGGAGGGTGAGCGCCTCATGCCCCACATCCGCGCCATCGTGGCGGAGGAGCGGCTGCTGCACCAGACGGCGGAGGAGCTGCACACGCTGGCGGCGGGCAAGGTGCGGGTAGGCACGTTCACCAGCGTGGCCACCCACTGGCTGCCGGCCATGATGATGCGGTTCCAGCAGGAGCACCCCCAGGTGGAGTTCGAGCTGTTCAACGGCGACTACCACGATGTGGACCGGTGGCTGGCGGACGGAAGCGTGGATCTGGCCTTCGTGGCCCTGCCCGCTGAGGCGGACAGCCGGTGCGTGCCGCTGTACCGCGACGAGCTGGTGGCCGTGCTGCCCAAGGGGCACCGACTGTGCAGTCTGCCGGTGTGCCCTGCGGCGGAGATCGCCAAGGAGCCCATCATCTCCCTGCTGGAGACCTCCAACCACGATGTGCGGCGGGCACTGGACGCCGTGGGCGCCAAGCCGGATATCCGGTTCCGCACCAAGGACGACTACGCCGTCATTGCCATGGTGCGGCAGGGGCTGGGCGTCAGCATCATGCCGTCCCTGCTGCTGCGGGGCAACAATGAGGGCGTGGAGCTGCGGCCGCTGGACCCGCCGGCTTACCGCACCATCGCGCTGACCATGGGCAGCGTGGAGACCGGCCCCGCCGCCCGGCAGTTCGCGGAGTTCGCCAGGGCGTGGGTGAAGGAAAACGCATAACGAAACGGAGGAGACTCACGTCTCCTCCGTTTTCCTCTCATCCTATGGTATGCCGCGCGGCGTTCAGCAGGGCGTCCCGCTGGTTGGGCAGCGCACCGTCCATCACCTGCGCCAGCAGGGCGTTCAGCGTTTGCCCGATGGCGGGGCCGCGCAGGCCCAGGGCCGTCAGGTCCCTGCCGTTCACCGCCAGATCGCGGAGGGAGAAGCAAGCCTGTTTTTCCAGCAGGGTGTTCAGTATCTCCTCCGCGCGGTCAATGTCCGCCAGACGATAGCGGTAGTCGGGATGCTGGGCCAGATTGTCCGCCCGCTTTACCGCCAGCAGCTGTCGGAACGTGCCCTCCCCCAGTTGGTGGACGGCGCGTGCGATGGCCTTTTCCGTCCGCGGGATGTCCCGATCGTGCCACTGCACCAGCGTCACCACCTGATGGGCGGTGCGCTTGTCCATCCGCAGTCGGCGGCAGGCGGTCTCCGCCAGCTCCGCCGATACCTTGGGGTGGCCGTAGAAATGGCCCACGCCCCGATCGTCCACGGTGAAGCAGGGGGGCTTGCCCACGTCGTGGAGCAGCATGGTCCAGCGCAGCACCGGCTCCGGCGGGACGGCGGCCACGGCGCGGGACGTATGGCCCCACACATCGTAGAGATGGTGGCGGTTCCGCTGGTCAAAGCCCACGCAGGGCAGCAGCTCCGGCAGGAACACGCCCAGCACGTCGGGGTACGCCAGCAGCACCGGCAGCACGTACCGGCCGCACAGCAGGCGGTCCATCTCCGACAACAGCCGCTCTGCGGCGATGCTGCCCAGCAGCGGGGCGCAGCGGTGCAGCGCGGCGGCGGTGCGCTCCTCCACAGTGAAGCCCAGCACCGATGCGAAGCGCAGCGTCCGCATGATGCGCAGGGCGTCCTCGTCAAAGCGGCGATCCGGCTCCCCCACGCAGCGCAGGAGGCCGCGCCGCAGGTCCTCCCTGCCGCCGTGGAGGTCGGTGAGGACGCCGCGTTGGTCCATGGCCATGGCGTTCACCGTCAGGTCGCGGCGGCACAGGTCCTCCGCCAGCGAGTCGGAGAAATACACCGCGTCGGGGCGGCGATGGTCGGAGTAGGGGCCATCGGCGCGGAAGGTGGTGACCTCTACGGAAAGGCCCTCCTGTCGGACAGTGACGGTGCCGTGCTGCAATCCCGTGGGGATGCTGCGGCCCGCGAACAGGGCGGCGGTCTGCTCCGGTCGGGCGGAGGTGGCAACATCCCAGTCCTGGGGCACGCGGCCCAGCAGCGTGTCCCGCACACAGCCGCCCACGGCATAGGCCGCGAAGCCCGCCTGCTCCAGCCGCTCCAGAATGGCGCTGACCTGCGCTGGGAACATGTGTGTCGCCTCCCTTCGTCCCGCAGTGCCAGAAGTCGGCAAAAAAGCCAGTTGCACTTCAGGGGTCTGTGTACTATAATTAGATATTAGCATGATTTCTGGAATTGTCAATTTTCATACCACACTTTCCGGCGCACCGCGCCGTTTGGAGGTCTTTTCTATGATGCATCCCGCTGCGGACATCCGCACACTGTTACAGCCCAGCAAGCGCGTCCATCTGGCCGGTATCGGCGGCGTATCCATGTGCGCGCTGGCCGAGGTACTGCAGGGCATGGGCCTTGTGGTGCAGGGCTCCGACATGACGGACAGCGACACCGTCCGGCACCTGCGGTCCCTGGGCATGGAGGTGGCCATCGGCCACTCCGCCGAGAATCTGAAAAACTGCGACGCCGTGATCCGCACCGCCGCCATCCACGACGGCAATCCCGAGATCGCCGGCGCCATCGCCCGGGGTATCCCCGTGTACGAGCGGGCCCAGGCCTGGGGCGGCATTATGCGGAGCTACCGCAACGCCCTGTGCATCTCCGGCACCCACGGTAAGACCACCACCACGTCCATGGCTACGCACATCTTCATGGCCGCGCAGAAGGACCCCACCGTCATGATCGGCGGCACGCTGCCCCTGCTGCACGGCGGCTATCGGGTGGGACAGGGCGACACCATCATTCTGGAGAGCTGCGAATACTGCAACTCCTTCCTGAACTTCTTCCCCACCGTGGCGGTGATCCTCAACGTACACGCCGACCATCTGGACTTCTTCAAGGATCTGGCGGACATCGAGCACTCCTTCCACCGGTTCGCGGAGCTGGTGCCGGAGGGCACCGGCCGCGTGGTGGCCAATCTGGACGATGCAGGCGCCCGTGCCGCCGTGGCGGGGCTGGACCGTCCCCTGTTCACGTACAGCGTCAGAGATCACAGCGCCAGCTGCTATGCCGATAACGTGTCCATGTTCGACGGGTGCGGCGAGTTCGACGTAATGATCCTAGGGCAGCGCTATGCCCATGTGACGCTGCATGTCCCCGGGAGCCACAACGTGTCCAATGCGCTGGCCGCCGCAGCCGCCGCGTATCTGCTGGGGGTGGACGGCAAGGCCGTGGAGGAGGGCCTTGCCGCGTTTACCGGTGCGGGACGACGCTTCGAGCACAAGGGTACCTATCACGGGGCGGAGGTGTACGACGACTACGCCCACCATCCCGATGAGGTGGAAGCCCTGCTGAATGCGGCGCGGCCCCTGCCCCACCAGCGGCTGATCTGCGCGTTCCAGCCCCACACCTACACCCGCACCGCCGCGCTGTTCGACGATTTCGTGCGGGTGCTGCGGATGCCGGACAAGGTGGTGCTGGCAGAGATCTACGCCGCCCGTGAGAAAAACGAGCTGGGCATCTCCTCCCGCGATCTGGCGGCCCAGATCCCCGGCGCCGTGTACTGCTCCACGCTGGAGCAGGTGACGGAGGAGCTGGCCAGACTGGCCCAGCCCGGGGACATGATCATCACCGTGGGTGCGGGCGACATCTACCGCGCCGGTGAAATGCTTCTGAACCGGGGTGACGCGGAATGAATCTCTCCCCTGTTTATCACAACAGCCGTCCCGACGGTGAGCTGCTGCCCCAGGAGGCGGCAGCCTTCGATCTGCTGGACCGGCTGGGCATCGAATACGACCGCGTCAGCCACGATGCCGCCTTCAACATGGAGCTGTGCGCCGAGGTGGGGCGCGTGCTGGATGTCAGCGTGTGCAAGAACCTGTTTCTGTGCAACCGGCAGAAAACCCAGTTCTATCTGCTGTGCATGATGCCGGACAAGCCGTTCCACACCAAGGACCTCAGCGCCCAGATCCACTCCGCCCGCCTGAGCTTCGCGCCGGAGGAGCTGCTGTGGGAGCTGCTGCACTGCACCCCCGGCTCCGCCACCGTGCTGGGCCTTGCCAACGACACGGAGCGCCGCGTGCAGCTGCTCATCGACCGCGAGGTATACAATGCGCCGTATTTCTCCTGCCACCCCTGCATCTGCACCAGCACCCTGCGGCTGAAAACCGCCGACGTGCTGGACAAGCTCCTGCCCGCCGCGGGGCACGAGCCTATGGTGGTGGAGCTGTAAGAAGGCGGAAGAAGGGGCAGCGCCCCTCCCCTGCAAGGCCGCTGCCGGCCGTACGGCGGACGGCGGAAATATGCGCCCGATACAGTGCCTGCCAACGGCGGGCACTGTTTTTTTGCATTTTGCACAAAAAACTCTTGCAATCGGAAATGTTATCGGGTATACTCACCGTATTCCCACCGCCACGGCGCACTCCACTTCTTGTGCCGCGGCGGCAAAAGAAAAGGAGAATGATCCGCTGTGGCTGGCGGTGCGGCAACGTGGAGACTTGTCGTAAGGCGCATGGGACATTCCGCCCTGCGCGAGGCTGTCATTGCGGAGGCAGGGCAGTTACAGCCAAGAATGTATGGCAAAGGTCATCCTGAAGGACCTGAAGAAGGTCTACCCCAACACCGAGAAGAAGAAAAAGGCCAAGAAGGGCGAGGAGCCGGAGAAGAAGAGCAACCTTCAGATCACCGATGAGGGCGTTGTGGCGGTCCAGCAGTTCAATCTGGAGATCGCCGACAAGGAGTTCATCGTGCTGGTGGGTCCCTCCGGCTGCGGCAAGTCCACCACCCTGCGGATGATCGCGGGTCTGGAGGACATCACCTCCGGCGAGCTGTGGATCGGCGACAAGCTGATGAATGATGTGGAGCCCAAGGACCGCAACATCGCCATGGTGTTCCAGAACTATGCCCTGTATCCCCACATGACCGTGTATGAGAACATGGCCTTCTCCCTGAAGCTGAAGAAGGCCCCCAAGGATGAGATCGACAAGAAAGTCCGCGAGGCTGCGGAGATCCTGGACATCACCCAGTATCTGGACCGCAAGCCCAAGGCTCTGTCCGGCGGCCAGCGCCAGCGTGTGGCCATCGGCCGCGCCATCGTCCGCGACCCCGCCGTGTTCCTGATGGACGAGCCGCTGTCCAACCTGGACGCCAAGCTCCGCAATCAGATGCGCGCCGAGATCATCAAGCTGCGCCAGCGCATCGACACCACATTTGTCTACGTGACCCACGACCAGACCGAGGCCATGACGCTGGGCGACCGCATCGTCATCATGAAGGACGGCTTTATCCAGCAGATCGGCACGCCGCAGGAGGTGTTCGACCACCCGGCCAACCTGTTCGTGGCGGGCTTTATCGGCACGCCGCAGATGAACTTCTTCGACGCAAAGCTGGTGAAGAACGGCGACGGCAAATACGCCGTGTCCATCGACGGCATCAACGTGGAGCTGTCCGAGGATAAGCAGGCCCGGCTCAGCGCCAAAAATATACCGGAACAGGACGTAACGCTGGGCGTTCGCCCCGATCACATCATGCTCTGCGCCGACGGCGTCAAGGGCACCGTGGACGTCAGCGAGCTGATGGGCTCCTCTGTGCATCTGCACATCTCCACCCATGGCCACGACGTGGTGGTCATCGTCCCCACCAACGGCAACGCCGCCCATTTCCCCATGGGCAGCGAGGTGAACCTGATCTTCGGCGGCAACGTGGCCCACGTGTTCAGCAAGGAGACGGAAAAGAACCTGGAGTGGTAACACCCTCATATACAAGGACAGCGCCCCGCCGGGGCGCTGTCCTTTTCAGCGTGTCGATAAACCCACGCCCCTGTCATTCCGAACCAGTGACCGATGTCACTGGTGTGGGAATCCGTAACCTTTTAGCTGGGAATCTGCGGAAAAGTGCAGGAATTATGCGTTCTCAAGATTTCTTCTTACTCACATATACCATCCCGGTCAGCGACAGCGCCGCACTCACGGCATACACACCCACGCCTGCATCGAAGGTCTTAGGGGCACGGGTCTTTCCCTCGTCCTCTGTGTCGGTCGTGGAGTTATAATGGCCGTGGGGTCTTTCCTCTACTGTCGGATACTTGTGCTCCGGCAGGAGCGGTGTGCCATTTGGGTTAAATCGATAATCGCCGCCAGCAGCAGTGATCTCATTAAAGAACTCTACCGTTTTCATAGATTCAAGGGTCTTTGCTGTTCCGGCATCCTGATACTTAAAGCAAGCCGGGACATTTCCCGTTTGCACGAAATAATTGTTTTCAAAAGAAGGTGTATCAGAAGAAACACCGCCTGCAATACCACCTAAACGCTTATAAGGTGTAGTGGCAGTATATTGAGATAAATCCACTTCACCAGCGAAATAGCAATGTCTGATTTCTGTATCTGCACCAACTATCCCTGCAATGCCGCCGAAATCCGTATTTCCCTTGCCAAGAGGAGCCATCTTCCCGGTGGAATAACAATTGATAATCTTTGAGGCTTGATACAGCTGCCCAACAATTCCGCCGGTACAGGGTGTCCAGGAGGTCATATCGCCCGTATTGGCGCAATACTGTACGGTACTGTTGTCAGCAACACCTACGATACCGCCCATCTGCAAAGAGGTAGTATCCGTCGTTACTGAAAAATTCCCCTTGTTTTGGCAGTGTTCAATCGTGCTATTTATCGCATATCCGCACAAAGCCGCAGGGCCGTTGATATATTTGTCCGTATCCGTGAACGATACATCCGAAACGCAGTCAGAAATTTTGCTGTTTTCTGCAACGCCCGCAACTGTTCCAAAAAAGACATACCCTGAATTGGACACATCCAGCTTGCCTTGAATTGTCAAACCGGAAATTTCAGCGCCGTAAGCCACGCTGAAAAATCCGAAAACCGGATACTCTGCCATTCCATAGTTTTCGGAAAAATCTAAATTGGAAATCGTATGTCCGTTTCCGTAAAATTTGCCGCTGAAGTAGTGCAGCAGATTTCCGTCGCCGTCAAAGACGCTGCCAATCGGTTTCCACGCAACACCTGTTAAATCCAAATCCGCATCAAGAGATACAACCGCATCTGTTTTATCATCATATTCGCCATTGTCCACAGCTTTTGCAAATTGCAAAAGTTCATCTACTGTTGTGATTGAGATTTTGTCGGGTTCCTCTGCAAACGCTGCCATTGGCAGCAGCGTCAGGCATAGTGTGAATGACAGCAAAAGAGATAAGATTTTTCTTTTCATGTAGTAGCCCTCCATTCCAATTTATATTGTTTGCAGTCGTCAGCAATTCAACAATCTTTCTTGCTCAATTATGTATTGTTAGATACTAAATATCAATCGTTCTCTGCCATCTAATTTTAGTTTTCTGCTGTGTGGGATAAAATGTTAATAGAGGTGAGGCCCGTGGCAGAGAACCGCTATCCCGAATTCGATAACACGCAGAAATCTATTGAAATCGGGTACAATATCGCATATTACCGCAAGCACGCTGGTTTGACCCAAGAGCAGCTTGCAGAGCGTGTCGGTATCAGCCGCCAGCATATCGGAGCAATCGAGGCACCTAACCTCTGCCGCCCCATATCACTTGATTTACTCTTCAATATCGCTGCTGTTCTGAATGTAGAACCAGCGAAGCTGCTGACTTTCCGTGAATGACAAAAAGACGCTCTATGGCACAGGTTATCCCGTGTCATAGGAGCGTCTTTCTATTTGTCTTATAAAGGTAATGTTGTGCAGCAAAAACGGACAGAGTTTTACCCTGCCTGCCTGCCTGCCTGCCTGCCTGCCTGCCTGCCTGCCTGCCTGCCGTCAGTGTATTGCGCCGGGAAATACCCTGTCAAGCTTTTTTTCACGGCGCACACCTCTTTCCTGCTTCTGCAAGGCATACTGAAGGAAATACCTTGTCAATCGTTCGCCACGTCAAAATTAGGTCCCGTCAAGATTTATGCGCAAATTTATTTGCAGGCTCCGGCTGAGTGAAGTC
>ERZ773178.2819-NODE-2819-length-15445-cov-10.117544_pt1 | contig 15445 bp, 9 predicted proteins | sample MGYA00580533_ERZ773178 | MGnify/ENA primary metagenome ERZ773178 (study PRJEB29015, sample SAMEA2737859) | human gut metagenome | biome: human gut; feature: human-associated habitat; material: faeces | place: China | collected 2012 ...
CGGACAAGGAGCAGAATCAGATGGCGTGGGTGCAGCACATGAACAGCCTGAAAGCACAGGCCGAGGAACTGGTGCTGACGGAACTGATCTACAGCTAAGTTTTCTGGATGTTGCCATCCCCACCGAAGCCCAGCAAATCGAAAAAATCGACCAAGCGGAGAGCGAAAAAACGCCCTCCGCTTTTGTTTTGTCGCAGGCTGAAATTGAGAACGAGCTGCGGCGGCATGGTTCAGGGTTTGCCGGCGGCAAACAGCGCATTATGGCGCTGTACCAGACCCAGCCTGACCGAAAACTCCGTGCCAAAGCATTGGCAAAGGAGTACGGCATTGGTGGACACTCCCACGATTTTCTGGACGGAAGCCGGGGTTTTGTGAACCACGACTGGAAGGGACTGGAATTTGACCATTACCCTGACCACCAGAAAATCACCCTGAAATGGGCGCAGGTGGAAAAGTATATCGACCTGATGATCCAGTCCGACCGCTACCTGACAGATGATGAAAAGGAGCAGCGAGCGGCCATACAAGAGGCTGAGCGGCTGCTCCCGATGCTGGATGGTACCACTGTCGAAGAATACCGGGCATTGAAAGAGCAGTACCCGGACACGCTGGTTGGATTTGAGCTGAATGGAAACTATCTGTTCTATGACAAAGATGCCATTGCCGTGGAGCGGATTCTGCACAACCGGTTACTGTCACAGGAGAATGCGCTCGGCAAGGTCAAAGTGACCGGTTTTCCCCGCGGACTATGGGCAACGGAATCCAAAAAGCTCTGGGCAGAGGGCAATAATATTTACCTCGCCGGGTTGAATGAGGATGGCACCCACCACGAAACAAAGCACCTGCGGGCAGAAGATTATCTCCCCATCGGCAGCATCATCGAGATGGATGGCCGGGATTTTCGCGTGGAACACGTTAATTTCATGTTCAAGTCTGTCGGTTTGCAGGATATGGATTCCGCCAAGAATGGATACCCGATTTTCCGTAACGAGCATCTGCCGCACATCCGGGAACTGTACGAGGAACAGCCGGACAGCGACCGGGAAAACTTCATCAAGTATATGGTCGGAGATGAAGTTATAGTAGACCTGCCCACCAGAACGATTGAGGGAACCATCGGCTATGTTGGTGACACCGATGTGCGCATCGACACCAGTGCGCACGGTCATTCTTGGGATAATGAGGTCATCAACCGGCAGCAGTTCGAGGAGGGACTGCGACAGGAGGAGCCGGACGAGCCTGAACTGACCGATGAGGAACTGGACGAACTGCCCATCTCAACGGTAATTGACGGCGAGGTACAGACTTTCCCGAATGCCGCAGCCTTGGATGAAGCCCTTAACACTGCGTCTGTCCCTGAGCCTGCCGGAAATTTCCGAATCACGGATGAGCATTTGGGCGAAGGCGGCGCAAAGCAGAAGTACACCCGGAACATCGAGGCCATCAAAACGCTGTTCCGTCTGGAAGAAGAACACCGTGGTGCTTCTGCCGAGGAGCAGGAAGTTCTGGCGCAGTATGTCGGCTGGGGTGGTCTGGCGGATGCCTTTGACTCGAACAAATCCAACTGGTCGGAGGAATATGCCGAACTGAAAGGGCTGCTTTCGGAGGACGAGTACGCCGCCGCCCGCAGTTCGGTTTTGAACGCCCACTACACTAGCCCCACCGTTATCCATGCCATTTATAATGCAGTGGAACAGATGGGCTTTAAGGCGGGCAACATCCTTGAGCCGTCTATGGGTGTGGGCAACTTTTTCGGAATGCTGCTGGACACCATGCAGGCCAGCCGTTTGTACGGTGTGGAACTGGACAGCATCACCGGGCGCATTGCGCAAAAGCTGTACCCGCAGGCAGATATTACGGTAGCCGGATTTGAAACCACCGACCGCCGGGATTTCTATGACCTTGCGGTAGGCAATGTGCCTTTTGGCCAGTATAAGGTCAACGATAAAGCGTACAACAAGCTGGGATTTTCCATCCACAACTACTTTTTCGCCAAGGCCATCGACCAAGTGCGGCCGGGCGGTGTGGTGGCGTTCGTCACCAGCCGCTACACCATGGACAGCAAGGACAGCACTGCCCGCAAACACATGGCAGAACGCGCCGATTTGCTGGGGGCCATTCGATTGCCCAACAATGCGTTCAAGGCTAATGCAGGCACGGATGTTGTCAGCGACATCATCTTCCTGCAAAAGCGTGACCGCCCTATCGACCATGAGCCGGACTGGGTGCAGCTTGGCAAGACCGAGGACGGCTTTGCCATCAACCAGTATTTCGTAGACCACCCGGAAATGGTGCTGGGGCAGCTTACCACCGAAAGCACCCAGTACGGACGAGAGGAACTGACCGTTGCGCCCATTGAGGGTGCAATGCTGGCCGACCAGCTTGCCGAAGCGGTACAGCATATTGAGGGACAGTACACGGAAGTCGAGGTGGAAACACCAGATATTGCAGATGCCGAGGCAGAACGCAAGACGCTTCCAGCAGATCCGGATGTAAAAAACTTTTCCTATGCCGTGGTGGACGGCGAGGTTTTCTATCGTGAAAACTCCATTATGACACAGGTGGAACTGTCCGATAATGCCAAGGCTCGTGTCACCGGTATGGTGGAACTGCGGCAGATCGTCAACCAGCTGATTCAGGAGCAGTTGGACGATTACCCGGATTCTGCCGTGCAGGAAACGCAGGTGCGCTTGAACGATGCCTACGATGCGTTTTCCAAGAAATACGGTCTGCTGAACGACCGCCGCAATGCACGGCTGTTTGAGCAGGATTCTTCCTATTATCTGCTCTGTTCTCTGGAAAATCTGGACGAGCAGGGACAGTTGAAATCCAAGGCGGATATGTTCACCAAAAGGACGATTCGCCCGGAGCGCACTGTCACCAGCGTGGATACCCCCAGCGAAGCACTCGCGGTGTCGATGGGCGAACACGGCAGAGTGGACTTGCCGTATATGGCAGAACTGCTCGGCACTCCCGGCGAGTATGAGCGCATCACCACTGAACTTTCTGGTGTGATCTTCAAAGACCCCAGTGCAGACCCCACTGACCCGGAAGCAGGCTGGCAGATGGCAGACGAGTATCTTTCCGGCGATGTCCGTGCGAAACTCCGCTTTGCCCGCCTTGCCGCCGAAACGAACCCGGAATTTGCAGTCAATGTTGACGCGCTCACTAAAGCGCAGCCCAAGGAACTGGAAGCATCCGAAATTGATGTGCGGCTGGGCGCAACGTGGCTCGCACCTGAAATCATCCAGAAATTTATGCAGGAGACCTTTCAGGTTCCGTACTATCTGCGCCATGATGTGAATGTGCGGTTCTCTCCGTATACGGCAGAATGGCGTGTGCAGGGAAAATCCGCATTGGGTCACGGCGATATCATGTCCACGGAAACCTACGGAACGCACCGTGCCAATGCCTACAAGATTCTGGAAGATACGCTTAACCTCAAGGATGTCCGCATCTATGACACCATTGAGGATGCCGAGGGTAAACCAAAACGTGTGCTGAACAAAAATGAGACTACCCTCGCCCAGCAGAAACAGCAAGCCATCAAGGATGCTTTTGCGAACTGGATCTGGCAAGACCCGCAGCGGCGTGTATCGCTGGTAAGGCAGTATAACGAATTATTCAACTCTACACGCCCCCGCGAATACGATGGTTCTCACATTCATTTTGTCGGCATGAACCCGGAAATCACCTTGCGGGAACATCAGCGCAACGCCATTGCTCATGTGCTTTATGGCGGTAATACGTTGCTTGCACACGAAGTAGGCGCGGGCAAGACTTTTGAAATGGCGGCATCCGCAATGGAAGCCAAGCGGCTGGGACTATGCCAAAAATCGCTCTTTGTGGTGCCCAACCATCTGACGGAGCAGTGGGCATCGGAGTTCCTGCATCTGTACCCCAATGCAAAACTGTTTGTGGCACGGAAAAAAGACTTTGAAACGGCGAACCGCAAAAAGTTCTGCGCCCGCATCGCTACCGGCGATTACGATGCTGTTATCATCGGTCACAGTCAGTTTGAGCGCATCCCGCTTTCCTTCGAGCGGCAGGAGCGCATTATTCAGGATCAGATCGCCGAAACCCTTTTGGCTATCAACGAACTGAAAGCCAATGCAGGCGAGAATTTCACCATCAAGCAGATGGAAAAGACCCGCAAAACTCTGGAAGCAAAGCTGGACAAGCTGCGCGCCGACAGCCGCAAAGATGACGTTATCACCTTTGAACAGTTGGGCGTTGACCGCTTGTTTGTGGACGAATCGCACAGTTTTAAGAATTTGTTCCTCACGACCAAAATGCGCAATGTCGCAGGATTATCCACCAGCGAAGCACAGAAGTCCAGTGATATGTTCGGCAAGTGCCGCTATCTGGATGAGATTACAGGCGGGCGCGGAGTTGTTTTTGCGACCGGCACCCCGGTCAGCAATTCCATGACCGAACTGTACACGGTCATGCGCTACTTGCAGTACAGCACTCTCCAACAGAAAAAGCTGACCCACTTTGACTGTTGGGCATCGACCTTTGGAGAGACCACCACCGCCATCGAGCTTGCGCCCGAGGGCTATACTTAATCAGGACAATAAAATTGATTGTCCTAAATTGAAAGATTCCATAAGAAAGGAGGTAGAACAAATGCCTAAAGAACCAAAAATTACCGCACTCTATGAGCGTTTGTCAAGAGATGATGATCTTGCTGGTGAATCCAATTCCATCACCAACCAAAAGAAGTATTTGGAAGATTACGCTAAAAAGAACGGCTTCAAGAACATCTGCCATTTTACAGATGATGGCTTTTCAGGTGTGAACTTCAATCGCCCCGGCTTTCAATCTCTGATAAAAGAAGTAGAAGCAGGAAATGTCGAAACGCTGATTGTGAAGGATATGAGCCGCTTAGGACGAAATTATTTGCAAGTCGGCTTTTATACGGAAGTTCTGTTTCCGCAGAAAAATGTCAGATTCCTTGCAATCAATAACAGCATCGACAGCAACAATGCTTCAGACAATGATTTTGCTCCATTTTTGAATATCATGAACGAATGGTATGCCAAAGACACGAGCAATAAAATCAAGGCTGTGTTCGATGCCCGGATGAAAGATGGAAAACGTTGCAGCGGCTCTATTCCGTATGGATATAACCGTTTGCCGAACGACAAGCAGACACTTGTTGTTGATCCGGTGGCATCCGAGGTCGTAAAGCGCATTTTTCTTCTTGCGAACGAAGGAAAAAGCCCACGGGCAATCGCAGAACAGTTGACAGAGGAAAAAGTCCTGATTCCTGCTGCATACGCACAGAAATATCACCCAGAGCAGTACAATGGGATAAAGTTCTCCGATCCGTACCTGTGGGGCACATCCTCCGTAAGAACAATTTTAGGTCGGCAGGAATATCTGGGACACACTGTTTTACGAAAATCTGTAAGCACAAATTTCAAACTTCACAAGAGAAAAGAAACAGATGAAGATGAACAGTACGTTTTCCAGAACACGCATGAACCAATTATACCGCAAGAACTTTGGGATAGTGTTCAGAAACGCAGATGCCGAGTGAATCGTGCTTCTGCTTGGGGAACGCACACCAACCGTTTAAGCGGGTATCTGTATTGTGCCGACTGCGGCAGAAGATTGACCTTGCAAACACACTACAGTAAAAAGGATGGGTCTACTCAATATTCTTATCGTTGTGGTGGATATGCAAGTCGGGTGAATGGCTGTACTGCCCATTCAATCAGTGCCGATAATGTTGAAGCCCTGATATTGGCATCGGTCAAACGCTTTTCGAGATTTGTTCTAAAAGATGAAGAAACCTTCGCTTTGGAACTGCAATCGCTTTGGAAAGAGAAACGTGAAGAAAAGCCGAAGCAGAACCAATCGGAATTGAAACGTTGTCAAAAACGCTATGATGAGCTTTCTACCCTTATTCGTAGTCTGTACGAAAATCTTATGTCTGGACTATTGCCCGAGCGACAGTACAAGCAGCTGATGGCACAGTATGATAGCGAGCAAGCAGAATTGGAATCGCAGATGGAAACGATGAAATCCGAAATTGCCGAAGATAAATCAAGTTCTGCTGATATTCGGCATTTCATTTCGCTGATTCGCAAGTGCAAAAATCCAACAGAAATCTCCGATTCAATGTTTAACGAACTTGTCGATAAAATCGTTGTTTATGAAGCCGAGGGTGCAGGCAATGCCCGCACACAAAAGGTTGACATTTATTTCAACTATGTCGGCCAAGTCGATATTGCTTATACCGAGGAAGAACTTGCCGAACTGAAAGCGCAGAAGGAGCAGGAAGAACGGCAGCGCATGGAAAAGCAGCGCAAACGTGAAAAAGCCTATCGAGAAAAGCGAAAAGCAAAGAAAATCGCTAAAAACGGTGGCGAAATCATTAAAACCAAAACGTGTCCGCACTGCGGGAAGGTGTTTACACCTACGAGCAACCGACAGCTTTTCTGCTCAAGGGAATGCTGGAATCAGGCAAGACAGGAGCAAAAGGAAGCGGCTAGAGAAGCCGAGAGAGGAGGTCATTACTACCGGCAACGTGCCTGTGCCGTATGCGGTCACTCCTACTGGCCTACACACAGCCAGCAGGAATTTTGTTCCGATGAGTGCAGGAGAATCAACCACAACAAGAAAACCTTGGAATTCTATCACAAGAAAAAAGGAAATCCAAAACCTGACCCAGAAGCAGTCCCAACGCCGAAACCAAAGGAGGATAATGCAGCATGACTACCATGAAAAATTCCATCCATGACAACGCCAACGGTCTGGACTACACCCTTGTCAACGACCACTATCTGCCGAACCTGACCGCAGCAGCCCCGGCAGAGCAACACCCCACCGGGCGGTGGGGCCGCTTACATAAGACGTACCTGAAGGCGCAGCACCCTGTCCGGTACAATCAACTGCTCCTGTCCGGTGAGCTGAGCGGCTATCTTGCCAAGCTGGACAAGCAGACCGAGGAGCAGCTTGCATTGACTGTCCGGCAGATGCAGGAAGCCGAGGACGTCACTGAAGCACTGAAAGCCACCGATCAATTGGAATGGGTGCGCCGGATGAACAGCATCCGCAACCGTGCCGAGGAAATCATCAAGACTGAGTTGATTTTTGTATAAGGAGGTGCCCACGATGGCTGTGCTGAAATGGATGCTGAAATTTGCCCTTCTCCCGCTGCTTCTGCTGCTGATTCTGGCACAGTGGGTGGGCATCTTCCTCACGGCCTTCTCCACGATTCTGACGAACCTGCTGGCGGGCCTATTCTTCTTTGTGGCTCTGGCAAGCTGGGTCATGAAGCTGGCAGACGGCGGCGAAGTCCTGAAAATGCTGATTACCGCATTTGTGGTTTTCGTCCTGCCTTACATAGCGATAGCTGCTATCGCCAAAATCTCCTTTTTCGCTGATGAACTCCGGGATTTTCTCCAATCCTGAGTTCAAGACCGCCCTGCACAACGCACGGCGGTCTTTTTGCTACATCGGGTCTGCACAGGGCAGGCCCCTTTTTTATACGGAGGAACAAACCTATGAAACTGACGTTTGAAGAAAAGAAGCTGCTCTACACCTATGGCTGCGCCGATCTGGAGCTGACCCGCAAGCGGCTGTACGAGATTGCTGGGTTGACGGTTGACCCCGACCAGAACAAGCTGGTGCTTGAGTTCTGCCGGAAACTGGAGGACGAAACGCTGACAGACTGGTATGACCAGATGTTCTGCTTCGTCCGTTCCGAGATGGAGTGTTATGCCGGGATGGAGAAGCTGGCGCAGGACATCGAGGAAGACAAGGAATGGAGGAAGGAAGATTTTGTCGAGCCCGATGACAATGTTTAAGCTGGAAACCATGATCTATGCCAGCGAGGACGGAACAAACAGCGTGTTCACGCTGAATCCTGACTTGCAAAAGCAGCTCGATGCCCTTGCAACGCAGCACCCGGATGTGTGCTGCCGCAAGGCAAAGGGAGAAGCCAGCGGCGTGACGTATCAGGTCAAGAATGCGGCGGTGCTGATTCAGCCTGCGCTGCTGTCCTGAGCGTAAGCCCCTCTGCTATGGTAGAATAGAGTGCAACGGCCAAAGCGTCAGAGTGATGCTTTGGCCAATTACATAATTCAATCAACTTGAAATTGAATGAAGACAAAATCTGTGTTATACTATTAGAAGTTGTGAAACACTTCAAACCGTATTAGGAGATTGACATGAACCAAGCATTAACGGCCGTTTCCTTGTTTACAGGTGCAGGCGGAATGGACATCGGCTTTGAAAAAGCTGGTGTCAATGTGATTTTCGCTAATGAACTCATGAAGGAAGCTGCTGAAACATATAAAGCTAATCATCCAGGTAGAACTATAGTCAATGATGATATCAATAATGTCATCGAAAAGATGAACAATTATGAGGGAACTGATCTCGTGTTTGGCGGTCCTCCCTGTCAGGGATTTTCAGTTGCAGGCAAAATGGACCCGGACGATGCTAGAAGCAAATTGATTTTTACTTTTTTGGATGTTGTGGAACGAGTCAAGCCGAGAGCATTTGTTATGGAAAATGTAAAGGCACTCGGCTTTTTAGATAAATGGGAGCCGGTAAGAAAAAAATACCTTGAACGAGCTAGCAGGCTTGGATATCATTGTAGCCCATTTATTTTAAACGCAACAGAATATGGTGTATCTCAAAAAAGAGAAAGGGTCTTTTTCATTGGAATAAAAAACAATCAAGATGTTTTTTTTGAGTATCACATGAACGATCTGCTAGAACAGCAAAAGACTGAAGCGCCAACGATTCGGGCCTTGTTAAAGTCACTCGGCCCAGCAGGAACAGAAAAAAATCCAAATACATGCACGGCGAAAATTACGTTTGCAACCAATCCTATTATGCGGAAGTCACCGTATGCCGGAATGTATTTTAATGGTCAAGGCCGTCCAATTAATATTGATGATTATGCAAATACACTTCCTGCATCAATGGGTGGAAATAAAACACCATTTCTCGACGAAGAATATTTATATGGCAATGCCAATGAGGATTGGGTGGTAGGTTACCATCGTGGCCTTTTAAATGGAACGATCACGCCTGAATTTCGAGAAGCTCCTAAACGACTACGAAGAATTACCATTAATGAGGCTATTAGGATTCAGACTTTCCCTGATGACTATATTTTCTGCGGAAACAAAGGTAGAATCTATACGCAAATTGGAAATGCAGTGCCAAGCAAATTAGCGGAAGTTGTTGCAAACGCAACAATCCAATATTTGAAAGAATACCAATGAAAAACAGACGAAAGTGTTGGCTTTCGTCTGTTTTTTCTTAAGAGTTATTTTGATGAAGTGCATTCCAAAGCACTTTTACAGCTTCATGCGTATTTATATCGTTGACATAGTTGTTAAGGCGGCTATAAAAATTTTCTCGCGCAGCAGGAACCATGTGCTGCAACATGTAAGATATCCATTCGTAGATGTCCCAGTAATAGTAAATTACGTCTTGATATTCATATGTTCCAAGGCAAAAATGGTACGGGCTGTGTTTTATATCCGAAGGACAATCTCTTTTTCGGCAAACAACGACAATCTCATTAATGTGTGCGTGTTTTTCATCATTGTATTTTTTGATACAGTCGTACGAATCAATAATACGCGAGAGATCAAACGGCTTCACAGTAACTTCATACACTCTGTAAATAGAACCGTCGGCTCCTTCTTCATTAATATCACCAGGCTTTTTACTAGTCGTGCTAGTTGCAGAAGCACTATCATCTGTACCACTTACGATGATTCCTGTATGAATTGATGTGTGATAGGACTCTAACAGAAAACCAAAAATGCGTTGTGGGGTGTTCCCTGAGTCGGGTGCTCCATCTATCATTTTTCTGCACAATCCTTCCAAATGAATCGGATTCGTTGAGGGAGTGAATTCAACCGTCAAGGACTGAATGTGTTGAGCTGATGCAATATATTTTCGCATCAAATCAACCCCAAGATTCATTCGGAACGCATCGTCCTTAGAATCAATGAGTTTTATCAATTCAACAACGAAATCTGCATCTATTTTTGGATCGCGTTGTGAAGCCCATGCTTCGTTGATATTGGAAGCTTTGGCAATATTTAAAGGCCCGGATTTTGTGTGAGGAAAGCCCTTTGCATTACAAAAATCTTTTATAGGACCTTCAAAAATAGCACGAGGTTTACATCCGTAGAAATGAGAATAGGCTCGAAAAGAGTCATCAAGCATTCGACCGACCAAAGCAACAAGTATAATCTCACGATAACTCATAGTTTTTGAATCGAATACAGCTGTTAGTGATGATTCATATGGTATATTACTTGTTGAAAGAGCATTGTTTGATGCCAACAAATACAGTTTGTCCAGATATTCAGTGACTTTTGCGTTTCGATTGTCTATATTTCTCCCCATGCTGCGTACACCCTTTCAGCTTTCAAGTGGTTTTAATAATCTATAAGCATCAATGTTTAAGGCATTTGCGATGTTTTCGATATTTTCAATAGAGATGTTTCGGCGTTCTCTTTCAATCGCACTAATGTAAGTTCGGTGCAAACCAGCCAACTCGGCTAATTTTTCTTGAGAAAGTCCTGCTTCAGTACGATAAAAACGAAGGTTAACAGCAAAAATATGAATCAAACTCATAGTACTTTAACTCCCTCCAAAACAATTATGACGTTTTGAAGACAATGCGTCTACAGACAATAAGTCACTATCAATAAAACATACAGAAAAGAGAAAATAATTCGTTCTATCGATAGAGAAACGATGCATCAAATTATGGAAATGTTTGAAACTAGTATGTTATAATTAGACAAAGCATAACAATCGATTTGTCAAAATCAAGGAAAGGAAACACAATGGCTGCTGAAATCAACTGGGATAACTTCTCATTATACAATAATGGCCCTGACGGACTTCGCACTAAGTTTGAAAATCTGTGCCGACAACTTTTTGCTAATGAATTTCTGAAATCAAATAAGCTGATGACACATTTGCATTCAGATCCGAACCAACCGGGTATTGAATCGGAACCAATATTTGATGAGGATACAAATCGTTATATTGGCTATCAAGCAAAGTTTTTTGATAAGAATGTAGACTACAGCCAAATATATCACTCAATGGAAAATGTTGTTGAATACTATGCCGGAAAGATAAATCATGTTGTTCTGTATTGTAATAAGGCGATAACAGCCTCTGGCAAAAGTTATGCAAAGATTGTAGAGTTACTTAATAAAAGTGAAATTTCTATTGAGCTGATAACGAATGAGGAAATCTTAGATATAGTAAGAAAATATCCGTATTTAGCGAATTATTATTTTGGTGTTAATGTTATTACTTTTGATTGGATCATTGCCCATAATGAAAAATCATTTAACACTCTAGGAGAACGATTCAATCGAGAATTCAATGTTGAAACAGAAACCTCAAAAAAACTTTCTCTTTTTGCTAGAAATCAAAATGCAATTCAATATATCAAGAGAAAGAAAGAAAAGTTACTTCAAAAAATCGCTTATATGGAAGACCATACAGAAAATTATGCTGATTATCTCAAAGAAATCAAGACAATGGTTTTGTCTTTTGAAGATATTGATAGTGGAACACTCGAATATGCACTGGAATGGCATCAGCGTTTACAATCTTCTATAGCTGATGATGCGAAAAAAATAGATTTAGAAATTAGCCAAAAGACAGATCAGCTTTCCCGAACTCGCACCCTTCTTGAACGAAGAAAAATTGATAAAGAAGAGCGGGGGCGCTCGCAAGCTGAAGAAGAATATAATAAGCTCCAAGTTGAAATTGATACGCTTTATGAATTGCTCGATTTGCCCAATTACCTATCTCTAACCGCTGATGAAGGTCGCCTTATCACCGCAAAGGAACTTTTTATTTCTGGCAATGCGGGAATTGGAAAGTCGCATATGCTAGCGGCTGAAGTTCAATCACTAATGAAAAATAATCAGCCTGCGATTTTACTCTTAGCTGGAAATTGCTATTCAGATTTGCCAATTCTCGATCAATTATTACAAGACTGTGAGTTGAACTATTCGTTTGATGAGTTTATAAGCATACTAGAATCGATGGGTAGAGAGCAGGATACTTATGTCTTATTGTGTATAGATGCATTGAATGAAACGGTTAATTATGGACTTTGGAAAACGGGTCTATGTTCTCTTTTACAAAAGGTAGAAAAATGCACCCGCATAAAATTAGCAATCACTTATCGAACAGAATATGAGAATTCGCTCGTTCCAGACAATCTCATATCAAAAGATGAAAATGTTTATAAGATTTTGCATTCTGGTTTTGAATCCATCGGATTAGAGGCATCGATGGTATTCTTTAACTACTACAAAATTCCGTTTACTTTGTATGAATATTTTGAAGCAGAAATGGAAAATCCCCTATTCCTGACTTTGTACTGTAAAACGTACAGAAATGATGAAGCGAGTCTTCCAGTTTTATATGATAGATTAGTGGAAAATGTAAACAAAAATATTTTTCCAATATTAATAAAGCGGTATAATCTTATGGGATTAACTGAGGGGGACAATCTCGTTCAATCTCTTGTTGATGAGATTTCGACATTGATCTTTGATAAAAAAGAAAAAAGTATTATGGAATCCGACCTTGCAAATATGCGATTCTGGAAATTAAATGGTTTTCCGGTAAGGCCATTTATGGCATTATTGGAAAAAGAAAATCTCATGCATACAAATCTAGTCTCTGGTCAGGAACGGTACTTTTTTGCCTACGATCAAATGAACGATTATTTTTTTGCAAAGAGTTTATTTTCTCAAAATATATCTGACACATTGATTCGCAAGATTTTATGCGAAGAAATTCTGCAACTAAAAGACAACCATGTGAATCTAAGCAACTGCGATATTTTTGTAACGTGTTGTTCTTTTTATGCTCAAGAATTTGGAAACGAATGTATCGATGTGATTGATGATCTGCCTGAAAGTTTTGAGAAAGATTTTGTTGTTAGAACCTACATACGATCGTTTGTTTGGCGTGAGAAAAAATATATTTCCAGTAAGGCTTTTCTAGCTGTTGCGCAAAAATACAATGTATCTCGGACGGATTTTTGGAATGTTCTTATTGGAAATAGCGTGAAAAGCAGTCATCCTCTGAATGCGGATTTTTTGCACATGCTTTTAATGGGATATTCGCTTAGCGAACGAGACTATTATTGGACAAAGTATATCAATGGGATTTTTTATGATGATTCAAATCGACTCGTACAACTCTTACGGATGTATAGTTCGGGAAAAAGTCTTCAGATGAATAAGGACCAGGCTCGGAAGTTGCTTATTCTTTGTGGATGGTTGCTTAGTTCGTCTAATCGGATTCTTCGCGATTATACATCGCAGGCGATGATTGAAATTCTTCGAAATAAATTTGATTTATGCATTGTGCTGTTGAAGGCTTTTGCAGGAGTCAATGATCCATATATCTTAGAGCGCTTATATGGTGTTGTATTCGGAGCTTGTTGCAAACGTATTAAAGAGAAGAATCAAGAGTATCTTATTTTAGCAGAGTATGTATACTCGACAATTTTTGACCAAGAAACTGTTTATCCTGACATCTTACTTCGTGACTATGCAAGATTGATAATCGAACGCTTTTTATGGGAGAATCCAGACTACAACGGTTGCATTGTCCATAAAAAAATTGTTCCACCATATAAATCATTTCCCTTTGAACAAATCGATGAAGATTACATTAATAAGAAATTCGATGGTGGACTGTGGCAAATCAAAAGTTCCATGTCGTTTGAAGGACATGGTATGTATGGTGATTTTGGACGCTATGTTTTTCAAAGTGCATTAAAATACTTTGATGTCGATGAAGACGAAATGTACAAGCAGGCAATGTCCTTTATTATTAATGATTTGGGCTATACTAATGAACTTGATAAGTGCAACAACTATTGGGGATATGATAGAAGCGAAACAAAAAAGGTTGAACGTATAGGAAAAAAATATCAATGGATTGCAATGCACAATATTCTGGCAAGAGTTTCTGACCAGTGTGACATTGATACAGATTATTCTGAAACGTCAACATTTGAAGGTCCCTGGGAACCGTTCGTTCGGGATTTTGATCCGACCTTAAATTTCAAACTAACGAAATCCGATGAAATTCCTATATTTAATGAGATAAGCGAGTTGAAAAAAGCCACTCGTGATGAGCATTTGAAGGTTGACGTTTCAAATATAGATAGTGTATCTGAATGGTTGGATTCTGATGGCATTTTCTTTGCGGAAATGCCAAAGGCATTGATTCTTTCTGATTCTAACGGAACTCAATGGATTAGACTGAGCAATTATATATGTTCAGGAAGAGAGCAGTTGAAAGCTGAAAGACTCCTGACTTGGAGTTGGTTATACGCTTACTTCGTTACAGAAAAACAGTTTGAGCAGTTCCAAGTCGCAGCTACAGATAGAGTTGACTTTAGTAGTTCAAAGGGTATAGGACTTGATCCGCAATCGTACTCTGTATTCAATCGAGAATACCCATGGTCGCCTAGTTGTGACTTGCTCAATAAGAGTAGTTCGGTAGAAGCAGGTGTGGTTCCTAAAATGCCAGAAGAAAAAGAGGTGGAACAGGAGGTTTTAAATACTGAATTTTTGGAACAATATCTGAAATCACTTGATGCGGATTCCAATCAAGTATTTTCAGATCAGGAATTGAATCAACACCTTTTTAAGAAGGAGGTTGTTAGAAAACCAGTCTTGAAACAAATTGGTGAAATCATACATGCGAGTATGAATCTTGTTTGGGAAAGTGAATATGATGCTTCAAAGGATTGTACACTTTCGATGAATGTTCCATGCCCAATGCTAATCGAACAACTTAATCTTCATCAGGAGGACATAGATGGCTTGTACTACGATTCAGGCAAAAGAATTGCAGCATTCGACCTAAAAATATCCCAAGAAGAATCCGGAGTAGTCATTCGGAAAGATCTATTGGATGATTTTTTGGAAAAAAACAACTTGAAGTTGATTTGGTTTGTGCGAGCATCTAAAGAACTTCACAATGACAAAGATTTGGCAATACTTCGATATAGCGATAGAAGTGGAGCGTATTTCTATAATAATACAGATATTAGTTCAACTATTTATATTGTAGAGCAACGATAAATCATAATAAGAAGGAGTGTGATGCCATGACCCAGCCCAAAACCGATCTTGTCTACCTCCGCAACGAAAAAGCCAAAGCAGAACAGAAGTTGCGCGCTTGTCAGCACCGGGAGAAAATCCTTGAACGCCAGATGTCGGAGCTGAACCGGAGAGAGCGTGTGCATCGTCTTTGCACCCGTGCCGGAATGCTGGAAAGTTTTCTGGTCTGTCCGGGAGAACTGACCGACGATCAGGTGATGGAGCTTTTGAAGATCTCATTCCGTCAACCTGAAGTCGTGCTGGCGCTTGCAAAGATGGTGCATGACGTTCACG
>ERZ773178.2825-NODE-2825-length-15435-cov-11.553446_pt1 | contig 15435 bp, 22 predicted proteins | sample MGYA00580533_ERZ773178 | MGnify/ENA primary metagenome ERZ773178 (study PRJEB29015, sample SAMEA2737859) | human gut metagenome | biome: human gut; feature: human-associated habitat; material: faeces | place: China | collected 2012 ...
TAGAGCACTTCCTTGGTAAGGAAGAGGTCACGAGTTCAATCCTCGTCAACAGCTCCACTTGAAAACCAAGATTTTCAACACTTTACAAAGGCTTATCAATCGATAAGCCTTTTTTCTTTTGCGAATATTACGAACTTTTTTGCCCGATTTTCGTACATTTGTTTTACGAAATTCGAGCAGGATGGCAACTTTTAAGATCTGTGTTTTCGAGCATCAGCAACGCGAGGATGGACGATTCCCTGTTTCAATCCGACTCACAAACAACCGAAGGTCCGTTTATCTGAAAACGGGCATGTATGCAAATCGATCACAAGTATCCAAAGATTTCAGTGCAATCAAAGATCGAGCACTAGCCAGGGCCATAGACCGCAAGATTCAAGAATATGAAGAACAGATAACCCAAAAATTAGGTGTCAATGTCGAAAAATATTCGGCTCGTGAACTTTCAGACTTCTTAACGAAACAGGCTTCCAATGACACATCAATAGATTTTATTGAATTTTCGCGAGAACATATAGCATCAATTCGCCAAAATGGAGGTAGTGAAGCATACGCACAAAAACTTGAAGCCCCGATAAATCTTTTGATCGACTATTTTGACCGGGAACAAATCTACATACGCGAGATTACTGCCCGATCATTACAGAATTTTTCTGACTATTTGCGATCAGATAAAAAAAATGATCCGGCATAGTAAAAGCGGTGATCGAATTGAACTTAGGCACAAAGGAGTAAGCGAACGCACCGTCGCAGACTACATGACCTGCATTCGTACACTATTTAATGCAGCGATTGAACGATATAATGACGAAGATATGGGTATCTCAGTGATCACCCACTACCCTTTCCGAAAGCTTAAAATTAAAAGCCGGTTTCAATCTAAAAACCGAAATCTTAGCATTTCAGACATACAGAGGATTAAAGATTCGACCGATGCGGAATTAGCCACCAAACGGGCGATTTTAGCCCGTGACGTATTTATGCTGTCGTTCTATCTTGTCGGAACAAACTTAATCGATCTGTATTATCTCACAGACTATAAAAACGGGCGGATAAGCTACAACAGACGTAAGACCAGCGGACGTCGAGAAGACGAAGCATTCATCTCGATAAAAGTGGAACCGGAAGCGGAATCGCTAATGGAAAAGTACATTGACCCTACAGGAGAACGTGCGCTGTGTTTCCACAAACTATATGGCAACCATACTGATTTTGTAAAAAACGTGAACATCGGGCTAAAGCAACTTGCAGAGACGATCAGATTAGAGGCTCCAATTACATCGTACTGGGCCCGGCATTCCTGGGCAACTATTGCCCGAAACGATTGTGGAGTAAGCAAGGACGATATTAATCTCGCCCTAAATCACGTGGATAAGGATATGGCTGTAACGGATATCTATATTGCCAAAGATTGGTCAATCATTGATAGAGCAAATCGCAAAGTGATAGACTTATTTAGTTCTATTTGATATTTTAAGTGAAATAACATACATATCATCTTCCTGATGTCAGGAAAACGATCACTTCAAACCGTTACAAATTGTAACGGTTTTTTTTGCAAAAAAAAAGTAGCCACGTTTAGCGACGTGACTACTTTGTAAAAAGTGAAACCTTCTGGCCTGTGTTGGGCAACACAGCCACCCATCATTACTAAATCACTAACTCCTTTACTGCCTTCGGGTGGTAAAGCCCAAACAAATAAAAGCATTTATTATTTGCACCTATGAAGAAACAAATACACCTAATAAAGTGCCCTATTTGTCTATTGTAACAAACGTACAAATTTGTTTTGTTTTTTGCAAATGTTCAGGAAAGTATGTCTATTCCATTGCCTATTTTTTGCGCTTGATTGTATGCTTTAGTTTTAATACCGCGAAATTCAACTCAATTTCTGTCTCGGTATCTGTTGTTTGCATATCCTCTTCAAACAAGTCAGCCATGATTTCACCGCTTTTCTGCATCAACGTTTTTTGTTTGAACTGGTCGGGATTGGCTGACATTTCCCCAATGGTACGGGATAGTTCACGCAACTTTGCAAAGGCTTCTATTATTGCGATGGTTGTTTGAGTTGCCTGTGAACTTTTCAGGATGGTTGCCAGCATGTAGAGCCCTTTCTCTGTAAAGGCTTTAGGTAAAACACGTGATTTAGATAACGTTGACTCATTTGTGATCAAAAATTTTGATCGCAAATTATTAAACTCTTGTTTACTAATTTCAAATACATACCCATCAGGAAATTTGTCTGGGTTGTTTTTTACCGCTTGATTGACAATGCGAGTTTCCACTCCGTACAATTCTGCAACGGAGAAATCCAATAACACATCTTGATCACGTAGCCGCACAACCTTGTCGCGCACATCGCTAAACTTTATCAGTCCGGACATAACTAATCCAATTTACACTATTTCCCAGACAACGACGTAATAACCATCTAACTACCTCAAATTGGGATTGTTCACTTTAACCATTTCGTCATTTGGCTCTTTCCATAGAAGTAGTAAAAAACCAACCCGACCCAACTCGTAAGAATGATCACAATGATGAACAGAATCTTTTTAACGAAGTCTCCGTTCGTTCTCCAGATTTCCAACCCTGCCTTAATGGTCAAGACAACACCGATTACCCAAATAATAAATCCTAACATAGTGCTATTTAGTTTTATAGATTGATATTCTACTTGTTTGAGTATTGGTTACCGTGTATGATTAAATATCATTCAGTATATCAGACTCAGATTCAGTAGTATGTAAATCTGCATTAACCTCATTCTCATACTGAAATCCTATCGAACAAGAAGGAAACATTGAAACACCAATAAGACCTCCTGCTACTTTAAACACTGTAAAATAAGAACATTTGTCATTCTGCAATGCTAACATTTCGCAACCATCTCCCTCAGAATAAGGGGATAAGAAAAAATGAAAATCAGATGCTGGTTGACCATATTTTTTAATGTATAAATCTTTGTATTTATGATAATCACTTTTTATGGAACTCCATGAAGTATATCGATCCTCAATAACTGCTGATACCTTCCAAATCTGTTTGGACTTTGCAGTAGAACTTAAATAAAACAATCTTTGTTAACAAACTGGCCTGTCATTACAATAATACCATTGTCTGTGACTGTCAATGGAGTGTATCCCAGTGCTCGTAACTTTGCCGCAAAATCATCAACATGGCCCGTAATGGGGATCCCCTTAAACTCAATAACAGCTGATTGTAAACTCTGATTCGATGTCGAATCTTCCTCCTGAGAGCATTGCCACTGCTCAAAAGTTCCTACAGACTGAGCAAATATTTGCTGACTCAACAAACACGTTGAAAGTAGTACAAAAAAACGTTTCATATCACAAATCTTAGATGAATTACAAAATATTCCTTTTGATCACACCGACGACCCTATGTAATCTAACGACTTCATCTATAGGAATTTTGACGTATTGATAATTTACTTTTTAAATCCTATCTTTTCTCTTGGCTTTACAGGTTTTACCGATAGAGCTGCAATCGCTTGATAAATATTATCCAACTCTTGACGCATATCCTCCGAAAGATCATTTACCGCTTCGGCATTATCCTCGTCGGCTCGTTCCATAAGCGCTAGCTTTGCCCGGATTTCGGATAATTCCGCCGTTATTTGTGTTGTTGTGGTAATGTAGTTGCGCATAGCAACAAATGCTCGCATAATGGCCCTATTTACCCGTATAGCCGTTTCGCTTCGCAAAACACTCGAAAGCATAGCTACTCCCATTTCCGTAAAGGCGAACGGCGGATATTTGGGATACTTACCTCGCCCGTCAATTTCTAAGATCACATTTTGTGACCTTAATCTGTCTTTCAGCACGTTATACTCATCCTCCGAAAGTTCAAACATAAAATCATCACCCTCGAATCGTTCTATATTTCGGCGCACCGCCTGCTTGAGTACTCGCGTTTCTACCTGGTATAGTTCGGCCAGATCAAAATCCAACATTACCCGCTGTCCTCTGATCTCGTATATTTTGCTTTGGATTGTTGTTAGTTCCATATTATAGATTATAATCCATTCGAAAGTGCCTCGATCTCTTTCCTGACATCGGGAAGGTGTTCAATTCAAACCGTTACAAATTGTAACGGTTTATTTGCAAAAAAAGTAGCCACAACGCCAATTGTGACTACTTTAAAACTTGATTTTGTTTACCGCTCGGCCTGTGTTTGGCGACACAGCCACCCATCATTACTAAATCACTAACTCCTTTACTGCCTTCGGGTGGTAAAGCCCAAACAAATAAAAGCATTTATTATTTGCACCTATGAAGAAACAAATACACCTAATAAAGTGCCCTATTTGTCTGTTGTAACAAGCGTACAAATTTGTTTTGTTTTTTGCAAATGTTCAGGAAAGTATGTCCCTGAGAAAATCTAGCAGCAACCACAATTACAACTTGTTACTAGAAAAGCAATTAATGAAGTGATTTAAACTTATTTCATTCTCTTAAAATCATATCAAAATGTTAAAGCACAGCGTACAAATTGGATTGTTCCCTATATTATGGGTGACCAAACTCATATATAGTGAAAGTCCAATGTACACTGTGCTCGACAAAGATACGATAAAAAATGAAATATTGCCTCATCTTTCCAAGGCAAAACGTGGTTATGTCACTCAAAGTTGTCTCATAGAGGTGGTAAACGCCATCTTGTACAAGTTGAAGACCGGTTGTCAATGGGCGTTCCTTCCTGTGGAAGCCCTGTTTAGCGGCAAGGTACTGAGCTATGGTGCCGTGTATCACCATTACAACAAATGGAGCAAGTCGGGCGAGTGGAAATCCATGTGGGTCAGGTTGCTTGACAAACACCGCCATGAGTTGGACATGTCCAGCGTGGATTTGGACGGGAGCCACACGGCTGCACTCCGTGGCGGTGAAGAAGTCGGATACCAGGGTCGGAAGAAACGGAAGACGACCAACGCACTCTACCTGACAGACAGGCAAGGACTTCCGATTGCCATGTCTTCTCCGAAATCTGGCGAACACCATGACGTACATGACATAGAAAAGGTCATCGGTGACATGTTCAACGACCTTGAGAAATCCCATATTCGGGTTGATGGCCTTTTCCTCAATGCCGATGCCGGATTCGATTGTGATGTCTTACGTGGTTTCCTGTGTGAAAAAGAGGTCATCGCAAACATCTGCATCAATAAACGGAGAGAAAATGCCGATGACATCTTTGTTGATGATGAACTGTATGCTGAAAGGTATTCCATCGAACGAACCAACGCTTGGATGGACAGTTTCAGGACGCAACTGAACCGATTCGATACAACTGTTTCAAGTTGGATGTCTTGGAATTACTTGGCATTTGCAGTCTTGTTACTGAAGAAAATTTCACGAAAACAAAAAGTTTAAATCACTTCGACATATCCGATTCCCTTTTATGTTCGTTTGAACATAAGATTTGAGTATGGAAATCACGCCTAAAAATAGAAGAATTGTCTTTGATAAGATGCTTGTTTGAAATTGGTCATATTATTTGTTGTTTCCAACAAATAACGGTCGGTTGGTTGGTTTGCCCAATTATTGGTTAGCATTATGGTCGGTTGGTTTCTAAACCGTCAAGCTAAAAAATGGTCAACAGAATTGCAGGAATGAGCGACACCTTGCCTATCTGTAAAGCACGACATTCCGACAAGGCGAAAACGGTGTTCCCAAAATACCGCCAAAAGAAAATGATTATTTTCTGGAGGGAGTGCAGTTTTCCGTTTGCCACAATTTTATTGTGTCCTATAAAAACACCTCCCTCGGTTTTGAATGAAATTCTATATTTAAATAATGATAGACATATATGCCTATTCAATAGCTTTGTCTTTGACGATTCTTTTCCGTCAGTCATTTGTTTCCGTAGCCGTCAGTGTCCATTGTACAGACGTGAAAGGGAAAAGGTTTTCGGGCTGAATACGCTCTGGAAGAGGAAGATTCTGCCCGAAACGGCACAACCGCCTGACCTTTTCACTTTCAATAAAGTCTGTACTAACTTAATGGACGAGCAAGGAAACTGGCGACTATGTTTGCAGACGGTCACATAACGCTGGAATGTTTCTTTTGCCCTGCTGTATCCTACTTTCTTGGCAAACTCGCTGTTATGCTGGTCAAAAAGTTTCAATAAAGTCTCCTGCTTGACACCGATACCGAGATAGGCATCTTTTAATTTGGCGGCAGTGACATACCCATCAGTCTGCATCAGCTCTTGATAACGGCGGTTTACTTCCACCCGGATTTTATCAACGGCAATGTTGATTTTCTGTGCTTCGACGCTCTTGCCCGAGGCTCTGTTGTTTTTCACGTCCCACAGACGCAAAGGTACATCCATCTTACAACTGAACTGTTTGATTTCTCCGTCCACCGTAAGGCGGCACATCAAAGACAGGTTGCCATTAGGTTTCTCGCTACCTTTCTTTACGTAGAATAATACTTTAAAGGTACTTCGCATAACTCACTTTTTATGGTTACAAAATTAATTTATAGTGAGTTACAGACAGCTATGACACATTGTGCCAAACGATGAAACACATCGGTTTTGCAAGAAATTCTCATCATTACTCAGGTAATGATAAGGTAACTGAACTTTTTCGCTATTCGTCTATATTATAGGTTTCTCTGGATTTTTACCGAGAGAAAAATATAGCGTAACAAACTACATTTCAATTATTTCGCTACGACTTTCTCAATTTTATATTCTCGCTATATGTTTATTTTAAATGGGAAGAGCCAACTTAAAGTTGGCTCCTTTTTTATATCTCTTAATGTGAACTATCTCTAAATTTTTATCTTAGCAGTAGCTCACTTTACTTCTTCCAAATATAATACGCGGCTTGCGTAATCGCTCATTTTGTCGCTATCTATTTTATGGATATACGGAATATCCAAACCGTTATTCATCAAATACGAACCAGAGAAGACCTTTCCTTCAAATGATAACGGTTCATTGTCGATACGGTTTAATTCATGAACCCGATACATCTTCTTTGCGTCTAGTCCGGCCATCTTGACGCGTGGCAGATGCTGATTAAAGAACGACTCCATCTTCCACCAATAAAATGCCGCCTTGTCTTTTTCGGAAGAGACATACATAAGCGAGGCTACGCCCAATTTGTCATATGGGGATACCAAACGATAAATATCTCCAAATTGTACAATTTGACGAATCATCTTGTAATCGGCAATCGCCTTGCGACATAAAGCCTTTTCTTCATCTGACATGTTCTTAGGCTGAATTTCCATACCCAACCTGCCACTCATAGCTACATCAATACGATATTTCAATGGGACTGTACGGAATGTCTGATGATTAGGGACCGCACTGATATGAGAGGCCATCGCGATAGCAGGGAAAAAATAAGATGTTCCCCATTGCATATATATGCGCTGCAAGGCATCCGTATTATCGCTCACCCAAAACTCGTCAAAATAAGGCAAATAACCATAATTAACACGTCCTCCACCACTGGCACATGCCTGAATTGTCAATTTCGGATATTTGGAGCGAATACGTTTGCATATTTTTTCAAATCCACGATGGTAGTCGATATACAAGTGACTTTGATTATCTTTCGTCAAATAAGACGAACCGTGACTCTTGATTCCCATGTTTGCATCCCATTTTATGTAATCCAAATCGGGATATTGGGTCATTAATCCGTCTATAACACTAAATACAAAATCTTGTACATCAGGATTTCCTAAATCCAAAACCAACTGTGTGCCTCCTCGTCCGGTTACAAGGGGACGATCAGAAGCATTGACGATCCATTCGGGATGAGTTTCATAAAGTTCGCTCGAGATATTTGTCATCTCAGGCTCGATCCAAATTCCGAATTCTATACCGTTTTCCTTTGCATTACGAATCAGACCCTCAATACCTTCCGGAAGTTTCCTTTTGTTAACCGTCCAATCACCCAAAGAGGAAGTATCTGTGTCGCGTGGATACTTATCGCCAAACCACCCATCGTCCATGACAAATAACTCGCCACCCATAGAGGCTATATCTGCCATCATATGATTCATGTCCTCTTGTGTAATATCTAAGTACACGCCTTCCCAACTATTCAACAATATCTTGCGCTGCACATTCCCGTTTGCCAATTTATATTTACGTCCCCAGCTGTGGAAATTACGACTCACTCCACTCAATCCTTCCTGGCTATACGTAAGTGCAAGTACGGGAGTCCGGAACACTGAATCTTTACTTAAATTATATGCAGAATTTTCTTCGTTAATACCTGCAAAAAAATGATGGTATTCACCATTATCCGTATCAATGCGCAACTTATAATTCCCGGTGTAGCACAAAGCCGCTCCGATTACACTTCCAGAGTTTTCCTGTGGTTTCCCATCGAGTGAAAACATCACCTCAGCATGAGCTGTATGTGAATTACGTACACCGTCTTTGTTTTTTATTACCTTCATACCAGGCTCCAAAGGTTCTTGCAACAGTTGACCTTCATTTGCCCATGAGCCGTAGAGGGACGAAAGCCACACGTTACCTCGGCGGATTGGCAGATAAGCCGATGCAAATTGATTCAAAACCACCGTTTTTTTCTCACGATGCATAATCTCAGTCCATGTTTCAATGACATCTACATCCTGATACGCCTTATAACAAATATTTACATAAAACGGATATACCCTGTCTTTCAAATAAATGGTAGTTAGAGTAAAGTTGGTTGCCGTATCGGATTTCACTTTTACTACTTCCATTTGCAAGGACATGTTTCCATCCGCATGTTTTACGGCCAATGCGGTTTCGCTCTGACAACTCATTCCATAGACCGGATAAACGGGCATAGCTATATTTCCCGATGCACCGATATTAACCAGATCGTCATCCCTCAGTCTGCTTCCGTAATATAATTGTTTCAATTCTCCGCCAGTAGATGCCTCTATCACGAGCGAAGTATGCGGAGTTGATACCACTACAGTTTTGGCAAATAACTCACTTCCAAACATTAATATTCCCGCAAGCAAATACAAGCTTTTTTTAATGTTCATGCCTATTAAAAATTAATTTTCAACCATTCATCTCCACTAAAATTGAGGACGATAGCTATAAAGTTTAACAATTTGTACAAAGATATAAAAAAATCCAACTCCATTATAGAGATGGATTTTTATGTTACAGCTTGACTTTCACCTCTGCCTTCAAACGGGTCATTAAAACGGATGCTATCGACGCCTGAGCGGCTTGATGCGCTTCTCCAAACAGGCCTTGATGTTGGCACTCTCCCCCTCGGCCCATTGCAGGTAGGCTTTTGCCTCATTGGGGTATGAGATGACAAACCACTCTCCCAATACAGCTGCCACAATAAAATTGTGGATCGAGGAGCTCAACACCGGGACAAAAGCCTGATTGTAGTTGTCCGGCATCAGCAGCTTCATGGTGATCGCATTATCCTCGAAGCGCATCAACACATCATCTTCGGCCGGCAATTCGATCGGCTCAGCGGGGTGAGGCATACAGTGTTTGTGTGGGTGACGCTCCCGCCAGATGCGTTCCCGGGTGATCTCTTCCAAGTAGGGAGCCACTTTTGTCTGAACTACAGCTAAGGCAGACTCCACAGAGCGCATGATCTGTCCCATCTCGGGCTCGTCACTGCTGAGTTGTGACCACGATATTTGCGCTTGGTTATCGGCCGTCTCCCGGCTCCGGCCGGTTAAAAAGGCTTTGTTACGGATATCGTACAGAATCTCCGAAAGGTAAAGGGTTATCGATAGTGATTTCATAAGGATTAAGGTTGTTGTTCTGGAGCATCATACTGCGGAGCCATACGCGTATATAACTTTACGGATATCGCCTCTAACGACGCTGCAGCCTTCTTGGCATACATCTCTGCGGGAACTCCACATAAGGTGAGCCACAGCGATAGGATGAAGTCCACCGCAAAGGAGTCCACCTCCTTTTGCAGGGAGTTCAGCAACGCTGCAGCAAAGTTACTCGGCATCTCAAGCGTAAATGTGGTGCGAGCATCCTCTATGGTCGTTGTAGACAAAAATGGCTTGAAGATAGTCACTAAGCTGTTCAACGCATCGTCATAGTAGTTCTGCAACAGCTCATCGTTATAGCTTGTTGTCGCTATGACGGCATAAGACATCATATCTTGATCGCTCTTCGTCTTGCTGCCTATGTACGAAGTAATCTTGTTTACCTGCTCGAATGTTTGGGTGCGGTCCAATGTAATCTCAATAGTCATAACTACTCCTTTTTCGACAGCTCCAACAGCTGCTGCTCAATACTCTTATCTGTTTTGAGGCTCCCGCTCACATCTACACTCTGCAGGGCCGGAATCACAAATTTGGCGGTCTTGATGTAGATGTCGGCCCGATCCTTCGGATCCTCAATGCTGAGCCAGGCCTGCGTGAAGTCGGCGAAGTTACCGACCACAAACCCCTCCATCATCTTACGAAGCTCACCGGTTGTTTTGTTTGGGGTACCGGCCTTTCTTCCCCCCGTCTTGAAACCACGTGCCATGTAAATTAACATTTGTACATCCGACGTAAAGCTAACCCCCTATTTTCGAGAGCAAAGGACAAACATTAAATCATATCATATGATAGGAGCAGCAATAGGAGCCGGACTAAAAGTTGCAGGCAGCATCATCGGAGGAGCAGCTCAGGCCCGGGCGGCACGTAAGCAACGTGCAATTATCGACAAACAAAAGAAAGATAATGAAGCGTGGTACAACCGGAACTATTACGAAGACTCGACGCAGCGCTCCGACGCACAGCGAGCTATGCAGATGGCCCGTGACGCCATGAAAAGCCGCTACAACCAGGCCCAGGCCTCGGGTGTGGTCACGGGAGCCACCGATGAGAGCATCGCCGCACAGAAGGCCGCAACCAATCAGGTGGTATCCTCAGCAGCCAGCAGCATCGCCGCAACAGGCGACGCTCGCAAAGACTCTATCGACCAGCAGTATCTCAACACGAAATCCAATTTGGCACAGCAGGAGGCAGCCACCTGGCAGAAACAAGGCGCTGCTATCGGTCAGGCTGCCCAAGGCGTCGGTCAAGCAGCAGGCAGCTTTATGGAGTCATCAGGATTATTTACAAAATAACACATTATGGCAACCAAAGACGATATCCTCAAGGCCCGTCCCCAGCCTCAGCAGGCCGCTGCAACCGAAGCCACAACACAACAGCCCCAGCCGCCTGCTGCAAGCGAGGCCGGGAAGCAACCCGCCCCTTCCTCCCAGCCGCCAGTGGCCACTGAAGCGGCCACACCTCCCGCGCAGTCCCCAGCCGGGGAAGCCACCGCTCAGCCCCAGCAGGCGGGCATCGCTGCAGGTAAAACATTGCAAAGTGGCACGGACACAGCCCGGGAGCATTTAAACGAAGCCTACACACAGATAGCACAGAACAACGAAAAGGAGAGCAAGGAACGAGCGGTGACAAAGCAGAAGGAGGCGGACGATCGTGAGCAAAAACGCTACCGCACCAAGGCCATTTTAGCAGCATTGGGGGACGGCATCTCCTCCTTGGCCAATCTCTACTACACCACCCGTGGAGCGCAGGGCATCCCGCAACCGGCAGTCTCATTGAGTGAGGTCGCCCGAAAACGGTTTGACGAGGCCAAGAGGCGCAAGGAGAAGATGGAGGATGAATTTCGGGCTGCCTTGATTCGGGCGGGGTTTGCAGAGCGGGCCGAGGCGTTCCAGGAGAGACAACGCCAAGCCAATAATGCCGATGCCGCCGCTCGGGCCGCTGAGCAGCGAGCTGCCGATAAGGAGGCGCGCGAGCAACAGCACCAGTGGGAAGCAGAGGAAGCCCAGAAGAAAAGGGAATTCACCCAGGAGGAGAACGAGCGGGAACGCGCAGCAAGGCGTGAGTCACAGGAGCGACAGATGGCCCAGCAATGGACCTTGGCCAAGATGCGCAGTGCAGGCAGCCGTGGGGAATCCCGCAGCGACTTCTCGGGGCAGCTCTCCGAGCAGGAGAATGCGCTCTACGACCTGGCCGTGAATTATGGATTCGCACCCCAAGAGGGAGACTTCTATACGTCGAAGCAGACAAGGAGTACAACACGCAAAAACGGAGTGGAATCAGCTTCCCAGAATGAAGAGCGCAAACCCTACTACCGCAATGAGATCTCCCCCAGCGAACAGCAGCGGGTACTCCGAATCGGCAGCACTATACAGCAGCTGCTCGACATGGGGTGGAATAAAAAAGATATCGAAGCTGTAAAAGCGGATATCGAAAAGGGATTATCCGCACGGGAGATCGACAGGAACACTTACCGATTCATCCCTTATGACTTGCCCGACCTGGCCAAGGAGAGGAAGTACGAACAGTACGATATGGATGACAATAATTTCGAACAGTACCAGGTAACAAAATAGCCATGCCAATATATACCACCTCTTACGGGAAAAGATACAACATCCCTGCCGATATCGCTGATCAGTTCGAACAGGATTTTCCAGATGCCCGGGTACGCTACGAAGCCTCGGGTGAAATGTGTGTATGGAAAAAACGGTAAAATTGCCCCCTAAAAAACGGAGGAAGTTGACCCCCTAAAGTTGTTGAGCAAAACTGGTAAAAAGTTGTTGTCCGGAATAGGGTCTAAAAGGATATGATTGAGCCCGGGTTAAACAACATTTTTTGTAGGTCTTTGATCCCTGTTTATGTGCGAGAACCCTACTTTGTTCTCGCCTATAAAACGGTCGGGATTGTGTCGACCGACACTGCAAAGATAACTCTTCGTCCTAAAAGGGCAATGACGTATTTGCAGCAGGCATATCTATACATAAGCATTCTCTGATTTAGCTTTTCTTTTCCTTATCGATTCACCGAAGAGTTCGACACGCAACGAGTGGTGTACGATGCGGTCCAATACGGCATCGGCGATGGTCTTCTCGCCGATCACGTCGTACCAGTCTTTTACGGGTATTTGCGAGGTAACCATTGTCGATCGACGCTGATGCCGGTCCTCGATGATATCCATCAGTATGCCCCGAGACTGCGTATCGAGCGGCTGCATACAGAAGTCGTCGAGGATCAGCAGGTCCTGGCGTTCGATACGTTTAAGATCAGCCAGAATAGAGCCTTTTGCCTTGGATATTTTAAGTTGGCTCATCAGTTTGGCCGTACTGGCGTACAGCACCCTAAATCCGTCCTGGCAGGCTTTATATCCGAGTGCCGTTGCAAGATAGCTTTTGCCCGTTCCTGTCGGTCCCGTAATGATAAGGTCTTTGTGGTCGCGTATGAACTCCATAGCCGCAAGCCGTTCGACCTGATTACGGTCGAGACCCCGCTCGAAGGTATAATCGACATCATCCAGTGTTGCGTTATAACGGAACTATGCCGCCCTGACCGCCCGCTCTACGGCCCGATTCTTACGGTTATCCCATTCGCAGTGTACCAAGTGTGATACGAACTGATCCTGGGTCATCTTCTCTTTGATGGTATTCTCCAACGATGTCTTAAAAGCGTCGTGCATGCCGAACAGGCGCATCTGGCGCAGTTTCTCTAAGGTCTGATTGTTCATAGTTTTACTGGATTTAGATTATTTGTAATATTCCTTGCCCCGGATGTTCTCGTGTTCGGGCATGTCGGCAAGTTCTTCGGGAAGATCTATCGCCTCGGATTTATTCTGAAGTATCTCTTGTATCTCCCTAAAGCTGTACTTGCCATAGCTGTCGGCCAGACGACATGCGGCGGCAAGGCGCTCGGGTCCTGCCTTACGGGCGAAGTTCAGGATACCGGAACACATTTTATTGGCCTGATCCTGATAACGGACCTTCTCCAGTATCCGGCGGATATAATGTTCCACATCTTCGTGTATGGCGGCGGCCTGCTGAACGAACCGTTCGGGCGACCACTCCATCACGGCGCGGTGCTTGGGGCAGAGGTGTTCGGTAACGGTGGTGTAACGATAGTTATGGCGGTCGCGGGTATGATGCGCTATGATGTCGTAGTTATAGCGGATCTCAACATCGGTCGCCGTATAGGACAACTGCACCTTCTTGCCTATGTAGGTATGAGGAACGCTGTAGTAGTGGATATCCTCATGAAGACGTGCATAACCATACTTGTCGATCGTTGTAACAATATGCTTTTTCATCTGGTAACAGATCGGGTTCAGAGGTCCGAGGGCTTCCTGCTCCACGTCCTCGAAGTAACTGCGGCGCGAGTAGTTGCGACGATCCAGGTTCTTGTTGTTGTGCTTCTCAAGCGCTACGCGGATAGCTACATTGAGCGACCGAAGATCAGGGCAGTGAAGCGGTTCGATAACCGTGAAGATGTCCTTATAGGTCAATTTGACCGCGTTCTCGACATGCGCTTTATCCTTGGGACTGCGGGCGCGGGCCGGATAAGCCGTCACGCCGTAATGCTCTCCGAACCGCTCGAACTCAGTGTTCAGAAGCGCTTCGTAACGGCTGGCTTTCGTGACGGCGCTCTTAAGGTTGTCAGGAACGATAGCGCGGGGAACGCCGCCATAGTAATAGAATGCATTCTCGCAGGCGGTGATAAAATCCTCCTTGCGCTGGCTCTCCACAGCTTCCACATAGGTGAGTAGACTGCACCCAAGGATCGCTACGAACACCTCTACCTCACGGGGCTGTTCGCCCGGAGGGTAGATCCACAACTTGGAGCCGGTATAGTCGACGAATAGCTTATCGCCGGCTTTATGCTCCATACGCATAGAAGGGTTGCTCACTCGCTCGTAACGGCGAAGGGCAACACGGAACTGTGTCAGGCTGTAGCCGTCTGGATGGAGGGCACGATAGCGTTCCCATTGCTTGTGGCTGGTCATCCCCTTACGGGCCATCTCTTTGCTTGCTGACGGCAGAAAAGCTTCTAAGGCCTCAAGGCGGGGATTAGGGGACTCCGGAACCTTGTCGATGCAAAACAGGGAATATAGCTCTGCATCGCTCTTGGCCAGGAACGCCTCATAGGTCATACTGAGAGCATTCCACTTATTTACATACTTTTTGACTGTGTTGCGAGATGTGCGCGACAACTCCGCAATCGCGCGTAAACCGACACGTTCGGTATACAAACGGATGATCGTTCTTAGTTTGTTCATCGGTAAAGATTTATTAGGCATAATCTGCAGATTTTTGTTGCTTATGAGATTTAAGCTAACAAAATCCGATTCCTTAAAAACCTTCCGAATGCAACTTTTATATCCAAACCCAAAGGTGGGTCAGTTTCGACCGTTTTAAACGGGTCAATTTAAGCCGTTTTAAACGGGTCAATTTGAACCGTCCTTACTGGGTCTGTTTGACCGTGTTTTCCAAAAAGAGCCACCCAGATGAGGATTTCGAAGATGACGAAAAGATTTACAGTCGCATTTCCGAAGATTTCGACACGTACGAAAAGGATATTGCCGAACGGAAAAAAAATGACGAGGCCATCACCAATCTATTTGCTTCGGATCCTCGCTCTGCCGCCT
>ERZ773178.2827-NODE-2827-length-15423-cov-26.767374_pt1 | contig 15423 bp, 8 predicted proteins | sample MGYA00580533_ERZ773178 | MGnify/ENA primary metagenome ERZ773178 (study PRJEB29015, sample SAMEA2737859) | human gut metagenome | biome: human gut; feature: human-associated habitat; material: faeces | place: China | collected 2012 ...
AGCTCATATTCAGATATTCCCAATGGGAGATTGCTGCCTTCCAATGCGTATTGGGCAAGCATTGAATCCTTTTGGCGGCAAATAAGCAGACCGATTGTAGGGTTGTCTCTTCCCTCTTTTCTAAGAATATGATTACAAGCGACCACGTAGCCACTTAACTGTCCGAGGTCTTGAAAATCAAATTCGCCGATTTTCACTTCAATCACTACATAGCATGATAGATTCAAGTTGTAGAAAAGCAAATCGATGAATTTCTCCTTTTGTCCGATCTGAAGTCTATACTCTTTGCCTATGTATGCGAATCCGGTACCGAGTTCCAGCAGGAATTGCGAGATATTGGCAAGCAGCGCATCTTTGAGAATATGCTCATTATAAGGTTGAGTTATTCCCGTAAAGGCAAAGTTATAAGGGTCTTTTGTCAGTTCTTGTGCAAGATCGCTTGTCGCTTCCGGCAATGTGCGGGTGAAATTTGTCAAAGCCTTTCCTTCCCGTTCATACAGGCCGCTATCCATAAAGTTGAGCAATGTGTCTCGACTCCAACCCTCTTCCATAGTCTTTCTCACATAGAAGAGAGCCTTTGCCGGTTCTTTACTGTACCTGTCCATCAAGTAACGGTGATGCCCCCAAGGTATGGAGAAAAGCATCTCTTCCAATTGTCCCACAGTTTGTGGGACAGACTTCGAAGATTCTGCCACAGGTTGTGGCACTTTTCCATCTTGTAATTGTTCCACAGCTTGTGGGACAACTTTTAGATACTGAGAATAAAGCAGATAGAATTTCTTTGCGTAATATATATTGGTTCGAGAAAGGCCTGTGGCGTTGGGATTTCTGCGCTGTAAATCCACAGAAAGATTCTTGATGACTTTCTCACCCCACCGTTCTTCCACACGCATCTCTTCTATGTCACGACCAAGTTCCCAGTAATATTTAAGCAACTCACGGTTAACCCTCACCGCTGCTCTAATTTGACTTTGACGATAGCGTACACTAAGGTCTTCCACCCACCGGATATAGTCTTTATCTATGATGGTCAATTCTTTACTCATTATTTCCAACATTTACGTTAAAGTGCAAAGCATCCAACTGCTTCATTATCTCCTCCTCCAGACGATGGCTCTCAGCAAATTGCCGTGACAGTTCAGCCTTATAATTTGCCATGCGGTTATTGAACTCTTCTTCAGTAATGTCCACATAATCAATCTTGATGTCGAAATACTGTCCGGCAGACAACGAATAACCTTTTTCCTTTATTTCATCATAGCTTACCGCAACCGAAAAATCCTCTACGGTTTCTTTATTTTTGAATGTATTGACAATTAAGTCAATGTCATCCTTCAGCAATCTACGTTTTTTATTTTTCCCTTCCTTATATTCCTCTCCTAACTTGCTCGCATCAATCAATATGACTTTCTCGGCAAAAGCAGCTTTGTCAAAGAACAGGACGGAAACATTCGTACCTGTATTTGCGAACACATTGCTTGGCATAGAAATACAGCCATACACCCAGCGGTTATCTACAATTTTCGTCAGGACTTTTCTTTCAACACCACTTTTGGCTGTAATGAATCCCGTAGGAATGACAATAGCCCCCTTGCCATTTGTTTTCAGCGAATTGATGAGATGCTGGATAAAACACAAGTAGATAGACATTGAATCTTTCTTCTTTGCCGGCACAGATGGGACTCCCGCCCAAAAACGCACCGTATCAGAAGCTAATGTATCTCTAAAATCTGAGAAATCTAGATTGAATGGCGGATTAGACACGACAAAATCGAATTTTCGGAGTGTACCGTTTTCTTCCTTATGGTATGGTTCTGTAAGCGTATTTCCTTGTACGACATTAGGAAGACTTCCCGACAGATTGTTCAGAATGAGATTCAGTCGGAGCATCTCGCTGGATTTCTCTGATATATCCTGACTGAAGATCGTACAACGGTCTTCACCTATCTGATGAGCCAAAGCCATAAGCAAAGTACCTGTTCCTGCAGATGGGTCATAACAGGTCACTCCACGTAGGTTTGCATCATCTCCGACCAGCAGGCGGGCCATTACCTGTGCGATGGCTCTCGGGGTGTAATATTCCGCATATTTTCCGCCCCCAGCATTGTTATAATCCTTTATAAGATATTCAAATATCCGTGAGAAGAAATCATATTTTTCCGCAAAAACGCTTTCAAAATTGAATGATGCAACGGAACTCATCAATGACCGTGCAAAATCATCCCTTTTCTGCGGATCTGTTACAAACTGTGTGAGTGCACTGAATATATTGACTCTGCTTTTCCCTGAAGTTACAACAGAAAAAGTATCCGCATTCAGATTGGCAATGTCAATCAGTGTCGCATCCAGACGTGTAGAAAAATCTCCTGCTCCTGAGGTATTATACAAATGCGCCAATGTATGCTCAGGTTTAAGCAGCGGAACTGATGCGGGAAGATAGCTGAACAGATCTTCAACTTCCTCTTCAGTGAATTTATCATATTCCGCATCCCACTTGTCTGCCTTGCTCAATCTTTCTCCGTATATCTTATCCCGCTTTGCCTCATATCCGAATTTATCATTGAAATACTTATACAGAAACATTTCCGTAATGATCTTGTACTCACCACCACTATTGGCAAGACCAAAATGGGAGGTGGTCGATTTCAATGAATCAATAAGGGCTATAGTAGCTTCTGATATATTCTGGGTATTTGCATCCATATTATCTCAAGTAAAGTTGATTATATTGGTTTATATATTCATTTGCAATGAGATTGTTGATGAACTTCCTGTCGGGAACACTCGCTTTTATCCCCAACTCAACGAGTTGATGGCCTATCATAGCCAACGTGTCCCGTTTGAAGCTGTTTTCATTCGCTATGATGTTTATATCAAGGTAAATACGGTTATCAATCTCACGCTTCATTTTTGACAGACTTTCTGCTATTTCGTATTCAGTTTTGGAAATAAGAGGCTTTTCTCGTTTTTCATTTTCTTCTTCTATACGCTTGTGGATACGGACAAAGCGCTCGTCTCCCTGATATTTCTTTTTGAGTATATTATTGCGACGGTTTATCTCACGGATTTTCTTCATTACCGAATCCATATAATCAATGCTTTCTTTAGCTTCTTGCGTATTTTGAGGAACGAAGCCTTTCTTTCTGAAATATTCCCGGAACTCTTCAGCCAAAATCACATACTTGTCTTCCGCCTTGTCAAAGTTGGCTTCGAATTCAGCCTGTACCTTTTCACAACGCTCCCGAATATCATTGACAATAATACGCAATTCTTCTGAAATGCCTTTTTTGAACTCAAATTCCAGTTCAGCAAGAGCGACATTGATAATTCCAGATACATCAGCCTTATGTTCGGTACTTTCCAGAAAATTCATTCGTTCTATACGGTGAGAAACCTCAGTGATCAGAGTAGGAATACTACCTTTAGGCAAACTGTTGATTTTATCTTTCAACTCTTCATCGCCAAAAGCCCTTACTTGGTTAATGATTGCCTTGGCATTTTCAAGAGTAGATCGGAGCGTATATAGATTGTCTTTGTTTTCAATCTCATCTATTTCCTTTCTGAACTCTTCAGGGTTGTCGCATGTATAATTGAATAAAACGCTGCGGATTTCTTTTATCTGCTCTACAATCTGCTCTTTATCTACAATGATAGCTTCTCCTACTGTTTCTTTCTCGCCTGTTTCTTTAATATCGGCAGTACGATTCAGTTCACGCAGATAGCGGTCATTAGTCGCATCAAAATTTTCCTTGATGTTTACAAAATCCACTACATAACCATATTTGAATTTATGGTATGGTCTGTTTACTCTAGTCAGTGCCTGCAGCAAATCGTGTCCGTCCAGACTTCGACCCAGGTAGAGTTTCTTTAAACGGGGAGCATCGAACCCAGTCAAAAGCATCTGATTGACAATCAGGACATCGACCGATAGTTTTTTCTTGTACTCATCAATGTACGCCTTACGCTCTTCCTTGTCTCCTTCATCATGCAAAATCAAAGAAGCTCTCAAAGGTTTTGCATGATATCCATAGGCAATCATAGGTTCAGCCGCCAACATCAGATTTTCATCATGTTTCCCTTCGATATACAAAGCTTTGTTGAAACGCTCTTGCCACAAACGATACATTTCACGGGCTTGAGGATTTGTCTTGCATACAATCATGGCCCCCACCGTGTCATCACCCTGTTCGATACGAAAGCGTCTGAAATCGCTAATAATATAGTCTATCAATGCATTGAGGTAAGATTCATGTTCAATGATCTTATTGCGGTCAATATCACTTTTTCTGACTTCTATGCTGCCTGCCAGCTTGTCAAGAATATTCTCTATTTTCTCTTTATAGATTGTTTCGACAGGTTCACGCATGAGTTTCAGTGTATAACCGTCTGCTATTGACTTGTCGTAATAATAGGTATCAATGTAATCACCGAATACACGCCAAGACTCCCTCTCCTCTTTTAACAAAGGCGTACCTGTCAAAGCAATTTTTATAGCATCCTTATCGGCTGCCAATAGGTTTGCCAAGAAACTTCCCTGTGGATTGTATCCTCTATGCGCTTCATCAATAAAGAAAATACGTTGCAAACGGATGCTGTAATTGGAATCAATCTGTATTTTGGCAGAATCCTGTTTGAATTTCTGGATATTTACCACCATTATCTCAGCTTTACCCTCCGCATTTTCTGTTAAATTCGTGCTCCGTATATCTGACATCAATTCATCCCTGCTGTTTGCAGTTCTGACAGACAGTCCTCTTGCCACAAATTCATCCTTGGCCTGCTCCATCAAGTCAAGACGGTCAACAATGAAATAAAATTTCACAGCCGTATTCTTTGCCGCATAAAAATCTGTCAGACTACGTACAGAGTAGTATGCCAAGGCTGTTTTCCCACTGCCTTGTGTATGCCAGATAATACCGCTCTTGACACCATTATCCAATTTTTTTCGAATGGCCAGCGAGGCAAAAAGCTGCTGATAACGCATAACATGCTTTTCCAGCTGTGTAGTCTTACTGCCGTCTTCCAGTTCAATTTTTCTGTCCACATAGGCAAAGCCATATCTCAACAAAAACAGGAAACGCTCTTTACTGAGCATCGATGTCAGAATCCTGTTGGTTGGAGTATTTATATCTTTATTTGTTTTATAATCAGGCAGATTCTTGATTACGACACAATTTCGGTGTTGCAATATCTGTTTCTCCACACTGTCAGATACGGCCTTATATGGATATTTAGTCACAAAATCTTTATCAGCCTCACGGAAGACATTGAAGAAAGCCTTATCCTTTGAAGAGCAGCAATAGAACGCTCCTTGAATAGGAACCCTGTTTTCATTGTCATATTCCTGATTGTTGGAAAATATCATCAGCTGGGTGACATTCAAGAATCTCCTGAATTTTTCGTTACGCATCCGTATGTTGATACGCTCCCTTTCCGCCAGGATACCGTCATGGTTATTTGGTTTCTTGACCTCAATAAAAGCCAATGGCAGTCCGTTTACAAAACATGTTATGTCCGGTCTGAAGCTGTCTCCACTATCCTGATTTTCACAAGTGAATTCAGTAGTTACGTGCCATTCGTTACGATCAGCATCTTTGAAGTCTATCAGTTTGATATTGCTATTGGAAGACAGTTTATTATAAAACTCCCTTCCAAGGTCATTATTGTCAAGTATTAATGTAATTTCATCCAGCAATTGTCTTGCCTGTAATTCGGACAGTGTCGGATTCAAACGTTGAACACTGCGCAAAAAAACATCCGTCAGAATATTTGTTTTACTGTCATATTCTGTTATATTGTCCAAATAAGTGTATCCAAGCCTACACAAATGCATGGCGGCAGGAACCTGCACACGTGTATTTTCATTGAATTTATATTCCATGAGCTTCACCTTTCTTCTTTATCGGTTATCAGGTCTTTTAAATCCACCTGTAGGATAACTGCTATCTGCTGAAGAGTCTCCAGATTAGGTTGAATCCTATTGCAGGCATAAGCATTCACCATACTGAAACTCTTGCCAAGCTGCCTTGCCAACCATGTTTGGGAAATGCCTTTTTCTGCCAATACTGCCTTTATCTTATTCAGTTTCATATTATGTCTTGATTGAATAGTGCAAATATAGGGAATTATATTCAATAAATCGGAATTCTTTTGTATTTTTGCGCTATTGGATTTAAACCAAACGAGCTGAAAATAAAACATTATACAACTATATAATAATTAATTAAAATGAAATCAGTTTAGTATGAATAAGCATTATTCAATCTTGCATATATCTGATTTACATAAAGGAGAGAACAATGATTTTAATCATTTGTTTGCTTCTTTATGTAATGATTCTGATTCATACGAGCAAAATATACCAAAACCGGAAATTATTGTGGTGTGTGGAGATCTAGCTGAAGGAGCTAATGGAGATGAAGCAGATAGAATAATACGAAAACAATATAACGAAGTTGAAGTATTTTTAAATAAGCTAGTCGATCATTTCCTTGATGGCGATAAATCAAGAATAATCATTGTTCCTGGAAATCATGATTTATACAGAGGTGCAACGATCAGAAGTATGGAGGCCATACCAGAAAATTTGCGCGAACAAGCGAAAGAAAGGTATTTAAAAGGTGACCCTAAATATCGTTGGAGCTGGAAAGACTTTTGTTTTTATCTAATTAATCAGGATAACGAATACGCGTCTCGATTCAAATTTTTCGTTGAATTTTATAACAGGTTTTACGAAGGCATTCGCGTTATAGATGATTGTGATATGCTGAATAAAGTTATAGATTTGCCGGAATATAATATTGCATTTGCAACTTTTAATAGTTGTTATCGAATTGATCATCTTAACCAAATAGGTGCAATAAACACAGCAGCAATTGCAGAATCTCAATCCGCGTTATCAAAAGTATTTAAACATGGTCGATTCATTGTTGGTGTATGGCATCACAACATATCAGGAATACCGACTCAAATGAATTACCTTGACCCAAGAATTCTTCATAGTCTTATGGATTTCCACATACAGTTAGGCCTATATGGGCACCAACATCACGCTGAAGTTCTATATGAATATCGAGATATTTTTAAACAAGGGAAAATGACTTTGATAAGTTCTGGTTGCTTATATGGTCGAGGTAAAACTATGCCGGAAGGCACACACTGTCAGTACAATATTTTAGAAATAGAGCAAAGTGGCAATAAAGTGAATGTTACTCTGCATGTAAGAGAAGATGAAACAGCATGGGATATTCCTTCTTGGAGAAGCAAACAAATAGACGGAAAGGATTCTTACTTAATGGAATTTAATCTGCCAAATATTGACTACAAAAGAATTTTATTTGATTGTGTAAGTCAGGCAAAAATAGAAAATCATTATAAAAATGCAGTTCAAACTCTTATCTCTATTCGTGATAAAGAACCTTCAGCAGATAAGTTTATTGATGTTTTTTTAAAAGAGTTAAGCAATGTTGAAATTTGCAGTATTGAATTTGTCCCACGCACTATATCTCAAAAAATTTCTGTATTAGGGGCTTGCCTTGAGACTCGTGCCTGGAATACTTTTGATAAAATTGTTAATGATATAAAGTCGGATGGCATTAATGATGCGAATATTAACATACTGATTGCGGAAGCTGATAAAATTAGATATATTAGATAATATTATGAGCGATATACCTTTTAACATACAAATTGATCGTGTATTAGATCTTTTGTGCTCGCAAATATATGATTCTCCGCTCTCTTTGCTTCGAGAGAATGTTCAAAATGCTTATGATGCAATTTTGCAGAGGCGTTATATTGACGCTAATTTCAGAGATCCCGTAATTCGTATTACAATAGAAGGCGACTCTCTTTCAATTTATGATAATGGGATTGGAATGGATGAAGAGGGACTAAAAACTCATTATTGGACAGCCGGATCAAGTGGTAAAAATACTCCAGAAGCACGAGAGGCAGGAGTCGTTGGCACATTTGGTGTTGGCGCAATGGCTAACTTTGGCGTTTGTACTGAATTACACGTGGAGTCAAAATTATACGGTACAGATATCACATGGATTTCTGGTGTTAGGAAAACAGAGTTATCTCTAAACGAAAATTGTATTCATATATCGGAAAGTTCAAATAAGCGAGCGGATTTTGGTACTACTATTTTAGTTACTATATCTCCAGAGTTTATATTAAACAAGGATAAGGCTTTGAATTACCTCAAACCTTATGTCCGCTATCTTTCAGTACCAGTGTATTTGAACAACGAACTAATAAGTCAAGAGTCATACGATATTACTCTAAATACAAATTGTATAGATAGTGGTTTTTTGCATTATAAAAATTCTCTCGTTGAATTTGATTATAGAGTAATTCTTAATAATGGAATGTCAGTATTACCACAGTGTAAAATAACAAACATAATTTATAATCATCTCCAAATACAGGGAGATGTTTGCTTGAAGGCATCCGATTCTGTTTTGTTCGGTTTGAGGAATTCCTTTGGTCTGGCATCAATTGCCGTTAATTCGGTATTCCATTTAAATGGAATAGTAAACCTTCTCACCTTGGTACCGACGGCAGGAAGAGAGGCTGTTAGCAGAGAGAGTACTTCTTTTGTGTCAAATCTTGTAAAGATCGCAGATGATATAGTTGCATCTGAAATAGCAAAATATCCAATAGCGAATAATTCACGTGAGTTGCATACTTATATAAGAAGCACAAGAAGATATGACTTAGCAGGGTTCATAGAGATTCCGATTGCTAAGTCTGAAGAAAATATTAAACTTAAAGATGTTCAAAAAGTGATAGATGGCAAAACTGTTTATTACTTCAAAGGAAATAAAGAAGCATTAGAGTCTTTAAAGGATAATACAAACATAATACTGACTTTCAGTAATGATTACAATCGCGCACATATTCAGCAACAGGTATTAATAAAAAAATCAATCCCAGAAATAAAGGATGATGTGCACATAAAAAAAATATATGATGATCTTGAACTAACAGCTGAAGAAATTGCCATTTTAATGAGAACTCGTATGGTCATAGAAGATGATTACTCCCTAAGTAATTTTAAACTATCATATGCTGATATCAGCCATAGCTTATCTATTAATGTACAAGAGGAAGGGAATTATATTCATATCTTTCTTTCGCGCTCTTCAACTGAATTAGATTATCTAAAAACTGTATATAAAGACAATTATGCTCTTTTTGAACAGTTTATAAAAGATATGGTAAGAACCAGATTATACCCTAGATTTTCAAATTATCTGCCTTCTGCTACAAAGGAAGGAGCTGATGCCTTGTATGCATACTTTCAGAAAAAACGAGAGTTATTTACTATTGAAAATGGAGATCTTGGAGATGTTGGGGATATGATGGATGATTACCTTGCTGGCAAAAGAAGTATGCATGATATTATTAATATTGCTCGATCTAATAAGCAAAAACAGAAACAAGAAGTAAATGCAAGAAATATAGGAAGTGTGTCTGATGTGCTTGGAGAAACACAAGGCGCAAAAACAAATAGGTCAAATAATGATAGTGATCCTTATATGCCTATGCCTCCTATTATGAGACTAGATAAAAATATTGATTTTAAAGTGTTAAGAACAGACACCATAAATCATGATTTGAATAATATTAAGTTGTTCTTATCTTTGTCAGATAAATTATATAGAGATTATGCAGAGTTCTTTTACCAACCGCACACAACCAATGTTCTTTGGAGTATGCATCGTGTAATTTTCTTCTTTACTCATGCATCAAATAATTTGACACTTTATTATCAATTAGATTTAGATAAACCTCTTGGAAATAATGTTAAAGGTGCAAAAACCATTCCTACAACGACGATTATCACTAAGAATAAGATATTCATTCCCATTATTGATGAAATGGTTGATTATTTTAATGTGAAACAAGGTGTGTTGAAATTTATGGTAAGATATGATTCCGTAAGGAATAGTAACGGAGAGAAATAATGTGATTTTAAGAACAAACATTGAATGTACATCATAAAAACATTGTTTGTCCACCAATTCCTCCCATTGCCTCAGCTCGTCTCAGACGGTGCGGTTTGTTTGTGCAAATTTCATCGGGATTTGACTAATAGTTTGAAATTCAATAAGCAAGCAATTCTTCAACGAGGAAGAATATTAATTCAGGCTTGAATTAAAAGCACTGATAATCCGACAACTATAAAAAGCCACCTTTTTATAGGGTAGTTTTTTTCGCTTATAAGTAAAAACCTAAAAACACCCCATGGGGTGTTTTTAGAATAGTTTATTTAGCTATAATGTACTTGTAACTTCATTAAACACGTACCTCTTCCTATACTTTAACTACCTGAATAAATTAAGATATTGCTCGCATACAAACAATCTGTTTCTACTTTGACCTGTTATTTCAAATAATAGACCGTCTTTAACAAGCAGTTTTACTAAAGTACTTGCCGATGTGAAGGTTATGCCACATAAAGAAGCTACCTGATCGATAGTGGTATATGGGTTTTCAAGTAAACGATGAAATACAATGATGGCATTTGTTGAACGAGTTCTATATGTTCCCCTAATCAAATTCTCCGTTTCATTTTTAAATTCTAATATTGATGAAAGCGTCTCTACCGCCAAAGAAGCAGTCTGCTCAATACCTACAAGAAAGTATTTTATCCACTGTGCCATATCATTCTTTGTACGTATAGCCGAAAGATTATCATAATATAAATCTTTTGGGGTCTCAAAGAATGTCGACAAATAAAGCAAAGGTTTCTCCAATAACCCTTCTTTTACAAGGAATAATGTGATTAGCAGACGTCCGATTCTTCCATTGCCGTCCAAGAATGGGTGAATCGTTTCGAATTGATAATGAGCAATTGCAATCTTCAATAATGCAGGCAACTGAATTTGATCATTATTGAGGAATTTTTCCAAATCTCCCATAAGTTCACCTACCAATTGGTGTGTTGGCGGAATATACTTGGCATCAGCAAGCGACTTTCCTCCAATCCAGTTTTGACTGTTTCTAAACTCACCGGGAAGTTTATGTTCGCCTCGTACGCTATCCAGTAACAATCTGTGAGTAGTCTTTATCAGACGACTTGAAATCGGCAGTTTCTCCAAACAAGAAATTGCCTCATTAAGAGCCTTTATATAATTCCGTACTTCTTTCCAATCATCACGCCGTTCAATTTTCACTTCGTTCTCCGGAAGCAATGCCTCATCCATACGAGTCTGCGTGCCTTCAATACGACTGGAAATAACCGCTTCCTTTGTTACGTGCAGTTGTATAAATAGATCAATATTAGGAACTAAGCGCGAAAATGAATTAAGTTCTCCTAATCGCAATGCAGCTTTCTCTAATAGATGGTTTATTAGAGAATCTTTCCATTCCCAAGCATCATTTATGAGATTGGGAACAAAATATTTGTAACCATAGCCTTCCTCATAGTGTCCGGCCAAGAATTTATCGAGTTGGATCATATCTATCATTAATTTAAATGCAAAATTAGAATAAGCATTCTATTATTCCAAATTTCTTCACAAAATTAGAATAACAAAATTTATATTCCAATTTACTTATATCTTCTTCTAGGAGTAGAAACTTAGCAAAATTGAAAACTCAAACCAATAATTACATCAATCGAAGATTTTGCTGTCCCGTTAATGCCGACTTTTAAATAAGATATTTGTAAAACCCTCCCTGCTATCCTCTTTGCCATCTAAAAACACGACTGTAATAATTTGACAATTACTGTCTTGAATAACTATCGTGGAAATTCAACAAAAAATACCAGCAGAATCATTTCTCTTTTTCAAAGAACCCACACATTAAATAAGCACATATTAAGTTAAAATCTTAATCCATTTTACCCATTTATCCCACAAATTTTCCTAACTTTGCCTTATTGAATAGTATCTGCATTTATAGAGATTTATCACACCGCTATAAAGTATCTGTTTTTATAATCACATGAACATTATCATCACCCCTCGACAAGAGGCAAAACCATGAAAAAAATAAAGTGCTTATGAAATCCTACCGTACAATGTGTAAGAAAACTTGGGCTGTTATACTTGCGATAGCCTGCCATCTACCCGCTACATGGGCAACAAACGCTAACGAAATCGAAATCATTCCGAAACCCATTCACGTAGAACAGACATCGGGCAATTTCCGGCTTTCCCCCAAATCCACGATCGGTTACGATGCCGCTCTTCAAGGACAAGCCGAATACTTACAGCAAGTGCTCGGTCAATCCACCGGCTGGGATTTGAAACTGAAAAAAGATGCCCGCAAAGCCACTATCCTCTTGACATTAAACCCCGAAAAAGTAGATAAACCGGAAGGCTACCGACTGGACGTAACGCCCAAAGGAATCTCACTGACCGGCCGGGACGCAGGCGGCATATTCTACGGCATACAAACGCTGCTGCAACTCTTTCCGCCCCAAGTGTACAGCGACAAACGGCAGCATGGAGTGGAATGGATCGCCCCCGCCGTAACGATATACGATGCCCCCAATCGCCCGTGGCGAGGCATGATGCTGGACGTGGCTCGTTATTTCTACGACAAAGAGTTCGTGAAAAAATACATCGACATGATGGCCATGTACAAGTTAAACAAACTGCAATTCCACTTGATTGATGACTCCGGCTGGCGATTGGAAATCAAAAAATATCCCCGTCTGACCGAGGTGGGTGCATGGGCAGGTCCCGATCACAACCGTCTGGGAGGATTCTACACCCAAGAAGACATAAAAGAACTGATCGCTTACGGACAAGTCCGTAACGTGGAAATCATTCCCGAAATCGAATTTCCGGCTCACATTCTGTCTGCCGTCGTTGCCTATCCGTGGCTCAGTTGCACGGGCCTGCAACACGAAGTCCCCACACAACATTTCATCAGCCGCGATCTGCTTTGTGTCGGCAAAGAATCTTCCCTGCAATTTTTACGAGATGTATTAGACGAAACCGTTCGATTATTCCCTTCCTCGTACATCAATATAGGGGGTGATGAAGCCGTTTACACTCGTTGGGAAGAATGTCCCGACTGCCAAAAAGTAATGAAGCGGGAAGGATTGAAAAAGGCTTCCGAACTGCAAGGTTACCTTACCAACGTCGTAGCCGAAATGATGAAAGAAAAAAATCGTACCGTCGTAGGGTGGGAAGAAATCTTTTTGCGAGGTGATGTCAAAACACCTGTTGTCGGGCTTATTTGGCACAATGTCAGGGACACCCTTCTTGCTACGCAGCGCGGACATAAAGCTATTCTGACACCCGCCACGCACATGTATTTCGACTTCCCCGAAAGCCGTACTCCGGGAGAAGTGAAAGCCGCCACTTGGATGCCGCCTATCTCTCTCGAAAAATGTTACAGCATGGAAATCAACGACTACTCTCCCGAATCGACCGTATTAGGAGTACAAGGCTGCTTTTGGAGCGACCAATTTATTCACGGCACTGTATTGCAAGAGATAGATTATCTGAATGAAAATCGCTCCGAAAACTATGCCGAATACTTCACTTTTCCCCGTCTGTTAGCTCTTTCAGAAGTGGCATGGTGTCGACAATCCGACCGCAATTATTCCGACTTCCGTCACCGGTTGAGTCACCATTTCAATCGGCTCGATTTCAAAAATTACCATTACCGTGTACCGGAACCCGTCATAGAACAAATGAACCCGACTGCTACCGGCGCAATAGAATTTACATTATCTCCGGCCGTCGCCGATGCCGACATTCGCTATACCACCGACGGCTCCTATCCTACGGTTCATTCCCCCCTTTACACCACTCCGGTAACCGTCAATGACAAAAGCAACTTCCGGGCTATCACCGTAGTAAATCCCCGTCACTATTCGCTGCCCATTTATTTTGCCCCCGACTATTCGGGCTATAAACAGTACGGTGAATATACAGCCGAATGGAAACCCCTGAACGTACAACCCTATCTAACTCCTTGGCGATTCGAATGTACAGGCAAAATATCAGGCAATGGCACATATACGGTATCGTTCATCTACACAAAAGGTGAAACCCCGTTCCGGTTAGGCACATTGAAACTTTACAAGCGAGACGAACTCCTCGCCGAAGTTCCGCAATCGGTTCTGATAAATGCCGATTCCCCCGTAGCGACCTACCGCTTTACCGTCGATTCCTTCGAAGCCGGTACTCCCTTTTTCATAGAAGTAGAAGCCTGCGGAGAGAAAGGAAACGATACCTCGGGATTAGTATTCATAAACAAAGTCACTCAATAACCCATAAAAAAATAAGATACACAAAAGGCAGCTAAGCTGCCTTTTGTGTTATATAACATTCGATCGAAATACAGACCGATTCTCCGAAAAGACTATCTTTGTAAAAGAAGATATCATAAAATAATTTTATACCACGTAACACAGAAATTTTATCATCATGGCAAAAGCACATATTTTTATCAGTTATGCCCACGAAGACAAAGAGTGGGTACTGGAAGGTCCGGGAAACATTCATCTGATACCTCGAATTAGACGACACACGAGTCCGGATGCAGAAATATGGTTCGACGAAGGATTGGTTATCGGCGAAAAATGGGACGAAGAAATACACAATCACATCGTTCAATCACACATTGCCATTTTGCTGATTAGCGAAAGTTTCGTATCCTCGGATTATATCGTAAACAAAGAACTCGTTTGGATTAAAGAGCAAGTAGAAAAAAACGATATGAAAATCGTTCCTCTACTCATCGGAAACATTACCGAAAAATCGAAACGAATAATCGACTGGATATATCAAAGGCAAATACACCCTTCCGAGACACAACCGCTTTGCAACTATCTCAACGATAAAGCACAATGGGACCACATGATTACGAGCATATTGAACATCATCGATGCCAAAATCGACCAAGTGCTCGAAACTCTTTTGCTGAACGAAAGCACCCGGCAAACCGAAAATTCGATTAAACCGTCTGTCATGCCCGACAGTAAAACAGTTACTGGATATATCGAAAACCGAGACACGAAAATTACCGATAAAACGACGGCGGCACACCCGACAGGAGTAAACCCCGCACTTTATCAAGAAGCCATCAGACTATACCGGAATCACAAATACAAAGAAGCATCGGATATCCTTCTGAAATTAGCCGCCGCAAACAACACCGAAGCCCAAAATCTACTTTGCGACATTCTTTGCAACAAAGTAAAAGGGTATCAACTATGGCCCGGAATTTTAGAAACATTCCTACCCTACGCAGAAAAAAATCTTGCCTTCGCTCAAACCATCGTAGGAAAAGTCTACTATCGGGGAAAACTGAATGAGCGCAATTACGAAAAGGCTTTCGACTGGTTCTCCAAAGCAGCCGAAAGCGGGAATTCATATGCCCAATACTTGTTAGGCAACATGTATGAAAACGGGACATTCGTAGAACAAAATTACGATACAGCTC
>ERZ773178.2841-NODE-2841-length-15379-cov-3.626990_pt1 | contig 15379 bp, 9 predicted proteins | sample MGYA00580533_ERZ773178 | MGnify/ENA primary metagenome ERZ773178 (study PRJEB29015, sample SAMEA2737859) | human gut metagenome | biome: human gut; feature: human-associated habitat; material: faeces | place: China | collected 2012 ...
GATGTACTCCTTTTCTACGCTATCTGCAGATCGGCCATTCAAAAGTTTCTTTCGTTCTGCCTGCAAAGAGGAAAAAGCGGCACGGTTCTTTTCGTGGAGCTGTCCGGATTCTTCGGCTTGCTTTTCGAGAGAAGGAAGGAAGGAGGCGAGAGATTCGCATTCGGCTTTTTGGGCGCTTTCCTGCCGTTCCAGTTGATGGAGTTTCTCGGTATTCTCATGCCACTGACGGGCGAAGTCTGTCAATGTTTTACGGAAAGTTTCCGGATTCTGCAACCAGGCTTTCTGCCACTCACTATTGCCGAACAGCAGGTCGGCAGCCGAAAGGGACTGGGTCAACAGGGTGGATTGCTCTTTTACAATAGCTTCTTCCCTCTCTTGCCGACTGGCAGCGAGTTGTTGCTTACCAGCCATTTCCTTACAGGCGGCCTCGCTATCTGCAAGTTCTTTATGGAGTTGGAGCAACTGCTGTTGCAAACGGGTAAGATGGCGGGTATGAGCGACATAGGTTTCTTTTTTATTCGATAAATCCTGCAATTGAAGGGTTAGAGCAGAAACAGGAGCGACAGGAACCTGATTTGCAAAAGGATGATGTGTGCTCCCGCAAACCGGACAAGGTTGTCCATCCTGCAACCTGCCACGTAAATCCTTTATGTTACCGGAAGCCTCCAAGCGTGCCTGTTCGATAAGCAATTGTTCCCGTTCCTGGCGAAGTTTCTCGATCTGTTTGTCCAAAGCCGGTGCATCGACAGCTTTCAGTTCCTCTTCCAGATTCCGGTAATCCGCTTCAGCCCGCTTCAACGCCTGCTGTTTGTTTGCACTGGTCTGTTGCAGGTCGGAAAGTTGTTTATTCAACGCCGCCATCTCCTGCCGGAGCGTTTCGATCGAACGGACAGCCGCCTCCATCCCTGAACGGGTGGCCGATGCTGCATCCAAGTGCAACAACAAAGCTGAAAGTTGCTCCGCAATACGTTCCTTCTTTTTATAACGCTCGCGCCAAGCGGTCAGACGGGCAATCTCCTCCGCTCCCTGTCTCCGGCGGAGGACGGCAGCTTGATATTTCTTTTCGGCCTCTTCTTTCCGAAGCATTACATTTTTCAACTGCTGCTCCGAATGTGACAGGTCACGGATGGCTGTATCCAACTGGATATCCAGTTTACGCGCCTGCAAGATCTCCTGTTGAAGGGATTTGAAACGAGCCTCAGACTGTTGCTGTTCCTCCACTCCCTTTTCGTATTCATGGCGAGCGACCGTCAACAATTCCGTTGCGTGCACCAACTTATCGGCCGCCTCTTTTTGTTGTCTTTGGCGGATGGTTATCTGCTGTTCGATAGAACGGACGGCCTCTTGAAGGGCCTGTTGCTCCGCTTTCGCTTTCTCGACTCGCTGCAGCTCCTTTTCCGTTCCGGCAAGGCGAGTGCGCAAGTCGTTTTCTTCCTCATCCGTCAATAGCTCGATACCCTGTATTCGCGTTTGGATCAAGTCGAAGGCTTCTTTCGCCCGCGCATTCCTTTCAAATATCTGGCGAGAAATGGCGGAATAGAGTTCGGTTCCGGTCAACTTCTCCAACAAGGAAGCTTTTTCTCCCTGCTCGGCTTTCAGGAAAGTGGAAAAATCGTTCTGCGCCAGCAATACGGAACGCGTAAACTGTTCGAAAGTCAAGCCAATCAAATCGATAATACGGGCTTGCAAATCGGAACGCGTCCCTTGCTCTTCCTCCTCCTTGTCGAGGTTATACAGAGCCAAACGCGGATTCTGCAACCGTCCGTTTTCCTTGTCGCGTGCCCGCGCCACCGACCAGCGTGTCCGGTAGCGGTGTCCGTTCAAGGCCATGAAATCCACTTCTGCAAAACCGGAGGATGTTCCCCGCCGCAGCAAGAAACGAGGATCGCTCTGCGACAATTGTTCATTACTGACATCCTGAAGCTTGACATTATTTTCTTTCGCCTGGTCGGTACGAGGCGTACGGGCGAACAGAGCTAAGCACATCGTATCCAAAAGGGTAGACTTACCTGCTCCCGTAGGCCCGGAAATAGCAAAGATCCCGGCTGAAAGTAACGGCTCCACCGTAAAATCTATTTCAAAATCACCTTCCAACGAGGCCAGGTTACGACCTCGTATCGCTAATATCTTCATAGGGAAACCTCCCGCATTACATCGTTAAACATCTTTTCCAACTCTTCCGGCAAATCTCCCCCGAAACGGTTCGTAAAGGTATGGCGAAGCATATCCAGCGGAGCGATCTTTTGTAAATCCGTATAAGAGAAAGGACGAGAATCTTCCTCTCCCTCCTTTTTCGGATAAGAAGGGATGATGGAAGTCAGGCGTACAGCCTTATCCGCCAGCGCCTCCTCCACCCGATGCCGAAATCCCGGATCTGGCTCCGTCAGCAGTACCTGCACCTCCAGATAAGGCCATAGGCTGCGATCGGCTCCCTCTTCCGCCAACGGTAGGTTGGAAAGCGACAAAAGGACTTCGGCAGGCGACGCCGGTTCCGCCGGAATCCGATGCAGGGCGGTTCGGAGTGGGATGGGCACTGCTTCGAGATCCGACAGGCATCCGTTTTCGAGGGTAAAGGCAACAACCTGATGGTGATAATGCTGTTCGGAGAAAGACATCGGAAGCGGGCTGCCGGCATAGCGTACAGACTCGCGTCCCCCTACCCGTTGCGCCTTGTGGATGTGACCGAGGGCCGTATAGGCCAAGTCCTCGTTAAAGGCTTCTACCGATATAGATTCAAGTCCTCCCATGATAGTCCGTTCGCTCCGATCGTCTTCCGACAGTTCAGCACCAGTCGCATGCAAGTGTCCCATCGCAAGCAGGGCCTCGCCCGGTTGCCTTTGGCTGTCGGCATAGTCATAGAGCTGGCGATACATTCGGGTAACGCCCTCCACATAGGTATCTTTCCCTTCTTTCGAAGCGGGATAATCTCCCTGACGAAGATAGGGAACAGCCAGACAGATCGCTTCCCGTTTTCCTTCCTTATTATATAAAGGAATCAGAAGCGAATCGAAATCGATCTTGCACAGGTCGGTTCGCGGGACAGCCCCTACAATTGACGTATTCAGTTCTTCCAACAGGGGTATCGGCGCCTCCAGACGGGCTGCCGAATCATGATTACCTGCGATAATCACGATCTGCAATTGTGGGTTACGCCGGTTCGCTTCCCGCAAAAAACGGAAAAAACGGCGTTGGGCGGCTGCCGACGGATTGGCAACATCGAAAACATCGCCTGCTATCAGCAAGACATCAGTCTGCCGTAGCGTCAATATATCGATCAACCACGAAAGAAATGCCTCATGTTCCTCATCACGGTCATACCCGAAAAAGGTTTGCCCAAGATGCCAGTCGGCAGTATGGATTATTTTCAATGACATGTTTTTCCAGATTTAACAAATATGAATCTGATCTTATTTTGGGGATAAAGGTAATGAAACAAACGAACAAAGACAATAAGGGGAGCCTGTGTCAAGCGCGGGAACGAGAGAAATAGATGACGAATCAAATTATTGTCCTATCTTTGTGCCGTCAATAAACAGGGGAACTTTATGAATTGGTTACAAGAGGCCTTTTTAGAGCCTACGATGGTGCAGGCAGTCATCATTATTTCACTGGTCTCTGCACTTGGATTGTATTTAGGACGGATCAAGATATTCGGGATCTCACTGGGTATCACATTTGTATTCTTTGCCGGTATCTTGGCCGGGCATTTAGGGATCGTCGTGAATAAGGATATGCTGTATTTTGCTCAAAGTTTCGGCTTGATCCTTTTCGTCTATGCATTAGGGTTACAGGTTGGTCCCGGTTTCTTCTCTTCGCTGAAGAAGGGAGGGGTAGCTATGAACATGATGGGGTTAGGCGTTATCCTGCTCGGACTCATTATGACAGTCGGTCTGCACTGGGTAACAGGAGTTTCCCTTTCCAATATGGTCGGTTTGCTTTGTGGGGCCGTTACCAACACGCCTGCTTTGGGAGCCGCCCAACAGGCTTTGTTGCAGATAGATCCGACCAATACCAAAGGGGTGACGGACATGGCTTTGGCGTGTGCCGTTGCTTATCCGCTCGGCGTAGTGGGCGTGATCTTGGCGATTATTATCCTGAGAGCCTTGTTTGCCGACAAGAAACAGAAAGACTTAAAGGAACAACGCGACACGACTACCTATGTCGCCGAGTTTCATGTAAGCAATCCGGCTATCTACGAAAAGAGCATCAAGGACGTAATGAAGCTGACGGACAAGCATTTCGTTATTTCACGTGTATGGAGAAACGGTAAAGTAAGCATTCCGACTTCGGACACCTTACTTCACGAGCATGACCACCTTTTGATCATCTCCGTTAAATCGGATGTCGAAAATATTAAAGTCCTTTTCGGCGAGCAGGAGAATGTAGATTGGAACAAGGCGGATATCGACTGGAATGCCATTGACAGCCAACTGATCTCGCGCCGCATCGCGGTGACACGCAACCGGGTGAACGGTGTGAAATTAGGCTCTCTCCGCCTTCGTAACCTCTACGGTATCAATATTACGCGTGTGAACCGTGCCGGTATAGACCTGCTGGCCTCTCCCGACCTGCGCCTGCAAATCGGTGACCGGTTGACTATCGTGGGAGAAGCGAATTCGGTAAACACAGTCGGAAAGATTTTAGGGGATGAGATCAAGCGGTTAAACAATCCGAACCTCTTGGCTGTCTTCATTGGTATATTGCTGGGGATGCTGTTAGGAGCATTGCCGATCACGTTACCAGGGATGAGTACGCCAGTCAAATTAGGGATCGCCGGAGGCCCGATCATCGTCGGAATCCTGATGGGCGCATTCGGCCCTCGTTTCCACCTGACAACCTACACGACAATGAGTGCCAACCTGATGCTTCGTCAACTGGGGATCATTATTTATTTAGCGGGATTGGGGATCGATTCGGGTGTACATTTCTTCGAAACGGTTTTTCGGGCAGAAGGATTGCTTTGGATCGGGCTTGGATTTCTGCTGACGATCGTGCCGGTGCTGATCGTCGGTTTCATAGCTTCGCAATTTTTCAAACTCGATTATGCGCACAACGTGGGTATGCTCTGCGGGAGCATGGCAAACCCGATGGCACTGAGCTATGCCAACACGACTGTCGATGGCGACGAACCCTCCGTTTCTTATGCCACCGTCTATCCGCTTTCAATGTTTATCCGCGTGATTTCAGCACAATTGGTGCTGATGTTATTCACCTGATCGATCAGGCTTTGGAACACTTGACCAGCACCTTTTCTCCATCCACCAAGGTAGTTGCAAAGAGATAGACATGGCCTCCGTCGGTGATCTTCGTCCGCTTACGCAGTTCTTCTACGGAGAGAGGAAAATTACGCACGGTTATATTTGCTTGGGGGATTGTCTTTGATAGTCCTTTACAGAGTTTTCCGGTAAAAGACAGCACTTCATCCACTCGGAATCTGCGACCGGGAAAGTCGGAAACTAAATGGTCCGATGTATATAGATGGCTGTTCACCTGCAACTTCTTCACTCCCGTCCGGACGGCAATCTGCTTAAATGCGCCGGCTTTTAAAACCGAGGCATTCGGTTCATACAAATATGTACCTACCTGACCGGCAGGAACCAATACGGCGCTACGTTCCTCTTCTAATGTAAAAGAGAAAGATTGCATTCCATCCAGTCCGAAATTGATGCACCGGACTAACGGTTCTCTGCCATCCGCCTCTCGTTCCACCACAAAAAGCAGTTCCTTGCATTCGTTCCTAACCGAAAGGACATGCACGGATGTCGTCCCCGGCAACAACTCCAAAGTCATTTGTATATCTGCCATCGGCGAAAGCTTTGCAATGACATGCGGGGAACGTTTCAGAAGCGCCGGCAACAGTCCGGGCAGGTTAGGTTCACAATCCTGCAAAGCAAAAACCCGCTTGTTGGATTCTCCTCGGCGTGCAGGATCGATATAGAAAGCATCGACCTCCGGAAGGGTATCAACAACTTGGGCGGCATCAGCATTTATGATCGTTATATTGTTGGCCTCCAAGACAGAAAAATTATGTTTCGCGGCTTCACAATAAACAGGAAAACGTTCTATATAAGTCAATTGTTTCGCCTTTCGGGAAAGAAAATAGCTATCGATTCCCAGTCCTCCCGTCAGGTCGCAAATGGTCCAACTTTCACCAATCAGTTCCTGTTTATAAGCTGCTGTCTGTTCAGATGAACACTGTTCCGCCGCAATCTTAGCTGGAAAAACCAATTGTCCGTTCTCAAACCACGACGGCAACTTCTCCCGGATCTGCCTTCGGACAGCAATCTGATCGACTAAAAAGGGAATATCCATTCCGGGATACTTGGCAGCGGAAAGCAACAGGCGGGTTAAATCGTCTGTTGCATGTTCTTTGATAAACTGTATGTGTGAAGTTGTCAGTTCCATATCGGCACTAAATCAGTGACGACATAGAAAAAGAGGGTGTGTCATGATATTTGGTGGACACATCCTCTTTTCTGCGGAAAGCGAGGGATTCGAACCCCCGGTACAGTTACCCGTACACCGCATTTCGAGTGCGGCCCATTCGACCACTCTGGCAGCTTTCCTTAGGTCGTCGTTTGCGAGTACAAATGTAGGGAAAATTTAAATTCGTTGTCCCCTCAAAAGCATTTTTTTCCAATAAAAAGGGCACTCTCCTAAAAGAATGCCCTTCCTTTGTTAACGAATTTGCGAATTATTTGAAATAACGGTTGTATAAACCTTCAAATCCTTTACCGTGGCGAGCTTCGTCCTTACACATTTCGTGAACTGTGTCGTGGATAGCATCCAAGTTTAATTGTTTTGCACGAGTGGCAATACGTTTCTTATCTTCGCAAGCACCGCATTCAGCGTCTTTACGTTTCTCCAAGTTTGTTTTTGTGTCCCAAACAACATCACCCAGCAGTTCGGCAAACTTAGCAGCGTGTTCAGCTTCTTCCCAAGCATAGCGTTTGAATGCTTCTGCTACTTCAGGATAACCTTCACGGTCAGCTTGGCGACTCATAGCCAGATACATACCGACTTCAGTACATTCACCCATGAAATGCGCGTTCAAATCTTTAATCATTTCTTCATCACAACCTTTAGCAACACCGATCACATGTTCATCGGCAAAAGTCAATGCACCGGTAGTTTCTACCATTTCTTTAAATTTACTCTTCGGCTGCTTGCATTGAGGACAGAATTCAGGAGCTTCATCACCTTCGTGTACATAACCGCATACTGTGCAAATCCATTTCTTTTTCATCTTTGTAAATTTTTATTGGTTGTATAATCTAAAATAGTTGTAACACTCGTTATTTGTTCTTTGCAAATGTAGGGAAACATTCTAAAACAAGCCCTACAAAAACTCATAAATTTATTCTATCTGTTAATTGATAAAAACTATGAAACCTATCCTTTACGGCCCATGTTATATTAAAAAACTTTCATAAATATGGACACTTCAAAGATTATCAGCCTACTGGGCGAACAAAGCGAATTCCTGTTGGGACACACTTGTAAAACGATCGATAAATCACTTATACACATTCCTTCACCGTCTGTCATCGACAGTATATGGATCGGCTCGGGTAGAAATATCCAAACATTAAACAACCTGCAACGCCTGTTAGGAAGCGGACGGTTGGCAAATACGGGATACGTCTCAATACTGCCTGTGGACCAAGATATCGAACATACGGCGGGAGCTTCCTTCGCTCCGAACCCGATCTATTTCGATCCGGAAAACATCGTCAGGTTGGCTATTGAAGGAGGATGTAACGGAGTAGCCTCTACGTTCGGAATCTTAGGTTCCATAGCACGTAAATATGCGCATAAGATACCGTTTGTGGTCAAACTGAATCATAACGAATTACTGACTTATCCCAATTCATACAACCAGATCATGTTCGGCTCCGTAAAAGAAGCCTGGGACATGGGAGCTGCAGCCGTAGGCGCTACCATCTACTTCGGTTCGGAAGAAAGTAGAAGACAGTTGGTCGAAGTGTCAGAGGCTTTTGAATATGCGCACGAGCTAGGAATGGCCACCATCTTATGGTGTTACTTGCGCAACAGTGAATTCAAAAAAGACGGTGTTGACTATCATGCCGCAGCCGACCTGACAGGCCAAGCCAACCATTTGGGTGTTACGATCAAAGCAGATATCATAAAGCAGAAGCTACCGGAAAACAACGGAGGATTCACAGCTGTCAAATTTGGCAAAATCGACCAAAAGATGTACACCGAACTAGCTACAGAACACCCGATTGACCTCTGTCGCTACCAGGTTGCCAACAACTACATGGGACGTGTCGGCCTCATCAACTCTGGTGGTGAATCTCACGGAGCTTCCGACTTGAAAGATGCGGTCTACACGGCTGTCGTCAATAAGCGGGCAGGCGGTATGGGACTGATCAGCGGGCGAAAAGCGTTCCAACGTCCGATGAAAGACGGTGTAGAGCTGCTGCACACCATACAGGATGTATATCTGGACCCGGGAATCACAATTGCTTAGTATAAATAAAGAAACGCCGTCCCAGACTATTCGGAACGGCGTTTTCTCTTTTATGAATAAATCCTTATTTCTTCAACCACATATCCAGCCATTCGAAGAATGTACGCTGCCAAAGCACGCCATTCTGAGGTTTCAGCACCCAATGGTTTTCGTCGGGATAGATCAACAACTCGGCCGGAACACCTCGAAGGACAGCTGCATTAAACGCCGCCATACCCTGGTTAGCCAAAATTCGATAATCCTTTTCACCGTGGATGCAGAGAATCGGTGTATCCCATTTATCGACAAACAAGTGCGGGGAATTGGCAAATGTACGTTGTGCCGTCGCATTCTGTTTTTCCCAGTAAGCACCACCCATATCCCAATTAGCAAACCACATTTCTTCTGTTTCCAGATACTGCATTTCCATATTGAAAATACCGTCATGTGCAATAAAGGCTTTGAAACGTTTGTTGTGGTGACCAGCCAACCAATAAACGGAGAAGCCTCCGAAGCTCGCTCCCACACAACCCAGACGATCCTTATCGACAAACGACTCTTTCGCCATCTCGTCAATAGCCGTAAAATAGTCTTTCATGCACTGGCCTCCATAGTCGCCGCTGACCTGTTCGTTCCACTCCATACCGAAACCGGGAAGGCCACGGCGGTTCGGGGCAACCACGATATAGTCGTTAGCAGCCATAATCTGCATATTCCAACGGTAAGACCAGAATTGGCTTACCGGGCTTTGAGGACCACCTTCGCAGAATAACAAGGTAGGATATTTCTTATTCGGATCGAAATGAGGAGGATAAATCACCCAGGTAAGCATCTGTTTACCATCTGTCGTTTTCATCCAACGACCTTCCACCTTACCGATTGTCAACTGATCATAGATATGCTTGTTCTCTGTTGTCAACTGGGCTATTTTATTATTATCAGCCAAATCGATCGAATAGATTTCATCTCCCATGCTCAAAGAATGGCGCTGCACGATCAGCTTATGTTCACCCAACAAAGCCACACCGGCATAATCGTACATTCCGGAAGTAAGCGGCGTGATTTTATTGCTATCCGTCAGATCGATCTTATATACTTGGGACTCACCATGCCATACCCCCGTAAAGTAAAGAGCCTTTGCATCTGCACTCCAAACGAACCCGTCTACGTTGGAATCAAAATCCTTGCTGGCGAATATCTTTTCACCTGTTTCCAAGTTCATGACCATCAAGCGGTTCTGGTCTGACTCATAACCGTCACGCTCCATGCTCTGCCATGCGATGAACTTGCCATCGGGAGAGTATTGGGGATTCGTGTCATACCCCATAATACCTTCACTGATATTGGCCGTCTTTTTCGTATTCAGGTCATACACATAAATATCCGAATTGGTGGACAACGCATATTCCTTTCCGGTCTTTTTACGACTCGTGTAAGCAATCTTGTCCGATGTAGTATTCCATGCCAACTGCTCAATTCCTCCGAATGGTTTCATCGGGCTTTCAAACGGTTCGCCTTCCATAATATCGACAGGGTTACTGATTGCCTTACCATCAAAATCAGCAACAAAAGGATGCGGGGCTGTTGTTACCCATTCATCCCAATGTTTATACATCAGGTCTGTGACAATAATACCAGTAGCCTTATCCAGGTCGGGATATTTATCTGCCGTACTTTTGACTGTCTTTACCTGTGAAATAAACAGGACTTTCTTCTCATCGGGAGAGAAGGCGAAACCTTCGATATCCCCTTCATATTCAGAGAGCTGTCTGCGGTCGCTTCCATCCGGATTCATTTCCCAAAGCTGGCTGCTGCCGCTTTCATTGCAAAGGAAAGCGATTTTTTTTCCACCTTTAATCCAAACAGCTTCATTTTCGGAATAAGACGTTTTTGTAATCTGCTTATTGTCCGTCCCGTCTGCATTCATAACAAACACTTCGCGATTACTTCTGTTTTCCGGTACGCTGTAGTAGGCTACAGTATACACTACTTTCTGTCCGTCCGGAGATACATTCATCCCCCCGATACGTCCCATTGCCCAAAGCACTTCCGGCGTCATCCGTCCGTCTTTGACTTTAATATCCGAACGCCCGATCACATTTTCCGTGTTTCCTTTCTGTTGGGTCGCACGATCGCACGTTTTTCCATCCCCACTACAAGCTCCAAATAATAAGGATGTTGCCATAACCATTGTTCCGATAGATTTATTCATGTAGTTTATAATATATTGTGTTTTGGGCACGAAAGTACAAAATATAATTTATATCTTTGTCCCATTAATTTAAGAACTGAACAGTATGAATAAGATTTGGTTATTTGGAGCCTCCATATGTATGGTTTTAGCATTAGGTTCTTGTAAACCTAAACAGAGTGCGTATAAGGCTGCTTACGAACAAGCAAAAGAAAAAGAATCGACAGCTCCGGTCGAGGTGGTCGAAGAAGAGGAAGTAGTTGAAGAGGTAACTCCGGTTTCTAAACCGAGAACTTCCAACGTCAGTACACGCGCAGAAAGAATTAATGCTGCACAAGGTGAAGATGCAAGCAGACTGAAACGTTACAGTGTCGTTATCGGCAGTTTCAAGAACAAAACAAATGCTTACGCTTTGAAAGAACGTATGCAGAACGACGGATATAACGCTGTTTTGGGAGAAAACGAACAAGGTATGCTTCGTGTGATCGTCGCCAGTTTCAATGACAAAGCCGATGCTGCGGACAGCCGCGATGCAATCAAAGCAAAATACGCTCCAAACTTCCAGGATGCATGGATTCTGGAAAGACAATATTAAAAATCCAATCCACGGTAATAAAAAAGGATGAGTCTTGACAGATTCATCCTTTTTTATTGCTTGCCGTCCCGATTCCATGCTCCTCCGGTTTTGAATACACGAGCATGAAAAACTTTAATCCAATTTCAATACAGCCAAGAACGCTTTTTGTGGAACCTCAACTGTACCGATCTGTTTCATTCGTTTCTTTCCCTCTTTCTGTTTTTCAAGCAACTTACGTTTACGGGAGATATCACCGCCATAACATTTAGCCGTTACATCTTTACGAACCGCCTTTATCGTTTCGCGGGCAATGATCTTGGCTCCGATAGCCGCCTGGATAGCGATATCGAACTGTTGCCGAGGAATCAGCTCTTTCAGTTTTTCACACATACGCCGGCCGAAGGCAACGCTGTTGTCCATATGAGTCAGCGTCGAAAGAGCGTCCACCGGTTCCCCGTTCAGAAGAATATCCAGTTTAACCAGCTTGCTCGGACGAAAATCATGGATATGGTAATCAAAAGAAGCATACCCTTTAGAAATACTTTTCAGTTTGTCATAAAAATCGATTACGATCTCACCTAAAGGCATATCATAATGAATCTCGACACGATCACCGGAAATGTATTCCTGCTTGATCAATATGCCACGTTTACCCAGACAAAGTGTCATGATCGGACCGATAAAAGTCGTATTAGTAATAACAGACGCACGGATGTACGGTTCATCAATATGGTCGATCAACGTAGGATCGGGCAAGCCGCCCGGATTATGAACCTCCGTACAGTTGCCTTTCTTATCGTAAACTTTATAAGACACATTAGGAACGGTCGTGATCACATCCATATTGAACTCACGGTCCAAACGTTCCTGCACAATCTCCATATGCAACAACCCCAGGAAACCACAACGGAAACCAAAGCCCAATGCCGCTGAGCTTTCCGGCTGGAATGTCAAAGAGGCGTCGTTTAACTGGAGTTTTTCCAAAGAAGCGCGCAAATTCTCAAAATCTTCGCTGTCGATCGGATAAACACCGGCAAAGACCATCGGTTTCACTTCTTCGAACCCAGCTATCGCGTCTTTCGCCGGACGGGCCACATGGGTGATAGTATCTCCAACCCGGACCTCGCGAGAAGTTTTAATACCAGAAATAATATAACCGACATCCCCGGTACGAATCTCATCACGAGGAGACATCGTAAGCTTCAATACTCCAACCTCATCGGCATCATACTCCTTACCGGTTGCAATAAATTTGACATGATCTCCTTTACGGATCACCCCGTTTACGACTTTGAAGTAAGCAATAATGCCACGGAAGGGATTAAACACAGAGTCAAAAATCAAGCACTGCAACGGAGCTTCCGGATCACCTTTCGGAGCCGGCACTTTTTCGACAATTGTATTTAAAATGTCATATACCCCTTCTCCCGTCTTACCACTGGCCCGGAGAATATCTTCCCGAGGACACCCCAACAGTTCGACAATCTGGTCTTCCACCTCATCCGGCATTGCACTCGGAAGGTCTATCTTGTTCATGATCGGAATAATCTCCAAATCATTTTCTATTGCCATATACAAATTGGAAATAGTCTGTGCCTGAATACCCTGAGCTGCGTCAACAATCAGCAAAGCACCTTCACAAGCTGCAATCGAACGGGATACTTCATATGAAAAGTCGACATGTCCCGGAGTATCGATCAGATTCAGGATATATTCTTCTCCTTTATAATTATACTTCATCTGAATGGCATGACTCTTGATCGTAATGCCTCGTTCACGCTCCAAGTCCATATCGTCCAGAACCTGCGCCTGCAAATCTTTACCTTCTACTGTTTTGGTATACTCAAGCAAACGGTCGGCCAAAGTACTTTTACCATGGTCAATATGAGCAATAATACAAAAATTGCGGATATTCTTCATCTGCTAAACTTATTTAGGTGTGCAAAGATAGGAAATTTAGGCTAAATTGTTATACATTTGGCATACCATTTGTTATTAATAATATATGACACTACAAGAAATAAACAAAGCATACAACCGCATAGTCGGTTCATTAGACAGTAAAGAATTGAAGAATGCCTTCGATTCCTTACAGGCTCTTATTGCAGGAAGTCGCGAATATTCTTTTCAGGACAAGCTGAACGAACTGCAGGACACCTACAAATATATGCTGCGCTACCGGATTGAAGGAGCAAAAGATCCGATGCAGGAACAGATATACAACAATCTACAGGCATCGACTTATGAATTGGCCGATTCAGTCAAGCAGAAAGCAGTAGCTGTGGAATCTCCCCTATCCTATTACAGCCGCCGAAGAAGCCTGAACATACAGCCTTCTCTCACTTACAAACAGCTGCATGACCAACTGCTCTTAGAACATGAAGCCGGAAAGCACAAAGAAAGTGACGCATTCAATATTCTCATCTTTAATAAGATATGGGTATCTTCTTTTCTGAAAAGAGAGGAAGCTGAAGATATCCGCGGCATGCTACACGACAATGCACTACCTTTTACAACCGGTAGCCAGATTGTTTCCGCCTTGATGTTAGGATTGCAAGAGGCGTTCGACAGAGAAAAGATACTTTTATTGTTCGACGCAGCCAGCCATCCGAACGAAGAGGTCAAAGTCAGAGCATTAATTTCAATCCTGATCACTTTATACACATATAGAAAACGGACGCAGTTATATCCGCAGATAGCTGACAGGCTAGCGGCTTTGGCCGAAACTCCGGGGGTCATCAAAACGATCCGCACAATCATCCTACGCTTCATCTTAGCCCGCGAGACAGAGAAGATCACCCGCAAACTACAGGATGAGATCATCCCGGAAATGTTAAAATTGAGTCCAAAGCTCAGCAAAAAGATCAATCTCAACGAACTCACCCCTGAAGATTTGACAGGAAATGAAATGAACCCAGAATGGGAAAGCTTCTTTTCTGACAGTACCCTCGGAAAGAAAATGGTAGAATTCGGGGAGCTTCAACAGGAAGGGGCCGACGTCATGCACTCGACCTTCGTTCATTTGAAAAATTTCCCGTTTTTCCATGAATTAAGCAACTGGCTACTTCCATTCACAATCGAGCATTCTTATTTCGATGATCAGTTCACTCCGGACAACGAAGCTGAAAAGCAGATGCTCGACTCTATGACATTCGCTGCTTTTATGTGCAATTCGGATAAATATTCGCTTTATTTCAGCATGATGCAATTACCGAAAGAAGCCCGAAAGATGATGATGAACCAATTCGACAGCCAGGCCACAGAAATGATCCAGCAGAATAAAGAAGAATTGATCAGCAAACGTGGAAAACAGGATACGATCATCGGACAGTACATACAAGACCTGTATCGTTTCTTCAAACTATATCCGGGCCATTTGGATTTTACGGATATCTTCACGATGCCGCTCGACTTCCACAATCTTGCCATCCTTCGCCCTTATATTTCTGATAAAGAAAGCCTTACAAACATCGCTGAATATTATCTCCGTAAAAACTATTTTAGCGATGCACTGACCATATTCAACCAATTGGCAAAAACGGATCAAGATAGCGACATTCTTTTCCAGAAAATCGGCTATTGCAAGCAAATGGAAGGAGACTTGAAGGGCGCCCTGGAAGCCTACCTACACGCAGACTTGTTGAATTCCGAAAGCAAATGGGTAATCCGACGAATCGCCGGTTGCTACCGTTCACTTAAACAACCGGAAGAGGCTTTGAAATATTACCGCCGGTACGAAGCTTTAAATCCGGATAATTTATCAGTTCAAATCAGCATTGGCCATTGCCATCTCGAACTAAAGGATTATAACGAAGCGTTGAAATGCTTCTTCAAAGTCGATTACCTGGATAACAAAAGCCATAAGGCATGGCGACCTATTGCATGGTGTTCTTTCCTGACAGGGAAATATGACCAAGCACGGAATTACTACAAAAAGATACTGGATAACCAACCCCACGCACAAGATCTGCTGAATGCCGGACATACCGAATGGGCACTGCAGAATATCAAGGGCGCTCTCTCCTTTTACCAGCAGGCGGTGCAAATGGAAAACGGCAACATCCTTAAGTTCCAAGAACAGTTCAGCCAAGATGTAGCAGACCTGTTGATCGCCGGTATAGAAGAAGCCGAAGTCGCC
>ERZ773178.2843-NODE-2843-length-15371-cov-46.628689_pt1 | contig 15371 bp, 16 predicted proteins | sample MGYA00580533_ERZ773178 | MGnify/ENA primary metagenome ERZ773178 (study PRJEB29015, sample SAMEA2737859) | human gut metagenome | biome: human gut; feature: human-associated habitat; material: faeces | place: China | collected 2012 ...
GTCCTCTATCGGAACCGGAACTTCCAACAGTCAAGCCGGAAAGGGATGATTCCGAATCATGTCTAGATATCTAGGGAGTGAAAGTTATAGTGTAGTTATGTGTAGCATCAGAATGGAAAGTAGGAGATACCTCCGATATTTCAACGCCCAGGTCTAACTTAATTTCCGGGGAAGACCAAGAAAACAACTGGGGGCCTGCACTCGTACTGCCCGCAGGAATTTTCATCTCACAATCACCTAATAAAAGCAAGTGATCTGTAGTAAAAAGACTAAATGTAGCAGTAACCTCAACAGGAACAGCTTGAGACGCTGACAAAGTCACATTAGCAGAAAGATTATTATTACCAGAGGAAGCATAAGCAGTAATGTTAATTGTAACATCCTCCTTTATTAACTGGTTAGCTCCCTGATAAAATGGCTTAGATACCTGCAATTTTTCACTGCTCATAATCACTTTTTCTTTTGAAGTAACACTACCCTACTATACTTAACTGTAGCATTTGGGTTACCAAACATAATATGCTGCTCTATGCATTTAGTACCCCACCGAATAAATAAAAATTTACGCGGAACTCGGTAACAAACCTGATACAAAGTATCAGTGTAGTTATACGACATAAAGATAGAATCCGCAACTACACCAGACAAAGTTAAGTTCGCATCTTTATACTCAAACCCACGTGCAATTAAACACGTATCTCGTACAAAGATAGTGTCCTTAACAATTAAAGGGATTCTTAAAGAGTCCGACACCTCATAAGAAGTCTCCGAAGAGCTTAACACTCTATTAAGTTTTAACCCCAAATTTTTAATAACCGTAGCTTGAGAGTCACACAACCGCTCAAACTCAGAAGCGTTAAGCTCCAACGCCTGTATCTTTGCAGCGGTGAACCCATCTTGAGTCTTGTAGTATTGTACGTCAGCCATCGCAGCAGTTAAAGAGTTTGACAACCTTTTGGTCTCTGAACGGCTCCCTCGCAACGACTGCCAGAGTAAAACAGCCAGAAGCAGGAGAACAACTATCAAAGCCTCTCTCCAGTATTTTTTTAAAACAGGAACCACCCATGCAACAAATGAAGCCCACATAACAAAACTATTTAACAGTTATCTGAATCGAAGCGTCATAAGGAAGCTTGTCAAGAACATCCAACAAAGAGTATAACGTAGCTTTAGAGTCAAGTACCTGACCTTTGGCACGGTTGAAACCTACTAGGATACACCCATCAGTATCCTCAACAGTATTCCCCGAGTGAATCAGCACCCCCGAGAAAAAAGGAACATTCAAGAGCAACGGCACTAAACGTCCCCCGTAACGGGGTGAAAATTTAGGACTCTTATACATCTTTACGCAATAAGTGCCTGCCGAAATAGCAGTATCGCCCCAAATCTTACCAGATCCATCAGACTTTAGGTCTCTGACCGGAGGCTCTAATGTGTTACAAAACCAAGAACCATTGACATACAAGTCGCCAATAGTATATTTAGGTTTAATTGCAAATCTATTAACTTCTAACTTACACAGCATGCCGGTACAACATTAAGAATGGACGTTTACATCCAAAGCAGTCAATACAATATGCCCCTCAACTACATCATGGTACTCAGATAACCCGCTACACTGACCAACATACCAATCTCCGGACATTGAGCTAGAGATAGTTGCAGTAGTATACCGATCCGGCTCAGAAGGATCTGAAGGCCCGGGAGGAGAAGCTACTATGCCATCAATAGGCAAATCAGTCTTAAATCTAAACGTAAACTGCTGAACGGTCGGAGCCACATCGGTGAAACTTTGAGAGGGATCGAACTCAATAAAACCTACAACCTGAGGCAACACTAAGCTCTTTGATAATGTTACAGTAGAATTACCAGGAGAGCTTGGATCATCGTAGGAAAAAGTAGCGGTGAACAATAGGTCACGCTGACTCGGAGTGTAGTTAAAATATACAGGAACAGAACCGCTACCGCCCGCCAACGACATAGTTAAAGGCTCAGAACCAGCATTCTGCGGATATTGCAAAGAGACATTCAATGAAGAGCTTGGCACCGAAAGAGAGGAACCCGAAGTAAACCTTTGAACTAGAGTCGGAGGAACGGACACAGAGGCTAACATACCAGCAGCAGGCAAGGATGTAAGTACAGAACCACCGGACGAGAGCTGCAACGCACCTAAAGTGCCAGTAGCGCTAACTATGTCATTTGCAACTTGCGTAAAAGACCCAGAGACAGAGGCTCCCTGATAAGAAGCAGAAACCGTAACAGACCTTTTAGCTCCAGGCGTAGTCCCTCGATCAGACACAACTAACACATTCTTAGACAGAGAAGCCCACTCAACACTATCAGACAGAACAGGAGTAACATCCGCCGACACATCTAAAGCATCCGATACACCCGAACTATAGCTAACCCCATACGCAAAGACTATCTCAATGCGCTGAGCACCAGGCCCAGCCGGGATAGAGCTTAGGCTTGCAGGATTCATGGTCAAGCCCTGAGACTCAATATTATTAGGATCTCGGCTAAGTGATATGGTGGAAGTAAGAGTATCTTGCCCCAACAAAATACTAACACTGACAGACCCATCAACTTTAGGGCCTTCCTTAGCGCCCGCGGACTGACAAGCCACAGGCACCCGACCTCCAGTAACGCCAACAGAAGTAGAACGCAAACTAAAAACAGGAGAACCCGACGAAATAGTAACTCCAAAAGCACTATTCGGGTAAAGCTCATGAGCGTACTGAATCCCACTTGTGTTCAGTACCGGATTATCATAAACAACCTCATAGGAACGTTGAGGCTCCGCTATCACCAAATCAACGCCGGACGTACTACCCCCTGCGGAAAAAGCATAGGACTTAGAACCTACAGAACCCATGTAGCAATCAAACGCCCAAGAACCATACTCAATATGAGAGGGAGCAGCCTCCTGAGTGAGAACAAGTAAAATAGGGGACAAAGTACCTACTTTTATAGATAAAGTTGCTGAGGTATTAGACAACCCGGCATAGTCGCCCTTGCAAATAACAGGAACAGTCAAAGAAGACCCTGAGGCTACCGTATCTCCAATGGAGAAAACACCTAGAGTATCTCCCTCTATAGAACAAGAAATTAATCCTAAGTCCGAAATATTAGTAGACACTACTACATTCTGCTGACCCCCCTCCCAAGTGAAATTAAGAGAGGACGGACTAACATTGGCAGTAGCCCCACCTTGGGAAATCAATAAAATAGCCTGCTGCTCAGGGGAGTCCTGCGCCTGAAATACAAGTCTCATAGACCTAGCCACCCCAAAGTTCTCCGTAGAAAATATAGTCGCCTCTTGAGAACCTACAAACGAGGAGGCAGACACAGTAACCGCATCATTAGGATTAATACCCCCACTCCAAGGAAAAGTATAACTTGTAGAGTTAGAATCAGACAACAACGTAGAGTTTAAAGAAACCCCACGCTGCGATAACGAAACACTATTTACCTTCTTCTTCCTTGCCACAATTAACAAAATTTAAATAGTGCCATGCGGGGCGATCAAACCCCGCATGACTAAAAGGCTATTAAGCAATGGTCCAATCGGTGTTAGACAGGATCTGAATAGCCTGAGCCGGAGTACCCTCGGTAGGAATCGTAACCTCAACGGTAGTTGTACCCTCTTCTGTAACATACAGATAAGGATCACCAGCGGCCTGAGTAATCACACACTGAGCAGACTGACCCCCCTCAGCGGTCGCAACCAACGTACAGGTCAACGGATTGATCTCCTCATTTTCAGGAATATCGGTGAACTGTACTGTAAAAGTATACTCAGCAGCAGCACCCGGGTCACCAGGGATAGCTACTCCAGACACTGCCGGAGAACCAGCTACCTGAAAACTGGTTACAGCAGGCAGTGTCAGGGACGGAGACTCTAAGAACGAAAACGTCAAAGCCTTCGTATTGGAGGTACCAGTAATAGTCAGAGTACCTCCGGTTTTTTCAATAGACGCAGTACCCTCATTCGCGAATTGAACAAACTCTGCCTTTGCTGTCTGAGTAACATTAATAGTTACTGGAGTCGAAACACCAGTCGCAGTACCAGTGGCCTTGTAAGTACGGGCCACACGACCAGTATGGGCGGTACCAGAAGCATTAACAGTGGTGTCACCATTACCCGAAGAGGGGGTAAACGTCAACCATTCAGGTTTTGCCATAATAAATAAAGATTAAGTTGAAATAAAGATTAAACAATGGTCCAGTCGCTATTACTAACTACATGAACGTAACTACTATTTCCATTTGCAGGAGTCAAAAATACAGATGTAGGATAAACCCTAAAATAAAAATCCGTAGCTTTCCTCTCCCACACCACAGACCCATTCAACACTACTCTCAACGCATATTGACAATTTAAAACAATAGCAACGGCGTCGATAAGAGCGGCGGCTTTGGTCGAATTTACAAAAGAACTCATGTTGTAAAAACTATTCAGATTATTAAAATCTATTCTGTTTTTTGCATAAGTCACGCAACCCTAAAAGGACTGCTGTACCTTACCGGGCACAACAACCGCCCGCTACCGATTATCTGACTAATACAATCAGAATCACCGACTACTTTGCTTAAAATGTTTCGGAATTACCCCTTTTAGGCTTGTAATCTCCATTCATAATTGTTCCTATAATGTTTGGCTATCTTCTTCGCTGATACCGTCACCGGACTATTGTTACCCGCTGGCGACTTCTTGAACCCCAAGGCAACCCTGTCCCCGGTCATCCCCTTGCAGACCTTCATCTCACCGTCTACCCACACGAGGTCGCCAGAATGGTAGGGCTTCCGCCCACGCCTTATGCGCCTGCCACCGCTCCCCATCCGGCGTATCTGGTTCCACTGCAACTGCCTGTCGTTACGTCTATGTTGCACCACGACCCACGCCTCACCGCAGCGGGCGAACGCCCTGTCGCCTCCGGCTATTATGAACGCGTCGTCGGCGTGGCTCTTCGCAATGCCGTTCTCTTGTCGAAAATACGCCGTCAGGCAGCCGAACGTCAACCGGCAATGCGGAATGTCCTTCGGAAAACGCCTCCACACTGAAGACATGAACGTCTCAGCAACGAATTTCTTAGGCTTTTTGAGCTGTTTCTCCAATCCCTCCCTGTGCAGCCGCTTGTGACACTCCTCGTGCAAAAGGGCGAGGTTGTCAGCGCGGTCGCTGCCGCCCCGCGAGCGAGGCCTGACGTGATGGAGGTTGACCTTCTGCCCCAGCACCAGGTCACCGCACAGCTGGCAGACACCCTTCTCCCTCGCCATGACGTAAGCCTTGACGTTGACATAACCGAATATCGGGCCTTGCTGGTAACCAACGCCTTGAACGTCGGGGTTCATCGCAGCCTGAATGTCGAACTTCCCGACCTCCACGACCGTCCCGATTATCGGGACTAACTTTGCCCACATACGCCAAAGGTTGACATGCGTCAGGTACTTGCGCTCGATGGAAGGCGGATACTTTCCAACCATGTTCCGCCGATTGTCGAAACGCTTCCCCCTGTGCCAAAGTCTGTTTCGCCGCTGTCTTCTGTACATCGCCCTTTCGGTCAGGCGTTCGGACGTGGGATTTCCCGTCTTGCCGGTCTCCTGCTCCAGCGTCCCCCGAAAGTACTCCCTCCTGGCCTCCTCGCTCACTATGGAGTATCCGACGTGACTGTACCCCGCGTCGATGCCGAGCGTCATTTCCGGCGCGTGCTTTGTCGTCTCGTTTGTAAGCCGTACCGTGAACGGGTTGTGGCGAACGACCCTCGCCCTCCCGCCGCGGACCAGAGCTTTTGCCTTGCCTATCTTGGTCGGCGTGAGCGGCGTCCCGTCCCGGTGTAGGACGCATGCGTAGGCCTTTGGTTTATTATTTTTATGGATGGGGCGGTGACCTTCCGCCCCCGGATGAGCCACATCGAGGCTGCGCACGGCGTCGTTCAGGCGTTTCGGTTCGCGCTTAGTCCCTTGTTGCTCCTCACGCTCATCCTTACGCCCACAGTTGCACGGAACTTGTGGAGCATCCCGTGGTGTGTCGCTTCCGCTTCTGCCGCTCGCTTTTACTTTCTTCATAACTAATAAAGTCCTCTATCGGAACCGGAACTCCCAGCTGTCAAGCCGGAAAGGGTTAATTCCGACCTTTAGCCTCTGGCGGCATCTGAATATACAAAACACCATCCTCCTGCATGGGAGGGTCTGACGTAACAACTTTAATAGACTGTACGTCATTAGAAGTTATAGCACCTGACAGGCTGGTTAAAAGCAACCTGGCATCACTGCTAACTAAAGTCTGAGACTCTCTATTGTAAACTAACTTTAGGAATCTAACACAAGACTCCGAAGCCAGCCCAGAACGATCAAACCCTGGGTTATTAAACTGAATGGAGTAAATGGTATAAACAGAATTTGAGGTATCCTCCCAGGAAACAAAGTAGTAAGCGCTAATACGATCATCTGACGTGCAAACACCTACACAATCTACCTGACACCCTAAATGAAAGTAATCACACAATACATTAATAACGGGCATCTCTGTACCATCATTCGGAATAACCCAGGTACTCGTCTGCAATAAATCATCGGGAATATTTGAACCTGACGAATAACATACAATTCTAGGTCTATCCGTATCAAACCCCAACCCCTCAATAAGACTCTTAAAATCAGCCCCAGAGGGACGCGCCCCATCTTTAAACAAGGGCTCTAAGTAGTTAACTAAAGCAGGACGTAACATTAGACGAAATCAATTTATAGAATATATAAAGTCATCTGCTAACAACATCCTGAAATAGCCGACCGTATTCGAGCATCCAAACGAGAATTAAAGTCCTTCCTAGCTAAATGCTTGTCATACCTAGGACATCGCATTGAATCAATCCATCTCCGCGTAAACCCATCATAAAACAGAACACTATAAGTAAATAGGGCTAACAGCCCTAAAACATCCTGCTTATTCCCATACAGATCAAAAACTCGAGCATTCCTAGTAGTATGAGTCCGAAACTCTTTAACTTCAACGTTAAACCCGGAAGCCAACGCATGCATCAACATTCTATGTGAAACAGATATGCCAAACGTAGCCATCTGAAGGTAGACCGCAACTAAATCCGAGGATATGTAATCTTTGGACCCACGAAGGGACACATAAGACATGAACTCACGAGTCAAAACTTTGATAAAATCATCCACGGTACGAGTCTCCGCGACTAATTTAGAAGCGTAAACCCCGCACAACCCCTCCAAATATGTCTGCGGAGAAATCCTTGTGTATAAAGTGGAAGGCTTATTCGTACCCATAATCATTCAAATATATATCTTGCTCACTCTGTTCTGTGGAACCCGGCAACAAAGAACTTAGGCCAAGCCCATAAAACAGGAAAGGCAACCACGTGTAAACATCACTAAGTCTAAATCGCAAAAATACACTACGAGCATCATAAAAGGACAAGTAATCCCTTCTGCAAAAACCCTTCAACCCTACTCCATTATGCCATAACTTAAAACACGGCTCGGGATCAGTAGTAACTAAAAACCAATGAGAACACCTGCAATCAAAAGTTTGCACAGCATCCGACAAGCACTTAACAAAAACAGTTAGATCATCCCGCGTGTAGTCAATAGAGGGGTAAGGGATTGAATCAACCAAACACTTGACCTCATTTAACCAAGGCCGATAAGCACACCACAAGGACGCATGACTCGTAAAAAACAAATCATGCACCTTAAGCGGCTCAAACTTCCCCCGAGCAAGCAAAAGAGACTCGGGGTCCGCAGGCAAATCACACATTGCAGATGAACTTTAGTAGTACAACCAAACCAAATAAAACTACACAGCCGAAAGCCATTTTTAATACGGCCCAAATTATACCAGCGACATGTTTAAACAGCCACAACCCCACAGAACCAAAAAATACTCCAGCAATAACAAGGCATAAAATGCCGCAAATAACATAAGAAAGACTCATAACTCAATAGATTAATCGATTTCGGATACACAAATATAAGTATTAATTTAATTAATTGAAACGATTCTTAGACTCAATATTTTCTAAATGATTAGTCCAATCATTTATGAAAGCCAATCCTAAAATAACAATTCCAATAAAAGGAATCAACACAACCCACAGGTATCGATAAGGAGTTCCGACACCCTCTGACTTATACATGGCACGGCTAATAAAAAGAGCCCCTAACCCTAGGATAAAAGAAAATACATAATAAGACAGCAAAACCCAAACAAACGCTTTCATAACTAACATTTTAAATTAAACACTCGTGAGCTACTCACGCCTAAAGACATGAGCTTCAGGGACTGGCGTCTCTTCTCTTTTCCTGCTTCATCAAGGCACTGCTTCTTAGATCCGGTTTCCCGGACGGTCGTCCACAGGCGGCCTCTCCATCAGGCTTAACTTCCCCACGCTCCGTGGGTAGGGGTTGGTTTGTTGTTTTTATGGATGGGGCGGTGACCTTCCGCCCCCGGATGAGCCACATCGAGGCTGCGCACGGCGTCGTTCAGGCGTTTCGGTTCGCGCTTAGTCCCTTGTTGCTCCTCACGCTCATCCTTACGCCCACAGTTGCACGGAACTTGTGGAGCATCCCGTGGTGTGTCGCTTTCGCTTCTGCCGCTCGCTTTTACTTTACTCATAATCAACTTTTTAATCAATCACTCTTAAAGTCCTCTATCGGAACCGGAGTTTCCAGCTTGTCAGCCGGAAAGGGTCAATTCCGAACAGAAACATGATGGATTTTCAACTTTGACACATCTATGCCATCGAGTACCAACTTGTTATTCTCATCAACTCGCTCGCAGTCTAAGCAATCGCCCCAGCAAGTGCCTACACCAAGCTCTACACGAATCGGAACCTCAAAGTTATCAGGCTTGAAATTCATAATCTCTTGAATCTTAGCAGTAGCCTTATGAAGGTAAGGAGCCTTAACCCAAAAGTTAACTTCATCGTGCACTGTAACCAAGAAACCTACATTAGCACGCCACTCCGGATCATTCTGAGCTAACTTCATAAATTTAACCAACGCAATCCGAATAAGATCACCCCCAGTATTTTTATGAATAAACCCAGCTAAACTATACAACTGCAATCCAGTTAGCATACTTGGACTAACCACATTATCAATTATACCAGTATTACTTCTAAATAAACACTTAGAGGAAGCTGATCTACCCCACTTTAACCTGAACGTCCACGGGCCTTTAAAAGAAGTAACAGCCGAAGGACGGCACGCAACTAAGTTAAACCCAAACATATCTGCAACACAGCGCAAAGCAAAAGCAGTAGTCCACGATAATAATAATTTTTCTCGTAAAATGCAAGATCGTAGTAACCCCAAATAGATCGATAAGTCATCAGATTTAACAGCCCTAGACACCGAAAGAAGAGCCGACAACGTCGTAACAGATGTAGCCTTAGCCCCAACCAATTTAAACAAATTCACAAAACGCTTTTTGTGCGGAGACACTAACTGTACTGAGGTGCGACATATCTGATCTAAATCTAGCAATACAGCAGGGTCCCCATATTTACCAAACTTATGGTTAGGACTGCATAAACAAAAATCCCCACTCTTAAACAGAACCCCCCAGATATCAGATTCCCCACGAAAAGTGGGAACCCCAATATCATGAGACCCTAAAAACAAGTTTGGATACGGTATCCTTACGCCGACGCCGCTACGATAAGACTGAAGCTCCCTCCCATCAGCTGAATACACATACGTAAAAGACGGCGTACAGTTGTGAGATATAACCTGACCGGCATCATAGCAATGATTATCGCCTGACGACACAGACAAGCAGTAGAAATCTGACGTAACCGGAAGCCTTCTAACAGACTCAACAACTTTATGTAATACCAAATTGTCAACAGCTAACCCAACCTCAGAAGAGGCCTGCTTGAACTGACTCAGAGAGCATTTAGCTCCTTGCCGGACAGTACGTAAAAATTTAACAAGCCATGATTGAGAACCTCTGACACGAAAACCCTTCAGCTGACTCGAAAAATACGGATGCACAAATCGAATATCAAGTTTCAAACAATCGATAGAATTCCCACCGGACAAGCCTAAAGCGTCAAACGTAGATCTGAGTGTAGGCAGTATTAAATCGTAAGATCCTACATAAGATACAATCCGACCCCGAACACCAAGGGTATAAAACAGATCATGGAAATCTCTAGCCAATTCGATAGTAGACAGACGCCACCCTAAATTTTTAGATAACACACTTCGACCATTGGCAGCGTTATACCCACGAACAAACGCAATTCGGAAGGATAAAGCGGATTTAAATAAGAATTCAGGCAATTTAGTGAGAGGACCATCGGAGTAGACGCCTAGCTCAAAAAAAGCCCTTTCCAGCTCTTTAGAGCTTAAGATAAAATCATCGGCCACGTTCCCAGACCGAACAGAATGCACTTTAGACTTCACGTCCAAATCTTTAAAAAACTCCTTCAAAGACTCAACACAGGATAAAAAACGATCCAAATACAGGAGCCTGGCCCGTGACATGTGAATAGACAACCCTTCAGAACCAGCACGCAGGGAACCAAAAACAAAGCCGGACAACCAACAAAAGTCATCAGTAACAAACGAGGGGGCATCAAAAAAATCAGGACACGCATACATTTTAGGCTCAGAGGACGCCACGCAGTCCCCACAAGCTAAATCTAAAACACTGCTATAGACTAACCCATGATCAGTCACAGTTAAAAATTTATGCCTCGAGTCACAGAGCACCCGGGAACCATCCTCGAAAGAAACCTCAATAACGTCAGACTCACCAGCAGAAACCACCGAGAAGGGCTCCCAAGAAAAACCAGTCCAGCACTCAAGCATAAGCGTGCCATCCTGCTGCATTTTAAACAAGTCGCGTAGAGGAATGTAGCCCCCGGAAGTAATACAACGTGTATCCCCAGATAAGGGGCCCTGAATCGTACTATTAACGGCCAGACGTTCCCCATAAGCACGGCGACCAGGAGAAGGATCATTAAAATACTTCCCCACATAAATGTGACGCCCAAAATAGGTGGTAGAGAAGCCACTCTTCTTGGCGGCTTCAACTATCCTACGCTTCCAAGCATATAGCTTTTTCATCGTGGACTTATAGCGCTCCATCAACTCCAGACCCTTCTCGTAAGCTACTTTTAACTTCTTAGCTACGGTAAAAGCGGTAGCACCATACAAACAAGAAAAGTTTAGAATCTTTACGCTAGTACGATGGTTAGGATCCTCAAACCCGAACATCGATTTAGCCGTATATAAATGAACATCCAGCCCATTCTTAAGGGGAATTAAAAAATTAGGCTCCTTTGAAAAATTAGCAGTCAACGCAATCTCCTGAGAGGCATAGTCAGCCGTAACCCAGTAAGTGCCCTCAGGCACGGTCAACGCGCGACGAAATCCAGACTTTGTCTTCACTTTGACAGGAACACCATCAATCTCATAGCACCCATCCTCTTCAGGAGATAAACAATACCCTAAAAAGGGATGAGGATGAAGATACATCTTAACCTCCTCCTTCGGCAAATTTTGAATGTTTATAGGCGCAAAATAGTCATTGCCCTTCGACGCCCCACTACTTAACCGCCCAGAAGCTACATTGACAATAGAGTAATTAGCATAAACATGAGGGATCTTATCCTTCCACTGAACCATCTTGCTAACAAAAGTAGACAAGTAAGTTGCTAAATGAGAGTGCTCAGCCATTAAAGTCGCCAAAGGATGATCTAACTTTAATAGAGCCTCCTCATCTAACTTCCAGCCACCTTTATCCGTCTTTTCAGTAAGCGTTACAAAACGCTGCAAAGCATCAGCCTTATCCTTGCTCGATCTAATATTAAAAGCATACCCTACCAAAGAAAACATCTCGCGCTGGATAGCGGACATCCTCAACTGAGTGCGAATCTGCTCCTTCTCTAAGAAGTCATAGTCCACAAACAACTCGCACTTCCCCATCAACCGAACAGCCTCTAACGCATAGTTATCTAATTTGTAGATTTTATGAATGTGAGGATACCGGCTCCATATAACATTCGCGAGTAAAGAAGTTGCCAAAGGGTCGCCAGCAGCGTAGATAAAAGTAAGAGCGGGATCAGTCATGCCAAAGTTACCCCCATCAGCAGCATTCTCAGAAAAATCAATCATCTGCCAATGTAAAAGTTTCTTTGCAAAGTCTTTCAGACCAGGAAACTTTTCATTAAAACATTCATGAGCCATCACCTGAGAATCATGCATCTTACCTACAAAAGGGACTCGCAACCCATCCTTCTCAAGCATACATAGATCAAAGTTCCTATTCCAAAATACCGTCCAATAGTTATCAATAATAAACTGAACAAATTGAATAACAACATCTACTGGCAGATTTGCACCAACAGAATGTCGTATAGGGAGATAATACCCTCTATAATCAGCAGTAGAGTAAGACTTCCCAGTAGCAATACACACCCCAACAACCGAGTGCCTCAAATAGCTCAACCCAGTAGTTTCAGTATCAATGCCAACTCGAATAGAGGGATACAACTCTTGCTTAACTAAGTCTAAATCAGATATAGACTCTACTAAACATACAGAATAACCGTTAAAAATAGACTCTCGCATGATAAAATGGTTATATATCAGATAACGTATAAACAAAAAAATGCCCGGACATACAATCCGGGCAACCAAACAGAAAGTGAACTACCGCTAAAATAACCACGTACTATTCGACAGAGTCAGAAGTCTTATTGGAATCAATCAAAAAACTTTTAGATATCAATAACAGCTCACTCCCAGTTGTAACAACATAAACCTGCTCCAGGTTATATAACACCCGTGCTACAATGGAAATACCTGTTATTAGATCAAATCGCTTTACCGCCATACCCAAATATAATAAAAATAATTTATTATCCACCATATTCAGACAAAAATTTAAACAAATCTATCTTTTTTTGACTTAAATCAAGACCTGTCCAATGAATAAATGGAATACGGCGCACAGCAGAACCTGAACCAAGCCCCGCCGGTAACAGAATACTACGATTTAACCTAACAAGTTTTTCCGGATCAAACTTGCGAAGTAGATCATAAACACTATAATACCTTTGACAACTAAAGCATTTTAGCCCATTGCCATATACCTTCGCAGCTGGGGTATTAGTATTTTCATGAAAAGGACAAAATACATTCCCCGTAGGAAGTTCCTTACCGAAAATGCGAACCCACTCATCAGCAAAAGAATAGTTCGAGTTTACATACTCAGCGAGCCTCTTATTATATCTCATATACTTACATGAAGCGTATAATAGATATAACGAACGAAAAAAAAGAAAGTGGATGCTATGCAGCATCAGAATTGTCCCTTTTAGGCTTGTAATCTCCATTCATAATTGTTCCTATAATGTTTGGTTAGCTTCTTCGCTGATACCGTTACCGGACTACGGTTACCAGCCGATGTCTGCTTGAATCCCAACACCACACTGTTGTTCGTCATCCCCTTGCAGACATTCATCTCGCCGTCCACCCACACGAGGTCGCCAGAATGGTAGGGCTTTGGTTTGTTGTTTTTATGGATGGGGCGGTGACCTTCCGCCCCCGGATGAGCCACATCGAGGCTGCGCACGGCGTCGTTCAGGCGTTTCGGTTCGCGCTTAGTCCCTTGTTGCTCCTCACGCTCATCCTTACGCCCACAGTTGCACGGAACTTGTGGAGCATCCCGTGGTGTGTCGCTTCCGCTTCTGCCGCGCGCTTTTACTTTCAGCACAATCAACTTATTACAATCAATCACGCTTAAAGTCCTCTATCGGAACCGGAACTCCCGGCTGTCAAGCCGGAAAGGGATGATTCCGATCTGGATTGTATATCTACAGTACAGCACCCACTCCTAAAAGAAGACCACCACCAAAGTCATAAACAAGACTTGTAGGGGAATCCAGATTAGCCGGACACAAGGATAAAACCCGAACAGGAGAATCAAAGGATATCGAACTAGGTAACTCTAATCCAAAACTATTGGCTATATCCGAAGCAGCATCACAATACCAATAGGGATCCTCCAACTTACGCTTATACAAACTCGGACAGATCAAATCCAACTCATTACTCCTAAGCGTTAAATCTGAGACCAAGTCTATAAATTTTTTCTCATCGGGGGTATGAGTGTCAGAGTCACACAAGGCCTGATAAGAATCTACCGTATAAGACCCCACACCTAATTGTTTAGACGCCATGTCTAATATACGAGACAAAGCCCCACGCGAGTCACGTATGTGTTGATAGGTCTCTAAGGTATGAGGAATATCGAAAGTATTTACCTCCCCAGTATGAACCTTATCAAGGCGTAAAGCGGGCAACGAGTCGCTGACAGACTTGTCAACATCGATACCCCTACTACGGAGAGCCTCTTTGATCTCCAGCTCCACCTGATTTACAACATTTTCTTTTTGCTCATCAGATAAAACGTCATCTACAACCGGAGCATCCTTACCATCCAACGAATAAATCAGCTGGGCCACCTGAACCGCCATAACAGACACCGCATCAGCAAAAGCCAAAACAGCAGAATCGGCCGTCTGATACATATACAAAGCGTCTCCTACTCGCATCGAATCAGGGAACAAAGAAATCCACTTTTTACCTTTACAAAGTAAAACTAAATTCGCCTCATCCGGCATACACTCAATAGAGGTAAGAGATAACTTGTCATACAACGACTGCAGTGCTCTCTGTAATGACTCGGGCTGCCCATCGATAGACAAAGCACTACAGTTAGACATACTCCAATCATAAAATATATCTCGGATCAACGCCCAATCAACACCAAGGATACTCCCGCTTTCACCATCATCCTTAACAGAAACCAAAGAGTCCCCAGCCGGGATAAAAGTAGGCAAGGTGTAGATCACGTAAGACCCATCATGCATTACATCCATCCAAAATCTCCGCTTATCAGGAATATTTAACTCGGAAGGACGGTAAAGGTATCTCAGAGAACCTAACTGGAAACGAGACCCCTTAAGGGATTTTGTATTATTAGGCAACACCGCACTAGTAATATCAGAAGGTTTTAAGTTGCGAACAACTTCAATAACAAAGTCATCTCCGTCAGGGGCATAGGACAACTCATAAGAAAATCCTCTTAGCTTGTCAGGAGCATTATCCCCAGAAGCAACTACTACACGCCCTAGAGCATCCTGCTCTAAGTCCTTCTCGCCAAACTTGAAATCATCCTCAGCACCAGCATCGGCGTCACCACCAGCATCGGCGTCACCACCAGCATCGACATCGGCGTCTGCATCAGCACCGGCACCATCGGCATCAGCACCGGCACCATCGGCATCAGCACCGGCACCATCGGCATCAGCACCGGCACCATCGGC
>ERZ773178.2849-NODE-2849-length-15340-cov-4.416029_pt1 | contig 15340 bp, 13 predicted proteins | sample MGYA00580533_ERZ773178 | MGnify/ENA primary metagenome ERZ773178 (study PRJEB29015, sample SAMEA2737859) | human gut metagenome | biome: human gut; feature: human-associated habitat; material: faeces | place: China | collected 2012 ...
CCGACCTGGACCAGCCCTTCCAGATGCTGGTGTCCTCCATCGACTATAACGAGTTCGTGGGCCGCATCGCCATCGGCCGGGTGGAGCGCGGCGTCCTGAAGCAGAACCAGGAGATCGCCGTGTGCAACTATCACGACCCCGACGCACCGGCCAAGAAAGCCAAGGCCGTGTCCATGTACGAGTTCCAGGGCCTGGGCAAGCAGCCCATCACCGAGGCCACCGCCGGCAATATCATCGCCATGTCCGGCATCGGCGATATCACCATCGGCGACACCATCTGCGCCCCGGAGTGCGTGGAGCCTCTGCCCTTTGTGAAAATTTCCGCCCCCACCATGGAGATGACCTTCTCCGTCAACGACTCCCCCTTCGCGGGCAAGGAGGGCAAGTTCGTCACCTCCCGCCAGCTGCGGGACCGCCTGTTCCGGGAGACCCTGAAGGACGTGTCCCTGCGGGTGACGGAGATCGACGGCGCCACCGACGCCTTCAACGTGGCGGGCCGGGGCGAGATGAGCCTGTCCATCCTTATCGAGACCATGCGCCGGGAGGGCTATGAGTTCCAGGTGTCCCCCCCCCGGGTGCTGTACCGCACCATCGACGGCAAGAAGTGCGAGCCCATCGAGCGGCTGGTGGCCGACGTGCCCAGCGAGTCCGTGGGCGCGGTCATCGAGAAGCTGGGCTCCCGCAAGGGCGACCTGATCGAGATGACCCCCGTGGGCAGCCGTATGAAGCTGGAGTTCCTGATCCCCGCCCGGGGCCTGTTCGGCTATCGCAACGAGTTCCTGACGGATACCCGGGGCGAGGGCATCATGGCCTCCGTGTTCGACAGCTACGCCCCCTATAAGGGCGACCTGAGCCGCCGGAACACCGGCTCCCTGGTGTCCTTCGAGACCGGCGAGTCTGTCAGCTACGGACTGTTCAACGCCCAGGAGCGGGGCGCTCTGTTCATCGGCCCCGGCGTCAAGGTGTACGAGGGCATGATCGTGGGCGTGTCCCCCAAGCAGGAGGACATCACCGTCAACGTCTGCAAGAAGAAGCAGATGACCAATATGCGGGCCGCCGGGTCCGACGAGGCCCTGCGCCTGGTGCCGCCCCGGAAGCTGAGCCTGGAGCAGTGCCTGGAGTTCCTGGCCGACGACGAGCTGCTGGAGGTCACCCCCGAGAGCCTGCGCATGCGCAAGACCATTCTCAACCACGAAAAGCGCATGAAGGCTACCCACGGCGGCAAGAAAAAGTAAAATAAGATATAGAATCCCCGCCCTGCCGGATGGCAGAGCGGGGTTTTGTTTGCCAAAAAGGGCAAAGCCCTTTTTGGCAAAAGGCTTGCAGTCTGCCGCCTGCGGGCGGCAAACTCTGCGAGGCTTTTCAGGCGGGGTCATTCTATCCGCGCATATTGATGTATACGCTTATAATCGGCGTCAGGCGGCCTGGACCTCGAACTTCAGCACGCCCTCGGCGGCGGAGATGCGGGTCATCATGGACTCCAGATCCTCCACCATGTCCCGGGTCTCGGCGGAGATGGTGACACCGGCGCAGCCGTTGGTGGGGATGGTCTGGTTGATGGTGAGAATATTTGCGCCGGAATTGGCAAAAATAGACAGGAAGTTGGACAGCACGCCGGGGTTGTCCTTCAGCAGGGCGTAAAACGTGATGATGTGGCCGGCCTTCATGTCCTGGAAGGGCTGCACCGCGTCCTTGTACTTGTAAAACGCGCTGCGGCTGATGCCCACCATCCGGGCCGCCTCGCCCACGGTGGCCGCCTCGCCCACCTGGAGCATCCGGCGGGCCTCCGCCACCTTTATGAATACCTCCGGCAGGGCTTCTGTCGATACGATGTAATACTTCTGATTGCTCATGGCCGTAAACCTCCGCTGATGTGTCCGGCGGAGACGCGGCCCCGCCGTTTCTTTTGGCCATTATCATACCATGTTGTTTGACAAAACACAACTGTTTTCGTAGGAGGGAGCATACAAAAATGCAGGAAAAGCAGCGGGCTTTTTTGGTGCGGACTGCCTATTGGGCCGTGTGGGCGGTGCTGCTGTGGCTGGGGGTGCGGTATCTGCTGCGGTGGCTGCTACCGTTTCTGCTGGCCCTGGCCCTGGCGGCTGCGGTGGAGCCGGTGATCGCCTGGTGCCGCCGCCGGATGGGCCTGAAGCGGGGGTTTACGGCGGCGGTGGTGACCATCGCCGTCACCGGGGCCATACTGGCGCTGGCGGCGGTGATCGTGCTGTGCAGCGCCCTGCTGCAATCCGCCGCGCTGGGCCTGACACGGAAGGAGGGCGGCCATGATCCGGTTTGACCATGTGACCTTCGGCTACGAGGGGCAGCCGGTCCTGAAGGATGTGTCCTTCACCATCCGGGAGGGGGAGACCTTCGCCGTGCTGGGCGGCACCGGCTCCGGCAAGAGCACGCTGGTGCATCTGCTGGACCGGCTGTACGACGTGCCGGAGGGCTCCGGCCGCATCACCATCGGCGGTGTGGACCTGCGGCATATCCGGCGCAGCGACCTGCGGCGGCACATCGGCCTTGTTTTGCAGGAGCCCTTCCTGTTCTCCCAGACCATTGGAGAGAACATCCGGGCTGTGCGGCCCGATGCACCGGAGGATGCCATGCGCCGTGCGGCGGCCATCGCCTGCGTGGACGAGGCGGTGACCTCTTTCCCGGAGGGGTATGACACCATCGTGGGCGAACGGGGCGTGACTCTCTCCGGCGGGCAGAAGCAGCGGGTAGCCATCGCCCGGATGCTGATGCAGCAGGCCCCGGTGATGATCTTCGACGACTCCCTGTCCGCCGTGGATGCCGAGACGGACGAGAAGATCCGCACCGCCCTGCGCCGGTCCACCGGCAATGCCACGGTGCTGCTGATCTCCCACCGGGTCACCACCCTGATGCAGGCCGACCGCATTCTGGTGCTGGACGGCGGCCGGGTGTCCGCCCTGGGCGCCCACCGGGAGCTGATTGACCGCCCCGGCATTTACCGGGATATTTACGACATCCAGATGCGCAGCGATGACCGCGCTCTGGTGGAGGAAGGAGGGAACGCCTGATGGCTGCCTTCGACGAGAAAGATTATACAAAATCCTTTGACTGGAGCATCTGGAAAAGGCTGACCCCCTTTGTGCGGCCCTTCCGCCGGGACTTTGTGGGGATGCTGGTGTTCAACGGCCTGTGCGCCCTGGTGGACGTGGCCATTCCCCTGTTCCAGCGCTACGCCATCCGGAATTTTATCCAGGCGGATTCCCTCCGGGGCGTCGTACCCTTCTCCCTGGCGTATCTGCTGGTGATCGTCCTGCAGGCCCTGTCCGTGGTGGCCTTCGCCCGCAACTCCATGACCATCGAGATGAACATGGGCCGGGATATGCGCCGCTCCCTGTTCCACCATCTCCAGACCCTGTCCTTCTCCTTCTATAACGTGACCCCCGTGGGCTATCTGCTGACCCGGGTCATGAGCGATACAAACCGCATCGCCAGCATGATCGCCTGGAACATGACGGATATCCTCTGGGCCCTGTTCTATGTGCTGGGCACCTTTGCGGCCATGCTGGCCCTGAACTGGCGGCTGGCCCTGGTGGTCATCGTCATCGTTCCGGTGATGGCGGTGCTCACCGGATATTTCCAGAACCGCATCCTCCGGTGGAACCGGAAAGTCCGGAAGCTGAACTCCCGCATTACCGGCTCCTTCAACGAGGGCATCACCGGCGCCAAAACCACCAAGACCCTGGGCACCGAGGAGCAGACCGTGGCCGCCTTCCGGGACCTGACCCGCCAGATGCACGACGCCGGCATCGGCGCGGCCCGGCTCAATGCCATCTATATCCCGCTGGTGCTGTTTGCCAGCACCATGGCCGTGGCCATTGTGCTGCTGCGGGGCGGGTATATGGTGTCGGGGGGACTGCTGGAGCTGGCCACTCTCTCCACCTTCACCACCTACGCCGTGGGCATTTTCGAGCCCATCCAGATGACCGCCGCCAACATCGCCGAGTTTATCTCCCTGCAGGCCTCCATCGAGCGGGTCATGGACCTGATGGACAAGACTCCCCAGATTCAGGACGTCCCGGAGGTCATCGAAAAGTACGGCGACGCCTTCCACCCCAAGCGGGAGAACTGGGAGCCCATCCGGGGCGAGATCGAGTTCCGGGACGTGACCTTCCGCTATCCCGACGGCGGCGGCAACGTGCTGGAGCACTTCTCCCTGCACATTCCCCAGGGGTCCACCGTGGCCATCGTGGGCGAAACCGGCGCGGGTAAGAGCACCCTGGTGAACCTGGCCTGCCGGTTCTTCGAGCCCACGGAGGGCAAGATTCTCATCGACGGCGTGGACTATCGCCAACGCAGCCAGCTGTGGCTTCACAGCAGCATCGGCTATGTGCTCCAGGACCCCCACCTGTTCTCCGGCACCGTCCGGGAGAACATCCGCTACGGGAAGCTGGATGCCACCGATGCGCAGGTGGAGGCCGCCGCCCGGGCCGTGTCCGCCGACACGGTGGTGGCCAAGCTGGAAAAGGGCTGGGACAGCGACGTGGGCGAGGGCGGCGGACGGCTCTCCACCGGCGAAAAGCAGCTGATCTCCTTTGCCCGGGCCGTGCTGGCGGACCCCCGCATCTTCGTCCTGGACGAGGCCACCTCCTCCATCGACACCCAGACCGAGCAGCTGATCCAGCAGGCCATCGACCACCTGCTCCAGGACCGCACCTCCTTCCTGATCGCCCACCGGCTCTCCACCATCCGCAAGGCGGACATGATCCTGGTGGTCCGGGACGGCCGCATCGTGGAGCAGGGCACCCACCAGGAGCTGCTGCGCCGCCATGGCTATTACCACGATCTTTACAGCAAGCAGTTCGCCGAGGAATCCGCGGCCCGCATCCTGCAATAATTACCAGAATATGGAAGCCCTGGCAGCGCCGCTGCCGGGGCTTTTTCACCCCGTTTTCCGGGAAAGCGCTTCCCATCTGTCCCCCTGTGACGGACAGACTTTCCTCGGCTCCTATCGACCGTTTCCCGCATGACAGGCGGATACTCCGTGAAATTTCTGACAAGCAGATTCACCAGTTTGCCAGGATTTTCACATATTTGTCCGCCTATGAAATACAGCCGTTTCCTATACCTGACATTGTTAAAACCTTGACCGCTATTTTTTCATTTTGATTCCAGTTATTTCCAAAAAAGGTTGCCAAGCCGCCGTCTTTTCGATACAATATCCTGCGAGATAGAGAAGAAGGAACCTGCAGCATGTAATGTGGGACCAAAAATCAAGGAGGTCTTTCATGAAAGTATTAGTCATCAATGCCGGCAGCTCATCCCTGAAGTATCAGCTGCTGGACCCGGAAACCGGCCATCTGCTGGCCAAAGGCCTGTGCGAGCGCATCGGCATTGACGGAAAATTCACCTATAAGCCCCAGGTGGAGGGCAAGGCCACCGTATCGGCGGCGGACGTCCCCATGCCCACCCATTCCGAGGCCATCCAGGCGGTGCTGTCCGCCCTGGTGGACCCGGACAACGGCGTCATCTCCTCCATGAAGGAGATCGACGCGGTGGGTCACCGGGTGGTCCACGGCGGCGAGAGCTTCGCCAGCTCCGTCCTCATCACCGACCAGGTGATGCAGGCGGTGGAGGACTGCACCCCCCTGGCGCCTCTGCATAACCCCGCCAACATCATCGGCATCGAGGCCTGCCGGGCGGTGCTGGGCCACGACGTGCCCCAGGTGGCGGTGTTCGACACGGCCTTCCACCAGACCATGCCCGAGCACGCCTATCTGTACTCCATCCCCTATGAGTATTACGAGAAGGACAAGATCCGCCGCTACGGCTTCCACGGCACCTCCCACCGCTATGTGTCCCTGCGGGCGGCGGAGCTTCTGGGCCGTGACCCAGCGGAGCTGAAGGTGGTGTCCTGCCACCTGGGCAACGGCTCCTCCCTGGCGGCAGTCAAGGGCGGCCGCTGCGTGGACACCTCCATGGGCCTGACGCCTCTGGCGGGCCTGCCTATGGGCACCCGGGCCGGTGATATGGACGTGGGCGTGGTGGAGTTCATCGCCAACAAGTACGACATGACCATTTCCGAGGCCGTGAACCTGCTGAACAAGGAATCCGGCATGCTGGGCCTGTCCGGCGTGTCCTCCGACTTCCGGGATCTGGAGCAGGCGGCGGAGAAGGACCATCACCGGGCCACCGTGGCCCTGGAGATCTTCGAGTACCGGGTCCGCAAGATGATCGCCGAGTATGCCGCCGCCATGGGCGGCGTGGACGTGGTGGTATTCACCGCCGGTGTGGGTGAAAACGCACCCGAGACCCGGGCCCACATCCTCCAGGGCCTGGAGTTCATGGGCATCACCTGCGATCCGGAGAAGAACCGCTGCCGGGGCAAGGAGCAGATCATCTCCCGGGACGGCGCCCCCGTCATCGTCATGGTGGTCCCCACCAACGAGGAGCTGATGATCGCCCAGGACACCATGGAGCTGGTCCTGGACCAGGAATAAGCCCTATTTAATTGACCATTTCGCAAAAAAACCGGGACGCCGCAGCGTCCCGGTTTTTTAACTTGTCAACAAGTCCAGCCCTGCGCAGCGGGCCGCAGAAGTCTTTACCAGCTCTGGGCCGACAGGATGACCTTCTTATAGCTGCGGCGGAAATAGAGAATCTCCGCGGCGCCGGTGATGGCCCAGGAGAAGATATACAGCAGATACAGGGAGGTGATGGTGCCCAGCCAGGCGAACACGGTGTATACCCAGATGACCCGGAACACGCAGGAGCCCAGAATAACGATCACCGTGGGGCCTACGCTTTTGCCGATGCCCCGGGAGGCGGCGATGCTGGCGTCCATCAGCGGGGACACCACATAGGAAAAGCTCATGATCCGCAGCCGCTGCATGCCTGCGTCGATGACCGCCGTCTCGTTGGCAAACAGGCCCAGGAAGCTCCGGCCGAAAAACAGCAGCAGCAGACCGCACACGGCCCCCACCCCGGCAGCGTAGCACATGCTCACCAGGTAGCTTTTGACGATGCGCTCGGTTTTGCCGGCGCCCCAGTTCCGGCTGACGAAGCTGGCGCAGCCGGTATAGAAGGCCGCCATCATGTTAAAGAGCAGGGTATCGGCGTTGGCGGCGGCGGAGCTGCCGGACACCGTGACGGCGTCGAAGGAGTTCAGGCCCACCTGGACAAACAGGTTGGCCACGGCGAAAATGGCGTTCTGCAGCCCCGTGGGGATGCCGATGGCCAGGACCCGGCGGGCCTCCTGGGGATGGACCCGGAGGCGGCGCAGCTCCAGGCGGCAGGCGTCCTTCCGCCGCAGCAGGTGCAGCACGATCAGCAGGGCCGACAGGCACTGGGCGATGACGCTGGCGATGGCCACGCCCTCGGCGGCCATGTGGCAGCGGATCACAAAGAACAGGTTCAGGACCACGTTCAGCACACCGGCAACGGACAGATACAGCAGAGGCCGCCGGGTGTCGCCCACGGCGCTCATGATGCCGTTGCCGCAGTTGTACACGGCCATGGCCGGCATACTCAGGGCGTATATCTTCAGGTAGAGGACGGCCCCATCCATCAGCTCGTCCTTGGTGTGCAGCAGGGTCAGCATGGGCCGGGCCAGCAGCACGCAGATCAGGCACAGCACCACGCCGATGGCGGCGCACAGCACAAAGGACGTGTGAACGGTTTTTTCCACCCGCTGCCTATCCCCCATGCCCAGGCCCCGGGCCACCGCCACGTTGACGCCGCTGCCCATGCCGATCAGCAGTCCCGTGAACAGCGACACCAGCAGCGTGGTGGAGCCCACGGCTCCCAGCGCCCGGTAGTCCGCGAACTTGCCGGCAATGGCCACGTCGCTGAGGTTGAACAGCACCTCCAGCACCTGGGTCAGCATCAGGGGCAGGCTGAACAGCAGCATGTTTTTCCACAGGGAGCCTTCCGTCATGTTGACGGACAGGGCGCTCTTTTTTTGCGTCGCTTCCATGAAACACACCTCTTATCCAAAATATACTGGCACGCAATTGCACAGTATAACACCACAATTTGCACAAAACAACCCCCTCAGACGCCATATTTTCCCCAGAGGAAATGGCACGTCATTGTGCACAATGTTGTGTTCCGGAGGCAGCCCCCTCTACCGGCGGAAAAAACCGGGAAAACGGCGGCAGATGGATAAAATTTTCACATTCCGGGAGAAAAGTCGCGAAAAGCCCTTGCAATCCACGGGGAAATGTGGTACAGTCCACTTCGACAATTGAATAGGGGCGGCGGGGCCTGTCCGCACTGCCGCCTGACACCATTATTTCTGGCTTGCCGCCAAGGTCGCGGCAAGGAAAAAGGAGAAAGCTATGAAGAAGAAACTATTGGCTCTTTTCCTGGCGCTGGTAATGGTCGGCGCCGTACTCCCGGGATGCGGAGACGGCAGCAAGGACCCCGGCGGACAAGGAAATAACGGCAAAACGGGCGAACCGGTCAAGGGTGGCGAGATCACCGTTGGCATCGCCCAGGACCTGGACGACAGTCTTGACCCCCACCAGACGGTGGCCGCAGGAACCAGAGAGGTCTTGTTCAACATCTTCGAGGGATTGGTGAAGCCCAATTCCGACGGCGAAATGATCCCCGCTGTGGCGGAGAAATACACGCTGTCCGAGGATGGAACCACCTATACCTTCACGCTTCGTGAGGGAGTGAAGTTCCACAACGGCCAGACAGTGACCGCAGAGGATGTTGTATATTCCATCAATCGCTGCGCCGCTGTGCCGGAGGGTCAGGAGAAGCCTCTGGTAGCGGCGTTTTCTGCTGTCAAGAGTGTCGAGGCCCTGGACGAAAAGACCGTTGCCGTTACCATCGCACAGCGGGACCTGGAGTTCATCAGCTATATGACGGCCGCCATCATCCCCGCGGACTATGAAAATCAGGACACGGCTCCGGTGGGCACCGGCCCCTTCAAGTTCGTGTCCCGGACCCCCCAGCAGGACTTCGTCATGGAGCGGTTCGAGGATTACTGGGGCGCCCCGGCGTGGCTGGACAAGGTCACCTATAAAATCTGCGAAAATGCCGACGCCCTGGTGATGAACCTGAACGGCGGGTCCATCGACCTGTGCGCCCACCTGACCTCCGCCCAGGCCTCCCAGCTGAACCAGAACTTCCAGGTGCTGGAGGGCACCATGAACCTGGTGCAGGCCATCTATCTGAACAACCAGGCCAAGCCCTTTGACAATCAGCTGGTGCGCCAGGCCCTGTGCTATGCCATCGACCGGCAGGGCATCATGGACATGGTGGCCGACGGCCACGGCACCGCCGTGGGCAGCAGCATCTATCCCGCATTCACCAAGTATTTCCTGCCGGAGCTGGTGGATAAGTATCCCCACGATGTGGCCAAGGCCAAGGAGCTGCTGGCCCAGGCCGGGTATCCCGACGGCTTCGACATGACCATCTCCGTCCCCAACAACTATCAGCCCCATATGGACACCGCCGAGGTGGTGGCCGAGCAGCTGCGGGAGGCGGGGATCAACGTGACCATCCAGCCGGTGGAATGGAGCACCTGGCTGGACACCATCTATAACGGCCGCCAGTTCCAGGCCACGGTGGTGGGCGTGGACGCCGCCAATATGACCGCCCGGGCCATGCTGGAGCGTTTTACCTCCGACTACGGCAAGAACTTCATCAACTATAATAACCCCGCCTATGACGCCCTGTTCCAGCAGGCTATCAACGCCCAGGACGAGGCCACTCAGACGGACCTGTACAAGCAGATGGAGGCCATGCTGGCGGACACCGCCGCCAACGTGTATATCCAGGACCTGTGCGACCTGGTGGCCATGCGGCAGGATCTGGGGGGACTGAAGTTCTATCCCATCTATGTGCTGGACCTGTCCACGGTCTATCTGACCCAGCGGTAACGTTATACTGAACTGAAAGAGGCGATGACCATGAAATACGCGGCCAAGAAAATCGGACTGATGCTGCTGACCATGGTCATCGTCTCTTTTCTGGCGTTTCTGGCGTTCCAGGTGATCCCCGGGGACCCGGCGGTGAAGCTGCTGGGTACCGAGGCCACCCCGGAGCGCATTGCCGCCCTGCGGGCGGAAATGGGACTGGACCGGCCGTTTTTTGAGCGGTATGTCCAGTGGGTGCTGGGGGCCCTGAAGGGGGACTTCGGCACGTCCTACAGCTATAAAATGCCGGTGTCGTCCATGCTGGCGGGGAAGCTGCCGGTGACGGGGCTTCTGACGGGGATGTCCTTTGTGCTGATTCTGGCCTTTTCCATCCCCCTGGGCATTTTCACCGCCCGCCACGCCGGAGGGCGGCTGGACCGGGCCATGACCGCCGTGAACCAGGTGCTCATGGCCATCCCGGCCTTTGTGACGGGCATCCTGCTGACCTATGTGTTCGGCCTGGTGCTGCGGTGGTTCGTGCCGGGAAACTACGTTTCTCCCGGCGACAACTTCGGCGCTAGCCTGTGGTATTTTCTGTTCCCGGCCGTGTCCATCGCCCTGCCCAGGGTGGCTATGACGGTGAAGATGCTGCGCTCGTCCATTCTGTCGGAGCTGCAGAAGGACTATGTCCGCACCTCCCACAGCCGGGGCAACAGCGACCGGGCTACCCTGTACCGCCATGTGCTGCGCAATGCCATGGGGCCGGTGGTGTCGTTTCTGGCCATGACCGTGGCGGACATTGTGGCCGGCTCCGTGGTCATCGAGCAGGTATTCTCCCTGCCGGGGCTGGGCCGGATGCTGCTGACCTCCATCGCCAACCGGGACTATCCCGTGGTGCAGGCGGTGGTGGTGATCGTGGCCTTCTGGGTGGTGCTGGTGAATCTGCTGGCGGACCTGATCAACCAGCGGCTGGACCCCCGGCTGCGGCTGACGTGACAAATCGGAAAAAGAAAGGTGGGAGCGGGCCTTGCTGCTGAACGAAAAAAAGAATCACTATCTGCGGACGGGGCTGATCCTCACCGGATTGATGGCGGCCCTGGCCCTGGTGGGCTGCGTGTGGACCCCCTATTCCCCCACGGCCATGTCCGGCAGCGAAAAATTCCTGGCCCCGTGCCTGCGGCACCTGTTCGGCACGGACAACTTCGGCCGGGACATTTTCAGCCGGGTGCTGGCCGGGGCGGGCACCACCTTCTTCATCAGCGCCGCCACCGTGTGCATCGGCGCGGCGGCGGGCACCCTGGTGGGGGCCTTTACCGGCTATTTCGGCGGCTGGCTGGACGAGGCGCTGATGCGCGTCAACGACGCGGTGACGGCGTTTCCCAGCATCCTGCTGGCCCTGGTGTTCATCTCGCTGCTGGGGTTCGGCAAGTACAACGTGATCCTGGCCCTGGGTGTCGCCTTTGTGCCCAGCTATGCCCGGGTGATCCGCAGCGAATTTGCCCGGCACCGGGAGATGAACTATGTCAAAAGCGCCCGGCTCATGGGAGCGGGGCATCTGCGCATTATGTTTCTGCATATTCTGCCCAACACCCGGCAGGTGCTCCTGCCGACGCTGGTGATCGGGTTTAACAACGCCGTGCTGGCGGAGGCCAGCATGAGCTATCTGGGCATCGGCGTGAAGCCCCCGGACGTGTCCCTGGGGTACATGCTGTCGGAGTCCCAGAGCTATATGGCCAGGGCCCCCTGGTATATGCTGACGGTGGGCGGCGTGATCGTGCTGCTGATTTTAGGCGTCAGCCTGCTGGGCGAGGGCCTGCAGCAAAAGGAATGGGGGAGGTGACGGTATGCTGGAGATCCGGGATCTGCACGTGCAGTTTCACGGGGCGGACCACGAGGCGGTGCGGGGCATCGACCTGACGGTGGGCGACGGCGAGATCGTGGGCCTGGTGGGTGAATCCGGCAGCGGCAAAACCGTCACGGCCATGATGATCTCCGGTCTGCTGCGGCCGGAGCAGGCGGCCTTCCGGGGCCAGATTCTGCTGGACGGGCGGGACCTGCTGACCAGCAGCGGCGATACCCTGCGCAGCATCCAGGGCCGGGACATCTGCGTGGTGTTCCAGGAGCCCATGAGCGCCATGGACCCCACCATGCGCATCGGACCCCAGGTGGAGGAGTGCCTGCGGGTGCACACGGACCTGCCGCCGGGAAAGCGGCGGGAGCTGGCCCTGCAGGCCCTGCGGGACGTGGACCTGCCGGAGGCGGAGGAGGTATACCGGAAGTATCCCCATGAGCTGTCCGGCGGCATGCTGCAGCGGGCCATGATCGCGGCGGCCATCCTGCCCCGGCCGAAGCTGCTGCTGGCGGACGAGCCCACCACGGCCCTGGACGTGACCATCCAGGCCCAGATACTGGAACTGCTGCGCCGCCTGAACCGGGAGCGGGGCATGTCCATTCTGTTTATTTCCCACAACCTGGCGGTGGTGCGGAAGCTGTGCACCCGGGTGGCGGTGATGGAGAAGGGACACATCGTGGAGTCCGGACCGGTGGAGGACATCTTTTTCCACCCCCAGGCCCCCTATACCCAGCGGCTGATTGCCGCCATTCCCACAAGGAGGAAGCTATGAGCCAGGACCTTGTTCTGCAGGTCCGTGACCTGAACGTGTGGTACCGGCCCTCCGGCACCATCGGCCGCAGAAAGCGCCGGCAGGTGCTCCATGACGTGAGCTTTGATCTGCACCGGGGGGAGATTCTGGGCCTGGTGGGGGAATCCGGCAGCGGCAAGACCACCCTGGCCCGGACCATTCTGGGCTTTGTGCCGGACTATACCGGCACGGTGACCCACTTCACCAAGCGGCCCCAGATGGTGTTCCAGGACCCGGCCAGCAGCCTGAACCCCAGCCGCACCGTGGGCTGGATTCTGGCCGAGCCTCTGCGCATTTACGGGAAGTACGGCAAGGAGGAGATCGCCCGCCGGGTGGAGCGGACCATGGAGCTGGTGGGCCTGGACCCGGAGTGCCGGGACCGGCTGCCCCATCAGCTGTCCGGCGGACAGCGGCAGCGGGTGTGCATCGGCGCGGCCCTGATCGTGCACCCCCAGCTGATCGTGGCCGATGAGGCCGTGTCGGCCCTGGACGTGACCATCCAGGCGCAGATTTTGCAGCTGATCGCCCGGCTGCGCCGGGAACTGGGCATTTCCTATCTGTTTATCTCCCACGACCTCAACGTGGTTTACGAAATCTGCGACCGGTGCCTGGTGATGCACCAGGGGCGCATCGTGGAGCAGGGGCCGGTGGAGGAGCTATTTGACCATCCGAAGGAGGAATATACCCGCCGGCTGCTGGCAGCGGCGGAGTGAGCGCATATGACCGAAGAACGGAGACAGAAATTACTGCAATCATCCCAGGGCCCCGGGGCGGAGCCCTTCAGCCAGTATAATCACATGAAGGTCACCGCCGTGGACGACGGCACGGCCACGGTGGAGCTGGAGCTGCACCCGGACAGTCTGAACTGCTGGGGCACCCCCCACGGCGGCGCGCTGTTCACCATGGCCGACGTGGCGGCGGGGATGGCCCTGCTGACCCTGCGGCAGGAGGTGACCTTCACGGTGTCCTCCAGCATCGAATACCTGTCCGCCGCGCCGGGAACGGGAAAGCTCACCGCCGTAGGCACCGTGGAGAAAACGGGCGGCCACATGGGCTTCAGCCGCACGGACATCCGGGACGAAGGCGGCAAGCTCATCGCGGCCCTGCGGACGGTGATGTATCTGACGGGCCGCCCGCTGGAGCTATGAGAGCCTTTTTCAGGCGGCACCGGGGGCTGCACGTCTGGCTTTTGTCGGTGTGCGGGGTGCTGGCCCTGTACTTTGCCCTGCGGACTGTGCCGGGGCTGATGACCCGGTTCAGCCGGGGGATCATCATGCCCCTGGAGCGGGCGGTGGCGGCGGTGTGCTACCGGGCGGACTTCTCCGTGGCAGAGCTGCTGTACGCCATAGCGGCGGGAGTTATCCTGCTGTGGATGGGGGCCGCCGTCCGGCGGCTGATCACGGAAAAGGGCCGCCGGGGGCGGATCGTGTACCGGTTCGTGCTGACGGTGGTGTGCACCGTGCTGACGGTGTACGCCGGGTTCAGCCTGCTGTGGGGCGTCAACTACTACGCCGAGTCCTTTCAGGAGCAGTCCGGCGTATATGCCCGGGAGTCCACCCCGGAGGAGCTGGCCCGGGTGACGGAGTATTTCGCCCGGCAGCTGGCCGGCTGCGCGGACCAGGTGCAGCGGGACGAAAACGGCCTCTTTGCCGAAAGCCGGGCGGACATCTTCGCCCACAGCGTGCGGGTGTTCGACGGGATATACGACGAGTTTCCGTGCCTGGTGATGGAGGACCGGGTGCCCAAGGGGGTGCGGTTTTCCACGGCCCTCAGCGCCATGGACTTCACGGGATTTTACTTCCCCTTTACCGGGGAGGCCAACCTGAACATCGACAGCCCCGCCTGCTATCTGCCCAGCACCATTGCCCATGAGATGGCCCATCAGCGGGGCATCGCCTCGGAGCAGGAGTGCAATTTCATCGCCATTGCCGCCTCCACCACGGCGCAAAGCCCGGCGTATCGCTACTCCGGGTGGCTGATGGGGTTCACCTACCTCTCCAACGCCCTGTACCGGGCGGATCAGGAGGCCTGGAAGCAGGTGCGGGTGCTGCTGCCGGACACGGTGGTGGCGGACCTGCGGGACAACTCCGCCTATTGGGCGGAATTTGAGGGTCCGGTAAACGACGCGGCCCAGAAGGTGTACGACTCCTTCCTGAAAAGCAGCGGCGAGTCCCGGGGGACCCAGAGCTACGGCACCGTGGTGGATATGCTGATGGCGTATTATGGATAAGTCAAAAAAGGCGCTGCCCTTTTAGTGACGGGGACTGTTCCGGTGGGACGGTCCCCGTTTTTTTGACGAAAATGCCAATTTCCTGGTGACAACCCGCCGCCTATCCCGTATAATAGACCCCACAGGCCCTCCGGGGCCTGGATAGGGAAATATAGGGAAAACGGAAGGAGAAGCCACATGACAGACATTCAGATCGCCCAGCAGGCCGCGCCCCTGCCCATCGGCGATATTGCCGCCGCCTGCGGCATCGACCCCCAGTATCTGGAGCAGTACGGCCGGTATAAGGCCAAGATCGACTACCGCCTGCTGCGGGACCGGGCGGACCGGCCCGACGGCAAGCTGATCCTGGTCACCGCCATCACCCCAACCCCCGCCGGGGAGGGGAAAACCACCACCACCGTGGGCCTTACCGACGGCCTGCGGAAAATCGGCAAAAACGCCGTGGCCGCCCTGCGGGAGCCGTCCCTGGGGCCGGTGTTCGGCGTGAAGGGCGGCGCCGCCGGAGGCGGCTATGCCCAGGTGATCCCCATGGAGGACATCAACCTCCACTTCACCGGCGATTTCCACGCCATCGGCGCGGCCAACAACCTGCTGGCCGCTCTGCTGGACAACCACATCCAGCAGGG
>ERZ773178.2854-NODE-2854-length-15325-cov-4.280223_pt1 | contig 15325 bp, 15 predicted proteins | sample MGYA00580533_ERZ773178 | MGnify/ENA primary metagenome ERZ773178 (study PRJEB29015, sample SAMEA2737859) | human gut metagenome | biome: human gut; feature: human-associated habitat; material: faeces | place: China | collected 2012 ...
GCACAATGCACATGTCCGCTGCCCGTGCGAACGGGGGAGGCGGCAATGCGTTCCGGTGCGAGCATTTCGATCAGCGCGCAGCAGGAAACAATATCTGCAACGGCATCAAGCGCACCGACCTCGTGGAAATGCACAAGCTCAACGGGAACGCCGTGGGCATGACTCTCCGCTTCTGCAATCAGTTTGTAAACAGCAAGGGAATGCTCCTTCACTGCATCGGACACGGGCAGCGCACGGATAATGTGTTCAATTTCGTGCAGCCCGCTGTGAGAATGATGATGCTCGTGTTCATGACTATGCTCGTGCTCATGGCAATGCTCATGCTCATGGCAATGCGCGTGTTCATGCTCATGTTCATGATTATGTTCGTGCTCATGACAATGCTCGTGCTCGTGCTCATGCTCATGACAATGCTCATGCTCATGGCAATGCTCATGCTCGTGAAGGTGTTCATGTTCGTGTATGCAGGCGGCATATTCGTCCGCATCGGTGTTCATGTATTCAACGGCAAAATGAATTCCGCGAATGCCGCATTTTTCGGCGGCAGCGCAGCGAACATTCAGTCCGACGGCCGAGAAGGCAGCTGCAATATTCTGAAACTCGGCACGTTGTTCTTCGGAAAGCAGATCATAGAGTGCGCCCGCAAGCATATCGCCCGCCGCACCCATTCCGCAGTCAAGGTAAAGTGTTTTCATAGCAAAAAGACCTTTCAACAGTTTTATTCAGGGTTGCATATTATAATTAAGGAAAGAATCGTCACCGCGCATTGCTGCCGGTGCCGATATGGTTTATCATGTTTGCAAGGTAACCTGCGCCGAAGCCGTTGTCGATATTCACAACGGATACTCCGCTTGAGCAGGAGTTGAGCATTGAAAGCAGCGCTGCAACTCCGCCGAATGCCGCACCGTAACCGACACTTGTCGGCACGGCAATAACGGGGCAGTCGGCAAGCCCGCCGATTACACTTGCAAGCGCACCTTCCATGCCTGCAACGGCGATAATGACGCTTGCGCTCATGATTTCGTCAATATGCGAAAGGAGCCGGTGCAGCCCTGCAACGCCGACATCATAAAGCCTAAGCACACGGCTGCCGTGAAATTCCGCCGTCAGTGCCGCTTCTTCCGCAACGGGAATATCGCTTGTGCCGCCGGCCGCAACAACAACGCAGCCGTTTCCGCTCGGTTCGGGGATGCTGCCGATACTGCCGATTTTTGCAATTTCACAGTAGCTCAGGGCAAATTCACGATTCAGTATCTCTGCGGCATGTTTTTCAAGGCGTGTAATAAGTATCGTTTCCTGTCCGCTCTCAAGCATGGCTTTAATGATTTCAAGCATCTGCTCGGGTGTTTTGCCCGCACCGTAAATCACTTCCGCCGCACCGGTCCGAAGGCGGCGATGGGTGTCTATCTTTGCAAATCCAAGGTCGCGGAACGGAGCGGTGCGCAGTTTCAAATATGCTTCGTCAACCGACACTTCGCCGCGGCGCACGGATTCAAGAAGGTTTTTTATTTCGTCATTCATAGTCTTTGTGTTGTGCTGTCTGAACAGCGTGATTTCATCTCGGCTCAAGGTCAAGCGTCACTGCATCGAAATATTTTCGCAGTTCATTGAAAACAAGCTCACGCTGTTTAAATAATTCATCGAATTGCCCGGCCTTCAATTGCAGCTTTGCGGTTCCGTTAACGCTCCGAACGCGAAAGTCGGAGAAGCCGAGCGAAAAAAGGAAGTTTTCCGCTGCTTCAACGGAATGCAGTTTGTTTTTTGTGATCAATTCGCCCGGCGGAATCCGCGTTGCAAGGCAGGCATAGGCAGGTTTGTTCCAAGTGAAAAGCCCGGCTTCGCGTGCAAAACGGCGAATGTCAGCTTTTGTCAGCCCGCATTCGCGCAGCGGGGAAAGCACGCCCGCTTCCCGCAGGGCACGCATTCCCAGACGGTCATCCTCTGCATCGGAAGCATTCGTCCCGTCCAGAATCGTTTTGTACCCGTCCGCCGCCGCCGCTCTGCATATCGCGGAAAAAATGTGTTTTTTGCAATGGTAGCAGCGGTCGGTCGGATTGCGGACAACATCTTCACAGGCAAGGATATCAACAGAAATAATTTTAAACGGCAGTCCGGCTTCCTTTGCGGCCCGCAGTGCGTCCGTCAGCTCAAATTCCGGCTGGAATGCCGATTGAACATAGTATGCGGCAAAATTTCCACCCTCAATGCGGGAAGCCGCATAAGCAAGAAAACATGAGTCCACGCCGCCCGAAAGCGCGACAGCCGCGCTGCCGATGTCCTTAAGCCTGTTCAAAAGTTTGCTGCATAGCCGTTCGGATTCGCTCATAGCCCATCCTCCTTTTTCACCCGCTTACATTATAATGCCTGCCGCGCGGGTTTTGCAAGAGCAAATAATAATGCGGGAGTTAACCCTCGGGAATTTTTGAAATTTAGCCGATAGGATAAGTAAAGAAACAATTTAAAGAGGCTGCGGCTTCGTTTTCAAGTCGCGGCCTCAAAATATATTTACCCGGCAATGGTGACAAACTCAAAAAACTATGCTATAATCCTTACTTGTGTAAGCCAATGTAGCTCAGCTGGCAGAGCAGCGCATTCGTAATGCGCAGGTCAAGGGTTCGAGCCCCTTCATTGGCTCCATTAATCGGGGCGTAGCGCAGCTTGGTAGCGCGTTTGGTTCGGGACCAAAAGGTCGGGTGTTCAAATCACCTCGCCCCGACCAGAAAGCCCGTTGGTTTTGAGTTGAAATCAACGGGCTTTTTTGCAAAACGGAAGCGGATATCAGCCTTGGTTTTGAATGGTTTCCGCACAACGGAGAAAGGGTTTATGCAATCGTGCATAAGGAAAACGGCGAAGTCATCGAAAATATTCTTTGGAAAGAGTATAAAGAGAGGCGCGGCATGAAAAGAAAGTATCCGGCGAAAATGTTTTTGTTATTTGTTTTGACGAATTTCCTGTTTCGGTTTTTCTATTTATTTATTCCGGGAACCGTACTCTGTGTTGTCGGAATTCGGTCGCAGACCTGCCTTTATGTCGGGCTTGCGGTTCTGGGACTTGATTTGATTCTTTCAATTGTTGAACAGGTGCGGATTCGAAACGCGGCCGTGGGGCAAAGCGAGAACCCAGACTTCAACGAAATGATGGACGCATTTTGCGGCCAAGGCGGACTGCGTGCTGCCGGAAAAATGTTTGACGAAAAGCTCGGATTCAACCATGTTGACGAATCTCAAAACAAGAAAAACTGATTTGCGGGAATGCCGCGATAGGAGCCTATTGATTAGAGAAAGTTTCGGAGGAATATAATGGATAAACAGGCGTTGACGGCTCTTTTCGAAAAGTATATAAAAAAGCTGAGAATCACACCCGCGTGGGACATAAAGCTTGAATTTGTTGAAGACCCAACATGGCGAAAAACCGGTGATTTTAAAATTGACTGCGATGACAGAAAAGCCATTTTGCTTTTGAATGCAGCAAATCCAAAGCAGGAGAATCTTGAAGAGGTCATTGTACACGAGCTGATGCATATAAAGATGTATCCGCTGGATCAGGTGACGGAATCATTGATAACGAGCTGCTTCGAGGACGGATCGGCAGCGAGCAAATTTGCCTATCAACAGTTTTTCTGCACCCTTGAGCAGACGGTTGAGGAATTGACGAAATGCTTTTTGCTGGAATTTGGAGAGAATAGGGAATTCTCTTACGGCAGGTGCGAACGGGAGAAATCATTCAACGACCTGTACGAGGGCTTGAAGAACCTCTGAAAACGGATTTTTAAGAGATACATAAGGAAGCGCGGCTTTATTTTGCAAGAACGATATGCCCCCGTATAATTGCTGTCGGCCGCCGAAATTCAAAGAGTGTGCAAAACATCCGGCGGTTGAGGAAAAGGGTTTCGTGCTGTACTTCACGGATCAATGCCCCTTCACCTGTTACTGGGTGCCGAGGGTTCGGGAAGCGGCAAAGGCGCACGATATTCCGCTTAAGGTCATTCACGTTGCATGCAGGGAAGAGGCGCAAAATGTACCTGCGCCGGTCACGACTTACGCATTGTTCAGGGACGGCAAATTTGTGACACATGCGATACAGTCCGATAAAAAATTCCTTGCGCTTGCCGGAGTGCGGGAGTAATTTTTCTCGAAAACGTAAAACATAATAAGGTTAATCATGCGGAGCGGGAGTGGCGAAATGATAAAAAAAAGAGTCTGTCCGTGCAGAAAAAAGAACTGTGAACGCCGCGGAAAATGTGATGAATGCAGAAAGCATCATGCAGAGTCGGAACCTTGCCGGTCGGTTTATTGCGAAAGGGGGAAAGAAAGAAGAAATGAAGCATCTTTTCTTAGCGGAGAATGCGGAAGAACTGAACAACCTTCAGTCGCTGACGGAAGGATTTGCTCCGATACTGAATGAGTATTTGGATTATTTAAAAATGAATTTTCAGGTTGTTGAGCTTCCGAGGTCGATAGTTTGGGCGGGCTTTGAAACAGCGGTGAATTCCGTGAGCGATCTCCCGCTACCGGCCTATACGAATGATTATCGCACGGTAATGAATCCGCAGATCGAGGTTTGGAGACGTTTATACCTTAAACAGACGGATGCTTACACCGAATCGGAGTCGGTCAAAAAGGTTAAACAGTATTATGAAAAATTCAACATGCATAATGTTTTGCAGATATTGGGACACGAAATGGCGCACCACAGCGACCTTTTTCTTGATGAAACATATGAAACCGAAATGTGGTTTGAAGAGGGCATGGCTGAATACATAAGCCGCAGATATTTCCTGACTGATGATGAGTACGCTGCCGAAAAGGAAACGAATCGGATTCTTTCTGCATTATATGATGAAAAGTTCGGACGGCCGAAACTGAATGATTTTTCACGCTCCGCTTACGGACGGGATATTGTGCATATTTTTTATGCTTACTGGAGAAGTTTTCTTGCCGTTGATGCCGCCGCGGAAAAATACGGCGGAAATGCATTGAAGGTGTTTGAATCCTATCGGCGCTGGTATGATGAGGGCGCGAAATGCAGCCTTGAGAATTGGTTAGATAATATTTAATTTCGGAAAAGCTTTTGAGCCTTCGGCGTGACAGTCGCCGAAGGTGTTTTGCATTTGAAACGAATCAATGAAAAACGGCGCCGCCTTGATTGCCGCCGTTTCGGCGCTTGATGCATATTTTCCTCCGAATTGCTCAAAATAGCAGAAGAAAAAAGAAAACTCGGAGGCAATATGGGAATAATCGGAAGGCATTCGTTTGAGCTTTGCAGCAGGCCGCGAATAATTTCATCCGCAAGCTATGTCGGCGACAAAGAGGGAAAAGGCCCCCTGAGAGAATGCTTTGATAAAATTTGCCGCGACGATACCCTTGGGCTTGACTCTTGGGAGCAGGCGGAAAGCAGGATGTTCGAAAGCGCGGTTCGCGTGGCTCTTGCAAAAATAAAAAGGCAAAGCGATGATTTGAGCTGCCTTTTGGGCGGAGATTTATTGAATCAGATAATCTCCTCCGGCTTTGCGGCGCGGGAGATCCGTGCACCGTTCATCGGCCTGTACGGTGCGTGTTCAACCATCAGCGAGGGACTGATGCTCGGCGGAATGCTTGTTGACGGAGGCTTTGCAGAGCTTGCCGCGTGTGCCGCAAGCAGTCACTTTTCGGCAGCCGAAAGGCAGTTCCGCTATCCGCTGGAAATGGGCGTTCAGGCCGTTCCGAGCAGTCAGCGTACGGTCACGGGTGCGGGAAGCATAATCATTCAGGCGGCGGGTGAATTCCGTCCGGGTGCGGGCAATGTGTTTGAACATGTTGCACTTACGGGCGGCACCATCGGCAGCGTGGAGGATTTCGGCATTACGGATGCAAATAATATGGGGGCGGCGATGGCTCCTGCCGCGTTTAAAACGATTAAGACTCATCTTTCGGATTACTCGCGCAGGGTGGAGGATTACGACAGGATAATAACAGGAGATCTCGGCATTTTCGGCAGCGATATGCTGTATGAACTGCTGCGCGGTGAGGGGATTGAAATTGCCGACAGGCATGAGGATTGCGGCAAGCTGATGTTCAGTCCGGAGCAAAATGTCAATTGCGGTGCGAGCGGCTGCGGCTGTGCGGCGACCGTAATGAGCAGTTGGTTCCTGCCGAAAATTGAATCCGGCGAAATCCGCCGCGTTCTTTTCCTTGCAACGGGTGCGCTCATGAGTCCTGTCAGCAGCCTTCAGGGTGAAAGCATTCCTTCAATTGCACATGCGGTTGTGATTGAGCATATTGATTGACCCAAACGGCGGTCAAGTGAAAAACGGCAGCAGAATAAACTGTAATTTGAAAACATAAAGAATTTGGACGGTTGAATTAAATGAGCAGTATAACGGATTATTTACTTGTTTTTGCAATCGGAGGTGCGATTTGCGTCATCGGACAGCTTCTTATGAGCCTGACACGGCTGACGCCTGCAAGAATCCTTGTGATTTTTGTTACGGCGGGGGTTGTGCTCACGGCTGTCGGACTGTATAAACCCATTGTCGAACTCGGCGGAGCGGGCGCAACAGTGCCGCTGACGGGGTTTGGGTATTCGCTTGCAAACGGCGCAATTGACGGCGCAATGAACGAGGGTTTGCTCGGTGCAATAACCGGCGGTGTGAAGGCAACCGCGGGCGGTATCGCCGCCGCAGTGCTTTTCGGGTATGCTTTTGCACTGATTTTTACGCCGAAAACAAAAAAGTAAACATATCGAAATTAAGCGCAACCGGCTTCCGACAGATGACGGAAGTCGGTTGTGTATTGTCAATGTTTGATGGATTGTTTAAAACACGAAACAACTGCCCAATCAGTCAATGGAGTGAAGAGCGGCGCCGACAGCGGTGGCAAATGCCGCATTTTCCGGAACGATAAACTCAACGGGATAAAGTGTTTTAAAAAGCTCAATCATTGGCAAAAGCTCACGCAGTCCGGTAAGCGCACCTGTCAAAATGACTTTTTTGACAGAGGAGTTTTTGCAGGCAAAAACCGCAAGGGTCAAAATGGTTTGCAGCACCATATTGACAACGCCGAGAGCAAGATCACAATCGGTTGCGCTGTCCTTTACGTTTGCAAAGTTTGCGGCGGTGATTTCCGAACCGAGCTTTTCAATGTCATTTTTGGAAATATCGCCGATTGTAAGATCAACGTGTGAAAGGCTGCCGCGCTCCGCAAGCGCGCAAAGACTCTCGTGATCCGATGCACCGGTAAGCTTTTTGCCGAGGCCGACGATGGTTCCGCCGCCGACGCCGCTGCCGCCGATGTGGGAATAATCCTTGCCGTGGGCATGAATAAACGCTGTGCCGGTGCCCATGCTCACAACAACCGCTTCATCCAACCCGGCAAGAGCAAGCCCGCCCCGCGCGATCGCGGAAAATTCCTCAATGCGCTGAGTCGGAATGCCGTAAATGTCGCCCGAAAGATAGGATGAGCCGACGCCTGTCACAAGTATGCGTTCAACATCGCTGAGCGAGAACTTGTTGGCGTTGATATAATGTCCCAATGCGCCGTAAAGTGAGGTTATTTGATCGTAAGCGCGAACCGTCATTGTTGAAATCAGTTCGCCGCCCGGAGTCAGTCCGACAATTTTTGTCGTTGAACCTCCAACGTCTATTCCGAGAATTATGCCCATTTGTGTTCCTCCTTGGTCTGCCCGATACGCAGAATACGCACCTCTCGCGCCGATACATGCGCGGCTTTGCATAAAATCCTTAGGTAAACGCTGATTAATCAGCATCAAATGCAGCGCAGCGTCTCCTTGAATTGCCGCCCGCAAATACCGCTTGATCAATCGTCATATCCTGCCGATGTAACCATTATAAAGCATTAATGCCGTATTGTAAAGACCAAAAGAAACATGCTTAGTTTCGAAGAAAAAGGCAGAGCAAATGTCGGAGCGGAACAGCATACGGCGAAATAATTCATAACGGCCGACAACTCTGCGGCTATAATAAACAAAAATACACCTATGCAGCAAATTAAAAAACGTTCATCTTTTGAAAAACAGAGAACATGTACATAAATCAGCACAGTAAAAAGCAAAAAAACCATTGACAGGACAAAAAATGCAGTATATACTTATCTTGTCGATACAAACAGCAATAAATACGCTGAATAGTTTCGCATAAGGTTTTTCTTTTAACGGAGGAATGAATTTGAATATGCTTTTGGCTCACGGTGCAACGGATGAGCACCCGGAAGGACAGTCGATAGAAGCCCACTTGAAAGGTACGGGAGAACTTGCGGAAACATTTGCAGCGGAGTTTGGAGCCGCAGCAAACGGAAAGTTGTGCGGGCTTGCTCACGACATAGGAAAGTATTCGGATGAATTTCAGCTGAGACTGCGCGGCGGAAAGAAGGTCGATCATGCGACGGCGGGAGCAATCGAATGCTTCAAAATCAAAGCAGCGTTTGAGGCTGTATGCGTTATCGGCCACCACAGCGGATTGCCCAATGTCGGACATAAAGACGCTGACACAACCGAAAGCCAAACATTTTTTGGCAGGAAGCTGCGCGCCGAACAGGGAGGAATTCCGGATTATCGGAAAAATTGGAACGGACACATAGCATTACCGCAGGATTATTTTAGACCCTCGGGCCGTGGGTTCGCAACAGCATTCTATATAAGAATGCTGTATTCCTGCCTTGTTGATGCGGATTATATCGACACGGAAACCTTTATGAACGGTGACGCAGGCAGAGGAAACTACGAACCGCTTTCTGCGCTTTGTGACAAGCTCACAGCATACATCTCAAAATGGAACAATCCAACAAGAGAAATCGACATACTGCGGCAAAAAATTCTCAATTCATGCATTGAAAAGGCGTCTGCGCCGCGCGGAATTCTCTCATTGACGGTGCCGACGGGCGGCGGCAAAACGGTTGCGTCCATGGCATTTGCGCTCAACCATGCTGCTGCAAATTCAATGAAGCGCATTATATATGTAATACCGTACACATCGATTATTGAACAGAATGCAAAAGTTTTCCGAGATATTCTGGGTCAAGAGAACGTTGTGGAGCATCATTCATCAGTTTCGTACGAATTATCGGAAAATGCTGATGAACCGGGGTACAGGAATGCGCTTGCAACGGAAAACTGGGATGCTCCGGTGATCGTGACAACTGCCGTGCAGTTCTTTGAGTCTCTTTATGCAAATCGTTCGTCAAAATGCAGAAAGCTTCACAATATTGCAAACAGCGTTATTATTTTTGACGAGGCGCAAATGATACCGTCAAACAATCTGCGCCCGTGTGTTGCGGCGATTGCTGAACTTGTCCGTGCATACAACGCAACCGCCGTTCTGTGTACCGCAACTCAGCCGGCTATTGACGAAATGCTGCTTGAATACAGTAAAAAAGAAAGCGTTGTTGAATTATGTCCCGATGTTGACGGCATGTTCGAAAAGTTTCGCAGGACAAGCTTTGAAAAGGAAGGAAGGCTGACAACGGATGAACTGGTTTCAAGGCTTGAAAGTCAGCAACAGGTGCTTTGCATCGTCAACACGCGAAAATTTGCTCAAGAGGTTTATGAGGCATTGCCGTCGGAGGGGCGTTTTCATCTGTCCACGCTTATGTGTCCGGTTCACCGTAAACAGAAGCTCGACGAAATTCGCGAAAGACTAAAATCCGGCAAAACATGCAGAGTCGTTTCAACCTCGCTTATAGAGGCCGGCGTCGATGTTGATTTTCCTCGTGTGTTCAGAGAGATGGCCGGGCTGGATTCAATACTGCAGGCGGCAGGGCGCTGCAACCGCGAGGGTAAACGGAGTGCGGAAAGCAGCATTGTTACCGTTTTTGAATCCGAAAACAAGGTGAACAAGCTGATTGCGGTTAACCGTGATGCTGCGGAGGAGACGGTGCGGGACTGGACGCAGCCGAACACAACGTCAACTATAGAGCGTTATTTTAAGGCGTACAGGGATTTTTTGCGGAATGATGACAAGTCGGGCGTCATAACAGCGAGCGAAAAAGGAATATCGGGCTGTGGATTGCCTTTTGAATGGATTGCAAAAGAATTCAAGCTGATAGACCAAAACACCTTCACGGTTTACATTTCTGTCGGAGAGGGAAAAGAGCTTATTTCAAGGCTCAGAGAGGGAGAACGCTCCCGTGAACTGTATCGAAAGGCCGGAATGTATTCCGTATCGATATACGAAAATCATTTCAATGCTCTTATCAATGCCGGGGCGGCGGAACCCTTCGGAGATGATGCAGCAATTCTGACGGATTTGAGTCTTTATTCGGATGAAAAGGGACTTGCAACAGATGTGACGGATGGAAGTGCGCTGTTTAACTGATAATGAATGCTTTATTAATCGGTAAGTGAACGGAAAGGCTTTGCAGGTTATATGAATACCGAATTTGACCAAACGGGGCTTGACCGTAAACGATATAAACATAATATAATACAGCATAGGAGGAATAAGGAAAAATTGACTGCAAAAAGGAACAAAAAAGAAAAGAAAGGAGAGACAGTATATGCCAATATGTATTGAGGTAAGCGGGGAGTATGCCTGCTTTTCAAGACCGGAGATGAAGGTTGAACGCGTGAGTTACGATGTAATAACACCGTCTGCGGCACGCGGCATACTGGAAGCGGTTATGTGGCATCCGGGAATGCGTTATGTAATTGACAGGATCCATGTGTGCGCACCGATCCGGTTCACAAACATTCGACGAAATGAAGTGAAGGACGTAATCAGTGCGCGAAACGTGAAGACGGAAATGAAAACACGCAGCGGAGAGCTGTATATTGCAGCATCGGAGTCCATTCAGCAGCGCGCTGCGATGGTGTTGAGAGATGTGCATTATGTTATTGAAGCTCATTTTGAAATGACTGAGAATGCTGCTCCGAGCGACAATCCCGGTAAATTTTGCGACATGCTGAGAAGGAGGGTTGAAAAAGGTAAGTGTTACCATCAGCCCTACCTCGGAACACGTGAATTTCCTGCAAAGGTAGTAAAATGCGTTGAGATGCCGCCCTGTCCGCCGGAGCTTAAAGGTGAACGGGATCTTGGCTGGATGCTTTTGGATTTGGATTATTCGGATAAAGAAAACATCAAGCCCGTGTTCTTTCGTGCAAAGCTTGTTGACGGCGTATTGACCGTGCCGGCAATGGATTCGGCGGAGGTGACAGGATGATATTGCAGGCATTGACGAGCCTTTACGAAACGTTGGCCCAAAAAGGCGAAATCTCCAAGGAAGGCTGGAGCCGTGAAAAAATCAGCTTCGCGCTCTCTATTGACGAGGAAGGCAATCTGCTGCGCGTAACGCCGCTTTTTGACACGGTCGATGGACCAAAGGGCAAAACGAGGGAAGTTCCGCAGAAGATGACCGTTCCGGCGGCTGTGAAAAGAACGTCAGGCGCGGCGGCGAATTTCCTTTGGGATAACTCCTCCTATATTTTGGGTGTGAGCCTGAAGAAAGGGGAGGATGATGCAGAAAGAGAAAAGCGAAGAAATAAGGACATTAAATGTTTCGAGGCTTGCCGCGAATTGCATCATTCAATGCTGGACGGCATGGAATATCCCGCTGCAAAGGCGGTGCTGAACTTCTTAGACAAGTGGGAACCGCAAAAGGCGGAGGAAAACAATCTTGTTGCACAATATGCGAAAGAAATTCTTTCGGGTGCAAATATGGTTTTTCGCTTTAACGGAGGCTATGTTCACGATGATCCACAGCTTGCATCTGTCTGGCAGAAGGCGAATGCAAAGCAAAAAGATAACATTGGGCAGTGCCTGGTAACGGGAGCGCTTGATGAAATTCAAAACACACACCCTACGATCAAGGGTGTGCAGGGCGCGCAGTCGAGCGGTGCGGCACTCGTGTCATTCAATGCATCGGCATTCTGTTCTTATAACAAGGAACAGAACCAAAATGCGCCGGTCGGAAAATATGCAGCCTTTGCATATACGACTGCGTTGAATCATTTATTGGCGGACAGGAAAAATGTCCACAGGATCGGCGATGCTGCCGTTGTCTGCTGGGCAGAAAATGCGGATAAACAGTACGAGGATTTTGCAGCTGAAGTTTTTTTCGGTGATAATGTCGACAAGTCGGATGAACAGAGGCTTTCAGCGCTGCGGACAAGCTTGAAGCTTCTTGCAGACGGACTTCCATGCAAGGAGATGGATCTTGATCCGGACAGAAAATTCTACATTCTCGGCCTGTCTCCGAACGCAGCCCGTCTCGCGGTCAGATTCTTTTACTGCGACAGCTTCGGGAAAATTGCGGGGAATATCTACAAGCATCATGAGAGACTGGAAATCGTGCGTCCCTCATATGATAAGTTCCCGATCCTCCCGTTGTGGAAGCTGCTCAGCGCAACGGTTAATCCGAATGCGAAGGATAAAACGCCGAATGCAGCAATGGCCGGTGCGGTTGCCCGTGCTGTGTTTTCCGGCGGCAGATATCCGGCGTCCCTTCTGGAGTGCACCTTTCTGCGAATCAAAGCAGAACGCAACATAACCCGTGAACGCGCGGCGATAATCAAAGCTTATTATCTGAGAAACCCAAATGAAAAATGCCCAAAGGAGGTACTGACAGTGAGTTTAAATGAAAACAGCAAAAACATCCCCTATACCCTCGGAAGGCTGTTCTCCGTGTATGAAGAGATTCAGCAGGCAGCAAATCCGGGTATAAACACAACAATTAAGGACAGGTATTTTGGCTCTGCTGCCGCAATGCCTGCAACGGTGTTCCCGATACTCAGCAATCTTGCGCAAAAACACCTGCGCAAACTTTCGGATGCACAGCGTGTATATCTTGATAAAAAGGTTATGACGCTGAAGAGCGTTCTCGGAGAACAGTATCCGGCGCATATGTCGCTGCCGGAGCAAGGCTCGTTCGACCTTGGCTACTACCATCAAACACAGGCTCGTTATACAAAAAAGGAGGATAAATAATTATGGAACCCATTAAAAACCGCTATGACTTTGTTGTGCTTTACGACGTTGAAAACGGCAACCCCAACGGTGATCCCGATGCGGGCAATATGCCAAGAGTTGATCCCGAAACCGGTTACGGAATTGTAACCGATGTCTGCCTTAAGCGGAAGATTCGCAACTATGTTGAAACGGCAAAGGAGGGAGAACCCGGTTATCGCATTTACATCAAAGAGGGAGTTCCTCTTAATGCAAGCGATAGGGAGGCTTGCGAAAAGTATAATGTCAGCACGGATGAAAAGAAATTGAAAGAGGCAAAGAAAAACGATCCTGAGCTTGATATAAAGATCAGGGATTACATGTGCGGAAACTTCTTTGATATTCGCACCTTCGGCGCCGTTATGACAACATTCGTCAAAGGTGCTCTGAACTGCGGCCAGGTAAGAGGACCGGTACAGCTCGGTTTTTCAAGGAGCATTGATCCCATTATTTCTCAGGAGATTACGATAACCCGTGTTGCAATAACGACCGAGGCTGACGCAGAGAAAAAAGGTACGGAAATGGGACGCAAATATATTGTTCCTTACGGTCTCTATCGCTGCGAAGGCTATGTTTCGGCCAACCTCGCGCGCAAAACTACGGGCTTTTCGGAGGCGGATCTTGAACTGCTTTGGAAGGCGATAATAAACATGTTTGAAAACGATCACTCGGCTGCACGCGGCAAGATGGCTGTTCGTGAGCTTGTCGTGTTCAAACACGAGTCAGAGCTCGGGAATGCTCCGGCACATAAACTTTTTGAGCGTGTTACAGCGGCAAGAAAAGCGGATTGTGCGGTTGCCCGTTGCTACGGTGATTATGATGTTGCCGTTGATACGGATAATTTGCCCGAAGGAGTCAGCTGCATTCGGATGATATGACATATTCCGAAGAGGATTATCTGCTGCTATCCGGAATTCAGCACTTCAAATTCTGCCGCAGACAATGGGCGCTTATCCACATTGAGCAGCAATGGGCGGATAACTACCGCACGGTGGACGGCACACTGATGCATGAAAGAGCGCATGATACCGGTTTGAAGGAAAGCAGAGGCGATCTTTTCATTACGAGGGGGATGAATTTTTTTTCATCCACCCTCGGGGTTTCGGGACAGTGTGATGTACTGGAATTTCGCCGTTCGGCGGACGGGATAGAGCTGAAGGATCGTGATGGTCTTTGGCAGCCCTATCCCGTTGAATACAAGCGCGGAATGTACAACGAGCGAACCGGTGATACATTGCAGCTTTGCGGTCAGGCAATGTGCCTTGAAGAGATGCTTGCGTGTGATATTCCGCGAGGAGCATTGTTTTATGGCGAAACACGGCGCAGGGTGGAAGTTGAATTTGACAGAGCATTGAGGGACGAAGTACGGGATGTGCTTTCCGAAATGCATGATCTGTATAGAAAACGATATACCCCGAAAGTGAAACCTACCAAGGCATGCGCGTCATGTTCAATGAAGGAGATTTGCCTCCCGAAACTGATGAAAACAACGACCGTTGCAACGTACATTAATAAGGCAATGGAGGAATCGCAATGAAGCGGTTGCTGAATACACTGTATATTATGTCGGAAGACGTATATTTGACGTTGGATGGAGAGAATGTTGTTGCAAAGTGCGGCGAAAGGATCACGGCACGTTATCCTCTGCACACATTGCAAAGCATAATTGACTTTTCATATATGGGCGCATCTCCTGCATTGCTCGGTAAATGCGCCGATATGGGGGTTGCATTCACTTTCTGCAGCCCGCGGGGGCGATTTCTTGCACGGGTAACGGGCGAAGCAAACGGTAATGTTTTGCTTCGGCGAAAGCAATATCGTGTTGCGGATGATGAGGAGAATTCATGCTTGATTGCCAAAAATATGATATTCGGCAAACTTTACAATTCTAAGCAGAGCATTGAGAGGACACGGCGAGATCACGCTCTGCGTGTGGATTGTGAAGCTTTGGCTTCCGTTTCACAGCTGACGGCGGGACTGTTGCCGCTTGTTCAAAAAGAAACACGTCTTGACGGACTCCGTGGACTTGAAGGTGTTGCAGCGAATGCGTATTTCAGCATATTCAACGAATTAATTCTCAACAGCAAGGAACTTTTTCGGTTTACGGTGCGTTCGAGGCGGCCTCCGCTTGATGCCGTGAATGCGCTGCTGTCGCTTGCGTATTCAACGCTTGCCCTTGATTGTGCATCTGCGCTTGAAAGCGTCGGACTGGATTCGTACGTCGGATTTCTGCATCGTGACAGGCCGGGCAGAACTTCACTGGCACTTGACCTCATGGAAGAACTGCGTCCGTGCATGGCAGACAGATTTGTCCTTACGTGCATCAATAACAGAATGTTTGACAGAAACGATTTCGATTTTCGTGAAAGCGGGGCTGTACTGCTTAAGGATGAT